>Ga0154359_1171_pt1 | contig 47137 bp, 36 predicted proteins | sample RifGroA2_FD_115887 | JGI IMG/M metagenome (GOLD analysis project Ga0154359, IMG submission 115887) | Rhodocyclales bacterium GWA2_65_20
TCACGTTCAGCACGATATTGATCAGGACGATGATCAGCAGCAGGGACACAAGATGCCTGGACGCCACCGCGGCATCGATGTAGTGCCAGGTCAACCAGGGAAAGTAGAAGAGCAACATCACGCTGAAAACGAAGGCAGCGCGACGTTCGAGTATGAAGTAGGTAAACACCATCAAGGGATAGCTCCACAGGGCGCCGACCACTCCCTGCCTGATGGATACCGCAGTGAGTGCCGCAACAACGGTAAGCAGCAGCAGTATCGGCGGCACCGGGGAGCGGCGCCCGCGCCACGCGGCGTAGCCATTGGCGGCAGTGGCTGCCTGGATCAGGATGATCCCCACCGCGACCAGATGACGGCCCTGCAAGAAGTTGTTGATGGTGAACGGCGTCAACAACACCAAAGTTGCCACGCCCATGGACTGCATGATGCCGTCCCGGTACGGCCCCAGTGAATCGTTGTCGACCATCACAAGGTCGTGCATCCAGCGCTTCCAGTCCTGGACTTTTTGTACGACCACTGGATACCTCCAAGGCTACCGTTGCCATCGCGCCATTACCGGTTGGCGCGGCCCGTGTCACGTTGCCATGGATTCAGGATACGCCTATCAGCCCGTGGCGGAGGCATTGGGCCAAAACCCTATGTAGCACCTCATCGGGACACGCCCGCCCGACGCGAAGGAAAACAGCTTTCGGAACGACGCGACAAGCGCTACAACGTTACCCGCGTCCCCAGTTCCACCACCTGGTTCGGCGGCAATCCGAAGTAATCCGCGGCTGTGCCGGCATTGCGGCACAGCCCCGCGAACAGGGCCTCGCGCCAGTAGGGCATGGCGGCGCCGACGCGCGGTATCACCGTTTCGCGGCCGAGGAAATACGAAGTCGTCATCGGCTCCATGTCCAGCCCCTGCTCGGCGCACCACTCCAGCGCCGCCGGCACATCGGGCGTATCCATGAAACCGAAGTGGATGCCGACGCGGTAGAAGCGATGGTTCAGTCTTTCGACCACCACCCGCTGCGCTTCCGGCACGCGGGGCTCGGAGCGCACCGTCACCGTCACCAGCGCCACTTGTTCGTGCAGCACCTTGTTGTGCTTGAGGTTGTGCAGCATGGCGTGGGGCACATGCTCCGGGTAGGGAGTCAGGAACACCGCCGTGCCGGGTACGGTGATCGTGTCCGGAGTCTCGATGCCGGTGATGAAGTCCTTGAGAAACAGCGCCTGGGTGTCGAGCCGCTCGTCCAGCAGTTCACGCCCGGCTTTCCATGTCGTCAGCAGCAGATAGACCATGCCGCCAAAGACCAGCGGGAACCAGCCGCCGTCGAGAATCTTGGTCGAGTTGGCGGCGAGGAAGGTCAGGTCCAGCACCAGCAGCGCGCCGAACACCGGCAGCGCCAGCCGTTTTCGCCACCCCCACTGCCGGCGTGCGACGAGCCAGGCGAACAGCGTGGTGATGATCATGGTGCCGGTGACGGCGATGCCGTAGGCCGCCGCCAGGTTGGTCGATGACTTGAAGGCCAGCACCAGCACGATCACGCCCAACAGCATCAGCCAATTGACGCCGGGCATGTAGATCTGGCCCATCTGGCTGCCGGAGGTATGCAGCAGTTCCATGCGCGGCGCATAGCCGAGCTGGATCGCCTGCTGCGTGATCGAATAGACGCCGGTGATCACCGCCTGCGAGGCGATCACCGTCGCCGCCGTGGCCAGGCCCACCAGCGGCAGCAGGAACCAGTCCGGCGCCATCAGGTAGAAGGGATTCCTGATCGTCGCCGGGTCTTCCAGCAGCAGGGCGCCCTGGCCGAAGTAGTTGAGCAGCAGGGCCGGCAGCACCAGGCCGAACCAGGCCAGGCGAATCGGCCGCCGGCCGAAGTGGCCCATATCGGCATACAGCGCCTCGGCGCCGGTCACCACGAGGAAAACGCTGCCCATGGCGAGAAAGCCCAGGCGCGGATCGGCGACCAGAAATGCCAGCGCGTGGCTCGGCCACAGCCCTGCCAATACTGACGGATGGCGCGCGATCTGCATCACGCCGAGGGCAGCAAGCGCGACGAACCAGATGCAGGTGATCGGCCCGAAGGCCACGCCGACCTTGGCGGTGCCGTGGCTCTGAATCCAGAACAGGGCGACCAGGATACCCAGCGTGATCGGCACGATGTAGGGCGCGAACACGGGGGTGGCCACTTCCAGACCTTCCACCGCCGACAGCACCGAAATCGCCGGCGTAATCAGGCCGTCGCCATAGAACAGCGCGGCGCCGAACAAGCCGAGCAGGATCACCGCCTGCCGCGTGCGCCCGGAAATTCCCTCGTCGGCCAGCACCCGCGCCATCAGGGCCATGATGCCGCCCTCGCCCTTGTTGTCGGCGCGCAGGATCAGCATCACGTACTTGAAGGAAACGACGATCAGCAGCGACCAGAACACCAGGGAAAGGATGCCCAGCACGTTTTCCGGGGTGATCGGCACCGGATGGTGGGCGTTGCCGAAGACTTCCTTGATGGCATACAGCGGGCTGGTGCCGATGTCGCCATAGACGACGCCGAGGGCGGCCAGGGCGAGGATGGCAGTGCTGTCCTTGTTCGATTCCCGGCTCATGCTGCGGGCTCCTCCAGTTGAAAACGGTAGCCGATTCCGGTTTCGGTCAGAAGGAACCGGGGCCGCGCCGGATCGGCTTCGAGCTTCTGCCGCAGATGGCCGATGTAGATGCGCAGATAGTGGCCGCGTTCGGCATGCCCCGGCCCCCACACGTCCATCAGCAACTGGCGGTGCGTCAGGACGCGGCCGGCTTTGGCCAGCAGCACGCCGAGCAGGCGGTATTCAATCGGTGTGAGGTGGATCGCAACGCCGTCGCGGGTGACCGAGCGGTGGGCGCGATCGACGCGGATGTTGCCGAACTCGATCACCGTATCGCCAGCGCCGACTTTCTGCCGCCGCAGCAGGGCGCGCACCCGCGCCCGCATTTCCTGGACGCCGAAGGGTTTGGTCAGGTAATCGTCGGCACCGGCGTCCAGCGCCGCCACCTTCTCCGCCTCGGCCGAGCGGGCGGACAACACCAGCAGCGGCAGCATCGTCCAGGTGCGCAGTTCGCGGATCAATTCGACGCCATCGCGGTCCGGCAGGCCGAGGTCGATGATCGCCAGCGCCGGCCCCGGCCCGGTGAAAGCCTCCAGCGCCTCGGCCGCCGAACCGGCTTCGACCACGCGGCCTTCGTCCTCCAGCGCGGCGCGGACGAAACGCCGAATTTGCGGCTCGTCCTCGACCACCAGGATCAGCGGGCGATCATCATTCACCGGCTTCCTCCTCCAGCACCGGCGGCGTACCGAGCGGCAGCGTGAAAATCATGCGGGTTCCGCCTTCCGCGCGCCGCTCGGCCCGGATGCGGCCGGCATGCACCTCGACAATGGCGCGGCAGATCGCCAGGCCAAGGCCGCCGCCGGCGCCCGAGTGCCGTCCGCGCTCGAACAGGTCGAACACGCTTTCCTCTCCATCCGGCGGCAAGCCCGGTCCGGCATCGACAACGGCCACTTCCACGACCTCGCCTGCCACCTGCGCAGTGATGAGGATTTCCCCGTGGGGAGCGTATTTCGCAGCGTTCTCCAGCAGGTTGCAGAACACCCGTTCCAGCAGCACGGCGTCGAACTCCAGCGGCGGCAGGTCTGGCGCCAGTTCCACGTGCACCTCACGCCCCGCCAGCACTCCCGCCGTCGCCTTGAGGCTGCTGCCGACCACTTCCTCCAGCGGCTGCCATTCCCGGTTCAGCACGATCTTGCCGGTATGCAGACGGGCCATGTCCAGCAGGTTATGCACCAACCCGGACAAACGCAGCGCCTGGTCGCGGATCGCTATCGCCGATTCCAGCGCCGGCGGAGGTAGGGACGGCCTGGCCAGCGTCAGCGCATCGGCCAGTCCCACCAGTACTGTCAGCGGGGTACGCAGGTCATGCGACACGGCGGAAAGCAGCGCAGTGCGCAGTCGTTCCGATTCCATGCCCAGCGTCACCTCCTGAACCACTTCGCCGTAGTGCAGGCGTTCGACGGCGATCGCCGTCAGCGATGCCACCGCTTCGAGCAGCGGACGTTTCTCTGCGGCGCAGAACCGCTCGGCATGTTCGGAGAAAACCAGAAGCACCCCTCGCGTCCGCACCGACGAGACCAGCGGCAGCGCCAGCGCCGGAGCAAAGCCGCTCTCCTCTGCCGCCAGGTGCATGGGCTGTCCTTGCTCATAGACCGCGCGCACATGAGCCTGGTGCTGGTCCCCACCCTGTCGCGCCGGTATTGCCGTAAGGGCATCGTCATCGCGCGGCAGATAGAGAACGGCCTCGATCTCCAGTCGTGAGCCGAGAAAATCGCGCACGATATCTGCCACTTGTTCCGCTGCCACTGCACCGGACAGCAGTTTCGCCATGTCGTACAGCGCCCGCATCTCATCCTCGCGCCGGGTTGCCAGCAATGCCTTCTCGCGCAGACGGGCCGCAAGCTGGCCGATCACCAGGGCCACCACCAGCATCACGGCGAAGGTAATCAGATATTGGGCGTCGGCCACCGCCATGGAAAATCTCGGCTCGACGAAAAAGAAATCAAACAAGGCCACGCCGCCGAAGGCCGCCAGGATCGCCGGACCGCTGCCAAGCCATACAGCCACCAGCGCCACGACCAGAAGGAAGATCATGACAATGTTGGCGGCATCGACCACGCCATGCAGGGGCAAGGTCAGCAAAGTCGTCGCCACGCAGGCCAGCGCAGCCCGGAAATAACCGCCCATGCCGCGCGATGGTTTCGGTTCGCTCATGAATTCATGCTACCCGCCGAGTTGTAAAAAGGGGGTAAAAATCGCCCCTCGCAAGGTTTGAGCGCGCCCCTCGCGTCAGGACCCTTGGCAACGCAGCGGATTCCGAGGGGTCCTGATGTGGGCTCATGGCCCGAGGCTGTTATGATAAGCGAATGACAAGCACTCGAACTGAACCCGGCTTGCTGGCCAAGCTCTTCGCCCTGATTGCCGGAGTGGCCGTGCTCGTGCTCGGGTTCATGTTCTCCCTGATACTGCTGACCGTCGTCGTGGTTCTCGGCCTCGGCGCATTGGGCTACTTCTGGTGGAAAACCCGTGCACTGCGCAAAGCCATGCGGGAGAACCCGCAAGGCGGGCGGGATACGGGCGGGCAGGTAATCGATGGCGAGGCCACCGTCGTGACGGAGTACCGTGCGACCGAACGGATTGTCCTGCCCCACGAACCGCCGGAGAAATGACCCGAATCCAGCGTACCCGAAAGCAGGGCGGAATCCGCAAGCTGGCAGGTCAAGGAACAAGGCGTGCATTGCATGCAGTGGCCGAGCCAAAGTCGGCGCTGGCTCGCTCTGCGTGCCTGGGCTCTGCATGACGGGGATTCCCCTTCGGGGCAGTCAATTCCGCTTTGCGGGCAGGCAACGCCGCTGCGTATCCCACCAGGGGATACCGTCTGCCTTCCGTTGGGTGGCAGACATATAATTCGCGGCTAATCGGCAACCCGCATTCCATGAAGTCCCTGCTGTCCCTTCCCGCACTGCCCAAACCGGGCCAACGCCTCGATCTGCCGCCGCTGGCTGCCTCCGCCGATGCCCTGGCGCTGGCGCAACTCGCCCGGCCCGGCCGTGTGCTGGCAGTGGTTTCCGCCAGTCCTCTCGAAGCGCAACGGCTGGCAGAAGAGATTGCCTGGTTCGACCCGGCCCTGCGCGTGCATCTGCTGCCGGACTGGGAGACCCTGCCTTACGACAGCTTCTCGCCGCATCAGGATCTGATTTCCGAGCGACTGGCGACGCTGTATGCCGCTTCTCGCGGCGAATGCGAAGTACTGATCGCGGCGGGTTCGACCGCGATCACGCGCCTGGCGCCGCCGGCCTTTCTCGCCGGCCATACCTTCTTCATGAAAAAGGGCGAACGGCTGAACCTCGACAAGCTGCGCGCCCAGCTCGCGATCGCCGGCTACCAGCATGTGACCCAGGTCGTCGCCGCCGGCGAATACAGCGTGCGCGGTGGACTGATCGACCTGTTCCCGATGGGTACTCAACTGCCCTACCGCATCGAACTGTTCGACGACGAAGTGGAAACCATTCGCAGTTTCGATGTCGATAGTCAGCGCAGCCTGTATCCGGTGCCGGAGATTCGCCTCTTGCCGGCGCGCGAGTTTCCGGCCGGAGACGCCGGCCGCACAACCTTTCGCCAGCGATTCCGCGAAGCCTTCGAGGGCGACGCCTCGCGCATCAGCCTCTACAAGGATGTCTCGAACGGCATACTCCCGGCCGGTATCGAGTACTACCTGCCGTTGTTCTTCGAGAGCACGGCGACGCTGTTCGACTACCTGCCGCAAGATGCCACACTGTTGCTGCAAGGCGACGTACCCGGCGCGATCGCCGAGTTCTGGACCGACCTGCAAGGTCGCTACAGGATGCTCGGCGGTGATCGCGCGCGTCCGGTGCTGCCGCCGGGCGACCTGTTTCTGCGCGACGAGGAATTCTTTGTCGCCGCCAAGCCGATGGCGCAGCTATCTCTGAAAGTCGGCGCTGGCAACACGGCGACCTTGCCTGCGCTGGCCGTCGACCGCAGGGCCGACGATCCGCTGGCCGCCTTCCGCGGCTTTCTTGATCGTTATGCCGGCCGCGTACTGCTACTGACCGAATCACCGGGACGCCGGCAGACCCTCAACGACTATCTCGTCGAATACAAGCTATCGCCTGCCCAGTGCGAGAATTTCGCCACGTTTCTCGACAGCGACGAAGCCTTCATGCTCGGCGTCGGCCCGCTCTCCGGCGGCTTCCTGCTCGACGGCTTTGCGATCGTCACCGAAAACGAGTTGTACGCCGCCACGGCACGTCCGCGCGGGCGCCGCTCCGACGCCCACCGCGCCAACCTCGAAGGCTGGCTGCGCGACCTGTCAGAGCTGAAGATGGGCGATCCGGTGGTACACGAAAGTCACGGCATCGGCCGCTACCTGGGCCTGCTGCACATGGATTTTGGCGAGGGCGATACCGAATTTCTCCATCTCGAATATGCCGACGGCGCCAAGCTTTACGTGCCCGTCGCGCAACTGCAGGTGATCTCGCGCTACAGCGGCGCCGACCCGGAATCGATCCAGTTGCACACGCTCGGCTCGGGCCAGTGGGAAAAGGCCAAGAAGAAGGCCGCGGAACAGGTGCATGACACCGCCGCCGAGCTGCTGCATCTCTATGCCCAGCGCGCCCTGCGCGAAGGCCACAAGTTCACTTTCAAACAGCATGATCTGGAAGCCTTTGCCGACGGCTTCGGCTTCGAGGAAACCCCCGATCAGCAGACCGCCATCAATGCCGTGATCGACGACATGAAATCCGGCAAGCCGATGGACCGGCTGGTGTGCGGCGATGTCGGCTTCGGCAAGACCGAAGTCGCGATGCGCGCCGCCTTCGTCGCCGTGGCAGACGGCAAGCAGGTCGCCATCCTGTGTCCGACCACCCTGCTGGCCGAGCAGCATTACCAGAACTTCAGCGACCGCTTCGCCAGCTGGCCGATCAAGATTGCCGAGATCTCGCGCTTCAAGTCGGCGAAAGAGCAGGACGAGGCCGTCGCACTGCTGGCCCAGGGCAAGATCGACATCCTGATCGGCACCCATCGCCTGCTGCAAAAGGACGTCAAGTTCGAGCGCCTCGGCCTCATCATCATCGACGAGGAACACCGCTTCGGCGTGCGCCAGAAGGAGGCGCTGAAGGCGCTGCGCGCCTCGGTGGACGTGCTGACCCTGACCGCGACGCCGATCCCGCGCACGCTGGGATTGTCGCTCGAAGGCCTGCGCGATTTTTCGGTAATCGCGACGCCGCCGCAGAAGCGCCTGGCGATCAAGACCTTCGTCACCCGCTGGTCCAACGGCCAGGTGCGCGAAGCCTGCCTGCGCGAGTTCAAGCGCGGCGGCCAGGTGTACTTCCTGCACAACGAAGTCGACACCATCGAGAACATGAAGGAAAGGTTGCAAACCCTGCTGCCCGAGGCACGCATGGTGATCGGCCACGGCCAGTTGCCGGAGCGCGAACTGGAACGCGTGATGCGCGAATTCACCCAGCAGAAGCACAACCTGCTGCTGTGCTCGACCATCATCGAGACCGGCATCGACAACCCGCATGCCAATACCATCGTCATCAACCGCGCCGACAAGTTCGGCCTGGCGCAACTGCACCAGTTGCGCGGCCGCGTCGGCCGTTCGCACCACCAGGCCTATGCCTACCTGCTGACCCACGAAGACGCCAAGCCGACGGCGCAGGCCAAACGCCGCCTCGATGCGATCCAGGCCATGGAAGAACTCGGTTCCGGCTTTTTCCTCGCCATGCACGACCTGGAAATTCGCGGCGCCGGCGAGGTCCTCGGTGAATCACAGAGCGGCGAGATCCACGAAATCGGCTTCGCCATGTACACCAACATGCTCAACGCCGCAGTGCGCGCGCTGAAGGCCGGCGACAAGGTGCCCGACCTGACCCAGCCCCTGTCAATCACTTCCGAAATCAACCTGCGGGTGCCCGCGCTCTTGACCAACGACTACTGCCCCGACGTGCATGAGCGCCTGACGCTCTACAAACGCCTGGCCAACTGCGACAGCGAGGATGACCTGCGCGGCATGCAGGAAGAACTGATCGACCGCTACGGCGAAATGCCGGCGCAGACGCTGGCCCTGATGGAAACCCACCGCCTGCGCCTGGCGGGTCGCGCACTGGGCCTGGCGAAGCTGGATGCGGGCCCGGCCGCGATACAACTGCAATTCGTGCCCAATCCGCCGATCGATCCCGCGAAAATCATTCGCCTGCTGCAAAGCGACCGCAGTTTCAAGCTGGCGGGTCAGGACAAGCTGCTGTGGCAGAAGCCCAGCAGCACGCTCAAGGAACGGACCGCTGCAGTGCGCGAGCTGTTTCTGAAACTGAAATCTTGACCGGCCACTGTTGGTCATGTAAGATGACCAACTTATAAGGAGCACACGATGCAGCAGTTCAACATCGCCGAAGCCAAGGCCCATCTCTCGGAACTGGTGCAAAAAGCCATGATGGGCGAGGAAATCGTCATCGCCCGCGACAACAAGCCGCTGGCGATGCTGGTGCCGATCAAGCGTGCCCAACAGAAACGCAAACCGGGATCGGGCAAAGGGCAAATTCTATTTATCGCCGAAGACTTCGACGCTATTCCCGAGGGCTTTGAGGACTACATCGGGTGATCGCGTTGCTCGATACCAATGCCTTCCTGCGCTGGGTGGAAGGCGACGACAAGCTTTCCGCCAAGGCGAAATCCTGCATCGCCAACCCGGACAACGAAATTCTCGTCAGCGTGGTCGTTGCGTGGGAACTGGCGATCAAGGCCGGCCAGGGTGGCATCAAGCTGGCGCTGCCGGTGGGGCGCTATGTGGCGAGCCATATCGAGACGAATGGTTTCCGCCTGCTCGGCATCGAACTCGATGACGTCGCTGCCATCGAAACCCTGCCCCTGCATCACCGCGACCCCTTCGACCGCCTGCTGGTGGCGCAGGCAAAAAACCGCAAGCTGCCGGTGGTCAGTTCCGACCGGGCCTTTTCCGACTATGGCATCAAACGCATCTGGTAACCAACATGCAACAAACTGAAAACCTCAATATCGAAGCCTTCGAACCGATGCCGACGCCGGAGGAGATCCACGCCCGCGTGCCGCTGTCGGACGCCGGCGCAGAGTCGGTGCTGGCGGGACGGCGAACGCTGGAACGCATCCTCGACGGCAGCGACCCGCGCGTCTTCGTCGTGGTCGGTCCCTGCTCCATCCATGATCCGGTCGCCGGCCTCGACTATGCGCGGCGCCTGAAGCGGCTGGCCAACGAAGTGGCCGACACGCTGGTGCTGGTCATGCGCGTGTATTTTGAAAAACCGCGCACCTCGACCGGCTGGAAAGGCTACATCAACGATCCCTACATGGATGATTCCTTCCACATCGAAGAGGGCATCAAGCGGGCGCGAGAATTCCTGCTGGCGGTGAATGAAGTCGGGCTGCCGGCCGGTACCGAAGCACTCGATCCGATCGCCCCGCAATATCTCGGCGACCTCATCGCCTGGACGGCAATCGGTGCGCGCACCTCGGAATCGCAAACCCACCGCGAGATGTCATCAGGATTGTCCACTCCGGTGGGATTCAAGAATGGCACCGACGGCTCGCTCGACGCCGCGGTCAACGCCATAATTTCCGCCTCCAGCCCGCACAATTTTCTCGGCATCAACATGCAGGGCCGTTCCAGCGTGGTGCGCACCGCCGGCAACCGCTACGGCCACCTGGTGCTGCGCGGCGGCGGCGGACGCCCGAACTACGACACGGTCAGCGTCGCGCTGGCCGAGGCCGCATTGGCGAAGGCCGGCCTGGCACAGAACATCGTGGTCGATTGCTCGCACGCCAACAGCTACAAGAAACCGGAACTGCAGCCGCTGGTCATGCAGGACTGCGTGAATCAGATCCGTGCACAGCGCGCTGCCGGCCATTGTTCGATAGTCGGCCTCATGATCGAAAGCTTCATCGAAGCGGGCAATCAGCCCATACCCGAAGATCTGACGCAGTTGAAATATGGCTGCTCGGTCACCGATGCCTGTGTTGACTGGGCGACCACCGAGAAAATGATCCGCGACGCCGCTGCCGCCCTGCGCGGCCAACTCGTCAACCGCAAACCTATCTGAAAGTCATGGCATGAGTCTGATCCGAGCTTTTCGTGGCCTGCGCCCTGCGGCCGGCCAGGCCGGCGCCATTGCCGCGCCTCCCTACGATGTGCTGTCCAGCGACGAAGCACGCCGCTTTGTCCATGGCGGTGCCGCCGACAAGCCCTGGTCCTTCCTGCACATTTCCAAGCCGGAAATCGACCTGCCGCTCGGCACCGATCCCTACTCGTCCGTGGTATATGCCAAGGCCGCCGAAAACCTGCAGCAGATGCTCGCTGCCGGCATGCTGCTGCGCGATGAGACACCCTGCTATTACGCCTATCGGCTGACCATGGGCGACCACGTGCAGACCGGCCTGGTGGCGGCCGCGAGCGTTGCCGATTACGACAGCAACCGCATCCGCAAACACGAATTCACGCGGCCCGACAAGGAAGATGACCGCGTCCGGCAAATCGGGGCGCTCAATGCGCAGACCGGCCCGGTGCTGCTCGCCTATCCCGCGTCAGTTGCGGCGGATACCCAGATCGATGCCATCGCGCAAGGCAGTCCGGATGCCGATGTGACGGCTGGCGATGGCATTCGGCACCAGATCTGGGTACTGCGCGATGCAGCGCGAATCGACGCAATCACGGCGAGCTTCGACGCCATGAACGCGCTCTACATCGCCGATGGCCATCACCGCTCCGCTGCCGCCTCGCGCGTCGCCGCCGCGCGCCGGGTGCATGGCCGGGAATCGTCGGCCGACTCCTTCCTGGCGGTGATCTTTCCCCACCACCAGATGAAAATCCTCGACTACAACCGCGTGGTCGAAGACCTCAACGGCCTTCAGCCGTGGGAACTGGTGGCATGCGTCGCCAAGGCTTTCACGGTCGAAGACAGCCCGCAACGCGTGCATCCGTCCCGCCCCGGCGAGTTCGGCATGTACATGGCTGAACGCTGGCGCAAGCTCACCATCAAGCCCGAACTGATCCCGGCCGATCCGGTCGCGAGCCTCGACGTATCACTGCTCTCGGATCACCTGTTGAGTCCGCTGCTGGGCATTGCCGATCTGCGGCGCGACAAGCGCATCGATTTTGTCGGCGGCATCCGCGGTCTGGCCGAACTCGAAAGGCGCGTCGATTCCGGCGAGATGGCCGTTGCCTTTGCGCTGCATCCGACACGCATGGATCAGCTCATGGCCGTGGCTGACAGCAACCACGTCATGCCGCCGAAGTCGACCTGGTTCGAGCCCAAACTGGCTGACGGCCTCGTCTCCCACGTCCTCGACTAGCGCATCGCAGGAGCCGCGTTCAGGCTCCCGAATCGATCCGGCAGCAGTTTCGGCCGGCTTCCTTGGCCCGATAGAGGGCCCGATCGCTGCGCCTGAGCAAGTCTTCGCCGGTCTCGTCCGCCATCCATTCGGCGAGGCCCGCGCTGACGGTGATGGTTTCCGGGATTTGCGGCAGGCGCATGCCGGCAACATCGAGGCGCATTCTCTCCGCGACCTGCAGGGCATCGTCGATACCGGTTTCCGGTAACAGAACCACAAATTCCTCGCCGCCGAAACGTCCCAGCAGATCGTATTCGCGCAGGCAGGCTTTCAGACTATCCGCAACACCCGCAAGCACCGCATCGCCGGCGGCGTGTCCGTACACGTCATTGATGCGCTTGAAGTGGTCGAGGTCGAAGAATATGGTGCAGAGAGGCCTCTTGTGACGCTGCGCCCTCATTGTTTCCTCGGCCAGGCGCCTTGTCAGCAGGCGGCGGTTGCCGATTCCCGTCAGCGGGTCGGTCAGCATCAACTGCTCTAGCTGTGCCGTCCGGCGCGCAACCTCCTGTTCCAGTTCCAGGTTGGTCCGGCTGAGCAGGGCTTGCGCCTCCTTCAGCGTCGAAATATCGGTGGCAGAGGCCGTCAGCCCCCGGAAAGCATTGCTGGCGTCGATGCGCGGCAGAATCTTTTCGAGAAACCAGTGGTACTGCCCGTCGTATCGGCGCAGGCGGTACTCGGCTTCGCCCGCCTGCGGCGCTGCAAGGATATTGCCGATCAGGGCCAGGTAGGCCGGTCGATCCTCGGGATGTATGCATTCGATCCAATCCGCATCCCCTATCGATTCGGCATCGAGGCCGACGAAACCCATCAGGCTGCGGTTGAAAAAGCCGCGGACGCCTTTCGCGTCGGCGACCCAAATCAGAACCGGTGTATGGTCAGTGATGAGCCGAAAACGACGCTCGGTCTCGGTCAGCGCACCGAGCAACATCTGCACCACCGGAGAAACCTCAATCAGGGAGCTTCCGGCATCCGCCTCCGGCGCACCCGGTATCAGGGTCCGGACAAACTTCTTGTCGGAAACGAGAATGTGTGAAATGAGCCAGGTGGTCAGAAACTCCAGTACCTGTTCTGCCGCGTCGGTCTGAAGCAGGTCCGGATGATCCATGATCGACCGGGCCTTGGCGACGAAGCCCCGGTGCGCTTGCCGGTGCTGCTCTTTTTCCGCTTCGGGCAACGTGCAAGTAGCCATCAGTTTTTCTTCGTCGCTGAAATGCTCGGCCGCGTAGTCCATCAGTTGCCCGAACAGCGACCGCACGTCCGGCAATTTGTCGCCTTCGGTGATGGCAGCGGCGAGCGCGTTGATCAACTCCACCAGACGGCGATGCTGGCCGTCGATCGACGCGACGCCTACTTCAAAACTTTTGTTCCAGAAGAAAAAATCCATGATCCATTTTGACTGGCTTTGCCGAAAACGCAAATGTCCCGCTGATCCCCTGGAATCGCACCGGCACCACGCACAGCAGCGATCGCCCAATCGGCCAAGAGCCGCCATCACCAAAAACAAAGGGCAACCTCGCGGTTGCCCTTGTCATTTGCCGACCGACCGGTATTACTTTTTCTTGGCAGCGGCCTTCTTTGCAGCCGGCTTGGCAGCGGGCTTCTTCGCGGCGGCCGGCTTCTTGGCAGCCGGTTTCTTGCCGGCAACAGCGGCCTTCAGGCCAGCGCCCGCGGAGAACTTGGGTACTGACTTGGCAGCAATTTTCAGAACGGCACCCGTCTTCGGGTTCTTGCCGGTGCGTGCGGCACGCATGACGGATTTGAATGTGCCAAACCCGATCAAGGCAACCGGATTGCCCTTGGAAATTACTGAGGTGATCACTTCGGTCAGTGCATCGATGGCCTTGTTGACAGCCGCCTTGGAAAGCTCGGCACGCTCGGCCACTGCTTCGATCAGTTCGCTTTTGTTCATCGAATTCCCCTTTGGTTTAGAAAAACGCATTGTTCCACTAAATCCGCTGCCGTTGCAAGCCCCGCGAGCGATTCTTGCTGCAAAAATATTGGCACTGTCGCGCGGCGGGATCAGCGGGGTTTCGGTCGATCGACCTCACAAACCCTTCACCGCATACACCGCCGGCAGGTTGCGCCACGCGCCCTTGACATCCATGCCGTAGCCGAACACGTAGCGATTCGGCAGACTTACGCCGACAAAATCGGCGGCAATCGGCTTGCCGCGACCGATGTTCTTGTCCGCAAACACCGCCGTCAGCACCTCGCTGGCGCCTTGTGTGCGCAGGCGTTTGGCGATCTCGGCCATGGTCACGCCTTCGTCGAGTATGTCGTCCACCACCAGGACCACGCGCCCCTCTACGGCCGAACGCGGCTCGACGATCCAGGACAGTTGCCCGCCTGTGGTGACGTCGCCGTAGCGCGTGACATGCAGGTAGTCGAAATCCAGCGGAAAAATCAACTGCGGCAGAAGCTGGCCGGCAAACACCACTGCGCCACCCATCACGGCCAGCACCAGTGGATTGGCGTCGGCCAGACGCGCCGTGATTTCGGCCGCAACGCGCCGTACCGCCAGCGCCGACTCTTCAGCCGAGCAAATCAGATCGGCCTCCGCAAGGATTTTCCTGGCTTCCTGCGGGTTCATTTAATTCGCTTCAATATGGCGGCAAAGTCCTTGCCCACTTCGGGATGACGCAGACCAAAAGCCACCGTCGCTTCCAGGTAACCCAGCTTGGAGCCGCAGTCGTAGCGCGTACCCTGATAGCGGTAGGCCAGCACCTGCTCTTCGGCGAGCAGCGCGGCGATGCCGTCGGTCAACTGGATCTCGCCGCCGGTGCCCTTGCCGATGCGCGCCAGGTGGTGAAAGATGCGCGGCGTCAAAACGTAGCGGCCGACCACGGCCAGCGTCGATGGCGCTTCCTCCGGCGTGGGCTTTTCGACGATGCGCAGAATCTGCTCCACCGCATTGGTCATTGGCTTGGTGTCGACGATGCCGTAGCTTCGGGTATCTTCGCGCGCCACCTCCTGCACTCCGATCACCGAACTGCTGTAATAGTCATGGACATCCACCATCTGCTTCATGACGGGCGGCTCGCCATCGATCAGGTCGTCGGCGAGCAACACCGCAAAGGGCTCGTCGCCCACCGCCGGATAGGCGCAGAGCACCGCATGGCCCAGTCCCAGCGCTTCCGGCTGGCGGATGTAGATGCAGTTGATGTTCTTCGGGATCATGTTGCGGACAAACTCGAGCAACTCGGTCTTGCCGCGCTGTTCGAGCTCGCTTTCGAGTTCGTAGGCCTTGTCGAAATGATCCTCGATGGCGCGCTTGGAGCGACCAGTGACGAAGATCATGTCAGTGATGCCGGCTGCCACCGCCTCCTCCACCGCATACTGGATCAGCGGCTTGTCCACGATGGGCATCATCTCCTTCGGGCTGGCCTTGGTCGCCGGCAGGAAACGGGTGCCGAGTCCGGCGACGGGGAATACGGCTTTCGTGACTTTCTTCATTTCTTGTTCCTTGGCTTGGAATCGATACTGGCGGTAAAGCCGATGCCGCGGCGAGTGGAAGGCGGCGGCGCCATCAGCTGCCGGATGGCGTCAATCAGTCCAGCGATAGCCTGGTCGTGGCTGGATAGCTTGCGCTCCATTTGATCGAGCTTGGCGGCAATGTCCTTGTGGGTGGACAGCATCTCGCGGATTTGCACAAAGGCGCGCACCACCAGCAGGCTGACTTCGACCGCGCGGGACGACTTGAGCACATTGCCCAGCATCAGAGCGCCGTGTTCGGTGAAGGCGTAGGGCAGCGACGGGGAAAACTTGAGTTGAACGAGGTGGTCGCAATTTGCGACCACCTCCGCCTTCTCTTCAGCATTCAACTGGAACATGAAGTCTTCTGGAAAGCGCTCAATATTCCGCTTTACCTGCTCATTCAGTCTCTTGGTCGTAACGCCGTAGAGCTCTGCGAGATCGGTATCCAGCATCACCCGCTGGCCGCGCAATTGCACTATCCGGTTTATCACCGCTTGCGGAACAAGGACGCTCATGACGAAATCAGTTCCAAAGCGAGGTGATCACAATTTGTGACCACCTCCAGTCTTTGCCACCGGCTTTCGACGAGTGTGCTCATGACGAAATCAACTCCCTGAATTGCGTTTCATCCAGAATGCTAACGCCCAACGCCTGCGCCTTGTCCAGCTTGGAGCCGGCTTCGGCGCCGGCCACCACGTAATCGGTTTTCTTCGACACCGAGCCGGCCACCTTGCCGCCCAGCACCTCGATCATGTCTTTGGCCTCGTCGCGCGTCAGCGTCGGCAACGTGCCGGTGAGAACGAAGGTCTTGCCGGCGATGAGCGAGTTCGCTATCGCCGACGGCGCGCCCTCGGGCCAATTCACCCCGGCAGCGCGCAACTGCTCGATCACCTCGATGTTGTGCGATTCGGCGAAAAAGCGCGCGATCGATGCCGCGACGACAGGGCCAACGTCCGGCACCTGTTGCAGGCGATCGCTGTCTGCGTTCATGACGGCGTCCAGATTGCCGAAGTGACGCGCCAGATCTTTAGCTGTCGCCTCGCCGACGTTACGAATCCCGAGCGCAAAAATAAAGCGCGCCAAGGTGGTCGTCTTGCTCTTTTCGATGGCAGCCAGGATATTCGCCGCGGATTTCTCGGCCATGCGTTCCAGATTGACCATGGCCAGCAAGCCGAGTTTGTAGAGGTCCGCCGGCGTCTTGACGATGGCATTGTCCACCAGTTGCTCGACCAGTTTGTCGCCCAGACCCTCGACGTCCATCGCGCGTCGGCTGGCGAAATGCAACAGGGCCTGCTTGCGTTGCGCCGGACAGAACAGGCCGCCGGTGCAGCGGGCGATGGCCTCGTCCTCCGGCCTTTCCACCGCCGAGCCGCAAACCGGACAAGTCTTGGGCAACTCGAAAACCGGATGCAGCGGCTCGCCGCCCGACGAGTCCTTTGTCGGCCGCCGTTCCATGACCACCGACACCACCTCGGGTATCACGTCGCCGGCGCGGCGCACGATCACCGTATCGCCAATGCGGACGTCCTTGCGCCGCGCCTCGGCCTCGTTGTGCAAGGTGGCATTGGTCACTGTCACGCCGCCAACAAAAACCGGCGCCAGCCGCGCCACCGGCGTGATCGCACCGGTGCGGCCGACCTGCACTTCGATCGCCTCCACCGTGGTCAGCGCTTCCTCGGCTGGATACTTGTGCGCCACGGCCCAGCGCGGCTCGCGCGTGACAAAGCCGAGGCGCTGCTGCAAGGCCAGCGAATTCACCTTGTACACCACGCCGTCGATGTCAAAGGGCAACGCATCGCGCGCCTCGCGGATGCGGGCGTGGAAGGCGATCAGGCCGTCGGCACCCGCCACCACCGCACGATGCTCGCAGACCGGCAGACCAAATCCGGCCAGAGCATCCAGCACGTCACTGTGCTTGGCGGGCATGGTCCAGCCGCTGCATTCGCCCAGGCCGTAGGCATAAAACGACAGCGGCCGTTCCGCCGCCATGGCCGGGTCAAGCTGGCGGATGCTGCCCGCCGCCCCATTGCGCGGATTGACCAGCGTCGCTTTGCCCAGCGCTCGCTGCTTCGCGTTGTAGCGCTCGAAATCGGGGCGGCTCATGAAGACCTCGCCGCGCACTTCCAGCACCGGCGGGACATCGCCCAGCAGGCGCAAGGGAATGCGATGCACGGTGCGAATGTTCTGCGTCACGTCCTCGCCGGTTTCCCCGTCGCCACGCGTCGCCGCCCGGACCAGCGCGCCGTTTTCATAACGCAGATTGATGGCAAGGCCGTCGAACTTCAATTCAGTCGCATATTCGATGTCCGGATCGCCTTCGCTCAATCCCAACTCGCGGCGGACGCGGGCGTCGAAGGCGCGCGCACCTGACGGCTCGGTATCTGTTTCGGTGCGGATCGACAGCATCGGCACGACGTGGCGCACCGGGGCGAACCCCGGCAAAGGCTTGCCGCCGACCCGCTGCGTCGGCGAGTCGGGGCGGATCAGTGGCGGATGCGCCACCTCCAGCGCCTGCAACTCGCGGAACAGCTTGTCGTACTCTGCATCGGGAATGGTCGGCGCATCGAGTACGTGATAGGCATGATTGTGCTGCTCGATTTCACGGCGCAGAGCCGCAGCGCGTCGTACCGCGTCCATCACCGCCTCAGAGTTTGCGAAGAAATCGTAGCGAGCGGGCCGCAGCGGGGTGCGGCCGGAGCGCAGCTACCGGAATGTACGTCGTTGTACATGAGGATAGCGAGCACCGCCCAATCCCCGATCCGGCACGCGCAGTAGATTTATTCACAAACGTCAGGAGAAGAGACGCAGCGCCCGCGCACTGCCGGGGACGATGCCGCCGTCGCGCATGCGCTGTTGCAGTTCGGCCGTCTTGGCGCGAATCGCATCGATCATGGCGTCGGACAGCGGTGCGCGTTGCGCATCGACCAGCAGTCCGCCCAAGGCGGTCGCGAGTTGCCGCGCCACCGCCAGCACGCGGTCGAAGGCCGCGACGCCGTCCGTCACGCGCGGCACATCCAGGCTCAGGGTCAGGCCATGCGTTGCCAGCGACTTGATCGACTCTGCTTCAAGGCGCTCGGCGCCGAGATTGGCCACCGTGAACAGTTCGCCGCCGGCCTCGTCACGCGCACGAAACACGCCATCGGATTCCAGCACCAGGCCCGCCGCTTCCGCCACACCGCGCAGCTTGGTGCCGGCGAATACTCCGCCCGTGGCTTCGACGACATGCAGCACAAACTGGATATCCACCGCGGCGCAGAATTCATCGAGCGTGGCGGCGCGCATCGCGATTTCGCCGCGCGAAGGCAGTTCGAGGGTCGCAGCTGTCTGCTGCGCGACCTGCTGAACGCCGTCGAAGAAGCGCGCCAGCTCGCCATCCGAAACGGGTCCGCGGCGATCGACCAGCTGCAGCGCGACCGCCCATTCGCGGTAACGCCCGGTATCGTCGGCATCGAGCTGCCGCCAGGCGCCGCCGGCATCGTCCCTGGCCAGCCAGTGGATTGGCTTGCTCAGTTCCACTGACCATGCCTTTTGCATAGCCTGGACGGCAGGCGCCGGCAGCGGCTCGGCCGCGCTGAAACGCAGCACGCAATCCGCCACGGCATCGGCGCAGTCGGTGGGCAGCGGTGACTCGGATTCCTCTGGCGTCGCCGGCAAGTCGGCGACAGGCTCGGCAGGGCCGGCTTCGCCCGGCGCCTCCGGCAAGGCAGCGGCGGCATCACCGAAGTACGGCTCCTGCCATTCTCCCGGTCCTTCCGGGACAGCCGCCGTCGGTGCAGCGGCCGTGGCGGCTTCCTCCCCGGTCAGTAGCGCATCGCCCTGCCCGCCCCTGAATATTCTGTCGGCAGTCTTGCGATGCCGGCGGTCCTGCCAGACGTTGTAGCCCCAGACCAGGGCCACCCCTACCGCGCCGGCCCCGATCAACGCGACTTGCAGTTCGCTGATTGCCATGTTCAAGCCACCTTCTGCTCATCGGCGAGGCGCAGCGCCTCTTCGATATCGACTTCCACCACCCGCGACACGCCTTGTTCCTGCATGGTCACACCGATCAATTGCTGGGCCATTTCCATGGCGATCTTGTTGTGCGAAATGAAGATGAACTGGGTTTGCGCGGACATGCGCTTGACCAGCTCGCAGAAGCGCACCGTGTTCGAATCGTCGAGCGGTGCGTCCACTTCGTCGAGCATGCAGAACGGCGCCGGATTCAGCTGGAACAGCGCGAAGACCAGGGCAATCGCGGTCAGCGCCTTCTCGCCGCCGGAGAGCAGATGAATCGTGGTGTTCTTCTTGCCCGGCGGCTGCGCCATGATCTGGATGCCGGAATCGAGTATCTCGTCGCCGGTGAGAATCAGCCGCGCTTCACCGCCGCCGAACAACTGCGGAAACAGCGTGCCGAAATGCATATTGACCGTGTCGTAGGTCTCCTGCAACTGCTCGCGCGTCTCGCGGTCGATGCGCCGGATGGCGTCTTCCAGCGTGCCGATGGCATCACTCAGATCGGTCGATTGCGCGTCGAGAAAGCCCTTGCGCTCCGCCGCCGTGGCAAGCTCTTCCAAGGCCGCGAGGTTGACCGGGCCGAGCGCTTCTATTTCGGCCGCAAGCCTCGCGATGTCGCCTTGCAGGACAGCGTCCTTGAGCCTGTCGGCGCCACCGGCGGCGAGTTCATCGGCGAAAGGCGCTTCGTCAGCTTCGGTAACTATGTGCAACTCGGACAGACGTTCGCGGAATTGCGCTTCATTGATCTGCACGGCCTGTGACTTGAGCTTGAGATCGTTGATCCTGTCACGCAGCGGGACGACGCCCTGCTCCAGCTTCAGGCGCTGCTCATCGAGACTGCGCAGTTCTCCGGCGGCGGTTTCGAGCGCATTTCGCCGTTCCGCCAGCGCCGACTCCTTGCCCTGCTTCGCATCCAGTGCGGCATGCAGTTGCTCCTGCAGCACCGCATCGCTGATACCGGCTATTTCAGTGCGTGCCGCAAGGATCTCGCCTTCGATGCGCTGCAACTGGCTGGTCGCCGTCGTTGCCGCGCGCGCATTGTCTTCCAGTTTCGACAGGCATTCGCGTTCGGAGAAACCGGCTTCCTGGGCTTCACGCCCGAGCTGGATTTCCAGAGCCCGTGCTTCGCGCAAGGCCGCATCCTTTTGGCGGTGGATTTCCAGTCCCTGTTCGAGTCGCTCGCGCACCTCGCCGCGACGCTCGCGCTGCAGTTCGCCTTCGGCATCGGCACGCTGGCGACGGGCCTGCTCGGTTTCGTCCTGGCGTTGCAGTTCGGCGAGATCGCGATCAATCTGGGCCGAGCGTTCGTCGAAACGCGCCTGCGCCTGGGCCAGCTTGAGGGCCTCCACCTGAGCGGAATGACAGGCCTGCTGGGCCTCCTGCAGCGCGCGCCGGGCGGCGTTGATCTGGGTCTGGCTGTCGGCCAGTTGCTGCTCGGCCGCGCGCTGCGATTCACGTGCCGAATCTTCGGCGGCGGCGCGCGCAGCAAGCTGTCCGGCAAGATCGTCTATCTCGCGCTGGCGCTCGATGACGCCATGGGTCTTCGCATCCGGCACGTACAGCGTGAGGCCGGCCGGTGTCAGTACATGGCCGGCACGCGAGACACGCCGACCCAACGCCAGCGGCAACTCGGTCGCCAGATCGTCAGCAACCGACACGCCGGCCAACCATTCGTCGAGTACGCCCGACCAGCGCGGATCGTCGCAGCGCACTTTGCCGCGCAGGCTGTCGGCAGCCGGTGTCGCATCGCCCCTACCACGCTCAAACGCCAGCGTAAGAATCGCGGGCGGGGGCGTTGCCAAGGCGGCGCGCACGGTATCCGCATCGGCACTCAGCGCCGAAAAGCGTTCGCGCAGTACCGCTTCAACCGCGGTTTCCCAGCCGGCCTCGACCTGAATCGATTGCCATAACGGTTTGGAATCGGCCAGATGGCGCGCCTTGAGCCAGTCGCCGATCTCGCCGCTTTGAGCAACTTTGGCTTGCAACTGCGCCAGCGCGTCATGGCGGGCGCGGGTCTCGGTCAGGCTCCGGTGGGCAGCCTGCAGGGCCTCGCGGGCCGCGCGCAATTGCGCCTCGGCGGCAGGCACGGCGGCTTGCAGCGCGGCCAGACCTTGCTGGGCTGCGGTCAGCGCTGCCTCGGTGCGTCGCTCATTTTCCTGCGCCGCCGCCAGCAAGGCTGGATCGGGCGCACCCAGCGCCTGGCGATCCTGCTCAAGCCGGCTGCGGCGTTGAATCAGGTTCTCCAGCGCACGGATGGCATGTCCCTTGTCGGCCTCGGCCAGACGCAAGGCCTGCTCGCCATCGCTCAGTGCCCGACGCGCTTCGGTGACCTCGCTGCCGGCTGCCTGCACGGCATCCTCGGCATCGGGCAAACGGGCGGCGGCTTCCCCATGGCGTGCGGTGGCGGTTGCCGACCGGGTGCGGGAATTCTCCAGCAGCAGCTTCCAGCGTGCTTCATCCTCCGCCAACTGGCCATGCTGCGCACGCCAGTGGGTTTCCTCTCCGGCCAATTGATCGAGACGCACTTCCAGTCGCGAACGCGATGCGCGCAGATGGCTGATCTCCGACTCAAGACGGCTGACCTCGGTATTGGCCGCAAACATCTCGGCCTGCGCCGCGTGCAGGACGTCGGACGCCGAGAAATGGCTTTCGCGCGCATGCTCGACGCGCGCCTCGATTTCACGCAAATTGGCGGTTTCGGCCTCGACGCGATTGATGGCTTCGTCAACCTGGCGCGTCAGGCGGCGGCCGTCGTGCTGCGCGTCATTGCGCTTTTTCAGCCACAGCAGGATCTGCTTGCGCGAAACCTGCTGGTGCAGATCGCGATACTGCTGCGCCACGGCGGCTTGCGCCTGCAAGTGGCTGACCTGCGTTTCCAGTTCGTTGCGAATGTCATCGACGCGAGCGATGTTTTCGCGCGCGTCTTCCAGGCGGTGCTCGGTTTCCCGGCGACGTTCCTTGTACTTGGTAACGCCGGCCGCTTCTTCGAGGAAGAAACGCAGTTCGTCGGGCTTGGACTCGACGATGCGCGAGATCATGCCCTGGCCGATGATGGCGTAAGCGCGCGGACCGAGGCCGGTGCCGAGGAAGAGGTCGATCACGTCGCGGCGGCGGACGTGCAGGTTGTTGATGTAGTAGCTCGAATTGCCTTCGCGATCGAGCACGCGCTTGACCGTGATTTCGGCGTACTGGCTCCACTGGCCGGCGGCACGGCCCTCGGCGTTGTCGAAAAACAGCTCGACGCTGGCGCGGCTGACTTCCTTGCGGGTACCGGCGCCCTTGAAAATCACGTCCTGGATCGACTCGCCGCGCAGTTCGGAGGCCTTCGACTCGCCCAGCACCCAGCGCACCGCATCGATGATGTTCGACTTGCCGCAACCGTTGGGACCGACCACGCCAGCCAACTGGCCTGGAAACAGCACGGTGGTGGGCTCGACAAACGACTTGAAGCCCGAAAGTTTCAGCTTGTTTAGACGCACGAGGGTTGAACCGGAAAAGTGATGGCAAAGATACCGCTCTGAAGCCACGCCATTATAATCTGTCCCGCCCCTCTTACCCGCAGCCACACAGCATGCCAAAGCCCGCAGTCCAAGCCCGCGCCAAGTCGCTGGAAACCTTCGCCAACCCGGCGCCGCATCGGGATTACCAGATCCACATGGAAATCCCCGAATTCACCTGCCTTTGTCCCAAGACCGGGCAGCCGGATTTCGCCGTGCTGACGCTGGATTACATCGCCGACAAGGTCTGCATCGAGCTGAAAAGCCTCAAGCTCTACGTCTGGAGCTTCCGCGACGAGGGGCATTTTCACGAAGATGTCGCCAATCGCATCCTCGATGACCTGGCGCAGGCCGCCAAACCCCGTTTCATGCGACTCACCGCGAGGTTCTACGTGCGCGGCGGCATTTTCACCAACGTCGTCGCGGAACACCGCAAGAAAGGCTGGAAGCCGGCAGCCAAGATCGAACTGGCGGAGTTTTCGGCACAGTCGAACACGCGCGGTTGACGCTGCCACCGCGCCGATATCGAAGGGTGAGAGCAACGCTTACCGTGCGCAAGAAAAGCCGATCCTTGATCAATCCGTGGCGCTTGCCGATTGTCGTCCTGTTGTCTCTGTTGGCCCTGTCCCACCCTGTGGCTTTCGGCGCGGAGCCGACGATTGTTGTCGATGTCGAGAAGAGCGGTGACGCTTTCCTGGTGAATGCGCTGCTTGACGTTCAAGTGCCGCTGGATGTGGCCTGGGGGGTATTCGTCGACATTGATCACATGACTGACTTCCTTGAGAACATGACGTTCAGCAAGGTCATGTCGCGGACAGGAAATGTTCTGATCGCGCGACAAGATGGCGTAGCAAGATTCGGCCCGTTCTCGTTTTCCTTCGTCTCGGAGAGGGAGATACGCCTCGACCCGATGAGGCGCATAGCGACGAGGAACGTGTCGGGGACCTTGAAGAGAATGCAAAGCGAAGCAAGGTTTGTCGCTGCCGATCAGGGCGTGCGGATCAGCTATTCCGCCGAGATAGTGCCTGATTCACTGTTGGCCCAATTGTTCGGCCAATCGATTGTCCGGCACGAGGTCAATGAGCAGTTCTTGTCAATGACCAAGGAAATGCTGCGGCGTTACGCTGTTGCGACGGGTGCGGGCAACTCGTCGGCAATGCCCGCCGCCGCCGCGGGCAACTGATATACCGGCCATAACCCTTCTTGCGCTGTCTCTACTGCGAGCATAAGATGCGACCGCTGTGCGATTCAGCGTTTTTCGGTTCTCGTGCTGGCGCTTGCGGTCGGGGCGGAGGAATTCAAGCTCTGGCATCTCGATTTTGCCAAGAGCATCACGATCATTACCGAAAAGCTGCTGATCTCCAACCGTTGCGGAGAAACCCCATGCATCATGTACCGAAGCTCCACACGCGCACATCGCGCCCAAGTCTGATCGCCGCCCTCCTGGTCCTCTGTGCCGCGTTCGGGCTTGCCGTGCCGCGAATGGCGTGGTCACAAACGGGCGCCACGGCGAGTCAGGCCAACGGCGCCGCTGAAGGGGTTCGGTTGTTCAATGCTGGAAACGTTGCCTATCAGCAAGGGCGGCTAGCGGAAGCGGCCCGGCTGTGGGAACAGACAAGGGCCATTTTCACCCGCGAACTCGGCGAAGATGACCCCAGCACGCTCGCCTCGATGAACAACCTGGCCGCCACCTACAGCGCCCTCGGCCAACACGACAAGGCGCTGGCGCTGAAGGAACAAACCCTGAAACTGAGGCGTGCCAAACTCGGCGAGAATCACCCCGATACGCTCACCTCGATGAACAACCTTGCCGTCACCTACAGCGCCCTCGGCCAGCACGACAAGGCGCTGGCACCGAGTGAGCAAACCCTGAAACTCATGCGCGCCAGACTCGGTGAGAATCACCCCAACACGCTCACCGCGATGAGCAACCTGGCCAGCACCTACAGCGCCCTCGGCCAGCACGACAAGGCGCTGGCGCTCAGAGAACAAACCCTGAAACTCAGGCGAGCCAAACTCGGCGAGGATCATTCCGGGACGCTCGCCGCCATGAACAACCTGGCCGTCACCTACAGCGACCTCGGCCAGCACGACAAGGCACTGGCGCTCAGAGAACAAACCCTGAAACTCACGCGCGGCAAACTCGGCGAGAATCATCCCGAGACGCTCACCGCAATGAACAATCTGGCCGCCACCCGCAGCGCCCTGGGCGAACGCGACAAGGCGCTGCCGCTGAGGGAACAAACGCTGGAACCCGGGAGCGCCAAACCCGATGAGCCCATCCCCGCCGCGCCCACCGCATCGACCAACCTGGCCGCTACCCCCAGCGACCCCGGCCAAGACGACAAGGCGCTGGCACCAAAGGAGCAATTGCCGGAACCCCAGGGCGCCAAACCCGTCGAGCCCACCCCCGCCACGCCCGCCGCATCGACCAGACTGGCCACCACCCGCAGCGATCCAGGCCAGCAAGAGAAGGCGCTGGCACCGAAGGAGCAAACGCTGGAACCCCAGGACGCCAAACCCGTCGAGCCCACCCCCGCCACGCCCATCGCATCGACCAAACTTGCCACCGCCCGCAGCGATCCAGGCCAGCAAGAAAAGGCGCTGTCGCTGAAGGAGCAAACCCTGAAACCCGTGGGCGCCAAACCCGCCGAGCCCACCCCCACCACGCTCGCCGAGATGAGCATCCAGGCCGACACCTACAGCGACCTCGGCCAACACGAAAAGGCGCTGCCGCTGAGGGAACAAATCCTGAAATCAAGGCAAGCCAAACTCGGCGAAGATCATCCCGACACGCTCGCCGCAATGAACAAGCTGGCCGTCACCTACAACGCCCTCGGCCTGCACGACAAGGTGCTGCCGCTGAGGGAACAGACGCTGAAATTCATGCACGCCAAACTCGGCGAGGATCATCCCGACACGCTCGCCGCCATGAACAACCTGGCCAACACCCACAGCGACCTCGGCCAGTACGACAAGGCGCTGGCAGTAAGGGAACAGACCCTGAAACTCGCGCGCCAAAAACTCGGCGATGATCATCCCGACACGCTCGCCGCAATGAACAACCTGGCCGTCACCTATGGCGCCCTCGGTCAGCACGACAAGGCGCTGACGCTGATGGAAGAAGCGCTGAAACTCATGCGCGCCAAACTTGGCGAGGATCATCCGTATGCGCTCACCGCAATGAGCAACCAGGCCGTCAGCCATAGCGACCTTGGTCAGTACAGCAAGGCGCTGGCGCTGAGGGAACAAACGCTGAACCTCAGGCGCGCCAAACTCGGTGCGGACCATTCCGACACGCTCGTCTCGATGAACAACCTGGCCGCCACCTACGGCGACCTCGGCCAGCACGACAAGGCACGGCCGCTGAGGGAACAAACGCTGAAACTGAGGCGCGCCAAACTCGGTGAGGACCACCCCGCCACGCTCACCGCAATGAACAACCTGGCCGATACCTACGGCGACCTCGGCCAACACAACAAGGCGCTGGCGCTGAGGGAACAAACCCTCAAACTCATGCGCGCCAGACTTGGCGAGGACCATTCCGACACCCTCGCCGCAATGAACAACCTGGCCGCCACCTACAGCGACCTCGGCGAACACGACAAGGCGCTGGAGTTGAGGGAGCAAACCCTGAAACTCAGGCGCGCCAAACCCGGCGAGCCCCTCCCCGACACGCTCACCTCGGTGAACAACCTGGTCGCCGGCTACCGCGACCTCGCTCAGCACGACAAGGCGCTGGCGCTGAGGGAACAAACCCTGAAACTCGGGGGCTCCAAACCGAGCGAGGATCACTCCGACACGCTCGCCGCGATGAGCATCCAGGCCGACACCTACAGCAACCTCGGCCAACACGACAAGGCGCTGCCGCTGAGGGAACAAACCCTGAAACTCAGGCGTGCCAAACTCGGCGAGGACCATCTCGACACGCTCGCTGCAATGAACAATCTGGCCAACGCCTACAGCGCGCTCGGCCAGCACGACAAAGCACTGACGCTGAGGGAGCAAACCCTGAAACTCATGCGCGCCAAATTCGGCGAGGATCACCCCAGCACGCTCACCTCGATGAACAACCTGGCCGCCACCTACGGCGACCTCGGCCAACGCCACAGGGCGCTGGCGCTGAGGGAAGAAACGCTGAAACTCATGCGCGCCAGACTCGGCGAGAACCATCCCGACACGCACGCCGCGATAGGCCATCTGGCTGCCGCCTACGGCGCCCTCGGCCAGCAAGACAAGATGCTGGCGCTTACGGAGCAGACCTTGAAACTCCGGCGCGCCAAACTCGGCGAGGATCACCCCAGCACACTCGCGGCGATGAACAATCTGGCCGTCATCCACGGCGCACTCGGCCAGTACGACAAGGCGCTGGCACTGATCCCGACAATAGTTGCCAGTGCAGAAAAGCTCCGCGCCTTGCCAGGACTGACGACCGAGCAACGCCAGAACCTGTTTGCCGATTATTCCGATCGCTATCAGTGGTATGTGAAGTGGTATGGCCGCGCCCAACGTCCAGGCGAGGCGTTCAATCTCGGCGACATCGCCAAGGCACGCACACTGACCGACGACATCAGGGCGCAAGTCGCCCTGCGCTCCTTGCCGGCGACCGAACAGCAGAAACTGCAAGCCAGCGAAATCACCGCCCAGGCCTTGCAGACGCAGATAGATAAGCTCGGTCCAGACAGCGCCGGATTGCCGGCCCTGCAAAGGCAACTGGACACCCAAAACGCCGAGTACCTCCAACTGGTAGCCGGCTTGAACAGCCGCTACCCGAAATATGCCCAGCTCGCTTCACTCAAACCGGCCACGACCAGCCAGGCAAAACAACTCATTGGCGGCGGCGAAGTGTTCGTGAGTTACCTGGTTCATGCGAGTGGCATGGCGCAGGCCTTTGTGCTCGATGCCGGCGGCGAAGCCAGATGGGTGGATCTGGGTCAGATCAAGAACCACGCAAAAACCGTAGCCGCGTACCGCGAACTGGTTTCGCCCGGCACAGAGGACGGCCCGCAAGGCCAGGTGGTGGAACTCAAGGACGGGGGCTACCAGTGGCTGCCGAACGCGCAAGCCGTACCCGCGGGCGCCAGCGCGGTGGCCGAACCCCTGAAGGCGCTCAACCGCTACTGGCACGACACCCTGATCAAACCCATCCTGCCGGTGGCTGGTCCTTACCAGCGCTGGATCATCAGCCCCGACAAGGACTTGGCGCTGCTGCCCTTCGACGCATTGGTCGAGACCTTCGATGCAACCGGAAAGCCTGCGCAAACCCTGGTGCAGGCACGCAACATCACCCTGGTGCAAAGCTTTGCCATGTTCGCGCTGCTCAAACAACGCGAAGCGGAGTACGCCACGCTGAAATGGCCAAGGGACCTGTTTGCCATGGGCAATGCGGTGTATGGCAGTGGCTGGGCGGAGAATCGGGGTATTCGGCGCGGCAGCGCGCACGGGTATGCAACGCCTGGCGGCGTTAAGACGGATCGGGGCGACGCGCTCGGGCCCATGAAGGCAGGCGCCGAGCAAACCGCCATGAGCCAGTTAGTCTGGCAAAACCTGCCAGGAACAGCGAATGAGGTACAGGCGGCGAACGCGGTGTTTAACGCAGCCGCGGAGAAAGATGCGGCCAGCGCGGACAGCCAGCCGAAGCCCGAGGCCGGCGAGGGCAAACTGCTACAGATCTTTCAGGCGGTAGGCGCAGTGTTGGGCAGCGTGACGACGATGGGGACGGATACCAGCGCGGACAGCTACCTCGGACAAGAGGCCAGTGAAGGCAAGTTGCAGCAGCTCAACCAGGCCGGCAAGCTGAAGGACTTTCGCTACATGTTGTTCAGCGCACATGGCTATCTGGCACAAAACCCGGCGCTGTCCAGCCTGGTGCTGAGCCAGCAAGGCAATCCGCCGGAGATCGACGGCTACGTGACCGCCAGCGAGTGGCCGCTTTACGACATGAAGATTGACCTAACCGTGCTCAGTGCCTGCGACACCGGGGCGGGTGGAACGCAGGCAGGCGAAAGCATGATGGGTCTGCCCTATGCGCTGTTCGTCGCCGGCAACAAAAATATGCTGCTCGGCCTGTGGCCGGTGGACGACGATGCCACGACCGAGTTCATGCGCCGCTTCTTCACCAAACTCAAGGCCGGCACGCCGCAACCCGATGCGCTGCGCCAGACCAAGCAGGAATTCAGCCAACACCCAAGTTGGAGCGATCCGAAATACTGGGCGGCGTTCGTGCTGCACGGAGTGTGAAGCCAGCCAGGCGCGAAGAGCACAGTGCGGGATCAGGAATCGAAGAATAGTGTAGTGCCTGCCCGTCCCGCGTCGCCTTTCAGCTTGCGGCCTTCTGCGTTTCGAAGAGGGTGACAATCGCCGCCGCCACCTGTTCCGAGGCGTCCGGATAGGCTCCTTCCTCGATCATGTGCAGGGCTCTTTCCTTTTCACCCTGCTGGGCAATGGTCAGCACTTCTCCAGCACACCGATGGAACTGCGCGTGGCGCGACCTGACCACCGAAAAAGCCGGTATCTGGCCGAAGCGTTCGCCGCCGATGCCGTTTATCCATTGGCCGAGGGTGCACTGATCGTCGCGGGACACGATGTCTGCCTTGAGATCCTCATTGCTCTCGCCCTTGATGTAGGCCTGAAGCCGCGCCTTCCACCGGATGTGGGAATCGATGGCCTCGGTGCCATCCTTGGCCATGACGAACATCCGCGCCAGGAGCATCTTGACCCGCTCCGATGCCTTGACGTAGTCGCCGCTGTGCAGCAGCTTCAGGGCGCTGGACTTGTCGCCCGACTGTGCCGCCGCCAGCACGTTTCCGGCCGAGCGATGGAACAGCGCATGATGTGCCTTCATGTCGAAAAAGGTCTCGGAAAAGCCGAACTTTTCGCCGCCCTTGTCGTAAATCCATTTGCCCAGCGGACATTGATCGTCCCGGCAAACCACGTCAACTTTCAGTTGCTCGGTGCTGGTGCCGCCGATGTAGCTTTCGAGGCGGACTTTCCATTTCATGTGGGCGTCAACCGCGGTCTTGAAATTCAAGCCCGCCAGTTCCGCTCCCGCGTCGTCCGTCACTCCTGCCGCGGACGCCGCCTGCTTGTCGTCCCCGCGCATGATGATCTTGAACCAGTCCAGCATTCCCATCGCGATTCCCCTCCGTCGATTAGTGGTTATTGGGCGCGTCGACATAGATCGAGCTTCGTGCCGCCGACGACAGTCTCATTGTCCGGGGAAACGAACGGTCGGACATTTGATCATCGGATAATGGGAACAAAACAGCTAATGGCCGTCGAACCAGCGCAAGAAGGAGCGCCGGAAGCGAGTCACGCCATTGAACGCCGTCTCGCCAGCGCCGACTTTCAGGACAAGCTGCTTTCCCCGCGCCTGATCTTGCAAGCGCGACAAGGCTCCACTCGCGGCCGGGCCGCTATAAGCCGGCGCACAACTCCTCGACCGACTGCACCTTGGCGAACAGCCCGTCGAGTGCTGCGAGAAAGGCCGCTTGCACGCCTTCGGCCGGAACCGAAACGCCACCAAACGAAAGTGCCCGCGTGGCGCAGGCGTCGTGTGCCAGAGAACATGCAAAGCCGAGGTCGGCGGCGGCGCGCACGGTGGTATCGACGCACATGTGGGTCATCATGCCGGCGATGATCAGGCGGGATATCTTCATGTCGCGCAGATGCTCCAGCAGGGATGTATCGCGAAAGCTGTTCGGGAAGTTCTTCTGAACGATGGTTTCGCCTGTCTGCGGCGACACCGAGGGATGGATTTCAACTCCCGTCGTTCCGGGCACGAAAAAGCTTGCGCCGGGACGCGTCGAAATGTGCTGGACATGAATCACCGGCATGCCCTTGCGGCGGAAAGCGTCGAGCATCTTGCCGGCCTGGGCGCCGGCCTCCACGCTGCCCGCCAGTTCCATGGCGCCGCCCGGAAAGTAGTCGTTCTGGATATCGACAATCAATAGTGCGGTGTTCATGAATAAGCTCCAATCGGGATTTGAATACGCCCGCCCATTTTCAGGGCGCGACCGCGCTGACGGCGAGCGCGGCGAGATACAGCAGGGTGGACGCCACGATGCCGCGCAACGGAATGCTGAACCAATAGGCCCGGGCGAGGACGACATAGCCGAGCAGAAGAGCCAGCCCCACCAGCAGCAGGAACGCCGACTGGAACAGGAAGGCAGCGTGGGCCAGCGCCAGGTAGCCGTAGACCAGGCCGAAGAAGATGGCGCCATGGCTGTGACTGGCATTGAAGCCGATCCAGGCTTTCCACATCGTCGTCTGGCGCGTGAGCACGGGCGAGACCTGCTTCATGCTGGCTTCGAGCGCCGCATTGCGCGGATGCAGCTTCGTACCGCGAAAGGTAAACAGCAGATGGGCGAGGCCCAGCAGCAGGATGATGGCTGCGCTGGCGGCAAGCAGCGAGGATGCGAGTGCGATCATGTGCGTGTTTCCCCGTGGAATGCCATCCTGCGAACCAGCCCGGCGCCGGGCCGCCCGATGCGGAGTCCGGCCTTCATGAGCCCCGCATCCCCAGCGAAGTCTCCAGTTGCCTCACCAACGCGATCAGGCGCGGTCGCACCTCGCCCAGCAGAAATTCCTTCGACAGATTGAATGCCGGACCGCCGCAGTTGATCGCCATCGGCGGCAAGCCGCCGCCGGGCCGCAGCGGCACGGCGATGGCATTGACATCGGACTGCCATTCGCCGAAGGAACTGACGCAGCCGGTCTCGCGGTATTCCTTGAGCGCCCGGTCGATGCCCTTGCGGGTCGCCGGCCAGGCCACTTCGTCGAGCTCCTTGACGCGCTCCATGATGTCCTCGCGTTCGCGCTCGGGAATCAACGCCAGATAGGCGCGGCCCATCGCCGTAGTGGCGATCGGAATCCGCGAACCAACATCCAGTGACAAGGTCAGCGCCGACGAACTGCGCGAATTTCCGACATAGATCATCGACAGGCGATCGCGGCTGCCGAGCGAAACCATGCCTTTGGAAAAGTCGGCGAGTTCCTGCATCAGCGGCCGCGACAGATCGCGCACATCGAGTCGCGCCAGCATGGCACTGCCCAGCGCCAGCGTCGACGTTCCCAGGCGGTATTTGCCGTTCTCCTCGACGAACACCAGGTAGCCGAGCTTGGTCAGCGTGTAGGTCAGGCGCGAGACCGTGGATTTCGGCAGCTTGCAGCGCTTGGCGATGTCGAGGTTGCCGAGCAGTTTCTCGCCTGAACTGAAGCAGGAAAGCACCGACAGCCCGCGCGCCAGGGCGGTGACGAAATGGCGGTCCTCCTTGCCGGCTGGCTTGGCCGCCGGTTTGGTGGCAGGCTTGGTGGCAACATTGGCGGCAACCCCGGTGGCAACCGCCGCGACCTTGTTCTTTTTGTTCATGTCAGTCCTTCATTGCGCATAGCGCTCCACGGGCGGCCCGGTACTCGCGTCCGAGTTGCGCCACTACTTCACTTACGGGGAAAATCCTGTCGATCGAACCGACGCCCTGGCCGACGCCCCAGATGTCACGCCAGGCCTTGGTCCGGTCGGAACCGAAGCTCATGCTGCTCTTGTCGCGCAATGGCAGGTTGTCGGGGTCCAATCCCTGAGCGGTGATGCTGGTCCGCAGGTAATTGCCATGCACGCCGGTGAAATAGGGGGTGTAGACGACGTCCGCCGCGGTGCTGTCGAGGATCATCTGCTTGTAGCCATCCACCGCATTGGCTTCCGGCGTCGGGATGAAGCGCGTGCCCATGTAGGCCAGATCGGCGCCCATGGCCTGCGCCGCAAGGATCTGCTCGCCGCGCGTGATCGCGCCAGACAGCGCAATCGGTCCGTCCCAGAAGCGCCGCACCTCGGACACCAGGGCGAAGGGGCTGAGCATGCCGGCATGGCCGCCGGCGCCGGCGGCGACCAGGATCAGGCCATCGACGCCCGCCTCCAGCGCCTTTTGCGCATGGCGCACGTTGATCACGTCATGGAACACGATGCCGCCGTAGGCGTGCACTTCCGTCACCACGTCACCCGGCGCGCGCAGGCTGGTGATGATCATCGGCACCTTGTGCTTGACGCACAGCGCAACGTCGTGGTCGAGCCGGTCGTTGGAGTGATGCACGATCTGGTTCACCGCGTAGGGTCCGATCTTGCGGCCCGGCTCGGCGCGGCGCGCCGCGTCGATCGCAACCGTCATCGTGGTCAGCCATTCGTCGAGCAGTTCCTTCGGCCGCGCATTGAGCGCCGGGAAGGAGCCGACGATGCCAGCCATGCATTGCGCCAGCACCAGTTGCGGCTGGGAGACGATGAACATCGGCGCGCCGATCACCGGCAGCGCGAGATTGTCTTGCAGGACTTTGGGCAAGGGCATGAGTTCTCCTAGGCGGATCGGACAGGTTGCGCGCGGCTGGTCATCTGCCAGGCCGGGATCATGGCCAGACAATAGACGAAAGCGATCAGGAAGAAGCCTTCCTGCATGGGTTGCAGGCCATGCACGGCGTTCAACTGGCGCTCGCGCCCTTCGAGGAACAGCGCCAGCAGGGTGACGCCGAGCGCGCCACCGAGTTGGCGAAAGAAATTGATCGAGGCCGAGCCGGCGGCCTCGGTGCCATAAGGCAACAGCCGCAAGGCGCCGGCATTCAGTCCCGGTATGATCAGACCGAGACCGATGCGGCCGATGGAAACCCACAGCGCGAGCAGCCAGAAGCCGGTGGCCGCCGAGGAAAAACCCATCAGGATGGCCGATACCGCGAAGAAAGCCAGACCCGCCATCGCCACCCGGTTGGGCGGAAAGCGATCCGCCAGCCGCCCGGCCTGCAGCAACACGATGGCCAGCACGATGCCGCCCGGCACCAGCATCACGCCGGCCTCGTAGGCCGAGAAACCTGCGCCGATCTGGGCGAAGATCGGCGCCAGGTAGGTCGAGCCATAAATGCCGATGCCATAGGCCGCTGCCACCAGCACCGCCGCGCCGAAGCCCGCCTCGCGGAAAATGCCGAGATCCAGCAGCGGATGCAGCGTGCTGCGCTCCCACACCACGAAAGCCACGGCCAGTGCAACGCCGAGCACGATGCCGGCGGCGCCAGGCACCGGCTCGCGGATCAGTGCGGCCAGGCCACCCAGCAGCGCGCAGAGTGCTGCCACCACCAGCAGCATGCCGATCGCGTCGAAGGGACGCTTGTGCGCTCCGGGCAGCGGCCGGCCGGCGATGACGAAGCGCGGCGCCATGGCAATCGCTGCCAGGCACAGCGGCACGGTAACCAGGAACACCGCGCGCCAGCCGAAGTGATCGACCAGCAGGCCGCCCGCCGCCGGTCCGATGGCAGGCGACAGCACTATGCCAAGGCCATAGGCGCCCATTGCCCGGCCGCGCTCGTGCGGCGGAAAAACGTCGATGATGACCAGCATCGCCAGCGGCTGGATCAGGCCGGCGATGCTGCCCTGGCCGATGCGGCACAGCGCCAGCAATTCGAAGCGATCGGCGAGCGCGGCGAGAACCGAAAACATCACCAGCAGCATCAGCGCGCCGACATAAGTGCGACGAATGCCGAAACGCTGCATGGCCCAGGTCGCCAGCAGCATCGAGGCCGTGGTGGCGGCGAGAAAGCCGGTGGACAGAAGCTGCACCTGATCGTGGCCGACATGAAAAACGCGGATGATTTCCGGCAACGCGACATTGACCACCGTGGCCTCCATGATCGCCGAGACCGTGCCGAGCATCACGGTGACCACCGCCCACCACCGATAGCCGGGGCCGTGGCGCGCAAACATCGCCGCCACCTCCTGCTGCCGGGCTTTGGTTTCGACGCTCATAACGGAAAGACTGGTCCAATAATCAGTATTGTGTTCCGGATAGTGGCACAGCATGGAAAGCAGCGTCAAGCCATGCGCGACCCCGTGTGTGGCGCCGAATAGGCTTCGAGAAACCCGATGGGCGGTGATCATTGACTTTTGGGGCAGGCGCGGGAAGAATCCACTTCTCGCCACATTTAACAGAATCATGTTCTGCTATGCAGACTCTTGAACAGCTGTCCTCATGAACGCACGCCAGGATGTTCTGCAAATGGCCGCTGCATCCGTGTCGAGCTGAACGGGAACTGAGCTCATGGACCTGAACTTCAGCCCCGAAGAAAGCGCCTTCCGCGAAGAGGTGCGCCGCTTCGTCAATCAGCAACTGCCGGCCCAGATCCGCCACAAGGTGATGAATGGCGTGCATCTGAATCGCGACGAGCACGTGCTCTGGCAACGCACCCTGCACCGGCGCGGCTGGGGCGGCCCCGGCTGGCCGCAGGAATTCGGCGGACCCGGCTGGACGCCGACCGAGCAATACATCTTCGAGGAGGAGTGCGCGGCCGGCGGCGCACCGCGACTGATTTCCTTCGGCCTCAAGATGATCGCACCGGTGCTGATGGCCTTCGGCAACGCGACGCAGCAGCAGCGTTACCTGCCGAAGATCCTGTCGGCAGAGGAATGGTGGTGCCAGGGCTATTCGGAACCGGGAGCGGGCTCCGACCTGGCTTCGGTCAAGACCCGCGCTGTGCGGGAAGGCGACCACTACATCGTCAACGGCCAGAAGACCTGGACCACGCTCGGCCAGTATGCCGACTGGGTCTTCTGCCTGGTCCGCACCGACCCCGAAGCGAAGAAGCAAAGCGGCATTTCGTTCCTGCTGATCGACATGAAGACGCCCGGCGTCGCGGTGCGCCCGATCATCACGCTGGACGGCGCCCACGAGGTCAACGAAGTCTGGCTGGAAGAGGTCAGGGTGCCGGTGGAAAACCTGATCGGCGAGGAGAACAAGGGCTGGACCTATGCCAAGTTCCTGCTCGGCCACGAACGCACCAACATCGCCGGCATCGGCATCGCCAAGCGCGAACTGGCGCGCCTGAAGCGCATCGCCGAGGCCGAGGGGCGGCTCGACGATGCGCTGTTCGCGGCGCGCGTGGCGCAGGTCGAAATCGACCTGATGGCGCTGGAAATCACCAACCTGCGCGTCGTGTCCGCAGAACGCGCGAGGAAGGCGCCGGGGCCGGAAGCCTCGATCCTCAAGATCAAGGGCACCGAAATCCAGCAGGCCATTTCCGAACTGATGATGCAGGCGGTCGGCCCCTATGCCCTGCCCTTCCAGCAGCAGGACGTCGGCCCCGACTACGCCGCCAACCTCGGCGCCGGCTACTGCAACCTGCGCAAGCTGTCGATCTTCGGCGGCTCCAACGAAATCCAGAAGAACATCATCTCGCAGATGATCATGGGCCTGTGACATGAACTTCGACTTCAACGAGGAACAAGTAGCGCTACAGGACACGGTTCGCCGTTTTGTCGCGAAAGACTACACGTTCGAGAAGCGCCGCGCCATCCTCGATTCAGCCGCCGGTTGGAGCCGCGAAGTCTGGCACGCATTGGCCGATCTTGGCGTGCTGGCGGTCAACATCGACGAGGACTACGGCGGCCTCGGTTACGGCCCGCTGGAAACCGGGCTGGTGATGAGCGCGTTCGGCGCCGGCCTGCTGCTCGAACCTTACCTGGCGGGAGCGGTGATCGCCCCGGCGCTGATTCGCCGTACCGCCAGCGCCGACTTTCAGGAGCAATGGCTGCCGAATATCGCCACCGGCGAATCCATTGTCGCGCTCGCGCATGACGATGCGCGCAATGAGCCGGTAACGGCACTCGCCGGCAATCTCTCCGGCCGCAAGGCGGTGGTCGCTCACGGCGGCTGTGCCGACCTGCTGCTGGTCTCGGCGCACACGGCGCAGGGCACTACGGGACTTTTCGCCGTGACGCCGGGAGCCGAGGGCGTCAGCCTGCGCGACTACCCGACGCTCGACGGCCAGCGTGCGGCGGACGTCGTTCTGAGCAATGCCCCGGCAACGAGGATCGATGCCGGCAACGACACCGCAGCGGCCATCGACAAGGCGCTCGACATCGGCCTCGCCGCGCTCTGCTTCGAGGCGGTCGGCATCATGGAAGCCACGGTCGCCGCCACCACCGAATACCTCAAGACCCGCCGGCAGTTCGGCCAGCCCATCGGCCGCTTCCAGGCGCTGCAACATCGCATGGCCGACATGCTGATTCATCTGGAACAGGCGCGCTCGATGAATTATCTTGCCGCCATGCACTGCACCAACGAAGACAAGGCGGCACGCCGGCGCACGCTCTCGGCGGCCAAGGTCACCATCGGCCAGGCCTGCCGCTTCATCGGCCAGAATGCGGTGCAACTGCACGGCGGCATGGGCATGACGGACGAATTGATGCTCAGCCACTGGTTCAAGCGTCTGACCGTAATCGAGATGGCATTCGGCGACACCGACACGCATCTGCAGCGTTTCGTCCGGCTGTCGCGCGCGGCATGACGGCGAAGCTGATCTTCGGCGCGCAGGAACGTTCCGGCGCCGAGATCGACAAACGCGCGGCGAGACTGGCCGGCGGCCTGGCGCACCTCGGCGTCAATGACGGCGACGTGGTGGCGGTGATGCTGAGGAACCACCCGGCCTATGTCGACATCATTCAGGGTTGCCGCATCGCCGGCGCGTACTACTGCCAGATCAACTGGCATTTCAAGAGCGACGAGGCCGGCTTCATCCTCGCCGACTGCGGCGCCAAGGTTCTGTTCGTTCAGCCCGATCTGCTGGCGGCGATTGCCGGCGCGATTCCGCCGCAGTTGCGGGTGATCGTCGTGGATCAAGCGCAGGCTGACCCTGTCGACTTCGAGACATGGCTGTCGGCGCAACCGCGCTATGCCGGCCCGCCGCGCACGGCGCGCGGCCACATGGCCTATACCTCGGGCACCACCGGTCGTCCCAAGGGCGTGCGGCGCCTGGCGCCGACGCCGCAGCAGCAAGTCCTCGCCGCACAAGTCGCGAGGGATGCGCTGGGCATCTACCCAGGCGTGCGCAGCCTGCTCTCGGCGCCGCTCTACCACAGCGCCCCCAGCTCCTTCGCCCAGCAGTCGCTGTTGCAGGGCTCGCTCTTCGTGCTGGAGGAAAAGTTCGACGCCGAAGCCACACTGGCCCTGATCGAGCGCCACCGCATCGAGACCGCCTATCTGGTGCCGGTGATGTATGTGCGCCTGTTGCGGCTGCCGCCGGAGGTGCGCAGCCGTTACGATCTGTCCTCACTCAGCTTCGTCGCCTCGACCGGATCGCCCTGCGCACCTGAGGTGAAGAAGGCCATGATCGAGTGGCTCGGGCCGGTGATCTTCGAGGCCTATGCGTCGAGCGAAACCGGATATATCACCGTCATGCCGCCGCAAGACGCTGCGCGCAAGGCAGGCAGCGCCGGTCGCCCGGTCGGGACAGCGCGGATACGCATCCTCGACGATGCGGGACGCGCATTGCCCGCCGGCGAAATCGGCACCATCTACGCGCACCAGCCGGCCTATTCCGATTTCACCTATCGCGGCAACGACGCTGCCCGCCGCGCCGTCGAGCGCGACGGACTGGTCAGCGTCGGTGACATGGGCTACCTCGACGACGAAGGCTTTCTGTTCGTCTGCGACCGCGCCTCGGACATGGTGATCTCGGGCGGCGTGAACATCTATCCGGCGGAGATCGAGCACGTCCTGATCACCCTGCCCGGCATCATTGATTGCGCGGTGGTCGGCATCCCCGACGACGAATACGGCGAGTCGCTGACGGCGCAGGTGGTCGCCGAAACCGGCGCCACACTGGACGCCGAAGCCATCCGCCTGGCCTTGAGCGAGCGCATCGCCGGCTACAAGGTACCGCGCCGTATCGACATCGTCGCGGCGCTACCGCGCGACGACAATGGCAAGGTGCAGAAGCGCAAGATTCGCGATGCCTACTGGAGCGGCCGTGAGCGCCGCATCTGAAGCCATGAACCGACACCCCTTCGACACCGCGATCGCGCTGACGGCCGAAACGCCGAACCGTCTGCATGGCCGCACCAGCGAAGACTACTGGAACATGGTCAGCCCCTATGGCGGCGTTACGGCGGGCGCCATGATGCAGGCCATGCTCGACCATCCCGAACGTCGCGGCACACCGCTGGCCTTCACGCTGAACTTCCTGGCGCCGATCGAAGCCGGCGAGTTCGTCATCGACACCGAACTGGTGCGCGCCAACCGCAGCAGCCAGCACTGGGCCATCCGCCTGTCGCAGGCCGATCGCGTGCTGGTTCAGGCGATTGCCATCTGCGCCTTGCGCCGCGAAACCTGGAGTCTGGTCGAAGCCGCAGCCCCCGAGGTACCGCCCGCCGAAGCGTGCCCGCCGGCACCGCCGCGCAAAGCGACGGGCTTCCTCCAGCGCTATGAATTCCGCATCGTGCGCGGCACGCCCTTTGCGGCGAACGAGGACAGCCTGAGCCAGGTCTGGGTCTCCGACAATCCACCGCGCCCGCTCGACTTCGCCTCGCTGACGGCGCTGTGCGACAGCTTCCTGCCGCGCATCTTCCTGCGCCGGCCGGAGTTCGTGCCGATCGGCACGGTCTCGATCAACATCTATTTCCATGCCGGCGACGAAGCTCTGGTTCGCCAGGGCGCCGCACCCCTCCTGGCCGTCGCCCAGGCCCAGGCCTTCAGCGACGGCCATTTCGATCATCACGGCCACGTCTGGGCCACGGACGGCACGCTGCTGGCCACCACCCAGCAACTGGTGTGGTACAAGGAATGAAACCAAAGGCCAAAACATTTGCCACAGAGGACACAGAGATCACAGAGGAAAGACAGCAACTAGTGCTCTGTCTTGTTCTTTCGAGGTTTGGTTTTCTCTGTGATCTCTGTGTCCTCTGTGGCTAAAAGGTTTTCGAACAAACAGCAATCCATAGGAGCATCGCCATGACTCAGCAAGCCCGCGCCGTAATCTGCCGCGAAGTCGGCAAACCCGTCGTCGTCGAGACCGTCACGGTCGACCCGCCACAACGCGGCGAAGTGATGATCAAGCTGGCCGCCTGCGGCGTCTGCCACAGCGACCTGTCCGTCACTACCGGCACGCTTCCCCTGCCGCCGCCGGTGGTGCTGGGTCACGAAGGGGCCGGCAGCATCGTCGCACTGGGCGAAGGCGTCAGCGGATTTGCCCTCGGCGACCATGTCGTCAGTTCCTTCGTCAGCATGTGCGGCAAGTGCCGCTACTGCCAGACCGGCCGCCCGCAGCTCTGCGATCAGGCCGCCAAGGCCGGCTTCACCCTGCCCGACGGCACCACCCGCTTCACGGACGCTGCCGGCCAGCCGCTCAACATCTTTTCCGGCTGCGGCGTGATGGCCGAATACGCCACGCTGCACGTCGACAACGTGATCAAGATCGACGCCACGGTGCCGCTCGACAAGGCCGCGCTGATCGGCTGCGGCGTCATGACCGGTGTCGGCGCCGCGGTCAACACGGCCAAGGTCGAACCGGGGTCCGCCACCGTGGTCTTCGGCTGCGGCGGGGTCGGCCTCAATGCCATCCAGGGCTGCGCGATTGCCGGCGCCCGCATCATCGTCGCAGTCGACACTTCCGATGCCAAGCTGGAAATGGCGAAGCAGTTCGGCGCCACGCACACCGTGAACCCGAAAAGCGTGGAGAACATCGTCAAGGCCCTGAAGAAGCTGACCGAGGGCGGCGCCGATTACGCTTTCGAATGCGTCGGCTTCGGCGAGATCGCGGCGCAGGCCTACGGCTGCCTGCGCAAGGGCGGCACGGCGGTAGTGGTGGGCGTCGCCGGGCCGAAGGACACCACGACCATCCGCACCGCGACGCTGACCTTCGAGGAGAAGACCCTGAAGGGCAGCTACTTCGGATCGGCGCGGCCGCAGCAGGACTTTCCGCGCCTGATCGGCCTCTATCGCAGCGGCCGGCTCAAGCTCGACGAACTGATCACGCGCACCTACACCATCGATGAAGCGCCGCAGGCCTTCGCCGATCTCGCCGAGGGACGAAATGCGCGTGGCGTGATACTGTTCTGACCATCGCATTTCCCCCATCAGAAAGCCGCTCTTGAAACAACGCAAACTGCATACCCTGCATCGCCCGGCAAAAAAGCAGAATGGGCATCCGCCGCTGGTTTTCGTCCATGGCGGCTATATCCATGGCGGCTGCTGGGACGTGAACTTCCTGCCCCACTTCAGCAAGCTGGGCTACAACTGCCACGCCATTGACCTTTCCGGACATGGCCGGAGCGAGGGCCGCGAAAACCTCGACAGCTACGACCTCGACCACTACGCCGCCGATGTCGGCCAACTGGTCGCGGAAATGCCCAGCCCGCCAGTGCTGATCGGGCACTCGATGGGTGCTGCGGTGGTACAGCGCTACCTCGAAAAAGGACAGGCCGCGGCCGTGATCATGATGGCGCCGGTGCCGACCACCGGGCTCTCGGCCTGCACCCTCCAGCTAACCCAGAAACATCCGGACTACCTGCGCGAAGCGGCCTACGCCGTGCGCGGCAAATACACCGCGAACACCATCCGCGTCATGCGCGAAGTGTATTTTTCGCCCGACGTGACGGCGGAACAATTCACCGCCTTCAAGCCGCTGGTGCAGGACGAATCGAACACGGTGATAGCCGAAATGATGGCACTGGCCTGGCGCCCGCCGAAACGGCGGCCGAAGATCCCGGCGCTGGTCATGGGCGGCGAACTCGATGCCGTGTTCCCGTCCAACCTGCTGCACTTCACGGCCACCGGCTGGAACGCCGAGACCTGCGTCATTCCGCGCGCCGGGCACATGCTGATGATGGAGCCGCAATGGACCATCGCCGCAACCAGGATCGACAATTGGCTTGACCGCCGCCTTGGCCTGAAAGCTTCAGCGACGGCCTGAGTCGAGTGCCGCGCACGGGAGGATCACCATGTTCAGCAAAGCCACCTTCAACTTCCTCGACGAACTCGCCGCCAACAACGACCGGGCCTGGTTCGAGGCCAACAAGCCGCGCTATGAAGCGCTGGTGCGCGAGCCGGCGCTGGAATTCATCGCAGCAATGGCGACCCCGCTGGCGAAGTTCGCCCCGCACTTTCGCGCCGAGCCGCGCAAGATGGGCGGCTCGCTGATGCGCGTGTTCCGCGATACGCGCTTCGCCCGCGACAAGAGCCCCTACAAGACCAACATCGGCATCCAGTTCCGCCACGAGCTTGGCAAGGACGTCCATGCGCCGGGCTTCTACATGCACATCGCAACCGACGAGTGCTTCTTCGGCGCCGGCTGCTGGCATCCCGAGAGCGACGCGCTGGGCCGCATGCGCGACCTGATCGCGGCGCAACCCAAGCGCTGGTTCGCCGTCCGCGACGACAAGAAATTCGCCGCGCACTGGGCACTGGCGGGCGACAGCCTGACGCGGCCGCCGCGTGGCTATACCGCCGAACATCCGGCCATCGAAGACCTCAAGCGCAAGGACTTCATCGGCCTGGCGTCGCTGTCCTTTGCTGAAGCCACGGCGCCCGGACTGGTCAAGCTGGCCGGCACACGCTTCGCGACGGCAGCGCCTCTGATGAAGTTCCTCTGCGAGGCACAGGGCGTGCAGTACTGAAGCCGGCGGCGCGGCCGCCATGCTCGACATCCTCTACCGCGACGACTTCCTCGTCGCCATCAACAAGCCCGCCGGACTGCTGGTCCATCGCAGCAACATCGACCGCCACGAAACGCGCTTCGCCGTTCAACTCTTGCGCGACCAGATCGGGCAACGGGTGCATCCGCTGCACCGGCTCGACAAGGGGACCTCGGGCGTGCTGCTGTTCGCCCTCGATGCCGACAGCGCGCGTGAAGTCGGCGGTCAGTTCGAGCGCAACGAAGTGCGCAAGCAGTATCTCGCGGTGGTACGCGGCTGGCCGCCGGAAGCCGGCGTCATCGACCACTCACTGTCGCGCCAGTTCGACGACTACGGCCGCAAGCTCGGCGCCGACAGCCCCACCGAAGCGCTGCCGGCCATCACCGAATTCCGCCGCCTGGGCACGGTCGAACTGGCCGAGGCGGTCGATCACTACCCTACGTCGCGCTATGCGCTGGTCATGCTGACGCCACAGTCCGGCCGCCAGCACCAGTTGCGCCGCCACATGAAGCACATCGCCCACCCCATCATCGGCGATGCCACCTGGGGCAAGGGAATCCACAATCGCTTCTTCCAGCAGCGCTTCGGCTGCGGGCGGTTGTTGCTGGCCTGTACCGGCATCGAGCTGCGGCACCCACAGGACAGGCGGGCGCTGGCGATTGCCGCGCCGCTCGAGGCGAGCTTTGCGGCTGCGGTCCTGGCGCTGGGTTGGGGCGAAATCTGCGCGTAGGCAATAGTCGGCGCTGGTGGTACGGCGACGCTTGCCAAGGCTCACCGGCATCCACGTCGCAACCGGTAATCGCTGAAATTCAGATACTGACGGTAAGGCTGATAATATTCCACTTGGAAGTATCAGCGACGACCAGCTCAGCCAAGCCGGCTCTGTCGATGCATCGCTAAACGGGAAGCTATCGATTGAATAAGAAGGAACTCACCGAGGCCGACATCCGCACCAAGTTCATCACGCCCGCCATCGTCGGCGCGAGTGGCGAGAAGTGGGACGTGATGACCCAGCTCCGTGAGGAAATCTACTTCACCAAGGGTCGCGTCATCGTGCGCGGCAAGACCGTGAAGCGCGGCGAAGCCAAGAAGGCCGACTACCTGCTGTTCTACAAGCCCAACATCCCTATCGCGGTGGTCGAAGCCAAGGACAACAACCATACGGTAGGCGCCGGCATGCAGCAGGCGCTGGACTACGCCGAAATCCTCGACGTTCCATTTGCCTACAGTTCCAACGGCGATGCCTTTCTGGAGCACGACCGTACCGGCGCGGATGGTGTCGTCGAACGCGAACTCGGCCTCGACCAGTTCCCTTCGCCCGACGAGCTTTGGAATCGTTACTGCAAGGCCAAGGGCTACAACTCCGCACAAGAAACCATCACCGCTCAGGACTACTACGACGATGGCTCCGGCAAGGCGCCGCGCTACTACCAGCTCATCGCCATCAACCGCGCGGTCGAGGCCATCGCCCGTGGCGAGAACCGCATCCTGCTGGTCATGGCTACCGGCACCGGCAAGACCTACACTGCCTTCCAGATCATCTGGCGCCTGTGGAAGTCGGGTGCCAGGAAGCGCATCCTTTTCCTGGTCGATCGCAACATCCTCGCCGATCAGACCAAGACCAACGATTTCAAACCGTTTGGTCAGGCGATGACCAAGATCACCAACCGCGTGGTGGACAAGTCATACGAAATTTACTTGTCGCTCTACCAGGCGGTGACAGGCACCGAGGAAGAAAGAAATATCTACAAGCAGTTCTCGCCCGACTTCTTCGATCTGGTCATCATCGACGAGTGCCACCGTAGCAGTGCGGCGGAAGACGCGGCCTGGCACGATGTGCTGACGTATTTTTCATCGGCTACCCAGATCGGCCTCACCGCCACGCCGAAGGAAACCCGCGATGTTTCCAACATCCACTACTTCGGCGACCCGCTCTACACCTATTCGCTGCGCCAGGGCATCTCCGACGGCTTTCTCGCGCCCTACAAAGTGGTGCGCATAGGGCTCGACAAGGACCTCGACGGCTGGCGGCCGGAGACGGGCAAGACCGATAAGTACGGCCAGGTCATCGAAGACCGCGAATACAACGAATCCGACTTCGACCGCAACCTGATTCTGGAAAAACGCACCGCAGTCGTCGCCGCGAAGATCACCGAGTTTCTCAAGGCCACCGACCGCTACGCCAAGACCATCGTTTTCTGCGAGAACATCGACCACGCCGAGCGCATGCGGCAGGCCCTGGTCAATGCCAACGCCGACCTTGCCGCCGCCAACAAGCGCTACATCATGCGCATCACCGGCGACAACGACGAGGGCAAGGCCCAGCTCGACAACTTCATCGATCCCGAATCCACCTTCCCGGTCATCGCTACCACCTCGCAACTGATGTCCACCGGCGTCGATGCCCAGACCTGCCACCTGATCGTGCTCGACAAGCGCATCAACTCGATGACCGAGTTCAAGCAGATCATCGGCCGCGGCACTCGCATCAACGAGGACTACAACAAGTTCTTCTTCACCATCATGGATTTCAAGCGGGCCACGGCGCTGTTCGTCGATCCGGCCTTCGATGGCGATCCGGTGCAGATTTACGAACCCGGCCCCAATGACCCGCCGGTTCCGCCCGACGAGCCGCCATTGGCGGCCGAAGACGAGGCCGGCGAGGTGATTTATGAACCGCCAGGCCCATTCGAGCCGCCGGGCGTCGGCGAACGGCCGACGAAATACTACGTCGACGACGTTGAAGTCACGGTCGCCACCGAGCGCGTCCAGTATCTCGACGAACACGGCCGGCTCATTACGGAATCACTCAAGGACTACACCCGCAAGACGGTGCGCAAGGCCTACACCTCGCTCAATGCCTTTCTCAATGCCTGGAACGATGCCGAGCGCAAGCAGGCCATCATCGAGGAACTCTCGACCCAGGGCGTTTTTCTCGACGAACTCGCCGAACAAGTCGGCCGTGGATACGATGCCTTCGACCTCGTCTGCCATGTCGCTTTCGACCAGCCGCCGCTGACCAGGCGCGAACGCGCCGAACAGGTGAAGAAGCGCCATGTCTTCGGCAAGTACGGCGAGCAGACCCGCGCAGTGCTCGACGCCTTGCTGGAGAAGTACGCCGATGGCGGCATCAGGAGCGTCGAATCCCTGGAAATCCTCAAGGTCGACCCGCTTACCGCCTTCGGCACGCCGGTCGAAATCGTCAAACTGTTCGGCGGTAAGGAGAACTACCTCGCCGCCATCCGCGAACTGGAATCCGAACTCTATTTCAAGGCAGCCTGACCAATGAGCAAGAAAACCACGATAGAAGTGCAGGGCGCCGCCATCACCATTCTGTCCCAAGGGGAAACGGACTTTATTTCGCTCACCGACATGACGAAAAAGTTCGGCGATGACAGCCTTATCTATAACTGGATGCGCAATCGGAACACCGTCGAATACCTCGGCATCTGGGAGAAAATTCACAACCCGGATTTTAAAGGTGGCGAATTCGAGACCTTTAAAAACCAGGCCGGCCTCAACAGCTTTCACCTGACCCCGAAGAAATGGGTCGATGCGACGGCCGCCATCGGAATCCAGTCCCGTGCCGGTCGCAATGGCGGCACCTATGCGCACAAGGATCTCGCTTTTGAATTCGGTTCCTGGCTAAGCCCGGAATTCAAGCTATACCTGATCAAGGAATTCCAGCGCCTGAAGGACGACGAGAACCGCCGCCTGTCGCTCTCCTGGAACCTCAACCGCACGCTGTCCAAGCTCAACTACCGCATCCACACCGACGCCATCAAGGCCAACCTGATCCCCGCTGCCGTGACGCCCGCCCAGGCCGCCGTCACCTACGCCAGCGAGGCCGATCTGCTCAACGTCGCGCTGTTCGGCCTCACCGCCAAACAGTGGCGCGACGCCAATCCCAAACTCGAAGGCAACATGCGCGAATACGCGACCATCGAACAGTTGCTGGTCCTCGCCAACATCGAAGCCATGAACGCCGAGTTCATCCACATGCGCCTGCCGCAGGGCGAGCGCCTGACCAAACTCAACGCCATCGCCATCCGGCAGATGCAGGTCCTCAGCACCGGCAACGCCGCGCGCCTGCTGCCAGCGCCCGACAAAGAATCGAAATAAGCCATGCCCAATGTTTCAAACATCGTCAAATCCATCCAGGACATCATGCGCAAGGACGCCGGCACCTACGGTGATGCGCAGCGTCTGGAACAACTCGGCTGGATGTTCTTTCTCAAGATATTCGACGACCGCGAAAAGGAACTCGAACTCCTGCGCGACCGCTACAAGTCGCCGCTGCCCAAGCACCTGCGCTGGACCAACTGGGCCACCGACGCCGAGGGCATCACCGGCGAGGCCCTGCTCGACTTCGTCAACAACACCCTGCTGCCAAAGCTGAAGGCGCTGACCGGCGGTGCGGACAAGATCGCCGTGCTGGTGCGTAGCGCCTTCGAGGATGCCAACAATTACATGAAGAACGGCACCCTGATGCGGCAGGTCATCAACAAGATCAACGGCATCGACTTCAATGCCTCGGATGATCGCCACATGTTCGGCGACATCTACGAGAAGATCCTCAAGGATCTGCAATCCGCCGGCAATGCCGGCGAGTTCTACACCCCGCGCGCCGTGACCCGGTTCATCGTCGAACAGGTCGACCCGCGCCTCGACAAGCGCGAAACCATCCTCGACCCTGCCTGCGGCACCGGCGGCTTCCTCACCTGCGCCATCGAGCATCTGCGAAAACAAGCCAAGACCGAGGCCGACGAACAGGCCATCCAGGACTGTT
>Ga0154359_1007_pt1 | contig 46399 bp, 40 predicted proteins | sample RifGroA2_FD_115887 | JGI IMG/M metagenome (GOLD analysis project Ga0154359, IMG submission 115887) | Rhodocyclales bacterium GWA2_65_20
GACCTCGGACATCGGCATCGCGCTGCGCACCTCGACGCAGGATGCCGAGGAAATCAAGATCCGCTACGGCGTGGCGTTGCAGCAGTTGGCCGACCCCGAGGAAATGATCGAGGTACCCGGCGTCGGCGACCGGCCGGTGACGCAGTTGTCGCGCCAGACCCTGGCCGGCTTCATCCAGCCGCGCGTCGAGGAAATCTTCCTCAAGGTGCAGGAGGAACTGGTCAGGAGCGGCTACGAGCGCCTGCTGCGCGCCGGCATCGTGCTGACCGGCGGCTCGGCGGCGATGCCGGGCATGACCCAGCTCGGCGAGGAGATATTCCACAACACGGTGAAGCTCGGCGTACCCCATTACGACGGCAATCTGCGCGACTTCGTGAAAAATCCGCGCTATGCGACGGCGATGGGCCTGCTGCTCGAAGGCGTGGCGCAGAAGCAGCGCGGCATGAAGGTGCAGGCGCCGACGACGTTCAAGCAGATACTGGCGCGTATGCGCGCCTGGTTCGGGAAAAATTTTTAATTTCTTGCAGTAGTTATCTGAAGGAGGCGAGCATGTTCGAAATCGTAGATAAGGATCCCAGCCCGACCATCATCAAGGTGGTCGGCGTCGGCGGGGCCGGCGGCAACGCCGTCGAGCACATGATCCGCGAGGGGGTGCAGGGGGTCGAGTTCATCTGCGCCAACACCGATGCGCAGGCCCTGCGCCTGTCGAGCGCCGGACTGAAGCTCCAGCTCGGGCCCGGCCTGGGGGCGGGCGGCAAGCCGGAAAAAGCGCGCGACCTCGCGGTCGCCGACCGCGATGCCATCGCCGAATCGCTCGAAGGCGCGCACATGGTGTTCATCACCGCCGGCATGGGCGGCGGAACCGGCACCGGCGCGGCACCCGTCGTCGCCGAGGTGGCGCGCGAACTGGGCATCCTGACCGTGGCGGTTGTGACCAAGCCTTTCGAATTCGAGGGCAAGCGCCTGCGCCTGGCCGAGGAAGGCCTGACCGAGCTGGCGCAGAACGTCGATTCGCTGATCGTCATCCTCAACGAGAAGCTGATGGAAGTGCTCGGCGAGGACGTCACCATGACCGAGGCCTTCCGCTCGGCCGACAACGTGCTGAAGAACGCCGTCGGCGGCATCGCCGAAATCATCAACGTGCCGGGCCTGGTCAACGTCGACTTCGAGGACGTGCGCACGGTGATGGGCGAAATGGGCAAGGCCATGATGGGCTCGGCCACCGCCAGCGGCGTCGACCGTGCCCGCTTGGCCGCCGAGCAGGCCGTGGCCAGCCCGCTGCTCGAAGGCATCGAGCTTTCGGGCGCGCGCGGCGTGCTGGTCAACGTCACCGCCAGCCGCCAGCTCGGCATGAAGGAAGTCAAGGACGTGATGGCGACGATCCGCAACTACGCCTCGCAGGAAGCGACCATCATCTTCGGCACCGTCTTCGACGAGGGCATGGAAGACCAGTTGCGCGTCACCGTGGTCGCCACCGGTCTCGGCACTCCCGCTGCGCGCAGGAAGTCGACGCCCAAGCCGGAACTCGTCCATGTCGCCGCCGAAGGCCTCGGCCTGCGCACGGGCACCGACAACCAGCCGGTTTTTGCCGAGCAGCAATCGGCCGGCGGCACCGGCGGACTCGACTTCGGCGGGGTATTCACCTCCGGCCGCGGCGCCCGCAACCAGGCCGTCGCGGCGATGGAAGCGAGCGGGGTGGACAAGTACGATATCCCGGCCTTCCTGCGCAAGCAGGCCGACTGAAATCCCCAGGCGCATCCCGGGAGTACTCGCCTCCTCCCGGGATGTCGTTTTGGTTGATAAGTCCTTGACCGCCAAGGCACCTGGGATCAGAATCAGCACGAAAACCCTGCTTCCTCAGGACGACCTCAAGACAGTTTTGGCGTAGAATCGCTGCTTTGCAGCAAAATGGTTTCGTCATGCTTCGCCAGCGCACCCTCAAATCCATCGTTCGCGCCACCGGCGTCGGCCTCCATTCCGGCGCCAAGGTTACGCTGGCCTTGCGTCCGGCCCAGCCCGATACCGGCATCGTCTTCCGCCGCGTCGACCTCGAGCCGCCGGTCGATCTCAAAGCCGACCCGTACAGCGTCGGCGATACGCGCATGGCCTCCTGCCTGGAACGCAATGGCGTCAAGCTCGGCACCGTCGAGCACCTGATGTCGGCCTTGGCGGGACTCGGCATCGACAACCTCTATGTCGATGTCGATGCGACCGAGATCCCGATCATGGACGGCTCCGCCGCCCCCTTCGTTTTCCTGCTCCAGTCGGCCGGCATCGAAGAACAGAACGCCGCCAAGAAATTTCTGCGCGTGAAGAAGCTCGTGGAGGTGAAGGACGGCGACAAGTGGGCGCGGCTCGAACCCTACGACGGCTTCAAGCTGGTGTTCTCGATCCTCTTCAACCATCCCGCGGTCGACCAGTCCGGCACCCGCGTCGAAATCGACTTCGCTGACCAGTCTTATATCCGGGAGATTTCCCGCGCCCGCACCTTCGGCTTCACCCAGGACGTCGAAGCCCTGCGCGAACAGGGCCTGGCGCTCGGCGGCAGCCTCGACAACGCCATCGTGATGGACGAGTACCGCGTGCTGAATGCCGAAGGTCTGCGCGTGCCGGACGAGTTCGTCCGCCACAAGGTGCTCGACGCCGTCGGCGACCTCTACCTGGTCGGCCATCCCCTGCTGGCCGCGTTTTCGGCCCACAAGTCGGGTCACGCCATGAATAACCGGCTGCTGCGGGAACTGCTCGCCGATGCGGACGCCTGGGAATGGGTCAGCTACGAGCACGCCGCGGATGCGCCGGCGCGCGTGGCGCATCTCTATCCGGAACCCCAGTTCGCCTGAGGACGTCTCGCCATGTTCCTGCTGCGCATCGTCGGGGCTCTCGTGATCATCGCCATCGGCGCCGGCATCGTCAGCTACCTCTTTACCGGCGAGAAGCGCTACCTGGCCTTGGCTGCCCGCATCGCCAAATATGCGCTGATTTTCGTTCTGGCCGTCCTCGCCCTGATGTTTCTCGAGCGGGTCATCGCAATCTAGTTATATCCAAAGGCGGGCGCCAGACTTTGTATCTATGGCGTTAGGTATGCTTGACCAGATGCTTCAATGCGCCGCGCAGCGGGGAGTTCTCCGGCAGGCTGTCGGCCAGGGATGTGAGTCCCTGCTTCGCATGATCGCCAAGCGGTGCGTGGCTTGCAGTCGGATGGCTTGATCCGGAGTGCTGGCGGGGTTGCACCTTGATCTCGATTCCGGTAACCTCTGCCGCTTCGTTGTGAAAGACGTCGACAAGGGTAGGGATAATCTGCCTGAGTTTAGTGGCCGCCGCGCCGCTGTCGGCGTGGATGATCAGCTTCCCCAGCTTTAGGTTGGCCACCCGGGCGCCGCGGGCAAGCGGTCGCGGGACGGCCGATTCGAATACACGCTGCAAGCGCAAGAGGCGCGCAGCATGGCCGGAGAGGCGGGCAAGCCCGCCATCGGCCTTGAGGCAGTCTTCGAGGCTGCGTGCTTGCATCGGCGAATTCGAGAGGAGAAGAAGTGTGCATATTATTCTCGTATCAGACCGCTTGGCAACGGCGAAAACCCTCACTATCACGGCGCGCCACCTGCTTTTGGCCTTCGTGGGTCTCATGGCGCTGGTGTTGAGCCTCTCGACCTTGTTCTCCTATGTCACCGTCCGCCATGCGGCCGAGATACGCATGCCCTTCCTGCAAGATCTCGTGCGTGCCGTGAGTCTCGAAGAAACGCAGAAGAGCAAGGAGTTCGTGCGCGAGAACCTGAATGCGATGGCGGTGCGCCTCGGCCAGATGCAGGCCCAGTTGATGCGCCTGGATTCCCTCTCCGAGCGGCTCGCCGCCCTGGCCGGCGTCAAGCCCGCCGAAATCAAGGCCCAGGAGGCCGTCAAGGACGGCCGCGGCGGTCCGCTGATCCAGCCGCGATCGCTCTCCTCCAAGGAATTGCAACACGCGCTCGATGCGCTCTCGCACCAGGTCGAGGCCCGCAGCGATACCCTTTCGGTCCTCGAATCGCAGTTACTCGAGGAGCGCATCAAGAAAAGCCTGCTCCCGACCTCCCTGCCCGTCGCGGCGCAATGGAACGCCTCGGCCTTCGGCTGGCGTGTCGATCCCTTCACGGGCGAGGCGGCGATCCATGAAGGCGTCGATTTCACGGCTGCGGTCGGCACACCGATCAAGGCCGCCGCCGCCGGCATTGTCATCAATGTCGAGCGCCACCCGCAATACGGCAACATGGTCGAGATCGACCATGGCAACGATCTGATCACCCGCTACGCCCATGCCTCCAAAGTGTTCGCCAAGCAGGGGGCACTGGTGCGGCGGGGCCAGAAGATCGCCGAAGTCGGCACGACCGGCCGCTCGACCGGACCGCATCTGCATTTCGAGGTGCGGATCCATGGCGTGGCCCAGAACCCGAACCGCTTCCTGCAGCAGGCCTTGACCGGCGGGACGAAAGTCGCTCGTCGGCAGTCCAACTCGGCGACTGCCCCGCACTGATCCGGCATGGGGTGGACCTGCCCCCATGCTAAAATCCGCCCTTTGCCTTTAAGGGCAGCCGGCTCATGATCACCAATTTCCTCAAGAAGATATTCGGTAGCCGCAACGACCGGCTGCTGCGCCAGTATGCGGGCGCGGTCGCCCGCATCAACGAGCTCGAAAAAGGGCTCGCTGCGCTTTCCGACGAGCAGCTCGCGGCCAAGACGGTGGAGTTCAAGCAGCGCGTCGCCAACGGCGAAGCGCTCGACGGTCTGCTGCCGGAAGCCTTTGCCGTCGTGCGCGAAGCGGGCAAGCGCGTGCTCGGCATGCGCCATTTCGACGTGCAGCTCATCGGCGGCATGGTGCAGCACCATGGCAAGATTTCGGAAATGCGCACCGGCGAGGGCAAGACCCTGGTCGCCACCCTGCCGTCCTACCTGAACGCACTGACCGGCAAGGGCGTGCATATCGTCACGGTCAACGACTACCTCGCCTCGCGCGACGCCGAATGGATGGGCCGGCTGCACCGTTTTCTCGGCCTTTCCGTCGGCGTCAATCTCTCGCAGATGGACCACGCGGCGAAGCAGGCCGCCTACGCCGCCGACATCACCTACGGCACCAACAACGAATTCGGCTTCGACTACCTGCGCGACAACATGGTCTATGGCCGCGAGGAACGCGTGCAGCGCGGCCTCAACTATGCGATCGTCGACGAGGTCGATTCGATCCTGATCGACGAGGCGCGCACGCCGCTGATCATCTCCGGCCAGGCCGAAGACCATACCGACCTCTACCTCAAGCTAAACGCCGTCGCACCGCTGCTGACCAAGGGCGAGGCCGCCAAGCAGGAGGGCGAGACCGACACCGGCGACTACACGGTCGATCTCAAGGCCCACTCGGTGCTGCTGACCGAGCAGGGCCACGAGAAGGCCGAGGAGATCCTCGCCCGCTTGGGGCTGCTGCCAGAGGGCGCCAGCCTCTACGAGCCGGCCAACATCCTGCTCGTGCATCACCTCTATGCCGCGCTGCGCGCCCACAACCTGTTCCACCGCGACCAGCAGTACGTGGTGCAGGAGGGCGAGGTCGTCATCGTCGATGAATTCACCGGCCGCCTGATGTCGGGCCGCCGCTGGTCGGATGGCCTGCACCAGGCCGTCGAGGCCAAGGAAGGCGTGGCGATACAGTCCGAGAACCAGACGCTGGCATCGATCACCTTCCAGAACTATTTCCGCATGTACGGCAAGCTCGCCGGCATGACCGGAACGGCCGATACCGAGGCCTACGAGTTCCATCAGATCTACGGCCTGGAAACCGTGGTCGTGCCGACCAACAAGCCGATGGTCCGCGCCGACGCCAACGACCAGATCTACCGCACGGCGCAGGAAAAATACACGGCCATCATCGCCGACATCAAGGATTGCCACGGCCGCGGCCAGCCGGTGCTGGTCGGCACCACTTCGATCGAGAATTCCGAGCTGCTCTCCGACCTGCTGACCAAGGAAAAACTGCCCCACCAGGTTCTGAACGCCAAGCAGCATGCCAAGGAAGCGGAGATCGTCGTCCAGGCCGGCCGCTCCGGCGTCATCACCATCGCCACCAACATGGCGGGCCGCGGCACCGACATCGTGCTCGGCGGCAGCATCGAGAAGCCGCTGGCGGATATCCGCAACGACGAGTCCCTGTCCGCGGCAGAGAAGGAACAGCGCACCGCCGCGCTGCGCGCCGAATGGCAGAAGCTGCACGATCAGGTGCTCGCCGCCGGCGGCCTGCACATCATCGGTTCCGAGCGCCACGAATCGCGCCGCATCGACAACCAGTTGCGCGGCCGCGCCGGCCGCCAGGGCGACCCCGGCTCCTCGCGCTTCTACCTCGCGCTCGACGACCCGCTCCTGAAGATCTTCGCCGGCGAGCGTTTGAATACCATCATGGTCCGCCTCAAGATGCCCGAAGGCGAGGCCATCGAGCATCCGCTGGTGTCGCGCTCGCTCGAATCCGCCCAGCGCAAGGTCGAGCAGCGCAACTTCGATATCCGCAAGCAGTTGCTCGAATACGACGACGTCGCCAACGACCAGCGCAAGGTCATCTACCAGCAGCGCAACGAGCTGCTCGACACCGAGGACATCGCCGAGACCATCACCGCCATGCGCCAGGGCGTGATGCACGATGCCTTCCGCGTCCACGTGCCGGCGGAGAGCGTCGAGGAGCAATGGGACATCCCCAGCCTGGAAGCCTCGTTGGCGGCGGAGCACCAGCTCAAGCTGCCGCTCGGCGAGTGGCTCAAGGCCGAGCCCACGCTCGGCGAGGAAGACATCCTGCGGCGCATCCTCGATGCCGCCGACGCCTTCTATGCCGCCAAGGTCGAGCGCGTCGATCTGGCCGCGTGGCGCGGCTTCGAGCGCAACGTCATGCTGCAAAGCCTCGATACGCACTGGCGCGAACACCTCGCCGCGCTCGACCACCTGCGCCAGGGCATCCATCTGCGCGGCTACGCTCAGAAGAACCCGAAGCAGGAATACAAGCGCGAGGCTTTCGAACTGTTCGAAGCCCTGCTCAACACCGTGCGCATGGAAGTCACGCGCTTCCTGATGACCGTCGAAATCCGCTCCGAGGCGCAGATCGAGGAAGCCGAACAGCACCATCCGCAGGTCGAGAACGTCCAGTACCACCATGCCGGTTACGACGAGGTGCTCGGCACGGACGAGGAAAAGCCCGCCCAGCCGATGCAGCGCGCGACCGAGAAGGTCGGCCGCAACGACCCCTGTCCCTGCGGCAGCGGCAAGAAATACAAGCACTGCCACGGCAAGCTGAGCTGAACGGATCGAATATCCGCTGCGCACGGACAGGCTAAGGCGATAAACTCGCGTCGGAGATATCGAAGCAACCCAACCGTCCAGAAGGGTTCTCGGCCGCGAAGAGGTGGGGATGTATTCAGCGAGAGAAATCGGACAATGGCTCAACGGCATCATGGGCACGATGCCGGCCCGGCGCTCCTCCGAAGCCGCCGGGGTTTCCCGTTACGGCGTCGCCCTCGCCATGGTCGGGCTGGCCTGGGGCGCGCGCGAGCTGATCGGCCCCGCGGAATCGGGCTTGCAATTCGTCACCTTCTTTCCGGCGGTGGCGCTGGCCGCCGTCTATGGCGGCTTCCGGGCCGGCATGCTGGCGACAGCGGTCGCCGCAGCATTGGCCACCTTCCTCTACATACCGCCCTACCGCGCATTCTCCTTCGACTTCCATGCCACGACGATCTGGTCGAACCTGGCGTTTTTCCTGGATGAATTGATGGTGTGCGGAGCGATCCAGGCCATGCACAACCATTACCGGAATTTTCGCGTCGCCAGCGAACGCCTCGGCGAAAACCACAATCTTCTGACCGCCATAGTCGAGGGCACCACCGACGCCGTTTTCCTGAAAGACGCGGCGGGCCGCTACCTCTACAGCAACGCGGCCCACTTGCATTTGACCGGCAGGAAGCTGGACGAGATCGTCGGCCGGGACGCTTACGCCATATACCCGGCAGAGCAGGCGCGTGCCCTGACGGAGCGCGATCGTGCCGTCATGGCTGCGGGGAAGATAGAGAACTACGAGGAGGAGTTGACCCTGCCGCAGGGAGAAAAGCGCAGCTTCCTCACCACCAAGGGCCCCATCTTCGACGCCGGCGGCAATATCAAGGGCCTCTTCGGCATTGCCCGCGACATCACCGCACGGAAGACGACGGAGGATGCGCTGATGGCGGCCAAGACCGAAGCCGAGCGCGCCAACAAAGCCAAGTCGCGCTTTCTTGCCGCGGCCAGCCATGACCTGCGGCAGCCGCTCTCGGCGCTTTCCTTGTATGTCGGCGTGCTGGGAAACAAGCTCGCGCCCGACGACGGCCGGCTGTTGGCGAACATGAAGGATTGCGTTGCCAGCTTGAACGAAATGCTCTCCAATCTGCTGGATCTGAGCAAACTCGAAGCCGGCGTGGTCACGCCGAACGTGAGCGATTTCGCCGTCGACGACGTCCTCGCCCAGGTGATCTCGTCCCATGCCCCCGAAGCGAAGTTGAAAGGGCTGGGCTTGCGCTGCGCCTGCTTCGGCCTGACCGCCCGCACCGACCGCATGCTGTTCCAGCGCATGATAGGCAATCTCGTCGCCAACGCCGTGCGCTATACCCGACAAGGCGGCGTGCTGGTCGGTTGCCGGCGGCGGCAGGGCCGGATGTGGGTCGAAGTCTGGGATACCGGCATCGGCATTCCCGCGGACAAGACCGCCGAGATATTCGAGGAATTCAAGCAACTCGACAACCACGAACGGAACCGGGCGAAAGGGAGCGGACTCGGCCTCGCGATCGTCGCCAGGACTGCCACCTTGCTGGGCCTGCAGATCCGGGTGCAGTCGCGGCTGGGCCGGGGATCGCTGTTCGCCGTGGAGATGCCGCTCGGGCTGGCGTTCAGGCCTGTCGCCGAGCGCGAATACACGCACCGGCCGTTGCGGATCGCGCTGGTGGAGGACAACCTTGCCGTCGCCGAGGCGCTCGCCTATGCGCTGAAGAACAGCGGCCACCAGGTGGTGGCCGCGGCCTCGTGCCGGGAGCTGCTGTCGCGCATCGACGGCGTGCGCCCCGACATCGTGATTTCAGACTACCGGCTGGCCGGAAAGGAAACCGGTTTCGAAGTCATCACATCGGTAAGGGCGGCCTTCGGCAACAGCCTGCCGGCCGTCATCATCACCGGCGACACCGATCCGCAACTCCTGCGCAGCATGGCCGACAAAGGGATACGCGTTCATCACAAGCCCTTGGAACTCGAAGCGCTACGGGCCAGCATCGCGGAACTGACGGCCCTGGATCCCGGGCAGGGGCAGGCCGTGGCCTGCGGGGCAGTCGCCGAGTTGGACTGCGGGGCAGTCGCCGAGTTGGACTGCGGGGCAGTCGCCGAGTTGGACTGCGGGGCAGTCGCCGAGTTGGACTGATCCGTTTTTCCCGATCGCCCCGCGCCGCGTCAGAACAGCTTCTTGTTGAACTCGATCAGCGCGTAGGCCGAATGGTTGTGGATCGACTCGAAGTTCTCCGACTCGACCACGTAGGCATCGATGCGCGCATCGGCGTTGAGGGCGCCGGCGACGTCGCGCACGATATCCTCGACGAATTTCGGGTTGTCGTAGGCGCGCTCGGTGACATGCTTTTCGTCGGGGCGCTTCAACAGGCCGAATAGTTCGCAGGAGGCCTGGCTCTCGGCTATCTGCACGATTTCCTCGATCCAGACGAAGGCGTTGGTCGTTGCCGTGATCGTGATGTGGGAGCGCTGGTTGTGGGCGCCGCGGTCGGCAATCTTCTTCGAGCAGGGGCACAGGCTGGTGGCCGCGACCACGACCTTGGTCGTCTGCCGGTACTGGCCGCCTTCGAGGATTTCGCCGACGAAGGTGACGTCGTAATCCATCAGGCTTTTCACCTTCGAGACCGGCGCCTCCTTGTTGATGAAGTAGGGGAAGCTCATCTCGATGTGGCCGGTTTCCGCCTCCAGCAGCTTCACCATGTCGCGCAGCATCGACTCGAAACTCTCGACCGAAATCTCGCGCTCGTGGGCATTGAGGATTTCGACGAAGCGCGACATGTGCGTGCCCTTGAAATTGTGCGGCAGGCTCACGTACATGTTGAAGGTGGCGATGGTGTGCTGCACGCCGCCGCTCTTGTCCAGCACCTTGACCGGATGGCGGATGGACTTGATGCCGACCTTGTTGATCGGCAACTGGCGTGAATCGGCGCTGCTCTGGACGTCTGGAATTGGAATGCTCATGGGATCCCTGCTATCTACGGGGGAAGCTCTCCCGGGGCTTGACAGTTCGCCCCGATCCTAGCATTCCCGACAAAATCGCTCAACCAATAAATTTTCTCACGCTCGCGGTAATTCCCTTGGCGTCCAGCCCCAGTTCCGCGAGCAACTGGGCCTGGTCGCCGTGGTCGATGAAACGGTCGGGCAGTCCGAGGCGCAGCAGCGGCGTTTTCAGCCCCTGGCTTTCCAGCGCACGGGCGATCTCGGCCCCGGCGCCGCCGATGACCGCATTTTCCTCGATGCAGACCAAAAAAGCGTGCGTTGCGGCGAGTTCCCGCACCAGCGCGTGATCGAGCGGCTTGACGAAACGCATGTTGGCGACCGTGGCGTCGAGCGTCGCACCCGCTTCCTCTGCCTGCGCCAGCAGGGTGCCGAAGGCGAGCAGCGCGACATCGCGGCCGCGGCGGCGCACCTCCCCCTGGCCGAGCGGCAGCGCTTCCAGGCCGGCGGCTAGCGGCGCGCCGGGGCCGGCGCCGCGCGGGTAGCGCACCGCGCTGGGGCCGTCGATGCGGTAGGCGGTCGTCAGCATGCGCCGGCACTCGTCTTCGTCGGCGGGCGCCATGATCACCATGTTTGGGATGCAGGCGAGGAAGGAAAGATCGAAGGCGCCGTTGTGCGTGGCGCCGTCGGCGCCGACGAGGCCGCCGCGGTCGATGGCCAGCATCACCGGCAGGTTCTGCAGCGCGATGTCGTGCACGAGCTGGTCGTAGGCGCGCTGCAGGAAGGTCGAGTAAATCGCCACCACCGGCTTCATGCCCTCGCAGGCGAGGCCGGCGGCGAAGGTCAGCGCATGCTGCTCGGCGATGCCGACATCGTGGTAGCGGCCGGGGAATTCCGCGGCGAAGCGCGCCATGCCGGAACCCTCGGCCATCGCCGGCGTGATGCCGACCAGGCGCGCATCCTCCCGCGCCATGTCGCACAGCCAGTCGCCGAAGATCTGCGTGTAGGTGAGTTTGCCTGCGCCCTTGCCGGTGTCGATGCCGTTGCTGGCGTCGAACTTCGACACGCCGTGGTAGAGGATCGGGTCGGCTTCGGCGAGCTTGTAGCCCTGGCCCTTGCGCGTGACGACGTGCAGGAACTGCGGGCCCGTCAGCTCGCGCAGGTTGTGCAGCGTCGGGATCAGCGAATCGAGGTCGTGGCCGTCGATCGGGCCGATGTAGTTGAAGCCGAACTCCTCGAACAGCGTACCCGGCACGAACATGCCTTTGACATGCTCCTCGGCGCGCTTGGCGATTTCCAGCACCGATGGCATCACCGATAACACCTTCTCGCCGGCCCGCCGCGCGGCGTTGAAGGTGCGGCCGGAGAGCAGGCGCGCCAGGTATTTGTTGAGGGCGCCGACCGGCGGCGAAATCGACATGTCGTTGTCGTTGAGGATGACGAGCAGGTTGGCGTCGACGACGCCGGCGTTGTTGAGCGCCTCGAACGCCTGCCCGGCCGACATGGCGCCGTCGCCGATGACGGCGACGACGCGGCGCTCCTCGCCCTTGTCGCGCGCGGCCACGGCCATGCCCAGCGCCGCGGAAATCGAGGTCGACGAATGGCCGACGCCGAAGGTGTCGTAGGGACTCTCGGAACGGCGCGGAAAGCCGGAAACGCCGCCCTGCATGCGCAGCCGCGCCATGCCCGCGCGTCGCCCGGTGAGGATTTTATGGGCGTAGGTCTGATGGCCGACGTCCCAGACCAGGCGGTCTTCCGGCGTGTCGAAGACGTAATGCAGCGCCACCGTGAGTTCGACGGTGCCGAGATTCGACGACAGGTGGCCGCCGGTCTTGGATACCGATTCGACCAGGAAGCCGCGCAGCTCGGCGGCCAGGAGCGGCAATTCCTCGCGCGGCAACTGGCGCAGCGCGGCGGGGGAATCGATCTGGTCGAGTAGCGGGTAGGCGGACATTCAGAAACTACGCTCGACGATGAAGTCGGTCAGTTCGTGCAGGCGGCGCGCGCGCGCGCCCAGGCCGGCAAGCGCGGCATGGGCTTCGGCGCGCAATTCCGCGGCCTTGTCCTTGGCCTGCTGGCGCCCGAGCAGATTGACATAGGTGGGCTTGCCCTGCGCCGCGTCCTTGCCGGCGGTCTTGCCCAGCGTGGCGGTGCTGGCTTCGGCGTCCAGGATGTCGTCGACGACCTGGAACAGCAGTCCGGCACGGTTGGCGAAATGGCCAAGCCGTTCGAGCGCCGCGGCATCGGCGTTGCCGCAATGGGCGCCGAGCAGCACGGCGGCGCGAATCAGCGCCCCGGTCTTGTGGATGTGCATGAACTCGAGCTCGGCCAGGGTGAGCGTCTTGCCCACCGCGGCGAGGTCGATGGCCTGGCCGCCGGCCATGCCGCGCGAGCCGGCGGCATGCGCCAGCAGCGCCACCATGGCAAGCTGGCGCGCGGGGTCGTCCGTCGCCGGCTCCTCGGCCAGCACCTGGAACGCCTGCGTCTGCAAGGCATCGCCGACCAGCAGCGCGGTCGCCTCGTCGAACTCGACATGACAGGTCGGTTTGCCGCGGCGCAGGACGTCGTCGTCCATGCAGGGCAGGTCGTCGTGGACCAGCGAATAGACGTGGATCATCTCGACGGCGCAAGCGGCGCGGTCGAGGGCCGCCGTCGCCGCGCCGCAGGCCTCGCCGGCGGCGTGGCACAGCAGCGGCCGCACGCGCTTGCCGCCGCCGAGCGCGGCGTAGCGCATGGCCTCGTGCAGGCGCGCCGGCGCCGCGGCCGCGGCGGGCAGGAAGCGTTCCAGCGCCCCTTCCGTCCGCTGCTGGACGGCGGACATCCATGACACGAAATCCATTGGCATCAGCTTTCCGCGCCTTCGCTCGCGCCCTCGAAGCTGCGCAGGCTGCCGTTCTCGAGCATGCGGATTTTCTGTTCGGCGCTGCCGAGCGCTTCCTGGCACTGCTGCAACAGGGCCATGCCGCGTTCGTAGCTGGCGAGCGACTCTTCGAGCGGCGCTTCGCCGCTTTCCATCGCCTGGACGATGTGCTCCAGTTCCTGGAGGGCGGCTTCGAAGGACGCGGGTTTCTTGGCGGCAGGCATGGGGCGGCGTGACGAGAGTCGGTGGAAACGCGTAAAAATAGCCTATAGGCCGGTCTCAGGTCAAATTGGCTATACTGATCCGCCTACTTTTCAAGGGCAAAATTCCCGGCTCGCGGCGGACAAGAGGCCATGTTTTTCTGCACGGCAGCGTGGTGAATGCTGTTCTCCGCGGCTGCTCCCGATATCTTCGCCGTGGTCGCTTACTGATGCAATCTTCATGGATGGTCGCGGCGAGCTTCCTGTTCGCCTGCATGGGTGTCTGCGTCAAGCTCGGCAGCGAGGTGTTTTCGTCGGGCGAACTCGTCTTCGCCCGCGGCGCCATCGCCACCCTGCTGCTGGGCGCTTATGTTCTGGTGCGCAGGCTGCCGCTGGCGACGCCCTTATGGCGCCTTCACTTCACGCGCGGCCTGGCCGGCTTCGTCTCCCTGGTTGCCTACTTCTACGCCATCGGCATGATTCCGCTGGCCGCCGCGGTGACGCTGAATTACACTTCGCCGCTGTTCCTCGCCCTGCTGCTAGCCTTCTGGACGCGCGAGCCGGTGCGCGGCGGGCTCTACGGCGCGCTGGCGCTGGGTTTCGCCGGCATCGTGCTGCTGCTGCAGCCGACGCTGGCGCGCGAGCAGTGGCTGGGCGGCGTCCTGGGGCTGGCTTCCGGCGTCATTTCCAGCGTCGCCTACCTCAACGTGCGGCGCCTGGGCGAAGTCGGCGAGCCCGAATGGCGTACCGTGTTCTACTTTTCGCTGTTCTCGATGCTCGGCGGCCTGCCGTGGCTCGCGTTTTCCGGCCCGCTGCATACCGTCGATGCGCGCGGCTGGGGCCTGCTGTTCGGCGTCGGCGCCTTCGGCGCGGCGGCGCAACTGTGCATGACAGCGGCCTACAAGCGCGGCAAGACGCTGGCGACGGCCAGCTTCGCCTACACCACCGTGGTGTTTTCGAGCCTGTTCGGCGTCCTGCTCTGGGACGAAACCCTGTCGTTGCCGGCCTGGATCGGCATCGCCGTCGTCGTCGCCGGCGGGGTCGCTGCCACCGCGTGCTCGCGCGGCGCACCGGCCGCGCCCGTCGAACAGGACTAGTGCCAGCCCGTGCTTTTATGGTGCCCGCGCAAACCGTTGTCCCTGTGGCACTGGTGCCAGCTTTTGTCTTTATGGTCCTGAGTTATAGTTCGTATCTGACAACCTCAGGAATGCGCCATGATCGCCATCGACCACAAGGAAAAACTCGTCACCGTCGCCGTGCTCGGCGAATTCACGCTCGCCGACTTCAAGGAGTTCGAGGATCTGGTTAACTTCAAGGTGCAGTTCGGCGCGACGGTGAATCTGCTTTTCGACTTGCGCGAAATGCTGAATTTCACGGTGGATATGGTGCTCGAAGAGATCAAGTTCAGCCGCGCTCACCAGGACGATTTCAGCCGCATTGCCGTCTTGACCCGCAGTCCGTGGGTGGCCTGGACCGCGTGGCTGGAGCAGGTGTTCGTCGCCGCCGACTTGCGCGTGTTCCATGAGGAGGAGGATGCGCGCGCCTGGCTGGCGGAGGAGACCGAATGAGCGGTTTGCTGGTATCGGCGGCGGAACTGTCCGCCCATCTCGGCGATGCCGACTGGCGCGTCTTCGACTGCCGCCACGACCTGCGCGACACCCAGTACGGCGAGAAGGCCTACGCCAAGGGCCATATTCCCGGCGCATTGTTTCTGCAGCTCGACCGCGACCTCTCCGGTCCGACAACCGGCAAGAACGGCCGCCATCCGCTGCCGGACATCGCCGCTTTCGCGGCGAAGATGTCGGCCTGCGGCGTCGGGCCCGACACCCAGGTGGTCGCTTACGACAACGAGGGCAACGCGTTCGCCTCGCGCCTGTGGTGGCTGCTGCGCTGGCTCGGGCACGAAAGGGTCGCGGTGCTCGACGGCGGACTGGCCGGGTGGCGCCGCGCCAAGCAGGCGCTCGACGACGTTGCGCCGAGCCACGCGCCGGCGAGCTTCGTGCCGCGCGAGCGGGGCGGCATCGTCGATGCCGATTACGTCGCTGCGCGGCTCGACCAGCCGGACACGCTACTGCTCGACGCGCGCAGCGAGGAGCGCTTCGCCGGCCAGAACGAGACGCTCGATCCGGTCGGCGGCCACATCCCCGGCGCCATCAACCGCTTCTTCTTCGACAATCTCGACGATGCCGGCGTCTATTTCAAGCCCGCTGCGGAACTGCGCGCGGAGTTCGACGAACTGCTCGCCGGGCGCACGCCGGACAGCGTCGTCCAGCACTGCGGCTCGGGCGTGACGGCCTGCCACAACATCCTGGCGATGGAGGTCGCCGGCCTGCCCGGTTCGCTGCTCTATCCGGGTTCGTGGAGCGAGTGGTGCGCCGATCCGGCGCGGCCGGTCGCCACCGGATCCTGAACCGGGGGTCCGGTCGCCGTATTGCTTTAGTTGTTGCTGCATTGCAGCAAAATGGGTTAAGATAAGCTCACCTTATCTACCCATGCGGGTGCCTGCTTTCAGCAGCAAAGCGTTGCACTCGAACCACGCCATGAAAAACTGGAAGCTCGGTTCCAAGCTCTCTGTTCTTGTCGTCCTGTCCATCGTCGGGTTTGTCGTCAGCATCGCTTTCGGCCTGATCGAGTTGCGTGCCAGCCTGCTCGAAGACCGCAAGCTGAAGACCCGGCATGTGGTCGAGGTGGCCCTCGGCGTCGTGACGCGCTTCCAGGCCATGGAAGCCGAGGACGCCTTGCCGCGGGCGCAGGCCCAGCAGGCCGCCATCCAGGCGCTGCGTTCCCTGCGTTACGGCGACGGCGAGTATTTTTTCGTCAGCGACATGAACAGCGTCTCGGTCATGCACCCGATCAAACCCGAACTCGAAGGCAAGGACTTGTCCGATCTCAAGGATCCCGACGGCAAGAAACTCTTTGCGGAGTTCACGAAAGTCGTGCGGGACCGGGGCCAGGGCTTCGTGGACTACAGGTGGCCGAAGCCGGGCAAGGCGGAGCCGGTGATGAAGGTGTCGTATGTGCAGGGCTTCGCGCCCTGGGGCTGGGTGATCGGCTCCGGCATCTACGTCGACGATGTCGACGATGCCTTCCGTGCCGGGATGCTGAGACAGGCGGGGATTGCGCTGCTCGGTCTCGTCGTGATGGTCGCGTTCGCCGCGTATGTCGTGCGCCGCATCGTCGGGCCGGTTAAAACCGCGATGATCGCGGTCGAGGCTCTGGCCAGGGGCGACCTGAGCGCCAGGGTCGCCAGCGATTCCAGCGACGAAATCGGATTGTTGTTGCGCGACGTGACGACCATGGCGGACCGGTTGACCGAGGTGATCAAGCGCGTGGTCGTCGGCGCCGACGGCGTCGCCAATGCTTCCGGACAGGTGTCGGCCACCTCGCAATCGCTGTCGCAAGCGACGAGCGAACAGGCGGCCAGCATCGAGCAGACCTCGGCGGCGGTCGAACAGATGGCCGCCTCCATCGAACGCAACAAGGACAACGCCAAGCTTACCGAGAGCATCGCCACCGCGGTTGCCGGCGAGGCTACCGAAGGCGGCAAGGCGGTGGCCGAAACCGTCGCCGCCATGCATCAGATCGCACAGAAGATCAGCATCGTCGACGACATCGCCTACCAGACCAACCTGCTGGCCCTCAATGCCGCCATCGAGGCGGCGCGGGCCGGCGAGCACGGCAAGGGCTTCGCGGTGGTGGCGAGCGAGGTGCGCAAGCTGGCGGAACGCAGCCAGGTGGCCGCGCAGGAGATCGGCGTGCTGGCGTCCGGCAGCGTCGGCCTCGCCGAGCGGGCCGGCAAGCTGCTCGATGAAATTGTGCCGAGCATCGAAAAGACCGCCGGTCTCGTCAAGGAAATCGCCGCGGCGTCCGAGGAGCAGGCCTGCGGCGCATCCCAGATCAGCCAGGCCGTCAGCCAGGTGAGCCAGGCCACGCAGCACAACGCCAGCGCCTCGGAGCAGCTCTCGGCGACGGCCGAGGAGATGCAGGCGCAGGCGGCGGACCTTCAGGAGGCGATGGCGTTCTTCAAGGTGGCGTGACGTCGTGGCGCGTCAGCGCCCACGCCACATGCTCGCGCACCAGCGGCGACGGATGGTCGCGCCGCGCGGCGAGGGCCGCGACCGCAGCCCCGCTCGTCGGTGCATTCCCCAGCCCGACCGCGATATTGCGCAGCCAGCGCTCAAAGCCGATGCGGCGAATCGCGCTGCCGGCGAGCCGTTCCTCGAACTGCGTCTGCGACCACGCGAACAGATCGACGAGGCTCGCGCGATCCAGGCCGTGACGCACGGCGAAATCCTCTTCGCGCGTGCGCGGCGCGGCGTGGTTCCAGGGGCAGCGGAGCTGGCAGTCGTCGCAGCCATAGACGCGGTTGCCGATCAGCGGGCGTAATTCCGCGGGGATGCTGCCCTTCAATTCGATGGTGAGGTAGGAGATGCAGCGGCGCGCGTCGACGCGGTAGGGCGCAACGACGGCGCCGGTCGGGCAGGCGTCGATGCAGGCGCGGCAGGTGCCGCAGTGGTCGGTCGCCGGCGCATCGGGCGGCAGCGGCAGGTCGGTGAAGACTTCGCCGAGGAAGAACCAGGAGCCGGCGTCGCGGCAGAGCAGCAGCGTGTGCTTGCCGCGCCAGCCGAGGCCCGCGCGCGCCGCGAGTTCGACCTCCATTACCGGCGCCGAATCGGTGAACACGCGGTGGCCGCAGGAGCCGATTTCCGCCGCGATGCGGTCGGCGAGCTTTTGCAGCCGGCTGCGCAGCAGCTTGTGGTAGTCGCGCCCCGTGGCGTAGCGGGAGATCGCCGCCGGCGGCTCGTCTTGCGCGCAGGCCGCGTCCGGTTGGGCGGGCAGGTAGTTCATGCGGGCGACGATCACGCTGCGCGTGCCGGGCACAAGTTCCGCCGGCCTGGCGCGTTTCGTACCGTGGCGCGCCATATAATCCATCTCGCCGTGACCGCCGGCGGCGAGCCATTCTTCGAGCCCGCGTTCGGCTTCACCGAGATCGGTGCCGGCGATGCCGACGGCATTGAAGCCGAGTTCCCGCCCCCAAACCTTGATTTGCGCCGCCAGCGCAGCCCAGTCGCGATCATGCATGCAGACCATCATACCCTGACGCTCGAACTTGCCGACGAAGCCGCCACCCTGGCCCTGGGCGCTCTGCTTTCCGCTCAAGTCGGCGGCGGCGCGGCCGCTAATGCGGTCATCTATCTCGAAGGCGACCTCGGCGCCGGCAAGACGACGCTGGTGCGCGGCTGGTTGCGGGCGCTGGGCGACCAGGGGCCGGTGAAAAGCCCGACCTACACACTGGTTGAACTTCATGCGGTTTCTGGATTAAACTTGTATCACTTTGATTTTTATCGATTCAACCAGCCGGAAGAATATCTGGATGCAGGCTTGGACGAATACTTCGCAGGCAAGGGAATCTGTCTGGTCGAATGGCCCGACAAGGCCGCGCCTTACCTGCCCGCGCCGGACCTGCACGTCTGCCTCACGGTATGCGCAGAAGGCCGCCACGCCGGCATCTCGGCCGACAGCGAGCGGGGGCGCGCATGGCTGAGCGCGCTGACGAACTCGCATTCACGCGCCGCGACATCCTCAGGTTCGCTGCCGCCGGCCTGACGCTGCTGGTGACGCGTGTCGCCGATGTTTATGCGGCGACCGCCGCGCCGAGCGTGCTCGGCGTGCGCGTCTGGCCGGCGCCGGACTACACCCGCGTCACCCTCGAGTACGACCAGCCGCTCAAGTTCTCGCACCTGCTGGTGAAGGATCCGGAGCGCCTCGTCGTCGACCTCGATGGCGTCGAGTTCAATTCGGTACTCTCCAGCCTGCCGAACAAGATCCTCGCTTCCGATCCGCATATCAAGCTGATCCGCGCTGGCCGCAACAAGCCCGGCGTGGTGCGCCTCGTCATCGAACTCAAGGGCGAGGTCAAGCCGCAGGTGTTCACGCTGCAGCCGGTCGGCGGGTACGGCCACCGCCTCGTGCTCGACCTCTATCCGACCGAACCGCCCGATCCGCTGATGGCGCTGCTGGAAAAAGGCGAGGCGCGGCAGAGGGCGGCGGTGCGCGCCGAGCCGCGCGACAAGGCGGCGCCGGCGGACAGGCCGGAAATCGCGCGCCTGGTCACGATCGTGCTCGATCCTGGCCACGGCGGCGAAGACCCCGGCGCCATCGGCCGCGGCGGCAGCCAGGAGAAGGCCGTCACGCTGTCCATCGCACGCCGCCTCAAGGCCAAGATCGACGCCGAACCGAATATGCGTTCGGTATTGACGCGCGACGACGACTATTTCATTCCGCTGCACCAGCGCGTGCAGAAGGCGCGGCGCATCCAGGCCGACCTGTTCGTCTCGGTGCATGCCGACGCCTTCATGAAGCCGACGGCGCGCGGCTCTTCGGTGTTCGTGCTGTCGGAAAACGGCGCCTCGTCCTCGGCCGCGCGCTGGCTCGCCCAACGCGAGAACGCGGCCGACCTGATCGGCGGCGTGAACCTCGGCGTCAAGGATCCCTATCTCGCCCGCACGCTGCTCGACCTCTCGCAGACCGCCACTCTCAACGACAGCCTCAAGCTCGCCAAGTCGGTGCTCGGCCACATCGGCGGCATCAACGCCCTGCACAAGGGCCAGGTCGAGCAGGCCGGCTTCGCCGTGCTGAAGGCGCCGGACATCCCCTCCATCCTGGTCGAGACGGCATTCATCTCGAACCCGGAAGAGGAAAAGCGCCTCAACGACGAGGACTACCAGGAGCAGATGGCCGAGGCCATCCTGAAGGGAATCAAGCAGTACTTCGCCACGAATCCGCCGTTGGCGAAGTCGAAGTTGGCGTGATCGGCCGTGGCGGGCCGGCTGATATAATTCACCCCTTTCGCCAGAGTTTCCAAGGCAAAGCGGCAATGCTGGTTTTTCGCAAGATCCCTGCGCAGTCGTCTTCTCCGATCGTGCTGACCATAGGCAATTTCGACGGTCTGCACCTCGGCCATCGCGCCATGCTGGAGCGCCTGGTGGCGAAGGCCGGCGCGCTCGGGCTGCCGGCTGCGGTCATGACCTTCGAGCCGCATCCGCGCGAACTCTTCACGCCGGAGCAGGCGCCGGCGCGCCTGACCTCGATGCGCGAAAAGCTCGCCCTGCTCGAAAGCTGCGGCGTCGAGCGCTGCTACCTCTGTCGCTTCGACCGCAAGCTGGCGGCGCTTTCCGCCGAGGAATTCATCGATCATATCCTGATCCGGGGCTTGAACGTGCGGCACGTCATCATCGGCGACGACTTCCGCTTCGGCAAGGGGCGCAGCGGCGATTTCGCCATGCTCGAGCGCGCCGGGCAACTGCACGGCTTCAGCTGCGAGGCGATGCATACGGTGGAGGTCGACGGCGAGCGCGTCTCGAGTTCCGCCGTGCGCGATGCGCTGGCGGCCGGCGATCTCGAACACGCGGCGCGGCTGCTGGGTCGGCCCTACGTCATCGCCGGCAGCGTCGTGCATGGCAACAAGCTCGGCCGGCAACTCGGTTGCCCGACGGCCAACATCCAGCTCAAGCGCAAGCGCCTGGCGCTGACCGGCATTTTCACGGTGACCGTTTCCGGCCTCGACAAGCGCCATCTGCCGGCGGTCGCCAGCCTCGGCGTACGGCCGACGCTGGGCCAGGGGCTCAGGCCGGTGCTGGAAGTGCATCTGTTCGATTTCGACCGCGACATCTACGGCGCGCATGTCGCCGTGCATTTCCTGCACAAGCTGCGCGACGAGGCGAAGTTCGAATCGCTCGACGCGCTGAAGGCGCAGATCGCCTGCGATGTCGAAGCGGCGAAACGTTATTTCTTCGAAGGTTCTCATGGCTGACTACCGCAAGACACTCAACATGCCCGACACGCCGTTCCCGATGCGCGGCGATCTTCCCAAGCGCGAACCGGGCTGGGTCGGGCAATGGCAGGAGCGCCGGCTCTACCAGAAGATCCGCGAGGCGGCGCAGGGCCGTCCGCGCTTCGTGCTGCACGATGGCCCGCCTTATGCCAACGGCGACATCCACATCGGCCATGCGGTGAACAAGATACTCAAGGACATCATCGTCCGCGCCAAGACGCTGTCCGGTTTCGATGCCCCCTATGTGCCGGGCTGGGACTGCCACGGCCTGCCGATCGAGCACCAGATCGAGAAGACGCACGGCAAGCACCTGCCCGCCAGCCAGGCGCGCGCGCTATGCCGCGCCTACGCCCAGGAGCAGATCGAGCGCCAGAAGAAGGACTTCATCCGTCTCGGCGTGCTCGGCGACTGGGAGCGGCCGTACAAGACGATGGAATATCGCACCGAGGCCGACGAAATCCGCGCGCTGGGCGAGATGTACCGCCGCGGCTACCTGTTCAAGGGGCTCAAGCCGGTGAACTGGTGTTTCGATTGCCACTCGGCGCTGGCCGAGGCCGAGGTCGAATACCAGGACAAGAAGTCGCCGGCCATCGATGTGGCCTTTCCGCTCGACCTCGCCGAGCGTGCGCGTCTGGCCGGCGCTTTCGGTCTTGCCGCCCTGCCCGACAAGACCGTCTATGCGGTGATCTGGACCACGACCCCTTGGACCATCCCCGGCAACCAGGCGCTCAACGTCCATCCTGAGTTCGTCTATGAACTCGTCGACACGGAGCGCGGCCTCCTGATCCTCGCCGCCGAATTGCGCGCCCTGGCGCTGGAGCGCTACGGCCTCGAAGGCCGGGTGCTCGGCGCGGCGCGCGGCAGCGCGCTCGACCGCATGGCGTTCCGCCACCCGCTATTTGATCGCAAGGCGCCGGTCTTCCTCGGCGAGTACGTCACGCTCGATACCGGCACCGGCATCGTCCATAGCGCGCCGGCCTATGGCGTCGAGGACTACGATTCCTGCAAGCGCGCAGGAATGACCAACGACGACATCCTCACGCCGGTGCAGGGCGACGGCCGTTTCAGTGAGAGCCTGCCGTTTTTCGGCGGCATGAACGTCTGGAAGGCCAACCCGGTGATCGTCGAGAAGCTCGCCGAAGTCGGCCACCTCATGGCCAGCGGCGAGATCGTGCATAGCTACATGCATTGCTGGCGCCACAAGACACCGATCATCTACCGGGCCACGACGCAATGGTTTGTCGGTATGGACAGGGTGGTGGCCCACCCTGCTCATAGTAACGGCCATCCCCCCGACCCCCTTCCCGCGGAAGGGGGCGACGATGTTTCGCCGCCTGCGGCGGCCCAGAGGACGACGTTGCGCGATGCTGCACTCGCCGCCATCGACGCCACCGAGTTCTTCCCGGCCTGGGGCAAGGCGCGGCTGGCGGCCATGATCGCCAACCGCCCCGACTGGTGCGTCTCGCGCCAGCGCAACTGGGGCGTGCCGATCCCGTTTTTCCTGCACAAGGAAAGCGGCGAGCCGCATCCGCGCACGCTGGAACTGATCGAGGCGGTGGCCCGGCGCGTCGATGCCGGCGGCATCGAGGCCTGGTTTGCGCTCGACGCGCAGGAGCTGCTCGGCAGCGAGGCCGCAGACTACGACAAGATGAACGACACGCTCGACGTCTGGTTCGACTCCGGCACCACGCACTGGTCCGTGATGCGCGGTTCGCACGTGGCCGATTGCGGCTACCCGGCCGACCTCTATCTCGAAGGCTCCGACCAGCATCGCGGCTGGTTCCATTCCTCGCTGCTGACCGGCTGCGCCATCGACAGCCGCGCACCGTACAAGGCGCTGTTGACTCACGGCTTCGTCGTCGACGGCAAGGGCATGAAGATGTCGAAGTCGAAGGGCAACGTCGTCGCGCCGCAGCAGGTTTCCGACACGCTCGGCGCCGAAATCCTGCGCCTGTGGACGGCGGCGACCGACTACTCGGGCGAACTGACGATCTCCAAGGAAATCCTCGCCCGCGTCGTCGAGGTCTATCGGCGCCTGCGCAACACCTTGCGCTTCCTGCTCGCCAACACCGCCGACTTCGACGCGGCCACCGACATGCTGCCGGTCGCCGACTGGCTGGAGACCGACCGCTACGCGCTGGCGCTGACGCGCGCGCTGCAGGCGCAGGCAGAGGCCGATTACGAGCGCTACGAATTCCACAAGATCGTCCAGGCGCTGCAAAACTTCTGTTCCGAGGATCTGGGCGCCTTCTACCTCGACATCCTCAAGGACCGCCTCTACACCACGGCCCGGGACAGCCGGCCGCGCCGCGCCGCGCAGAGCGCGCTCTGGCATATCCTGCAGACGGTGACGCGGCTGATGGCGCCGATCCTCTCGTTTACGGCCGAGGAAATCTGGCAGGCGCTGACGCAGGATGTCGATGCCAGCGTCATGCTTTCGACATGGCACCGGCTGCCGCCGCAGGAAGGCGAGGCCGAGCTGATCGAGCGCTGGACGCGCATCCGCGAAGTCCGGGCCGAGACCGCCAAGGTGCTCGAAGACCTGCGCGCCGCGGGCCAGATCGGCTCCTCGCTGCAGGCCGAGGTCGAGATACGCGCCAGCGGCGCCAAGTACGAGCTGCTGGCCGCGCTCGCCGACGACCTGCGCTTCGTGCTGATCTGCTCGCGGACGACCCTGGTCAAGGCGGCCGATGCCGGCGCCGAGGCCGTCGTCGCCACGCCCAGCGGCCATGCCAAATGCGGCCGCTGCTGGCACTGGCGCGCGGACGTCGGCCAGCACGACCATGGCGCCGAGCATCCGGAGCTTTGCGGCCGCTGCGTCGCCAATCTCTTCGGTACCGGCGAGGCGCGCGAGTTTGCCTGACCATATGGCCCCCCACGCTCGCATGGTTCGCGAAGGGCTCGCCTTGCATGGCTCGCCCGTTTCGTCGGCGCAAAGCGGTGCTTTGCGAAACCCCGCCAAAACCCCCACCACGGGGGGGCGCATGCCCTCTTGGGGCGGCCCGGCGAGGGCATGATGCGACCCGGGCTGGGCCAGTGGCTGGGACTGGCGGGGACAGTGATCGTCCTCGACCAGGTCACCAAGGCATGGATCGTCTCGATCTTCCGTCTCGGCGAAAGCCGGGCGGTGACATCTTTCTTCGACCTCGTCTTCGTCTTCAACGCCGGCGCCGCTTTCAGCTTTCTGCGCGATGCCGGCGGCTGGCAGAAATGGCTGTTCGTATCGCTGGCCTTTGCCGTCTCGGTCTGGATCGTCCTCATGCTGCGCCAGCATGCCCGCGAGCGCCTGCTGCCCACGGCGCTGGCGCTGATACTCGGCGGCGCGCTCGGCAACGTCATCGACCGGCTGCGCTACGATGCGGTCGTCGATTTCCTCGACTTCCACTGGGCCGGCTGGCATTTCCCGGCCTTCAATGTCGCCGATTCCGCCATTAGCGTCGGCGTGGCGCTGATGCTGTGGCAGCAATTCACGCAAAGGGAAACGCCGTGAGCGAGACCGTCAAGCCCGGCAGCCTTGTCACGCTGCATTACCGGCTGGCAACGGCCGATGACGTCGCGCTGGTCAGCACCTTCGATGCTTCGCCGGCGACGCTGCAACTCGGCAGCGGCGAACTGGCGCCGACTCTCGAAGGCTGCCTCGAAGGCCTGCCCGTCGGCGAGCGCTGCGTTTTCCTGCTGGAGCCGGATCAGGCCTTCGGCCCGCACAACCCGCAATTGCTGCAGCGTATGCCGCGCCAGGAACTGCCGGACGACGGCAAGCTCGAACTTCATGCGCTGGTCGAATTCGCCGCGCCCGACGGCGCCAGGTTTGTCGGCATGGTGCGCGAACTGGATGCGGATTCGGCCCTGATCGATTTCAACCACCCGCTGGCGGGCCAGTCCATCCGCTTCGAGGTGGAAGTGGTGGGGATACTCTGATGGAAGTGCTGCTTGCCAACCCGCGCGGGTTCTGCGCCGGCGTCGAACGCGCCATCGCCATCGTCGAGCGGGCGCTGGAGACCTTGGGCGCGCCGATCTATGTGCGCCACGAAGTCGTGCACAACCGTTACGTGGTCGAGAACCTCAGGGCCAAGGGAGCGGTGTTCGTCGAGGAGCTCGACGAAGTTCCCGACGGCGCGACCGTGATTTTCAGCGCGCACGGCGTACCGAAGTCCGTGCGCGCCGAAGCTGCCCGGCGCGGGCTGCGCGTGTTCGACGCCACCTGCCCGCTGGTGACCAAGGTCCATCTCGAGGTTGCCCGCATGTGCGAGCAGGGCCGCGGCGTCGTCATGATCGGCCACAAGGGCCACCCGGAAGTCGAAGGCACGATGGGGCAGGCGTCTTGCCCGATGTACCTGGTCGAGAACGTCGCCGACGCCGAGGCCTTGCACGTCCCCGATCCCGCGCGGCTCGCCTTCGTCACCCAGACCACGCTGTCGATGGACGATGCCGCTGAAATCGTCGCCGCGCTCAAGCGCCGTTTCCCCGGCATCGTGGGGCCGCGCAAGGACGATATCTGCTATGCCACGCAAAACCGCCAGGATGCGGTGAAGCAGCTTGCCGCGAGCGTCGATGTCGTGCTGGTGGTCGGGTCGAGGAACAGTTCCAACTCGAACCGCCTGCGCGAGGTGGCGCAGAACCTTTCCGTGCCGGCCTATTTGATCGACGATGCCGGCCAGATCGAACCCGCCTGGCTGAACGGTGCCCGCCGCGTCGGCGTGACGGCGGGCGCTTCCGCGCCGGAGACGCTGGTGCGCGATGTCGTGGCGCGGCTGACGGCATTCGGCGCAACCGATGTCAAGGCGATAGAGGGCGTCGACGAGAAGATCAGTTTCCCGCTGCCGAAGGAATTCGTCGCGTCTCCGCCGGGCTAATGCCAGCCTTGGTTTCCGTGGTGCCCGGTTCGGTCGAAGCGTCTGACGGGTCGGGGAGCGGATCGAATCCGACAACGATGTCGGACCAGCTCGGTACTGGCACGCCCTGAATTTCGGCCGGGCGGAAGAGCATGCGGCCGAAGGCAACCAGCGCCGCGTCGCTGAGAGCGTCGGGCAGTTCGGTGTTCAGCAACTGGATGCGGTCGATGCGGCCATCCTGGGCTAGCCACAACCTCAGTTCCATGCGGCCGCCGGCACGGGAGCCGGGGCTCTCGGGTACCTCGGGCCTGAAAACGGTCAGAGCTTCCGGCAGGCGCGACAGCGCCCCGGCCGGGAAATAGGCCGGGGCCGGACCATCGTGTGCGTCTAGTGGCGTGTCGACCGAAGTTGCCGTTGCCGGAATCGCGGCGCCCGGCAAATCGGATAAGCCTGATGGACCCTGCTCCGCGGGCGGGTGATTTTCCGCGGCGGGCTGGATGGGTGTTTCCAGGCGAACCGTCAGCGCCGGGCGGGGCGGGACGGCTGAAGTGCCGCCATGAACGCGTGTTCCGGGTGCTGGAGCCTGCGCGGCGGGCAGCGCGAGCGCCAAGCCATGCAGGGCGAGCGACAGGGCCAACGCCTGCGCCAGCGACCTCATATCCGTCGCCGGCCCGCAGGTGCCCGGATAGATAGCTTCCGGGCACCGCAGGCGTTCAGTCATCCTTGCGGAAGTACCAGAAGGCGCGGGTGCGGCGGCTACTCGGCGACGCTTGGGTCTTGACGCCTTCGATTGCCGAGCCCTCGTCGTCGGTGCCGCCGGAACCGATCACGAATCTTTCGGTTTCGGTGCCGTTATCGGTGGTGATCTGCACGACGCCGGATACCGGCGAAGGGGGCAGGCCGCCACCGACGAAATTCGTGTAGAGGCCGCGGCTATAGGCCGCCGTGCCGGTCAGGAAGTTGATCGCATAGCCGTGCGCAACGCCGAGATCGGGGGTACACGAATTCTGGGCGGCAACCTCCGCCGCGGTCATCGGCCGGTTGGTGCCGAAGAAAGTGATGCCCCCGACCGTCAGCGGCGCATTGACCGCCTTTTCGCCCGTCTCGAAGTCGATGTACCAGCCCTTGACGCTCGCCAGGGTGGGGTCGAGGACCGTGCCGGCGTCGAACGAGGTATCGGGCACTGCCGGCAGATCCGACAGCTTCACGGGTACCACCGTCGCCGGGTCGGTGCCCGCGACGATGGTGTCCTTGATCATGAAGAACTTGTCGATGATCGTGTTCGAACGCGGCTGCTCGCGGTCGCCGGTGCCCGCCAGCAGATAGACGACTTGGGCGCCGGAGAGGAAGCCGAGCACCGCGTCGGGCGGATAGAGGAACTTGCGGTCGTCGCTGCCGCCGTCGTTGCCGATGTCGCCGAGCGCGGCGAGCTTGTACGACTTCCAGTTATCCGGGTCGGCGTCGTCGATGTCGACGCGGAACAGGTTGGCGCCGGTGTCGCCGGCGTAAAGGCGGTCGAAACAGCCGTCGCCGTTGGTGTCCAGCACCTGGATCTCGGACGGCACGCTGTAACGCTTGGTGCTGTTGGTAATGCCCGCGACTGCGCTGTTCGGCAGGTCGATCTGCTTGACGAGGCTGCCGTCGGTGGCGTCGAGCACGAACACGCCGCGGCCCATGGTTGGCGAGCGCACGGTGCCGGCGTCCTTGTCTTCCTCCGTCGCATCGTAGCCGGCGCCGAAGACCAGGGCACGCGTGTAAGTGCTGGCGTCGGAGGGGTTGCAGGCGACGCCGGCCGTCTTGCGGATCGGCAGCACCTTCGGCTCCGACCAGGTCTGGCCGAGCTCGGAGAACCCGGCGTCGGTGTCGGACTTCTTCCAGAGGAAGGTCGGCGCCGTCGGATCGCTGACGTCGAAGGCGTAAACGCTGCGCCCGCCGCGCCGCATCGAGACGAAGATGTGGGTGGTGGCGAGATCGGCCGACTGGTAGACGCCGAGGTTGCCGTCGAAATAATAGTCGCGCTTGGTCGGCGTCGGATTGAGGACGCCCGTGCTCGGATACTTGATCAGTGGCGAGTTCAGGTAGAGGCGGCCGAGCTTCGAGTAATGCTCGGGGGCGACGAAGGACCATGCCTCGCTGCCGTCCTCGCTGCCGTCGCTGGCGTCCTGCCCGCCCTTGACGGCATGCAGCGCGCCGTCGTTGGCGCCATAGAAGGCGTAGATGCCGGTCTCGCCGCCATAGTTGATCACCACCGGGCGCGAGTGCAGCACGTCGCCGTGGATCGAGGTGCGCACGTCGGTCAGGTCGCCGTTGGCATTCTCGTCATCCTTGTTGTCGATGCCGCGCACCCAGTTGATCAGCGTGCTGGCGTCGACCGACGAGCCCTTGGCCACTGTGCCGCCGGTGGCCGATGTCGCCGGGCCGGTGGTGATGGTGTAGGTGAAGGTGGTGGCGGTGGTGCCGGCGATGGTGAAGGTGCCGTTGTACTCGGTCTGGTCGGCGCCGGCGATGGTCACCGAATTGCCGTTGGAGAAGCCGTGGTCGGTGGCGGTGGTCACGGTCACCGTCGCCGTGTTGCCGGCGGTGCGGGTGATGGAGGTTACGCTGCGCGTCGGCAGGCCGGTGGCGGTGATGGTGCCGGTGGCCGGGGATGCCGGGGCGATGGTCGTCGTCGCGCCGCCCGTCACCGTGACGCCGAAGCACGCATGCGTGTTGCTGCTTGCCGGGGAGGCATTGCAACTGGTGCCGGCGCTCGTCAAGGTATAGGAACCGTCGATGCTGTTGGCGGCGTTGCTGCCGCTGATCACGAGCGAGTTGGCGACGATGTTGTTCTTCGCAGCGCCGACCGCCAGCGACGGACCGGCCCCGGTGCCGAAACAGTCGGGCTGCGATCCGGACGACATGGTCAGCGTCAGGTCGACCGTCTGCGCGCCGGTGCCGGAAGTCCGGGTCATCGCGGTGATCGGAATGCCGCTGTAGGTGGTGTAGGCGACCGAGGGACTCGTCTTGTTGATGCAAGTCAGTTGGGCGGTGCCGAGGGCCGCCACGAACGTGGCCGGCGGGGTGGTGCTTGCTGTGTTGGAGCCGAAGTTGGCGGTCGGCGGGGTGTAGCTGAAGTTGTTGGCGTCGATCTTGGTGATGCTGAAAATGCCGTTATATTCGCAGGTGCCCGGGTTCGCGGTGCAGGGGGTGGTCGCCGCGGCCATGCCGGCGGAGACGTCGGCGCCGGCGATGGTCACCGACTGCCCGGTGACGAAGCCGTGGCTGGTCAGGTTGACCGTGACGAGATGCGCCGCGTCCATCGTCATGGCGCTGCCCGACGTAACGGCCTGGCTGACGGCGGCCCCGGCGGCGGCGGTGATGGCGCTGCCGGTGGCCGGCGTGGCGGGAGTTTCGGACAGGGTGAAGGTGAAGTGGGTCGCATCGACCTTGGTTGCGGTCCACAGCGTATTGTAGGCGCCGACGCTCGAGCCGCTGATGGTTACGTTGTCGGTGGGGGAACTGAGGCCGAGATCGGTGGCGGTGGTCACCGATACGGTCGGGCCGCTGCGCGTGAGGCTGGTGATGTTGGCACTGGCGCTGGAGAGCGCCGTCACCAGCGCCGCATTGGAAGTGCTCCATGACGAGGGTGCGGCGCCGCTGGTGCAAGCCGGCGTGCAGGTGTACATCGTGCGCCCGGCAGACCCCTGGGTACGCAGCTTCTGCGCCGCCGCGCCCTTCTCGACGAGGTCGCCGTCCGGCAGATCCTTGTCGGCGCCGACGCCGGAGGGGCTGTAGCACCAGAAGCCCAGGCTGGCGTCCGTGCTGCATGCGGGGCTGACGGCGGTGGTCCAGAAGCTCTGGGCGTTGGGCGAAACGAAGCCGGTCTGCGTATTTACCGCGGCGGCGCCGGTCGCGTCGGCGAGGAAAATCTGCCTCGCGCCGGTGGCGTCGGTGGTCAGGCCGAACTGATATTGTTTGAGGTTGCCCATCCAACGCGGCGAGCCGGAACCGTCCGGGCGGAACACGCCCATGTAGATCTGGTTGAGGTAGGTGCCCTGCGTGTTCACGCTGACCGGCAGGCTCGCCGAGGTGAAGACGCTGTTGACCGCCTGCACCTCGTTGAAGATCGTCTGTAGCGCGGTCTTGATTTCGTCCTGGCTGGTAGCGGCGAAATACTTGCCGCCGCCGACGCGCGCCATGCTCTTCAGCAATGAGGTTTCGCTCGCATCCTGGTGATCTTTGTACACGTCGATGGTGTAGGTGATGACCTTGCCGTTGGCGCAGGTCTGGCAGGGCGCAGTCTCGCCGGCCGCGCAGGCTCTGGCCACGCAGGGCAGATTGGCGGCGCCGTACTGGTAAAGGAAGCGCGACCATTCGTCGCCATAGGTGGTCTTGTTGCCCTCGTTGTAGATCTGCGTCGAGTTGAAGTTGGTAAGGCCCGCGTCGCCGTAGGTGGTGGGGTCGGCGCTGGAGTTCGACGGAAAGCCGTTGCCGATGAAGATCATGTAGTTCTTGGCGCACATCGCGTCGCTCGAGAGCGGGCTGACGTACTGCGTGGCGCCGGAATTGGCCAGGGCATTGCCGGCTACGCTGCCGGCCGTGTAGGGGGCCAGCGTCGGCGAGCCGTTGCCGGCGTAGTCGCGCAGGTCGGCGGGGCCGGCGTAGTTGGTGGAGCCGCTGAAATACTTGAACACTTCGTAGAGACCCTCGCCGTACTTGGCGTTGGCCGAGGCGACCTGCTGGCCGGTGTTCTCGTCGTTGAAGATCGAGCCCGAGTTGATGCCGCTGATGAGGTTCTGCAGTGCGGTGCGGTTGGTGGCGTCCATGTCGCGGATGGCGTAGCGGACGTAGCCGCCGTCGTTCTGCACGCCCGTGCCCTTGACGAACATCATGACGCCGACGCGGACGTCTCCCGTCAGGGCGCCGACCACCGTGTTCATGGCCGCGAGCTCCGACTGGCCCTGCTTGACGCCATCCGGCCAGCCTTGGGCCGCACTGTTCCAGTTGGCGCTGTTGTCCACGAAGATCAGCACGTTGGGCTTGTTGCCGGTGATCGCGGCGCCGCCCTGGAAGAGATCGATGTCCTCGGCGCTGCACAGAACGGGCGCGACGAAGGCGGCAACGCAGGCGAGGCGCTTGATGATTTGCAGGGGGGGCATGACGAACCTCCGGTGAGTCGGTCGTGGAGTCAGGATGAACAGCGGCGGGTGGCGTCGTTCTTGTAGGCGTCGGCGAGCGTGCGGTCCATGCGCACGCTTGCGCCTTCGGTGACCTGGGCGGTGGCGCGGGTCAGGTCGTCGGTGACGGTCGCCGTGACGCGCCATGTGACGCGCGCGCACTCGGAGGCGGAGCCGCCGAGGCTCTGTCCCATGATGCCGGTATTCTTGCCGACGGCGGTGCCGAGGCACTTCAAGTCGTCGGTGTTTGTCGGCGAGAGCTCGGACGTGGTGATGGTGACCGTCGACAGCAGGCAGGGCTGGGTGAGGGTGACCGTAAGGTCGTTGGCATTGCCGTCGCCGTTGATGTCGACGTCGATCGAGGTGGGCGCGGTGGTCGGCTCGGTGAAGTAGGCGCCGTGGCTCAACACCTGGTCGAGGGCGGACTGGGCGGCGGCTCCGGCTACGGTCTGATGCTGCATGTTGCCGATGACCTTGAAGTAGGAAGTGCTGGTGTTGAAGGCGGACATGCCGAGCAGGGTCAGCAGGACCAGCATGATGAGGCCGATCACCAGCGTGACGCCGCGCTGGGAGTGCATGGGGGTCATTGTTGCCTCCTGCCGGCGATGTTGTTGGCGCGCGCGGACATGGCGTAAGCGTGGCGCCGGTAGGCGTCGTTGAAGGGGCCGACGGCGGCGCCGCCGCTGGAGTTGAGCACGTAGGTCTTGGAGTTGGTGTACCCCGATGTGGTTTCGGTGTTGCGGGCGAGGACGAAGGCCTTGACCGAGACGACGTTGGCCCAGTTGGCGACGCTGCCGGCAGTCTGGTAAACGTCGGGAATGCCGTCGCTGCCAGTGGTGTCGACGCCATACTCTAATTGCATATTCTCGATGCCCTCGGCGACCGGGCGCAGGCTGAAGCTGCCGCAGGCCACGGCCGGGTCGGCGGCGCAGGCGCCGGTGCCGGCGGTGAGCTCGGCCATCTTCAGGGTGGGTATGCCGTCGCCGCCTCCCGAGCAGTCGTTGCAGTCGGCGACGTAGTAGATGTGCACCATGTACTGGCGCACCGGACTCACGTCGCCGTTCAGGCAGGTGGCCGGCGTTCCAGTGGGCCGGACCCCGTGCAGCGTGAAGCTCGCCGGCAGCTTGCCGAGTACGTAGGCGTTCTCGACCGGCGAATCGGAGCAGTTCGAAACCTGGAAGTAGTACTGTCCGGTCACGGCCGTCGCCGCGGTGACGGTGGCGGTGCTGGCGCGGCGGATGACGAGCACGTCGGTGCCACTGCGCTTGTTGGCGAGGGTCGTGGCGCAGTCGGTGCTCAACGTCGCCGCGCTTTCATAGCCGAAGATGCCCGGCGCCAGCGTGGGCGGCGTGGGAACCACCGGGGGCAGGGAAAACCCCATGTCGTTGAGGATGGTCGTGCACGGCTCGGCTGGCGAGGTCCAGACGGCGCTCGACGGCGGCAGGTAGTCGCCGAAGTAGCCGGCGAGTTGAATGTCCTCGCGCAGCGTCTCGATCGCGTAGCGGCCATTCTCGATCTGGCGCGAGGCTTTCTCCAGTTCGTTATGCGATTGCGAGGAGGAGACAAAGAGGCTGGCCATCCCGGCCATGAGAATGAGGCCGATGGTGACGCCTATCATCAATTCGACCAGCGACACCCCCTGTACTCGGCGGGGGCGGACGGACGGGCATCGTGGATGTTGCACGGTCTTCTCCTAGTTGGCGCCGAGGTCGGGCACCACAACCACGGCGCCGACCACGCGGCGGGTGGTCTCGGAGCTGTAGCTGTTCTGGCCGCAGGTGTTCACGGGCGCAAAGGTCGCGCTCATGCCCTGCCATGCGACCGAGACCAGATAGGCGTTGGTGCCAGTGGAGACGATGCAGCCGCGGCCGTCTATCGCCGCCCCCTGCTTGGTGCTGCCGGAAAGCTCGGCGGAGCCCTTGAGTGCCTTGCTCCACTCGCAGAGGTCGGCGAGGGCTCGCGACGCCAGGGCCGTACAGTCGGCGGCGTCCGTCGCCCCCGTGCCCATGGGCGTCGCGCCCGTGACATAGCCGGCGGCGGCGGTGGCGTTGTTGTTCATCCGATCCACCATGTCCTGCAGCAGGATCAGCGCCTGGCCGCGCTGGTAGGACTCGAATTCCAGCGCGTGCGAACGAGACTGAAGCCCGGCCATGCCGAGCAGGCCGAGGGCGATGATGACGACGGTGACCAGCACCTCGATCAAGGTGGTGCCGCGAATCTTCGCCGGGGCTTTGGGCGCGGGGCGCTTGCTCATGGACAGCTCCCCGGCTTGGCGCGCGGCAGGCCCGTGACGTCTAGGGTGATGCAGCGGCCGGCGACGGCGGCATCCTCTATGCTGCTGGAAATATCGATGTTGCCGCTGCCGCTGGTGACGCGGCCGCTGCGACTGTAGACCAGGCTGGCGGGACCGGTGATAGTCAGGTTCTGGGACGCGGCCCCGGTCTTGAGCGTGCTGCCGTCGGGACCGGTGATCGTCCAGCCGTTGGCCCAATCACCGTCCGTGGGAGTGATGGTGACGTTGCCATTCTGCTTGAGCGCTTCGCTGCGGGCGTAGGAGAGGTTGGCGACGATGTCGAAGCTGGCCGTCTTGACGCGCTGGGTGAGCGTGATGGTGTTGAACGACGGCGCGGCGACCATGATCAGCACGGCCAATACGGCGAGCGTCACCATGAGCTCTACGAGAGTGAATCCGTGCGTCGTTCTGGCCATGATTACCACTTGTCGCTGGGACTCTTCGTGCCGGCGTTGTCGAGCTGCAACGTACCGTCGCTGGCCTGGGTGGTGCCGGTGACCGGCACAGCCTGGATCAGGTAGGTTTTCGCGTCGCCGCCGACGGGCGCCACGGTCAGGTCGTAGTACTTGCTGACTTCGGTCGGCACGGCCAGTCCGAGAGCCGAAAACCCGGCATTGGACGCCACGGCGGCATATTGGCGCGCATCGAGCAAATATTGCTCTTCTTTCTGCGCGACGGAGGTCATGAACGACTGTGCGGCCGAGCGGTTTCCCCGCCGGATGTAGTCCTGGTAGGAAGGGAAGGCGACCGCCGCCAGCAGGCCGACTATAACCACGGCGATCATCAGCTCGATCAGCGAGAAGCCCCGTTGTTTTCTTTGCATGATTTTTCTCCTTGACGTGAGTATATGGATCGCGCCGGCCAAGTGAAGGCGTTCCGGACGGGCGGCAATCTGTTGCCGACGAGTGGCACATCCGCGGGATAGGTTATAATTCGCATCCGTTTTCCAGCCGCTGTAGCTCAGTTGGTAGAGCAGCGCATTCGTAATGCGAAGGTCGCCAGTTCGACTCCGGCCAGCGGCACCAATAATAAGACCAAAGGGCAGTCCATGTGGCTGCCCTTGCCATTTCCGGGTGCGGCATGCAGATCAGGGACAGCGTTTCATCGTCACCGGTGGCGCCTCCGGTCTTGGCGCCGGCGCCATCCGCATGCAACCGAAGTAATTTCCGACATACACATGGCAAGGGCGCGCTGGGGTATCCTTCCGCGCCCTTCCTGTTTCTGGAATTCGAGTGTCTGAAAACTGTTACCACTGCGGTTTGTCGATTCCTGCCGATATCGGCTCGATCGACAGGTACGCGGTCGAGATCGACGGCAGTCGCCGCGACATGTGCTGCGGCGGTTGCCAGGCGGTGGCGCAGGCCATCGTCGCCAACGGTCTCGGCGACTACTACCGGCATCGCGATGCGATGCCGGAAAGCCCGCGCGAGGCGCTGCCGCCGGCCTTGCTGGAGCTGGGGCTGTTCGATCATCCGGAGGTGCAGAAGAATTTCGTCCGTCCCGTGGGCGAGCACGAGCGCGAGGCGGCGCTGATCCTGGAAGGCATCACCTGTGCCGCCTGCGTCTGGTTGAACGAGGCGCATATCGCCCGCCAGCCGGGCGTCACCGCGGTGGACATCAACTACGCCACGCGCCGGGCGCGCGTGCGCTGGGACGAGCGGCAGATCAGGCTTTCGCAAATCCTCGAAGCGGTCGCCGCCATCGGCTATCGCGCCCATCCCTACGATACGGCGAAGTCGGAGCAGTTGGCGAAGAAGGAGCGGCGCTCGGCCTTGTGGCGGCTGTTCGTCGCCGGCTTCGGCATGATGCAGGTGATGATGTACGCGGTGCCGGTCTACATGGCCGAGGAGGGCACCATGACGCCCGACATCGAGCAGTTGATGCGCTGGGCGAGCCTGGTGCTGACGCTGCCGGTGATTCTCTATTCGTCGATGCCTTTTTTCACTGCGGCGTGGCGCGACATCAAGCTGCGCCGCGTCGGCATGGACGTGCCGGTGGCGCTGGGCATCGGCAGCGCGTTTCTGGCCAGTTGCTGGGCGACGTTTGTCGCTGCCGGCGCCGTGTACTTCGACTCGGTGACGATGTTCGTGTTCTTCCTGCTCGGCGGGCGTTATCTCGAAATGATGGCGCGGCAGAAGGCGACGCGCGGCGTCGAGGCGATATCCAGGGCGCTGCCCGCGTTTGCCGAGCGCTACCTGGCTTATCCCGACGGCGCCACCGAGCGCGTCGCCGTGGCCGACCTGGCGGCGGGGGACATCCTGCTCGTCAAGCCGGGCGAGACGATGCCGGGCGACGGCCGCGTGATCGCGGGCGAGAGCAGCGCCGACGAATCGCTGCTGACCGGCGAGAGCCGCGCGGTGGCCAAGCTGGCCGGGGACGCGGTCATCGGCGGCAGCACCAATATCGGCAGCCCGCTGGTGCTGCGGGTCGAGCACGTCGGCGAGGAAACAAGGCTCGCTTCCATCAGGCGGCTGATGGAGCGCGCGGCGGCAGAGAAGCCGCGCGTCGTGGTGATGGCCGACCGCATCGCCGCCCGCTTTGTCGCGGCGCTGCTGGTGCTGGCGGTGGTGACGGGCCTCGCCTGGTGGTGGATCGACCCGGCGCGGGCGCTGTGGATTTTCGTTGCCGTCCTGGTGGTGAGCTGCCCCTGCGCCCTTTCGTTGGCGACGCCGGCGGTGTTGACCGTGGCTACGGGCGCGCTGGCAAGGCGCGGCGTGCTGGTGACGCGCGGCCATGCCATCGAGACGCTGGCACGGGCGACCGACTTCGTTTTCGACAAGACCGGTACGCTGACCGAGGGCCGTCCCGTCCTGGTCGAGTCCATGGCGTTCGGCGCAATTCCGGCCGCGGAAGCGTTGCGACTCGCCGCGGCTATCGAGCGGGGCTCGGAACATCCTCTCGGCCGCGCCCTGCGCGAAGCCGCGACCGGTCTCGATTTACCAGAAGCGACCGATCTCGTGGCCCATACCGGCAAGGGCATGGAAGCCCGCGTGGCAGGGCGGATACTGCGCATCGGCACGCCGGCGTTCGGCGGCGGCTTGCATCCCCAGGCGCTGCCGGAACAGGTGGCCGCGTGGTCCGAAGCCGGAGCCACGGTCGTTGCGCTTGCCGACGAGAGCGGCTGGCTGGCCTTGTTCCGGCTCGCCGACAAGCCGCGCGCATCCGCGGCGCCGGCGGTTGCGGTGCTGCGGACGCTCGGCCTGCGCGTCGCCGTGCTGAGTGGCGATGCACCCGCTACGGTGGCGCGCACGGCCGAAGCGCTGGGCATCGACGACGCGGCGGGCGGCATGACGCCCGAAGGCAAGCATGACTACATCCACCGTCTGCAGGCGGGCGGTGCCGTCGTGGCCATGGTCGGCGACGGCGTTAACGATGCTCCGGTGCTGGCGCAGGCCCATGTATCGGTGGCGATGGGCGGCGGCACCGACCTTGCCCGCAGTCAGGCCGATGTGGTACTGCTCTCGGACGACTTGCGCCAGCTTGCAACTGGCGTGATGATGGCGCGGCGGACGCTGCGCATCGTTCGCCAGAATCTGGCTTGGGCTTTTGCCTACAATCTCCTGGCCATTCCGTTGGCGATGGTCGGGTGGATCACGCCCTGGATGGCCGGCATCGGCATGTCGGCGAGTTCGCTTCTGGTCGTGCTGAATGCCTTGCGGCTACAAGATAAGGAGTCCGCCTGAAATGGAAATTCTCTATCTGTTGATTCCACTGTCGGTGGCGTTCGTATTCCTGATCGGCGTTGTCTTCTGGTGGTCGCTGAGAAGCGGCCAGTTCGAAGACCTCGAAGGGCCGGCCTACCGGATTCTTCGTGACGACGACGGGGTCGCGGCAGAGGATAAGCCGGCCCCTCCTCCGGCTTCCTGAGCGCATAGGGAAGCGGTCGCGGCCAGCGGCTTGAAGTGAAATAGCCGACCTTTGACGTAGATCAATGGCCCGACGGCTGATTTCCCATAACTTAGGCAAGGTTTTTTGGCCGGACCATCGGTCCGGCTATCCGGTTAGTCTCTCTGTTGGGGTTGGGGGTGCGCTTCTGCGCACCCTTTTTTTTCGCCTCGCTCTTCCTTTTTGCCCTCGCCTCTCCTAAAATCCACAAAAAAAGTAAGGCTAATAGTCGGATAAGTAATTTTGTGGGCAAGCAATATTGATATGGATCAAAATCGCGCAGTTCTTGGCGTGTATCCTCGCCCGCGGTGCTGCTTATAGGGGTAGGCAGCGAATCAAAAACCGGTTTCTTTTCTGTTCATATGAGGTGAATCCATCATGCAATCGCAAGCGACTTACAACTACAAAGTCGTGCGCCAGTTCGCTGTGATGACCGTCATCTGGGGCATCGTCGGCATGCTGGTAGGCGTCATCATCGCCGCCCAGCTGGTCTGGCCCGAGCTGAATGTCGTCGAGTTTCTGTCGTACGGGAGGCTGCGTCCGTTGCACACCAACGCGGTAATTTTTGCGTTCGGTGGTTGTGCCTTGTTTTCCACCTCGTATTACAGCGTCCAGCGCACCTGCCATACGCCGCTGTTCGCGCCAGGTCTGGCGGCCTTCACCTTCTGGGGCTGGCAGCTGATCATCGTCCTCGCCGCGCTCTCGCTGCCGCTGGGCTTCACCACCGGCAAGGAATACGCCGAGCTCGAGTGGCCGATCGACATCCTGATCACCCTGGTATGGGTTTCCTACGCCGTGGTGTTCTTCGGTACGCTGATGAAGCGCAAGACGCCCCACATCTACGTGGCGAACTGGTTCTTCGGCGGCTTCATCCTGACCGTCGCCGTGCTGCACCTGGTGAACAGCGCCGAGATCCCGGTCACCTTCTTCAAATCCTACTCGGCCTACGCCGGCGTGCAAGATGCCATGGTGCAGTGGTGGTACGGCCACAACGCGGTGGGCTTCTTCCTGACCGCAGGCTTCCTCGGCATGATGTACTACTTCGTGCCGAAGCAGGCGGGCCGCCCGATCTACTCCTACCGCCTGTCGGTGGTGCACTTCTGGGCACTGGTCTTTACCTACATGTGGGCCGGTCCGCACCACCTGCACTACACCGCGCTGCCCGACTGGACCCAGTCGCTCGGCATGGTTTTCTCGCTGATTCTGCTGGCTCCCTCCTGGGGCGGCATGATCAACGGCATCATGACGCTGTCGGGCGCCTGGCACAAGCTGCGCGACGACCCGATCCTGAAGTTCATGATCACCTCGCTGTCCTTCTACGGCATGTCTACCTTCGAAGGCCCGATGATGTCGATCAAGACGGTCAACGCGCTGTCGCACTACACCGACTGGACCGTCGGTCACGTGCATTCCGGCGCGCTCGGCTGGGTGGCCATGATCGCCATCGGCTGCACCTACTACATCATCCCGCGCGTCTTCGGCCGCGAGCAGATGTACTCGACCAGCCTGATCAACGTCCACTTCTGGATCGCCACCCTCGGCACCGTGCTCTACATCGCCTCGATGTGGATTGCCGGCGTGATGCAGGGCCTGATGTGGCGCGCCACCAACCCGGACGGCACGCTGACCTACTCGTTCGTCGAGTCCGTCAAGGCGACCTACCCGTTCTGGACGATCCGTATCGTCGGCGGTGCGCTCTTCCTCACGGGCATGATCATCATGGCCTACAACATGTTCAAGACGATCGGCCAGGGCAAGGCGGTCGACGCTCCGGTACTCGTGCCGGCCGCGGCCCACTAAGCCCAGCTATCGAAAGGAGCCAATAATCATGCTGACTCATGAGCAAATCGAAAAGAATGTCGGATGGCTGATCGTCCTCTGCATTCTCCTGGTGAGTGTCGGCGGTCTGGTCGAGATCGTGCCGCTGTTCTTCCAGAAGTCCACCACCACGCCTTTGAACGAACTGGTCAAGCCTTACGACCCGGTGCGTCTGGCGGGCCGCGACATCTACATCCGCGAAGGCTGCTACAACTGCCATTCGCAGATGATCCGTCCGTTCCGCGCCGAGACCGAACGCTATGGCCACTACTCCGTGGCCGGCGAGTTCGTCTATGACCATCCGTTCCAGTGGGGTTCCAAGCGCACCGGTCCGGACCTGGCCCGCGTCGGCGGCCGCTACTCCGACCAGTGGCACCGTATCCATCTCTTGAATCCGCGCGACGTCGTGCCGGAGTCGAACATGCCGGCTTACTCCTGGCTTGATCGCCCGCTCAAGGAGCCGAACATCAAGGCCAAGATGGAAGCGCTGCGCAAAGTGGGCGTGCCCTACACCGACAAGGAAATTGCCGAGGCCGACCAGGCCGTCGCCGGCAAGACCGAGCTGGAAGCGGTGGTCGCCTACCTGCAGGGCATGGGCCTCGCGCTCAAGCAGACCCGCTAAGCGCACATGGACATCAACGACCTGCGTTCCATCCTGACGGTGCTGACGGTGATCTGTTTCGTCGGCATCTTGTGGTGGGCGTATTCGAGCCGGCGTACCCAGGCTTACGAAGAGGCGGCGCTGCTGCCTCTGGAAGACGATCCCCCCGTCCCCACAGGCGGGCGGGACGTCGGTCAAGCGAACAATTGAAAGGAATTCGACATGGATTTCAATAATACAAGCGACTTTGTCAGCGGTTTCTGGAGCATGTACGTCATCGTGCTCACGCTGGTAAGCGTTGCCGGCTGCGGCGTGTTCCTGCTGATCCAGGACAAGGCCAAGACCAATGCCGGCAGCACCACCGGCCACGTCTGGGACGAAAACCTCGAGGAGTACAGCAATCCGCTGCCCAACTGGTGGCGCTGGATGTTCTATATCACCGTGGTTTTCGCCCTTGTCTATCTGGCCCTCTATCCCGGCCTGGGCGGCATGGGCGGATCCTTCGGCTGGAGCATGCGCGGTCAATGGGACGCGGAGATGAAGAAGGCCGACGAGCAGTATGCGCCGATCTTCAACAAGTTCCTCAAGCAGGACATCCGGGCGGTTGCCGCCAACCAGGAAGCCCGGGAAATCGGCCAACGCCTGTTCCTGACGTACTGCACGCAGTGCCACGGTTCCGACGCCAAGGGCGGCAAGGGTTTCCCGAACCTGGCCGACAGCGACTGGCTGTGGGGCGGTACGCCGGACAAGATCAGGGAGTCCGTTGCCAAAGGCCGCGACGCGATGATGCCCGCCAAGGGCACCAAGCCAGATCTTACCGCTGAGGAAATCAAGGATCTGTCCAGCTATGTCCGTTCCCTGTCCGGTCTGAGCGCGGACGCGGGGCGTGCGGCGAAGGGCAAGGAACTGTTCCCCGCCGCCTGCGCTGCCTGTCACGGTCCTGAAGGCAAGGGCAACATGGGGCTTGCACCGAACCTGACCGACAAGGTCTGGATCTACGGCAGTTCCGAAGCCGAGATCAACAACGGCATCACGCACGGCCGCGTCAACCGCATGCCCGCTTGGGGCGAATTCCTCGGCGAAGCCAAGGTGCACCTGCTGACTGCCTATGTCTATGGCTTGGGTGGCGGCGCCAAGGAAGATCCGGCGCCCGAAGCCCCGGCCGCTCCCGCCGCTGCTGAAGCTGCTGCTCCCGTAGCGGTCGAGAAGAAGTAAAATGAGTTCCCCCTCCCCGGCTGCGGCCGGGGAGTTTTACTTCTTTTTCATTAGAATCCACTAATACAATTATGAGTGCCGAGTCTAGGACGCTGACATCAGCCAGCCAAGAGTCTTTGGAAGCATCCCTTTACGAGGCGCGTCAAAAGATTCATCCGCGGGCGGTCAGCGGCATTTTTGCCAGCTGGCGATGGATTTTCGTCTGGGTTACCCAGCTTGTTTTTTACGGCGTTTGCTGGCTGCCCTGGAATGGACGCCAAGCCGTTCTGTTCGACCTGGTCGAACGCAAGTTCTATATTTTCGGCCTGGTGTTCTGGCCGCAGGACGTGTTCTGGCTTGCCGTTCTGCTGATCATTTCCGCTTACTCGCTGTTCCTGTTTACCGCCATTGCGGGGCGCCTGTGGTGCGGCTACGCGTGTCCGCAGACCGTTTATACCTCGATGTTCATCTGGATCGAGAAACTGGTCGAAGGCGACCGCAACGCCCGCATCAAGCTGGATGGGGCGCCGATGGGTGGCGCCAAGCTCGCGCGGCGGGCAGTCAAGTACGGTCTTTGGGTTGCCCTCGCACTCTGGACCGGCTTTACCTTCGTCGGCTACTTCACCCCGATCAAGACACTCGCCAGTTCGCTGGCGTCGCTGTCGCTGGGGCCGTGGGAGTGGTTCTGGTTCCTGTTCTACGGCGGGTTTACCTATCTTATGGCGGGCCATTTGCGCGAGCAGGTCTGTCTCTACATGTGTCCCTACGCCCGCTTCCAGGGCGTGATGTTCGATCCCGACACGTTGACCGTCACCTATGACGGCGAGCGCGGCGAGCCGCGCGGCACGCGCAGAAAAGGCGACGACTACAAGGCGGCCGGGAAGGGCGATTGCGTCGATTGCGACCTGTGCGTCGCCGTCTGTCCCACCGGCATCGATATCCGCAAGGGTTTGCAATACGAGTGCATCGGCTGCGCCGCCTGTATCGACGCCTGCGACCAGGTGATGGCGAAGATGGACTATCCCAAGGGCCTGATCCGCTATTCCACCGAAAATGCCATCGCCGAGCACTGGGGCTGGAAGGAAATCGTCGCGCACATAGTCAGGCCCCGCGTCGTCCTGTATTCCGCGATCCTGGGCCTTATCGTGCTGGCATTTGCGTGGGGTCTGGCGACCAAGGCCAGTCTGCGCGTCGATGTGATCCGCGACCGCGGCACGCTGGCGCGGGAAGTCGAGGATGGCCTCATCGAGAACGTCTTCCGCCTCCAGGTGATGAACGTGAGCGAGACGCCGCACCGCTATGCGGTAACGGTGAACGGCCTCGACAAGATCGACCTGGTCGGCGAGCGCATCTTCGAAGTGCCGGCGGCGGCGGCGAGGGGCTTCGTCGTCTCCGTGCGCGTGCCGCCCGAAGCGGGCAAGACGGGCTCGAACACTATCTATTTCGACGTCAAGTCGATGGCCGACCAGCAGGTCGCCGTCCATGAAAAGGCGATATTCATAATCCCATGAACACACTGCATACCCCCCTCAAACCCTGGTATCGCGAGCCCTGGCCGTGGTTGTTGATGCTCGGCCCGTTCGTGGTTGTCGTCGCCGGGATTTATACCGCCTGGCTTGCGATCTCCACCAGCGACGGCCTGGTGGCCGATGACTATTACAAGCAGGGCCTGTCAGCCAACAAGACCATCGCCAGCAGCGAGTTGGCGAGAACCCTGGGGTTGGCAGTCGGATTTCACGTGACCGAAGAAGGTTTCGTCATGAGGCTGACGGCGCGCGACAAAAGTTTTGTCCCGCCGCCGACCCTGGTGGTCACACTATCCCATCCGACACGCGCGGGCCTGGATCAGTCGCAGGTTTTCGAGCGCAAGGGCGAGACTTATGTCGGCAAGCTGCGGCTGCCGGCTTCCGGCCATTGGCTCGTCCTCATCGAGGATGAGCCCAAGTCGTGGCGCCTGATGGGCAATGTCGTGTTGCCGGCAGCGGGCGAAACGGTCATCGGCGGCACCGAGCCAGCCGATATTCGCAACTAGCGGCAATTTCAAAAAGAGAAAGGGGAAACTTATGGCCTGGCAACTTCTGATCGGCAGCGACATCGGTCTCATGAGCTTATTCACCATTGGCTTCGTCATTGTCATGGCGTTCTTCTTGATCGGCTTCTTCAAGAAAAATGCGGAAATAGACGCCCAAAAAGCCGGCAAGTAAGACAGTCGTTCTTCTGAAACGCAAGGGGATGGAGAATTTCTCCATCCCCTTGTGTTTTGTGGGACGGGCCGACGCCGATGGGCGGCGGCGCGGCTCCCGCACTTCCCGCGTCAGGTAGCGGACCTTGCCCGCCTACCGGTAGACCAGCACCGGCACCTTGGAATGAGTCAGCACTTTCTGCGTTTCCGAGCCCAGCAGCAGGCCGGTGATGCCGCGCCGGCCATGCGAAGCCATGAAGATCAGGTCGCAGGCGGTTTTGTCGGCGGCGTCGATAATGGCTTCGTAGGGGATGTCGCTGGTAATGCTGAGGGAACTGCTGGCCACGCCGGCTTCGGCAGCCAGTTTCGCGCAGGCAGCGAGGACTTCGGCGGCCTGCCTGTCGGCCATCTCGGCGAACTTCTCCGGCGTGGTGGGATCGATCAAGGCGCCCTCGCCGTAGAAAGCCACAGGATAGTCCGGCTTGGCAAAGAAGAAAGTAATCCGGGCGCCCGCATCGCGGGCAAAACTCACTGCACGCATCACCGTATCGGTCGACAACTGGGAACCGTCGGTGGGAACGAGAATATGTTTGAACATGCCGGCCGCTCCCAGAATATGGATTGGAGAACAGGATACCGCCATCGGTCGCCGTTGATGCAAGTCACCGCGAACGCATGGACTCCGTTTCCAATCATAGCGGATTATGCGGATTACGTTCCGGGCGTCGCCGCCGAGCGGTGCACTGGCATGGTGCGAAACGTTGCGACGAAATTCCCCAGGTGGTGCGCCGCGCCGCCTCAGTCTGAATCGTTATGTCATAACCCGTTGTTTTAATTGGCCCGTGCTCCGTGGCACGCTCCGTGCATAGGTGCGCACAGTTACTTTCCCTAAACCATATGGTTATTTCAGGAGAGCAGGGCCATGCATAAAATCGCTGTATTGCTGTTGGGCGCCTTATTCGCGCTCGGCGTGTTCGCCGACGACTGCGTCGATTGCCACCGCAAGGTCACGCCCGGCGCCGTCGCCGATTGGGAGGCGAGCAAGCATTCCACCGCCGAGAAGGACAAGGCGACCTGCAAGACCTGCCACGGCAAGGACCACAACACCAAGGACGACGCCAAGCTGGCCAAAATGCCGACGGCGGCGACCTGCGGCGGCTGCCACGACAAGCAGCAAACCCAGTTCGAGAAGGGCAAGCACAACCAGGCCTGGCTGGCCATGACGGCGATGCCGACCACCCACATGCTGCCCGCGCAGATGGCCGCCGGCCAGAAGGGCTGCGGCGGTTGCCACAAGATGGGCGCCAAGTCCAAGGAAGAGGTCGCCAAGCTCAAGGCCGGGGGGCAGCACTACGGCAACGCCTCCTGCGACGCCTGTCATACCCGGCACACCTTCAGCAAGAAGGAGGCGCAGCAGCCCCAAGCCTGCCAGACCTGCCACATGGGCTTCGATCATCCGCAGTGGGAAATGTATTCGACCTCCAAGCACGGTACCCGCGCGCTGTTGAAGCAGCTTGGCGTCATGCCCGAGAAGTCGGTTGCGCCGACCTGCCAGACCTGCCACATGCAGGACGGCAACCACGAGGTGCGCACGGCCTGGGGCTTCCTGGCGGTGCGCCTGCCGCTTTCCGACGACCCGCAATGGAAGGCCGATCAGATCACCATCCTGCAGGCCCTGGGCGTGCTCGACCTGAAGGGAGCCCCGACCGGCCGTCTCGACGCGGTCAAGGCTGCCGACGTGGCCCGTCTCGATCAGGCCTCCTTCGACAAGGAGCGCAACAAGATGATCAAGACTTGCGCCCAGTGCCACTCCGAGACCTTCGCCAAGGGCGAGCTGGATAAAGGCGATCAGATCATCCGCCAGGCCGACCACCTGCTGGCCGATGCCATCCGCATCATCGCCGGCCTCTACAAGGATGGCATCCTGGCGAAGCCGGCCGGCTACGCCAGCGCCTTCCCGGACCTGCTGACCTTCCACGACGCGCCCCGGCCGATCGAGCACAAGTTGTTCGTGATGCATCTGGAACACCGCATGCGCACCTTCCAGGGCACCTTCCACGCCAACCCGGACTATGCCTTGTGGTACGGCTGGAGCGAAATGCTGCAGGATCTGGCCGAGATCAAGGAAATGGCGGCCGACCTGCGCGCCAAACACGCCATGGAGAAGAAGGCGTCGGTGAAGAAAACGGCCGCGAAGAAATAGTTTAGCGGGTTCTTTAGCGTCGCAACAGGCCGGGCTTGCCCGGCCTGTTGCGTTTCAGCGGACGCAACAGGCCGGGTTGGTTGAAGGTTCGCTGTTTCCCTGCCACCGTCGGCCGAAGCCTTTGCCGGGAACCTTGGCGCGCGGCTCGGCCGGGAAGGCATAGCCGTGCCACAATACGAATATTCAGCCGATGTGGCCGTGGTCAAGGAGCCATTGCATGACGAACGCAAAGGCGCGCGCCGTCGCGACGCCACAGGCAGCGTGGCGCGCCGTCCATGAAGAGGTGGAAGCGAATGTCGACCCGATGGGCATCGCCATGCCGATCCTGCATTCCCAACTGGCGTGGATGATGCACCCGCAGGAACTGGCCGATGCCATGGCCGGGTTCACGTCCCGCATGCTGGCCCTGAATATGCATTCGTGGTATCGGGCGATGGGGCTGCAAAGCCCCGACATGGAAAAGCCCAACCCCGGCGACGACCGCTTCGCCGATCCGGCCTGGACCGAATCGGCCAGCTGGGACATCGCCAAGGAGTGGTATCTCCTGATGACCCACCACATGCAGAACATGCTCTACGAGACGCCGGGGATGTCCAGCAAGGACAGGCGCCGCGCCGCTTTCTGGTGGCGCAAGTGGCTCAATGCGATGGCGCCCACCAACTTCCTCATGACTAACCCGGTGGCGATAAGGAAGGCGCTGGAGAGCAATGGCGACAGCCTGCTGCGTGGCATGAAGATCTTCCTCGACGACCTCAAGGCCGGCAACGTGCGCATGACCGGCACGGACGACTTCACCGTCGGCAAGGACTTGGCGACCACGCCCGGCAAGGTCGTCTTCCGCAACCGCCTGCTCGAAGTGATTCACTACAAGCCGACGCAGGACAAGATCTACGCAACGCCCATCGTCATCGTCACGCCCTGGATCAACAAGTTCTACATCCTCGACCTCAACCCGAGGAAGAGCATGATCAGGTTCCTGCTCGACCAGGGCTTCGACGTCTATGTCACGAGCTGGAAGAACCCGACCGAAGACATGCGCGATGTCAGCTTCGACGCTTACCTGCTGGACGGCATCGACAAGATCATCGAGGTGGCGCGGGACATTTCCGGC
>Ga0154359_1101_pt1 | contig 42643 bp, 45 predicted proteins | sample RifGroA2_FD_115887 | JGI IMG/M metagenome (GOLD analysis project Ga0154359, IMG submission 115887) | Rhodocyclales bacterium GWA2_65_20
CGATGCTGAACTTCTCGGTGTCGGCCAGAGTGTCGGCGCTGAACAAGGCGTTGCCGCGCAGGAACAAGTCCCAGTCGGCGGCCACAGGGCGCAGGTGCCTGACGTCCAGGTTGAGCTTGGCTGCCTGGGCATCCTGCTTGGTGCCGTCGGGGTTGTTCTTGAAGTTGGTGGAGAAGACGAGGCTGGCGTTGGTGATCGAGGCGTCGTCGTGGATGCGGTTGGCAAGGGCGCTCAGGCTCAGGAGGGTGATCTTGGTGTCGGACAGGGTGGTGCCCAGGGCGCGCTGGATGGAATGGTTCTCCCGCAGGCCCGCGCCCAGCAGCAGATTGTAGGTGCGGCTGCGCACATAGGGATGGGTCAGGACCACTTCCGTGTTGGTGGCCTCGCCTTCGATGCCGAGCAGGGCGAAACGGCCGCGCACGTCGTAATCCACCTGGGAATAGTTGGCCCCAAGGCGGGTGCCGGCGGTGTTGACGGGCAGGCTGTAGGCGATGCGTCCGTATTGCAGCAGCCCGCCTTCGGAATACATGCCCCGGATAGACAATTGATCGCCAAGGGACAGCGGGTTGTTGAAGTCGATGGCGCCATCGAGGCGGCCGCGTCCCACTTCGTCCCGGCCGTGGTTGTTGAGGGTCAGGCTGCCGGAAACGGGGGTTTCCTCCACCTGCACTACCAGGTCCGACGTGCCGAACTGGGCGCCGGGCTGGAGTACGGCCCGGGCGGTGAGGCCGGGCATGTCGTTCAGCAGGAGCAGGCTGCGCTCCAGCGTGCGCACGGTAAGCGCTTTTTCATCGGCCACGGGTTGCAGGCGGGCAGCCAGGAACTCGGCGGGATAACCCCGGTTGCCTTCCACGGAGATCTTGCCGGCCGCGCCTTCGATGACCTCGATGCGGACCACGCCGCTTTCGATCTTCTGGGCGGGGATGACGGCCCGACTCAAGGCATGGCCGTGCTTGCGGTAGTGTTCAGTAACCAGTTCGGCGATCTTCTGGAGATCGAACAGGTTGAGGGGCTTGCCGGCCTGACCGGCAACGAGAGCCTGAAGCTCTCGATTGGAGAAAACCGTGTTGCCGACAAAACGGAAGGCATTGACGGGAAAGCGCTTGGCGTTCGGATCGGCTTTCTGTCCGACTTCCCCGGGAGCCAGCAATATTTCCGGTATTAACCTCGGAGCTGTCTTTTCATCGCCGGGGATCGTTCCCTGTATGCTTCCCGGCGTCGGAGGAGCTTGTGCGACCGCCACGAGCGAAAATACCAGCAGGCCTACGCCGCCGAGAATCTCGCCTTTCATGTTCATCGCTTTTCCCCGTAGACCGCCTTGAGGAAGACGAAGCGCCTTCCTCCTCCCACAGGGAAAGTATAATGCCTGCGCGCCCTCACCTCATACGAAAGTTTAATACCACGAATAATTCGGCACACAAGCGCATCCATGTTCCTGCCAGCCCGGGAGAAGGCGTTCGTGTTGCCGGCGAGTTGTCCGGGCGGGTTGATCATGGGCAAAAAAAGTTATGAGCCAAATACCAAACTTGGTCTGGCATCCTGTCTCGGTTACGCGCGAACAGCGCGAAAGCCTCAACGGGCACGGTGCCGTCGTCGTATGGCTCACGGGACTGTCTGGTGCAGGCAAGTCCACGCTCGCGCATGCGGTGGAGAAAGAGCTTCACCGGCAGGGCAAACGAACGATAGTCCTCGATGGAGATAACGTACGGCACGGCCTGTGTTCCAACCTTGGGTTTTCTCCCGAGGATCGCACGGAAAATCTGCGGCGCATTGCCGAGGTTGCCCGTCTTCTCGTCGAGGCTGGCGTTATTACGCTGGCGGCATTCATTTCACCGATGCGGGAACATAGGGCGATGATCAGGAGCATCATCGGCCCCGAGAATTTCATTGAAGTCTATGTTCAGTGTCCGCTGGAAATTTGCGAGTCGCGCGATGTGAAGGGTGTGTACCAGCGGGCGCGTGCCGGTGAGATCAAGGATTTCACGGGAATCTCCGCCCCCTATGAAGCACCCGAGGTACCCGATCTGGTCGTGGCTACGGAGAGCATGAAGCTGGAAGAGTGTGTCGAGCAATTGCTGGGTTTGATCAATCGGCCCGGCTGAACATTGAATCGGGCGCACCCCTTGCGCGCCGCAGATCAGAATGCGGCGAAGGTGATAATGTCGTCCAGATACTCGCCCCAGCGCGTGAAGCTGTGGTCGCCGCCCGCGAGCACCGTCTGCCGCGCACCGGCATATTTCGCCACCGCCTGCCGGTAGTCGAGCGTCTCGTCGCCGGTCTCCAGCAGCACCCAGAAATTCCCGGGTTGCGAAAGCTGCGGCACTTCCAGCCGGCGCAACTGCTCGATGTGATCAGGCGTGAAATCGAATTCCTCGCCGCTGTAGAGGCTGGCATGGCGGCCGACGTAATCGGCGAGCTGGATATGCGCGACGACGGCGGGATTGACGAGCACCGCCTTGAGCCCGTGGCGCTCGGCGAAGAAGGTGGCGTAGTAGCCGCCGAGCGAAGAGCCGACCAGAGTGACCGGTTCGCGGGCGGTGAGGATCAACGACTCGATCAGCCAAGCGGCCTGATCGGGGGAATGCGGCAGTTGCGGGCAGAGGAAATAACGGCCGCGCTGCTGCATGCGTTTGGCCAGCGCCTGCGCCTTGTGCGACTGCGGCCCGCTGGTGAAGCCGTGCAAATACAGGATCAAGTCTGCGTCCAGTCGACCCAGCCGTAATGCGCGGTGGCGAGCACCACCAGGCCGAAGGCGATGCGGTACCAGGCGAAGACCGTGAAGTCGTGGCTGGAGATATAGCGCAGCAGCCAGCGCACGCAGAGGAAGGCCGAGGCGAAGGCGGCGACGAAGCCGACCGCCCACATGCCGATGTCGTCGGCGCTGAGCAGCGCGCGCTCCTTGTAGAGCTGGTAGGCGGTGGCGGCGAACAGCGTCGGGATGGCGAGGAAAAACGAGAACTCGGTGGCGGCCTTGCGCGAGAGGCCGAAGAAGAGGCCGCCGATGATGGTGGCGCCGGAGCGCGAGGTGCCGGGAATCAGCGCGCAGGCCTGCGCCAGGCCGAGCTTGAAGGCGTCGATGACGTCGAGTTCGTCCACGCTGTCGACGCGGATGCGGTGCTTGCGTTTCTCGGCCCAGAGGATGAAGACGCCGCCGACGATGAAGGCGGTGGCCACCGGGACCGGCTGGAACAGGTAGGCCTTGATGGTCTTGTGGAACAGCAGGCCGAGGATGGCCAGCGGCAGGAAGGCGATGAACAGGTTGATGACGAAACGCTGCGCCTGGCGGTCGCGCGGCAGGCCGACGAGGACTTCGGCGATGCGGCTGCGGTATTCCCAGCAGACGGCGAGGATCGCGCCCGACTGGATCACGATCTCGAACAGCTTGCCCTTTTCGTCGTTAAAATGGAGCAAATCGCCGGCGAGGATCAGGTGGCCGGTGCTGGAGACGGGCAGGAACTCCGTCAACCCTTCGACGATGCCGAGAACCAGCGCGTGAAACAGTAGGGTTGGGTCCATCGAGAATGTATGGAGCATGTTCGCCGAAAAGGCGAGCGAGTGTAGCATGGCGAAAAAAATCCCCGTAGAGCAGCTCAAGCCCGGCATGTACGTTTCGGACCTCGGCTCCGACTGGATGGCGCATCCTTTCCTGCGCAACCACTTCGCCGTCGAGGACGAGGCGACGATAGGCAAGATCGTCGCGGCCGGCATCCACGAGGTCTACATCGACCCGGCCCGGGGTCTGGATGTCGCCGATGCGCCGACCGAGCACGAGGTGCGCCGGGAGATCGAGGCCGAAATGCTCCGCGCCGCCACCGCAACCGCACCGGGCCACAGGATCAGCGCCGGCGAGGAGCTCGGCCGCGCCAGGAAAGTCCATGGCGAGGCCAACAAGATCATCCACCACATCATGAACGACGTGCGCCTCGGCCGGCAGGTGCAGGTCGAGGCCGTGGAACCGCTGGTCGAACAGATGACCGAGTCGATCCTGCGCAACGCCGGCGCGCTGCTCTCGCTGTGCCGCGTCAAGAACAAGGACGACTACACCTTCCAGCATTCGGTCTCCGTCTGCGCCCTGCTGGTGGCCTTCTGCCGCGCCGTCGGGCTCGACGCCCAAACCATCCACCTCGCCGGCGTGGGCGGCCTCCTCCATGACATCGGCAAAGTAAGGATTCCGGACAGAATCCTCAACAAGCCCGGCCGCTACGCCGAAGACGAGTTCGCGATCATGAAAAACCACGTCGTCGAAAGCAAGAAGATCCTCGACGCAACACCGGGTATCAGCGAAATCTCGGTCCAGGTGGCGCACGAGCACCACGAGCGCTACGACGGCTCCGGCTATGCGCAGGGACTCAAGGGCGAGGCGATCTCGCAGATGGGCAAGATGGCGGCGATCTGCGACGTCTACGACGCCATCACCTCCGTCCGCGTCTATCACAAGGGCATGGCGCCGCACGAGGCGCTGCGCAAGATCTTCGAGTGGAGCAAGTTCCACTTCGATCCGCTGCTGGTGCAGCAGTTCATGCGCGCCATCGGCATCTATCCGGTCGGCACCATGGTGCTGCTCGAATCCGGCCGCATCGGCGTGGTGCTGGAGCAGGCGGAAGGCAATCTGCTCCAGCCGAGCGTCAAGGTATTCTACGACAGCCGGCGCCAGCAGTATCTTGCGCCGCAGGTGGTGGATCTCGCCAAGCCGCTCGGTCACGGCGGCGCCGACAAGATCGCCGGCCACGAAACCCCGGAGAAGTGGGGCATCGACCTCGCGAAGTTCATCTGACCACATCGCATGAACGGCGCCGGTCCAGGCGGTCGGGCACGGCGGCGGACCACGGGTGCCGGGCGCGGGACGCGCGGCGGCTATAATCGCGGTTTGGGGTGCCATGGTCAGGTCTGGCGCCGCATTGGACCATGCGCATCCTTCTCGTCAAAACCTCCTCTCTCGGCGATGTCGTCCATAACCTGCCCGTAGCCAGCGACCTGGCGCGGCGGTTTCCCGACGCCGCGATCGACTGGGTGGTCGAGGAGTCCTTCGCCGACCTGCCGCGCCTGCATCCCGCCATCGCCCGCGTCCTCCCCGTCGCCGTGCGGCGCTGGCGCCGCCGGCTTCTTTCACGCGCCACCTGGACGCAAATCGGCGCCGCCAGGGATGCCTTGCGGGAGCATGCCTACGACCTCGTGCTCGATACCCAGGGGCTGCTGAAAAGCGGACTCATCGCCGCCCAGGCCCGGCTCGCCCCCGGCGGCCGGCGCTGCGGCTACGACCGCGACAGCGCGCGCGAAGCCGTGGCCGCGCGCTTCTACGACGCCGGCTTCGCCATCCCGCGCCAGTTGCACGCCGTCGAACGCAACCGCCGGCTCGCCGCAGCCGCCTCCGGCCATGCGCTCGACATGACGCTCGATTACGGCATCGCCGCCCGGCCGCTCGCCGCCGGCTGGCTGCCGCACCGGGACTATGCCGTGCTGCTCACCGCCACCTCGCGCGCCGACAAGCTCTGGCCCGATCCCGACTGGCAGGCGCTCGGCATGGCCCTGATCGCCACCGGACTCACCTGCGTCCTGCCCGGCGGCAGCGGCGAAGAGCGCCAGCGCGCGGCACGCCTCGCCACGACGCTGGGCCGCGCCGTCGCCACGCCGCCGCTGGGACTCGCCGACATGGCCGGACTGCTTGCCGGCGCGCAACTGGTCGTCGGCGTCGATACCGGCCTCGTCCATCTGGCAGCGGCGCTGGGGCGGCCGACGCTCGCTCTGTTCTGCGCCTCCGACCCCGCACTCACGGGCGTCCATGCCGGACCGCAGGCGATCAACCTAGGCAAGCGCGGCACGGCGCCCACCGCCGGCGCCGTCGTCGCCGCGGCGCTCGAACTCATAGCCTGCGGGGCAGTCGCCGAGTTGGACTGATGGCGCGCCTCTTCTACACGCTCGCCATCCTCGCCCTGCTGCCCTGGGCCGTCCTGCACCTGCTCTGGCGCGCCCGGCGCCAGCCGCAGTACCTGCGCCATTGGCGCGAGCGCTTCGGTTTCTTCGCCCCGGCGCCGGACGCGCCGCTGATCTGGATCCACGCCGTCTCGGTCGGCGAGACCCGCGCCGCGGAGCCGCTCGTGGCCGCCCTGCGCGAGCGCCATCCCGGCCACCGCCTCCTGATCACCCACATGACCCCGACCGGCCGCCAGACTTCGGAGGCGCTGTTCGGCGACCACGTCGCGCGCTGCTACCTGCCCTACGACACGCCCTGGGCCGCACGCCGCTTCCTGCGCCACTTCCGCCCCAGCGTCGGCCTCATCATGGAAACCGAGATCTGGCCGAACCTGGTCGCCGCCTGCCGCGACGCGGGCCTGCCGCTGCTGCTCGTCAATGCGCGCCTGTCGGAAAAGTCGGCGCGGCGCTACGGGCGTTTCCCGCGCCTCACCGGCGCCGCACTGGGGGCGCTCTCCGCCATCTCCGCCATCGGCACAGACGACGCGCAGCGCCTGCAGGAACTGGGCGCGGCGGAAGTCGCCGTTTTCGGCAACCTCAAGTTCGACATCGATCCGCCCGCCGGCCAGTTGCATCTTGGCGAGGAATTCAGGCGCCGCTGCGGCGGTCGCCCGGTCTTCCTCTGCGCCAGCACGCGCGACGGCGAGGAGTCCTTGATACTCGACGCCTGGCGCGCTTGCGGAGTCCCCAACGCCCTGCTCGTGCTGGTGCCGCGCCATCCGCAGCGCTTCGCCGCCGTCGCCGCGCTGGCTGCCGCCAGGGGCTACAAGGTCGGGCGCCGCTCGGAAAACGGCGCCGTCCCCGCCGACACGCAGGTCTGGATCGGCGACAGCATGGGGGAGATGTTCGCCTACTATGCCGCGGCCGATGCCGCCTTCGTCGGCGGCAGCCTGCTCGACTACGGCAGCCAGAACCTGATCGAGCCCTGCGCCGTCGGCACGCCGGTGCTGATCGGCCCCTCCACCTTCAACTTCCGCGATGCGGCGCGGGAAGCCCTGGCCTGCGGCGCGGCGGCGGCGGTCGGCGATGCCGCGGAGCTGGTGGCGGCCACCGCGGCGCTGCTGGCGGATGGCGGCAGACGCGACGCCATGGGTGCGGCCGGCAAGGCCTTCGCCGCGCGCCACCGCGGCGCCACGGACCGCACGCTCGAACTGGTCGAGCGCTTTATCCGGATATCCGGTGCCCGCGACTGATGTTTGATCGGCATGCCGCAACGCGCCCGATCCGCGGCGTCGTTGCACTGTCGCGATCACGCTGCGACAAGCGGCTGCGGTCCATTCCCGCGCAATGACCGATGGGAAGCAGCTTCCTGCGCCTCACTTCGCGATCTGGTAGGACTCGAGTTCGTATTCGTGCAGGCGTTTCCCACCGTAGTGGTACTCGAACTTCACCGGGTGCTTGAGCTTCGGAACGAACCAGACCGAGCGCGTGCCCACCGAAGTCATGCCGAAGGCGTGGCGATAGTTGTCGCGACTGTCGATGCGCAGCGCCTCGAACTTGCCGGCCGGCACGCTGATGGTTTCCCAGCCGCGGACCTCGTATTCGCAGTCGACCTCGAAGCTGCAAAGCGGCCCGCACTCGCCCTTGTACTGGCCGCGCCATTTCTTTCCCGGCGCGAGCGGGAACTGGAAATAGGGTGCGAACGGCACGAAGCGAACGTCGTCGGCGCCGCGTTGCCCGAGTTGCGCGACCGGATTCCAGTCCGCGTTGAGGACGAGCGTCATCTGCTCGTTGATGTTCGAGGCATAGCGAATCTCGATCCGGTCGCCGCGAACGTCCGCCACGCGGTAGGTGGGCGCATCGGGGCCATTCTGGTTGCTGCCGCGATAACGCCAGAAGTCGCCCGCCTTGGGCAATGCCGGCGCGCTGACCGACGTGGCGCGGTCCGGCGCCGGAGCCGGGGCGATGCTGGCCACCTGGACGGCAGCGGACAGCCGCTCGACGCGGTTGCGCGCCAGTTCGGCGAACTGGCCGTTGGGATACTTGTTCAGATAGGCGGTGTAATCGGCGGCGGTGTTGCCCCGATCGGCGCTGTCCCAGAACGCCAGTTCGAGCGTGGTGCCGTCGGTCTGGAGGACGGGAGCGGCTGCCGGCGGCACGGCCCCGCCGCCACCGCCGCGGAAGTAGAAGTCGCCGGTGAGCGAGGACGACTCCCAGGGCATTTGCGCCTCGTTGCTTTTTTTGACGACATTGGCGCGCACGCGCTTGAATACGTCTTCGATCTTGACGCCCGGAACATCCATGGCGCCGAGCAATTCGGCCGTATAGAGGCCGTTGCGCCCCTCGCCGTCGGCTGCCACCCGGCCGGGTGCGGTGGCATAGGCGATCAGGGTGCCGGCCGGCGCGTTGATCTGGGCCAGGCCCTGGCCGCCGCCGCGGAAACGCCGCTCGAAGGGATTGTTGCGGCAGGCGTCGAGGATCACCACCGACAGGCGCGCCGGGGAAAGCTTGTCGAGCAGTTGATCGACATCGACGGCCTCGCTGCTGACGGACGATTCGCCGCGAATCTCGGCGTCGATGGGGATCAGGTAATTCCTGCCGCGCACCTGCATGCCGTGCCCGGCATAGAAGAACAGGGCTTCGCTGCCGCTCTGCACCTTCTCGCCGAATTCGGTCAGCGCGCGCAGCATTTCCTTCTGGCGCACATTGGTATGCACAATGACGTCGAATCCGAGCCGCCTTAGCTTTGCGGCAATGTCCTTGGCGTCGTTCGCGGGGTTCTTCAGCGCGCCGGCGCCGGGATAGGCGCCGTTGCCGATGACCAGCGCGACACGCTTTTCGGCGCCGCCGGCTGCAACGCCGGAATTGCGCTGCGGTTCAGCAGCAAGCGACACCGTCGCAAGCAGGCCGAACCAGGCCAAGACGGCAAAGCGGGGGAGCGCTGACGGCATGGATTCTCTGCTGCTTCACAATGATCGTGCCGTGCATTCTAGAGGACGATGGATTGCGATGCGATCAATCCGGGAATGAATCCGTGTCGAGCGGCCGCCCAGACGGCTCCCGGCTGAATTCTGGCAGCCGCTACTTCTCGATGCGGGTGATTTTCGAGCCCTCGAAGGTCAGGTTGTACATCAGTCCCTTGTTGGAAAAGATGAAACCGATGATGGGCTGCTTCGCCGTTTCAGAATCGATGGCGCCGCCGGCACCCAGGGTTGCCAGTGCCACGCTGCCATCGACACCCGCCTTCCAGCCCTCGCTGTGGCGGAATTCGCCGAGTACCTTGTCGTTCATGAACAGGACAATCTGGCTGCGCGCCTGGGCGCCCAACTGAAATCCGATCGAAGCGGATGCGATGTTGTAGTAGGCGACGGTCTTGCCCCTGACCAGCAGCGCGCCCTCCCCATATTCGCCGCCGATGCCGATGCCGGCCTTGATGACATTGGGGAAGATCAGCATGCCGGCGGCCTTCTTCGATAACTCGTGGCCGGCGCCTGTCTGTTTCTGGAAGTTCTTCAGCGCCTGGCGCACTTCGGCATTTATTTCCTCCTGCGAGGCAGCCGCAGCGATCGTGGCGAATGTGAAAAGCAGGGCCGCAATGAGCGTACGCATGAACATCGCCTTTCGTAGCCGGCTTCAGCGCAGGATGTCTTCGATGGCATCGACGACCATGCTGGTGCCGACGGCAATCAGCAGAACGTCGCCGGCAACCTGGACATAGCGATGACGCGGCGGCGGCGGCGGCAAGCGCAACATGAGGTCCGGCGGCAGGTCGTAATAGCGGAGATCGGCGGGGAGCGGACGGCCCGCGGCCCATTTCTTGGCCTGACCGGGCGGCAGGCAACCATTGCGCTTCTTCGCCAACCCCGGCGGGCACTTGCCGGCGCGGGCCTGGCCGCCGTAGTAGTCGCCGACGATGCGGCGCGAGTCGTCGTTGAAGTGCAGGGATATCGCCACGTCCGGCCGGTCGTCGCGGCGCTCTTCATGGCGCGTCTCCTTTTTTTCGTGCTTGCCGCCGCCGGCCCACGAAGGCTTGTCTGCCAGTGCAGCGCCATTGACGAAGAAAATTCCAGCTATGCATGTTGCGACTAGGAGAACGCGTTTTCTCATGACAATCTCGCTTTCAACTGTGAGTGGAGTATCGCCCGCGAAAGAAACATTCCAACCATAGCATTTTATTCCAGCAGCGCGTTGATCGCCGCCAGATCGGCCTCGGAGAGATTGCCGGCCGCGGCCTTGAGCTTCAGTTGCGCCGCCAGCGTATCGAGCCGCGCCTTCGCCAGCTTCTGGCGCGTGTCGTAGAGCTGGCCTTGCGCATTCAGCACGTCGATGTTGATGCGCACGCCGACATCGTAGCCGAGCTTGTTCGATTCGAGCGCCAGTTGCGAGGAGGTCAGGGCCGCTTCGTAGGCCTTGACCTGCGAGAGTCCGGAAGTCACGCCGAGATAGGTCTGCCGCACCTGCAGGGCGGCCGTGCGGCGCGCGTTTTCGAGATCGGCCAGGGCCTTCTCGCGCAGCGCGACGGCTTCGCGATCCTTCGACACCGTGGCGCCGCCGGAGAAAATCGGGAACGCGAGCTGCACGCCGATGGTGGTCGAGTCGGTGTCGGAGCCGGGACGGGATACGCCCAGGGCCAGGGTGCCGCTCTGCGAGGCGCGGCCGCGCGTCGCCACCAGATCCAGCGTCGGATAGTGCCCGGCGCGCTGCTTTTCCGCTTCGAGCGCGGCGACCTCCAGACCGGCGCGGGAAATCACGACCGCGGGATTGCCGCTTTCGGCGGTCTCGACCCAGGCGTCGATGTTGTCCGGCTGCGGGCGGCCGATCTGGAAGCTGCTCTTCAGGCCCTTGAGCGCTTCGTGTTCCTTGCCGACGATCATGCGCAGGGCCTGGCGCTTGACCAGCAAGTCGCTCTGCGCGGCGATTTCCTGGGCGGCGGCGAGGTCGTAACGCGACTGCGCCTCGTGGGTGTCGGTGATGGTCGCCGTGCCGACTTCGAAGTTGCGCTTGGCCGATTCCAGTTGCTCGCCGATGGCGGCCTTCTGCGCCCGGGTCGTGGCCAGGGCTTCCTGCGCCAGCAGGACGTCGAAGTAGGTCTGGGCGACGCGCACGATCAGGTCGAGCCGGGCCGAGCCGAACTGGGCTTCGGCCTGGGCCACCAGCAGTTCCGACTGGTTGTAGCCGAGCCAGTTCTGCCAGCGGAACAGGGGCTGCGTCAATGTCACCGACCAGCCGTTGCTGTTGTATTTGACTGCGGTATCGGTCGGCGGCGTGGTGCGTTGCGTCGAGTCGATGTCGTTCCAGACGGTGTTGGCGGCCAGGCCGACGGTGGGCAACAGCCCGGCACGCGCCTGCGGCAGCTTCTCGCGGCCGGCGTCGAGGCTGGCCTTGGCCGCGGCATACGGCGCATCGTAGGCGACGGCATCGCGATAGACCGAGACCAGGTCGGCGCCCCAGGCGGCGCCTGCCGTCAAGCCCAGCGCCATAAGCAGGTAAGCCGTTTTTTTAGTTCCGGCATAACGCGCTGCGCGCATTAGCCTGCTCTGAAACCTATCGGTTTTCATCCTGTTCTCCGGTCAATAGGTGGGCATCGTCGGATCGACTTGCTGCGCCCAGGCGGCAAGGCCGCCGTAAAGGTTATGGACGTTCGTGAAGCCCTGGTGTTCGAGAAACATCGCCACCTGGTAGCTGCGGGCGCCGTGGTGGCAGACGATCACGATTTCGTCGTCGCGCTTGAGTTCGGGATAGCGCGCGGGCACCGAACGCATCGGCATCTGCTTCGCCGCGGGGATGCGGCAGACATCGAACTCCCAGGGCTCGCGCACGTCGAGCAGCACGGGTTTCTGCCGCGCCGGATCGGCCAGCCATTCGCTCAATTGCGGAGCCGTCAGTTGCCGCATCAGAACACGAATTGGGATTTCGCCGGCGCATTTTTCAGCGGCGCCGCCCGCGTTTCGAACAGGCCGGCGGTGCGGAAGGCACCTTCCGCCTCGCGCGTGATCAGTTGCGCCGTCATCGCCGGCGCCGCGCCGACGATGGCGAACAGGCGCCCGCCGACCTTGAGTTGCGCCAGCAATTCCTGCGGCACGAGGGGCAGGCCGCCCGAAACCATGATGACATCGTAGGGCGCGTGGGCCGGGAGGCCCGGCACGCCGTCGCCGATTTCGACGCTGACGTTCGTTATGCCCAGGCGCTGGAGCCGGGCGCGCGCCTGCGCCGCCAGTTCCGGCACGATCTCGACGCTCCAGACGTGGTCGGCATGCGCCGCCAGCAGCGCCGCCATATAGCCCGAGCCGGTGCCGATTTCGAGCACCTTCTCCTGCTTCCCGAGTGCCAGCGCCTGGAGGGCATGCGCCTCGATCTTGGGCGCCAGCATGGCGGCGCCGGAACCCAGCGGCACCTCGATATCGGCGAAGGCGAGGTTGCGCCAGGCCGGCGGCACGAAGTCCTCGCGCCTGACGACGGCCAGCAGGGCAAGCACATCCGCATCCAGCACGTTCCAGGGCTGGATCTGCTGTTTGATCATGTTGAAACGGGCCTGTTCGAGGTTCATGGCGACTCCACTCATGGTCAACTCTGAATATTAGTATGCCCTAATGCATCGGCAACCGGGACTGGGACAGGATTTTACTCCTCCTTGACCCGGTACCAAGCGGCATAGAGCGCGGGCAGGAACAGGCAGGTCAGCACCGTGGCGAAGATCAGTCCGCCCATGATGGCCACCGCCATCGGCCCCCAGAACACCTGGCGCGTCAGCGGGATCATCGCCAGGATCGCCGCCGCCGCCGTCAGCACGATGGGCCGGAAGCGCCGCACCGTCGAGCCGACGATGGCCTCCCAGCGGCTCTTGCCGGCCTTCTCGTCCTGGTCGATCTGGTCGACCAGGATCACCGCGTTGCGCAGGATCATGCCCATCAGCGCAATGACGCCGAGATTGGCGACGAAGCCGAAGGGCACCTGGAACACCAGCAGGGCCGCGGCGACGCCGATCAGGCCGAGCGGCGCGGTCAGCAGCACCATGAAGGTCCGGCTCATGCTCTGCAACTGCACCATCAGCAGCGTGATCACGACCAGCACCATCACCGGCATCACGGCCTTGATCGAGTTCTCGCCCTTGGCCGACTCCTCGATCGAGCCGCCCATTTCGATGCGGAAGCCCGGCGGCAGCTTCGCGCGGATGGCATCGAGCTGCCTGTCGATCTCCAGCGACACCATCGGCGCCTGCTTGGCGCCGGCGAGGTCGGAGCGCACCGAGATCGTCGGCAGCCGGTCGCGCCGCCAGATCAGACCTTCCTCGAGCACCGGCTTGAGGCGCGCGACCTGTGCGAGCGGCACATGACGGCCGCCGGCGGCGACGATGTCGAGATCGGGCAGGCGGTCGAGCGCGGCGCGGTCCGCCGCGCCGGCGCGCCACACCACGTCGATCAACTGGTCGCCTTCGCGGAACTGGGTGATGGTGGCGCCGATCAGCCAGCCCTGGAGCGCCTGCGCCACGTCCTGGCTGGAGACGCCGAGCAGGCGGGCGCGGTCCTGGTCGATCTCGACCTTGACGCTCTTGACCTTCTCGTTCCAGTCGAACTGCACGTCCTGAAGGTTGGGGTGGGTGCGCATCACCGTCGCCACCTCGCCGGCGATGCGGCGCAGCGCCTCGATGTCCTCACCCATGACGCGGAACTGTACCGGGAAGCCCACCGGCGGGCCGTTTTCGAGGCGCAGCACGCGCGCGCGCAGATGCGCGAAGCTGCCGTCGGCCTGTGCGAGGCCCGCCGTCAGCCGGCGCTTGAGGTCTTCGCGCTCGGCCAGTCCCTTGGTGACGATGACCAGTTGCGCGAAGTTGTCGGCGAACAGTTGCTGGTCGAGCGGCAGGAAGAAACGCGGCGCGCCGTTGCCGATATATGCCGAAACTTCTGTGACCGCCGGGTCTTTGGCGAGCAGGGCTTCGACTTTGCGGGTCGCGTCGTCGGTCGCCTGGAGCGAGGCGCCCTGCGGCAGCCAGAGCTCGACCAGAATTTCCGGCCGGCTCGATGCCGGGAAGAACTGCTTCTGGATACCCACGTTGAAAGCCGCCACGGCAGCGGCGAAAGCCAGCACCGTGGCACCGATCACCAGCCAGCGGCGGCGCAGGCACCACACCAGCAGCGCGCGAAAGCGGCGGTAGAACGGCGTGTCGTAGATGTCGCCGTGGTGCTGCGTGCCGTACTTGAGCAGCTTGGCGGCGTCGAGCAGCTTGTAGCCGATGTAGGGCGTGAAGATCACCGCCACCAGCCACGACACCAGCAATGCGATCGTCACCACGGCGAAGATCGAGAAGGTGTATTCGCCGGCCGCCGACTTGGCGAAGCCGACCGGCGTGAAGCCGGCGGCGGTGATCAGGGTGCCGGTCAGCATCGGGAAGGCGGTGGACGTATAGGCGAAGGTGGCGGCCTTGACGCGGTCGAGGCCCTGCTCCATCTTCACCACCATCATCTCGACGGCAATGATGGCGTCATCGACAAGGAGGCCCAGCGCGATCACCAGCGCGCCGAGCGAGATGCGCTGCAGGTCGATGCCGAAGATGCGCATCGCCAGGAAAGTGATGGCCAGCACCAGCGGGATCGACAGCGCCACCACCGTGCCCGTGCGCAGGCCGAGGCTGAGGAAGGACACTGCCAGGACGATGGCGATGGCCTCGCCGAGCGAGACGGCGAAGAGGTCGATCGACTTCTTCACGATCTCGGGCTGGTCGGCCACCACATGCACGTCGATGCCGGCCGGCAGGTCGGCGGCGAGCCGCTGCATCGCCTGCTTCAGGCCGTCGCCGAGACGGATCACGTCGCCGCCCCGCGCCATGACGACGGCAATGCCGATGGCCTCCTTGCCGGCGACGCGCAGGCGCGGGCTCGGCGGGGAGGCTGTGCCGCGCTTGACGCTGGCGATATCGCCGAGGCGGAAATGGCGGCCGCCCACGACAAGATCGGCGCTGCGGATTTTCTCCACGGTGGCGAAGGGGCCGTCGACGCGCAGGCGCACGCGGTCGCTCGCCGTCTCGACGAACCCGGCCGGCGTCACCGCGTTCTGGCGCTGCAAGGCTTCGAAGACCTGCGCCGGCACCAGGCCCAAGGCCGCCAGCCGCGCTGGCGCGACTTCGACGTAGATCTTTTCGTCCTGCACGCCGATTAGTTCCACCTTCTTCACATCGGCGACGCGGTAGAGCTGGCGCGCGATGCGGTCGGCTTCCTGGCGCAGCGCCGCGAGGTCGAAACCGTCGCCGGTCAGGGCGTAGATCGCTACCGAAACGTCGCCAAACTCGTCGTTGGGGAAGGGCCCCTGCACGCCGGGCGGCAGCGTGTGGCGAATGTCATCGAGCTTCTTCCTCACCTGGCGCCAGGCTTCCGTCACCTCGGTCTTCGGCGTGTAGTCCTTGAGCATCACGAACACCAGCGAGTCGCCCGGCTTTGAAGCCGAACGCAGCACGTCCACCCACGGCGTCTCCTCGAGCTTCTTTTCGATGCGCTCGGTCAGCTCGCGCTCGACCTCTTCCGCCGTCGCTCCCGGCCAGAGCGTGCGCACGACCATGACCTTGAAAGTGAAGTCCGGATCCTCGGCGCGACCCAGCTTGAAGTAGGAAAACACGCCGGCCGCCAGCAGCACGATCATCAGGTAGAGCACCATGGACTGGTGTTCCAGCGCCCACTCGGAGAGGTTGAGCTTTTTCATTTGACGGGGCGCACTTTCTGGCCGGCGCTGAGCTTATGCACGCCGGCGGCGACGATGCGCTCGCCGCTCTTCAAGCCTTCGGCTATCGTCGCCCCGGCATCGGTGTAGGCGGCGACGCTCACGGCGCGCAGGCTCACCGTGTCGTCGGCGGCCACGACCCATACCGCCGGCTGCCGCTCCTGCTGGAAGATGGCGGCCAGCGGCACGGTCAGCGCATCGGCCGCCTCCTGGCGGAAGCGCACGCTCGCCGTCATGCCCAGGGCCAGGCCGGGAGCGCGGTCGAGCAGGCTGATGCGCGCGGGGTAGGTGCGCGTCGCGGCGTCGGCGACCGGCGCGAGTTCGCGCAGCCGGCCGCGCAAGGGCTGCCGTCCGGTCCAGAGCACCACTTCGGCCGCGGCGCCCGGCTTCAGATCCGCCAGCTGCGCTTCCGGCACGGCGATGGCCACCTCGGTCTCGCCCGCCTCGGCCAGGCGGAACACGCCTTGGCCGGCCGCCACCACCTGGCCGGGCTCGGCCAGCACCTGCGCGATGGCGCCGGGCTTGTCGGCCTTGAGCACGGCATAGGCGGCCTGGTTTTTCGCCAGCGCCGCCTGGGCCTGGGCGGCTTCGAGAGCCGTTTCCTTCGCGTCCAGGGCCGACTGGCTGACGAAATTCCGGCCGCGCAAATCGCGGTAACGCCTGGCGTCGGCGTCAGCCAGGGCGCGCTGGGCCTCGGCCTGCCCCGCCTGCAGCGCCAGATCGGCCGGATCGAGCCGGGCCAGGATCTGGCCGGCCTTGACGACGGCGCCGACGTCGGCGCTGCGCTCGACGATCTTGCCGCCCACCCGGAATGCCAATGTCGTTTCATGGCGGGCACGCACTTCGCCGCTGTAAGTGCGCGCGCCGGCGGCCGGCGCTTCCCCCGCGATCAGGGTCTTCACCACCGGGACGGCTGCCGCGGGCGGCGGCGGCTCGCTGCACGCGGCAAGGGCGGCGGCGCACAGCAGGGGCAAGAACGCGCTGGTCTTCATGGGCGTGGATCCTGGACGGGGTGGGGATTGGCAAGGCCGTGGATGAGGAGGTCCACCGTCGTGCCGAGAAATTCTTGCGGCGGCGGCAGTTCGCACATGGCTTCGCCGAAGGCCCGCTGCCAGACGACATACGCGAACATCGGCGCGAAGAAGATGCGGGCGGTGAGGTCGGGGTCGGCGGCGCGAAATTCGCCGCGGGCGACGCCTGCCGCGATGATCCGCGCCATCGCCTTTTGCGCGCGGCGGACCATGGAGTCGTGAAACCAATGGGCGATTTCCGGAAAGTTGCCCGCTTCGGCCACCAGCAACTTGGGCATGCCGCCGAGCGCCGTCGAACCGACCATGCGCCACCAGTCCGCGACAAAACAGCGCAGCAAATCGGCGGCGGGACGGCCCGCGTCGTTGGCGAGCGCCTCGACCGCTTCGACGGCCGGCGTCATCGCCGCTTCGATGGCTGCCTTGAACAGGGCTTCCTTGCTTTCGAAGTAAAGATAGACCGTGCCTTTGGAGACGCCGGCACGCGCGGCCACATCGTCGAGCCGTGTCGCCGCGAATCCCTTTTCAACAAACATCCCGAGGGCCGCCGCGCCGATTTCGCCCGGCCGCGCCTCCTTACGGCGGCGATGGGAAGGCCTCTTCATAGGGGTTCCATGTAAATGACTAACCAGTCAGTCATTAATTTACAGGAGCTGATATACAAACGTCAAGCCAATAAGCTTCGCGACACCGAAGAAGTCCGTGACGCTCAATTGTCCAGGGCGTAGCGCCCGCTGCCGTAAGGCCGGGCTGCGATGTCGGTCAGCCATTGCAAGCGGCAGGCGCGTTGCGCGTCCGCGTTCCAATGCTCGGAGCCCAGATGTTCTCCGCTCGCCCAGCTGGTGGTGCCGAAGCCGGCCGGCTTGCCGCGGGCGCCTCTGTCGCTGGCGCGCGCCGGCTGAACCTGGACATGCTCGACCCAGCATTCTTGCGGGGGAGCGCGCGCGGCGAGCGGCGCACCGAACCCTGGGGTGACCGGACGAAACGCCGCATCCGCCAGCGCGAAACCGGACATCGCCACTGCCATTGCGACGACGACAAAACGGATTTGGATTTCCATGGCGCAACCTCCTGCGTCACGACTACGGACTGTTACCCCATAGACTCTCCCGCCGCACGGCGGTTCCTGCGCAACTGCCCGCGACCGCGCCATGGGGAATGGCGATAAACGCTGGCATATGCAACGTAGTTTGCTAGACTGGAAACGATTGCCGTGAGGAGCGCTGCCCATGAAAACCGTCGCCGAAATTATCAGGTTGAAACCCGACCATGCCGTCTATACGGTCACTCCCGCCACATCCGTTTACGACGCCGTCAAGCTGATGGCGGACAAGAACATCGGCGCCCTGCTGGTGATGGACGGCGAGAAGATCATCGGCATCTTCACCGAACGCGACTATGCCAGACGAATTATCCTGCTGGGCAAGGCGTCGAAAAAGACGCCGGTCAGCGACATCATGACCACTTCGGTGATGTATGTGCATCCCGGCCAGACCAACGAGGAATGCATGGCGCTGATGACGGAACACCGCGTGCGCCATCTGCCGGTCATGCGCGACGGCAAACTGGTCGGCCTCATCTCCATCGGCGACCTGGTGAAAGACATCATCTCCGAGCAGCAGTTCATCATCGAACAGCTGATCCACTACATCACCAGTTAACAGCCTCGCCGGCCGGCGCCGCTATGACCACGGGTTGGCGGCGGGCGCCGAAGGGCTTGCCGAACTTGCCGAAACGCCCGGCGATGGCCGTGGCGCAATGCTGGCAGCGCCCCGCGGCGTCGAGATCGTAGCGCAGGATTTCGTACCAGTCGCGTTCGATGACGGCCGTGCCGCAGTGCGGGCAGCGCGTGGTGTCGCCCTCGCGGTCATGCACGTTGCCGGTGTAGACATAGCGCAGCCCGGCATCCAGCGCGATCTGGCGCGCGCGCCGCAGCGTGTCGGACGGCGTCGCCGGGGCGTCGAGCAGCTTCCAGTCCGGATGGAAGGCGGAGAAATGCAGCGGCACGTCGGGGCCGAGTTCGGTCGCCACCCATTTCGCCAGTGCGCCTATTTCCTCGTCCGCATCGTTGCGGCCGGGGATGATCAGGGTCGTCAGTTCGACCCAGCAGTCGGTCTCGTGATGGACGAGCGCGATGAGGTCGAGCACCGGCTGCAAATGCCCGCCACAGAGCTTGAAATAGAAGTCGTCGGTGAAGGCCTTGAGGTCGATGTTGGCGGCGTCCATCTTGGCATAGAACTCGCGCGCCGGCGCCGGATGCATGTAGCCGGCGGTGACGGCGACGGCCTTGATGCCGACCGCATGACAGGCGTCGGCCGTGTCCATCGCATATTCGGCGAACACCACCGGGTCGTTGTAGGTGAAGGCGACGCTGTGCGAGCCGTAGCGCACGGCAGCCTCGGCGATGGCCTGCGGCGTGGCCTGGTCGAGCAGGCGGTCCATTTCGCGCGACTTCGAGATGTCCCAGTTCTGGCAGAACTTGCAAGCGAGGTTGCAGCCGGCGGTGCCGAAGGAGAGTATCGACGAGCCGGGATAGAAGTGGTTGAGCGGCTTCTTTTCGACCGGATCGATGCAGAAGCCGGAACTGCGGCCGTAGGTGGTGAGGACCATCGCGCCGCCCTTGTTGGCGCGCACGAAGCAGGCGGAGCGCTGGCCGTCGTGCAGCTTGCAGTCGCGCGGACAGAGGTCGCACTGGATGCGGCCGTCGTCCAGTTTGTGCCACCACCGGGCGGGTGCGCCGCTCAGTCCAACTCGGCGACTGCCCCGCAGGTCGTCTTCGACTCTTTCCATTTCCTTACCCCGTACCGATGCAGCTTGACGCCGTCGGCCCAGAAATCGGGCGCGAAGCCAGCCTTCCGTTTTAGATGGGCGAGAAACAGGTTCGGTTCCGGCAGGCTCTCCCAGACCTGGGGCAGAAACGTCGCGCGCCGTCCGCCGCACTCGAAAATCACGCCGTCGATGCCGGGCCGCAGTTGCCGCAGCGCATCGGCTTCGTCGGCAAAGGCGATGGGTTCGGCGGGCGTCAGCAAGGACACCTCGACGCACGTCGCCGGCAATTCCTCGCGCGCCAGCGGCGGGAAGCGCGGGTCGCGGAAAGCCGCGGCGCGGGCATTGGCGCGGATGTCGGTGTCGAGCGGGCGCCATGCTTCGAGCGAACCGATGCAGCCGCGCAACTCGCCATGCTGCGTCAGCGTGACGAAGGTGGCGCCGGGTTCGTCGAGCCGCGGCTGCGCCGGCTCCGGCTGCGGCGCCTCGCCGAACTCGGCGGCGATGGCGTTGCGTGCGCGCACGAGCAGGGCGGCGCCCAATGCCGGTCCCGGATGGCCGTCTGCGCCGTCTCGTTGCTGGGTGCCCGGCTCAGCCATCGCTGGCCGCGGTGAAGGCGAAGGCCGCATAGCCAACGACGCGCGACTTGTCGCCGGCCGTGTCGCCGGAATTGCGCAGGTCGAGGAGCTGCGCATGCAGGCCCTTGCGCTGCGCGGCGGCGATGAGCCCGTTGATCGGCGTCGCACCGCAGGCCTGGTCATGATCGGCGAGCGGGCGCAGGTGCAGGATGTCGTCGGCGGTCTGCCGGTCGAGCCGCTGGGCGGCGCCGTAGGCATGGTAGTGGGAAAGGTCGGAACTGACGAGGATCAGCGTCTCGGCGCCGCCCCACAGGGCTTCCATAACCTCGGCCACCTCCGCGCCGGTCGCGTCGCCGACGGCGAACGGCACCAGCTCGAAATCGCTGAGCACCGCTTGCAGGAACGGCAATTGCACTTCGAGCGAATGTTCGAGCGCATGGGCGACATCGCCGGGCTGTACTTGCGGCAGGCGCAGCGCGGCGGCAATCGCTTCCTTGTCGAGCGCAATGTCCCCCAAGGGCGTGGCGAAGGCATCGACCATCGACACGGCGAGGCCGCGCACCGGCACCCTGTGCGTGGGGCCGAACAGCACGACGCGCCGTATCGTTTCGCGCAAAGGCGCGACGAGCGCATAGGCATTCGCGGCGATGGGGCCGGAATAGACATAGCCCGCATGCGGCACGATCAGCGCCTTGGGCACGAATACGGGCGGGCCGGCGGCGGCAAGCATGGCGGCAACGTCGCGCGCGAGTTCCCGCGCGTCGCCGGGGTAGAACATGCCCGCCACCGCGGGCGGGCGAACGTGCACCGCAGGCATCGATACCTCCAGCATCCAGGATAGGCCGATCGGCCCCTGCCTTCAAGCCAGGATGGCGAGACCGGCGCCGAGCCCCATGCCGAAGGCCAGCAGGCCGGGCAGCGTGCGCTTCGCGAGGGCCATGCCGCCGATGGCGATCACGAGCCCGATCTTGAACGACAGATTGGCGAGAATCGCCAGCGCGATCGAGGCGACCGCCTGGAACTGGCTGAGCCTTTCGAGGTTGTAGAGCCGCAGCGTCGACAGCGTGATCGCATCGACGTCGGTCAGGCCGGAGGCGAGCGCCACGATGTACAGCCCCTTGCTGCCGGCGATGTCTTCGAGCCAGGCCGAAAGAAACAGCACCACGCCATAGAGCAGGCCGAAGGACAGCGCCGTCCTGATCTCGGTGGGGTTGGTCACCTCGGGCATCGGCAGGTCGCCGCGTTCCTTGAGCGAGCGCCAACCGTAGAGCGTGACCAGCAGGCCGGGCAGCAGGCCGGCGCCGAGCATGACCGCCAGCGGCACGAGCAGCGTCGGCGCGACGACGCTGGCGACGAAGGCCAGGCGCAGCGTGACCATGAGGTTGGCGAGCAGGATCACCAGCGTCGCCGTGCGGGCGATATCCTCGTGGGCGCGGGCATGGCGCGCGAAGACCATCGTCGTCGCCGTGGAGGAGACGAGCCCGCCGAAAAAGCCGATCACCGCCGCGCCGTGTTCGCTGCCGATCAGGCGTAGTGCGGCGTAGCCCGCCAGCGAGACGCCGGAAATCAGCACCACCATCCACCAGATCTGGTGCGGATTGAAAGCGCCGTAGGGGCCGAAATCCTGGTCGGGCAGGATCGGCAGGACGACGAAGGAGAGCACCGCGAACTGGAGGACGGAGATCAAGTCCTTGTGCGTCAGGCGCGTCGTCATGCCGTGCAGCTCGGTCTTGAAATAGAGCAGCGCCGTGGCGGCGATCGCCGCCATGACGGCGAGCGTGGCGTAGCCGAACCAGACGGCCGCGCCGAGTCCGTAGCAGAGCATCAGCGCCACGACCGAGGTCGTGCCGGGATCGTCCTGCGGATCGGTGACGATGGCGGCGATCATCATCGCCGCCACCGCCAGCAGGCCGACGGCCAGGATCCAGCCGCTGCCGCTGCGTTCCGCGATCAGGGCGAACAGGCAGCCCAGCATGCCGACCAGGGCGAAGGTGCGCAAACCCGCCTTCGGCTCGACGCGGCGTTCGCGCTCGATGCCGATCAGGAGCCCTATCGCCAGGCTGATGGCGAAAGCCTGCACCTGCTCCGGCGCGGTGGCGGCGAAGATGTTCATGTCTTGATTGTATAGAATGGCGCCATGAGTTACTACGCACTGGTTCCCGCCGCGGGCGGCGGCGCCCGCATGGCGGCGGACATCCCGAAGCAGTACCTGCCCCTGCTCGGCCGGCCGCTGATCTGGCACACGCTGGCGACGCTGTGCGCCGTGCCTGCCATCGAGCGCGTGTTCGTCGTGCTCGCCGCCGCCGATAGCGCATGGGAGCGCCACGACTGGTCGGCCTTCGACGGCCGGCTGGAGGTCTTGCGCTGCGGCGGCGCGCTGCGGGCCGACAGCGTCACCAACGGGCTCAAGCAGCTGCGCAACCGCGTCCAGGCCGAGGACTGGATGCTGGTGCACGATGCCGCCCGCCCCTGCCTCACGGTCGCGCAGGTCGAGGCCCTGATGCGCGCCGTCGGCGCAGATCCGGTCGGCGGCATCCTCGCCCTGCCCGTCGCCGACACCCTGAAGCGCGCCGACGCGGCTGCCGGCGACACCGCACGCATCGAGGCCACCGTCCCGCGCGAGAACCTCTGGCAGGCGCAGACGCCGCAGATGTTCCGTTATGCGCTGCTGCTCGATGCGCTCGAATACGCGCCGTCCGTCACCGACGAGGCGAGCGCGGTCGAGACGCTGCGCCTGAAGCCGCGGCTGGTGGCGGCCGACGCCACCAATTTCAAGGTCACCTATCCGCTCGATCTGCAACTCGCTGAAATCATTCTGCGCGACAGGAACACTGTATGAACATGCCATTCCGCGTCGGCCACGGCTACGACGTCCATGCCCTCGTGCCCGGTCGCAAGCTGCTGCTCGGCGGCGTCGAGATTCCCCATGCGCTGGGCCTGCACGGCCACTCCGATGCCGACGTGCTGCTGCACGCCATCACCGACGCCCTGCTCGGCGCGGCGGGCCTCGGCGATATCGGCGGCATGTTTCCCGACTGCGAGGAACGCTGGCGCGGCGCCGACAGCCGCGTCCTGCTGCGCGGCGCGGCCATGGCGGTAAAGCAGGCCGGCTGGCGCGTCGGCAACGTCGATGCCACAGTCATCGCCCAGGCGCCGCGCATCGCCGGCCATGTCGCGGCCATGCGCGCCAACATCGCCGCCGATCTCGACGTCGACGTCGGCCAGGTAAACGTCAAGGGCAAGACGACCGAGAAGCTCGGCTTCGAGGGCCGCGGCGAAGGCATCGCCGCCGAGGCCGTAGCGCTGCTGCTGCGCGCCGATGGGGGCTGAGAGCCGCCGCCTGTTCTTCGCCCTCTGGCCGGACGCCGCGGTCGCCGCCCGCCTGCACCAGGCCGCGCAAACAGCCCATGCCGCCTGCGGCGGCCGTCTCATGCATCGCGAGACCCTGCACGTCACGCTCGCCTTTCTCGGCGATGTTCCCGCGGCACGCATGGCGGATATCGAAGCCGCCGCCGCGGGCATCGTTGCGGCCCCCTTCACGCTCGAACTCGACCGCCTCGGCTACTGGAAACACAACCGCATCCTCTGGGCCGGCTGCACGCAAGTGCCGGCCGCGCTGACTCGCCTTGCCGACAGCCTGGCGCAAGACCTGCGCGCGGCCGGGTTCGAGCTGGAGACGCGGCCCTTCGCCGTCCATGCCACGCTGCTGCGCGATGCCCGCTGCACCGCGGCCGTGCCGCCGCCCGCCGCCATCCGCTGGCCGCTCGCGGATTTTGCACTCGTCGGCTCGCGCCGCGGACCGGACGGCTCGCGCTACGAAGTGCTGAAGCGCTGGCCGCTGACGGCGGCCATCGTTTAGAATCCGGCCACGACCGGAACATCCTCTTGGTATTCAATCCCTTCCACTTCAGGAACAGCACGCCGCGCCAGGACAAACTGCGCGCGCTGGCGCTGTTCGTCGATCTGGCGCCGTCCGAGCTCGCCATCGTCGATGGCCTGCTGCACGAGCGCGGCTACCTCAAGGACGAGGTCATATTCGACGCGGGCGAGGAAGGCCAGGCGATCTACATCGTGCTCGCAGGCGAGGTGCTGATCTGCCGCCAGGGCGAACCGGACAGCGGCCGCCTCGCCACCCTCGGCGCGGGAACGTTCTTCGGCGACCTGGCGCTGCTCGACGAGTCGCCGCGCACCGCGCAGGCGCGTGCGGCGGACAACTGCCGCTTGGTGGTGTTCTTCCGCGCCGACTTCCTCGGCCTGATGGAAACCCATGCCGTCATCGCCTCGAAAATTTCCCTCCAGCTCGCCCGCAACATGGGGCGGCGGCTGCGCGACGCCATGCTCGGTGCGCCGGCCACGCATCAGCACCTGTAGATGGAGAGGAACAAAGGCTCGGGCCCCGTCGTCTGGGCGGCGATCATCGCCGTCACCTGCCTGCTGCTGCTTGTGTTCCAGAAAATGCTCTGGCTGGTGGTGCCCTTCCTGCTCGCCCTGATCCTCTACTACATTCTTTATCCGGCGACGCAATACCTCGTCTACCGCGGCATGTCGCGCGAGGTCGCCGCCGGCTGGACCATCTTCCTGTTCCTCGCGCTGGTGGTGGCCGGCGCGGTATTCACGGCGCCCGGGATTGCGGCTTACCTGGTCGACATGCAAGCCTCGGTCGAGCCCTACATCCTGGGCGGCCTGCGGCTGCTGGAGCGCTCGCTGCAGGCGCTGGAAGCGCGCTGGACCATGCTCGCCAATGCGCATATCGCGGAGACGGCGCTGCAGAAAATCCAGAATTTTGCCGGCAGCGCGGCCGAACACATCGAGCCGGTCGCAGTGGGCATCGCCGCCTGGATGCCGTCGTTGCTGCTGGCGCCCTTCCTCGCTTTCTTCTTCCTCAAGGACGGGCGGCGCTTCAAGCGGTTTCTCGCCAACGCGGTACCCAACGCCTTCTTCGAGAAGACGCTTTACCTGCTGCACGAAGTCGACCAGACCCTGCGCGCCTATTTCACCGGGCTGATGAAGCTCACCGTGCTCGACACCCTGACTTTGGCGGCCGGCCTCTGGCTGCTCGGTTTCCACGGCGCGCTGGCGCTGGGTTTCATTTGCGCCGTGCTGGCCTGGATTCCCTATGTCGGCTCCATCCTCGGCGGCCTCGTCGTGGTGCTGGTCGCCGCCACGGATTTCCCCGACGCGCCGCAAATGGCCTACTGGGCCGTTGCGCTTTTCATCGTCGCGCGCCTGCTCGACGATTTCCTCTACATGGCGCTCACCGTCGGCAAGAGCCTGCACATGCATCCGCTCGTGACGGTGCTGATGATCTTCGCCGGCGGCGCCGTCGCCGGCATCTCCGGTCTCATGCTGGTGCTGCCGGTGCTCGGCGTGGTGATGGTCTGCGGCGAAACCATCGGCAAGGTGGTGACCGATCCCCGGCTGATGGCGCGGCACCGGCACGCCCGGGCCTTGCGGCGCAGGCAGGCGAGCGCGGACCTGGCGCTTTAGCGCGGCAGCGTAATCGCTGCGACGAGTCCGCCGCCCGCGCGCGGCTTGAGTTCGAGTCGGCCGCCGTGACTGCGCGCGATGCGGTCGACGATAGCGAGCCCGAGTCCGGCGCCGATGGCACCGGTGCGGGCGTCTTCGAGCCGCGTGAAGGGAAGCTTGAGGCGTTCCGCCTGATCCGGCGGAATGCCGGGGCCGCGGTCGGCGACGGCGATCTGGATTTCCTTGCCGGCTGCTTGCAGCGACAAATCGATCGGCAGTTCCGTGCCGGCATGGCGCAGGGCATTGCCGATCAGGTTGTCGACGGCGCGGCGCAGGGCATTGGGCTGCACGGCGAGCGGCGGCAGCGCGGCGGCGGCGAGCGCAATGGCGGCGCCGCGGCGGCGGTGCTGTTCGGCCAGATCGGCCAGCAGCGCGGCGAGATCGGTTTCCTGCATCGCTTCGCCGCCACCTCCAGATGAACCTTCCGGCGGGGCGTCAGCGCGGGCGAAGTCGAGGAACTGGCCGATGGTGCGGTCCATCTCCTCGATGTCGGCGACGGTCTCCGCGTGTGTCGCGTCATCCATGCCGCTCATCTCGATGCCCATGCGCAGCCGGGTCAAGGGGGTGCGCAGGTCGTGCGAGATGCCGGCCAGGATCAGGGCGCGATCCTGGTCGAGGCGGGTGAGGTCGGCGCTCATCTGGTTGAAGGCGAGCGCCAGGGTTTCGATCTCGACGGGACCGTCTGTCGCCACCGGCGGCGGCGTGCGGCCGCGGCCGATTTCGCCGGCTGCGGCGGCGAGGGTTTTCAGCGGGCGGCCGACGCGCCAGACGATGAGCCAGGCACCGACGAGGGAGAGCAGCAGCGCGGCCGCGGCCCAGCCCAGCCATTCGATCGGGAAGAAGCGGTCGATGCGTTCGCGCGGCAGGGCGAGCCAGTACTCGCCCTCGCCGCTGTCGTCGATGCGGAAGCTGACGATTAGCGCGCGCACGCCGTTGCGCTCGAGCGTGAGCCGGGTTTGCGGCCCGAGTTTTTCGCGCACCAGCGTTTCGACGCGGCGCAGGAAGACCCGGTTGGGCAGGGGAGCGACGCGGTCGTCGGCGTCGGCGGGGTAGATGCGGATTCCCTCGCGGTCGGAGAGTTCGCGCAGCAGTTCGAGACGCGCCTCGGGGCGGGCGGTGATCAGGGCGGCGCGCGTGAGGTTGGCGACGCTGGCGATGGTCTGCGCCAATTGGCGCGCCCGCGGTTCGCGCTCGTAGGTTCTGAAAATGGCGAACCATGCCAGCACCGAGAGCAGCATCAGGGCGGCGACGAACAGGAAGGTGCGCCAGAGCAGGGTGCGCGGGAAAACCGTCATGCCGCCTTTTTCCCGTCGGGAACAAACACGTAGCCAAAACCCCAAACTGTTTGGACATGGCGCGGCTTGGCCGGATCGTCCTCGACGAGTTTTCTCAGGCGTGAGATCTGCACGTCGATGGAGCGGTCATAGACGTCGTATTCGCGGCCGCGGGCGAGCTCCATCAGCTTGTCGCGGCTCATCGGCTGGCGCGGGTGGCTGACCAGCACGTTGAGCAGGGCGAACTCGCCGGTGGTCAGCGAGGTGGTGACGTCGTCGCGCGTCAGTTCGCGCGTGGCGAGGTTGATGGTGACGCGGCCGAAGCGGATGGTTTCCTCGCTGGCAGCCGGGGCTCCGGGAGGCGGCACCGGAGCGCGCCGGCGCAATACCGCATGGATGCGGGCCACGAGTTCGCGCGGGTTGAAGGGCTTGGGCAAATAGTCGTCGGCGCCGAGTTCGAGGCCGACGATGCGATCGACCTCGTCGCCCTTGGCTGTCAGCATGATGATCGCGGTCTCGTTCTTGGCGCCGCGCAGGCGCCGGCAGATGGAAAGGCCGTCCTCGCCCGGCAGCATGAGGTCGAGCACGATGAGGTCGTAGAGCTCGCGCGCCAGCGCCTTGTCCATCGCTTCGGCGCCGTCGACGGCCTTGGCTGCGAAGCCTTGCTCCGTGAGGTAGCGCTCGAGGAGCTGGCGCAGGCGCAGGTCGTCGTCGACGACGAGAATCTTGTGTTTGCCGGTTGTCATGTTGCGAATCCTAGCCTGATCGCGATGGTTTGTGAGGCGCCGGTTACAAAGGATTACAAAGCCTCCTGCGTCATTCACAGATCGCTTACAAGCGCCGCCTAGAGTGCAATCAACGTCAAAAGACGGAAAGCGTCAAGGAGGACCGCGTGAAAGCATTCTTCGTCACCGCCCTGATCGCCGGCGCGGCATGGGCTTACGCAAGCGATCTCCATACGGTGTCGGCGCTCGACTACAATGGCGTGCGCGCCCTGGTGGCGCAGATGATTGCCGGACTGAAGTCTTGAGACCCCCGATGAAACGGATGCCGTGGAAATGGATTGCCGTTGCCGCCGCCCTGGCGGCGGCGATGCCGGCGTGCGCCCAGCAGCCGGCGCAGCGCCAGATGCCGCCATGGCAGGGACGCGGCGACAACGAGCGTCCTTTCCCGCCGCAGCGGCAGGATCAGTCATCGCCGGACATGCAGCGGCAGGGACTTCAGCATCACGGCCGCATGAGCCCGGAAGAGCGCCGGCAATTGCGGCACGACATCAACGAGGCCGGCCGCGAACTCTACCGCCGCAACCCGCAGCGCCCGCCGCCCTGAAAACCTGGTTTTCGGGGCTGGCATCACCCGATCCCCTTTAGTCGAGCAAGGCCAGGATTTCTCCCGGCGTATCGACGATCCTGTCCGCACCCCATTCGGCGATAGGCGGACCGTCGCCGAGATAGCCATAGCTCACGGCGACGGTGCCGAGGCCGGCGGCCTTGCCGGCAACGACGTCGCGCAGGTCGTCGCCGACATAGAGGGTTTCCGCCGGCAGGGTGCCGACCAGGCCGCAGGCCAGCAGCAGCGGACTGGCCGCGGGCTTGGGACTTGGGCTGCTGTCGCCGCCGACGAGGCAGGCGGCGCGGTGGCGCAGCCCAAGTCCCTCGACGACCGCCAGTGTGAAGCGCTGCGACTTGTTGGTGACGATGCCCCAGGGGATGGCGCGCACGTCGAGTTCATCGAGCAATGCCGCGATGCCATCGAACAGCACCGTATCGATGCAGATTGCCGCCTCGTAATGGGCGAGGAAACGCCGCTGGAATTCCATGTAAGCGTCATCGGCGGGAGTCAGGCCGAACCCGGCGCGCAGCAGCGCACGCGCGCCGCCGGAGACGTGGGGGCGCAGTGCTTCGTAGGGAATCGCCGGCCGGCCTTCCTCGGCCAGCAGACGGTTGAGTGCGCCGCCGAGATCGCGCGCGGTGTCGGCCAGCGTACCGTCGAGGTCGAACAGGACGGCCGCGATCATGCGTGGGTCATGCGCCGCGCGTTGTCCGCAGCAGGTAATTGACGCTGGTGTCGCGGCCGAGCGAGTAGGTCTGCGTCAGCAGGCTGTAGCTCATGCCGACGATCTCGTCGACGCCGAGACCGGCTTCGCGGCAAAAGCGCGACAGCTCGGCGGGGCGCAGGAAACGCTCGTAATCGTGGGTGCCGCGCGGCAGCAGCTTGAGCAGGTATTCGGCGCCGATGATCGCGAAGACATAGGCCTTGGGATTGCGGTTGATGGTGGAGATGAACACGCTGCCGCCGGGTTTCACGAGGGCGGCGCAGGCGCGCACCGTGCTGGCGGGGTCGGGAACGTGCTCCAGCATTTCCAGGCAGGTCACGACATCGAAGCTGCCGGGCTGTTCGGCGGCGAGATCTTCCGCCGCTATCTGGCGGTAGTCCACTTGCAGCCCGCTCTCGAAAAGATGCAGGCGCGCAACGCCGAGCGGCTTTTCCGACAGGTCGATGCCGGTGACATTGGCACCGAGCGCCGCCATGCCCTCGGTCAGGAGGCCGCCGCCGCAGCCGACGTCGAGCACACGCTTGCCGGCCAGCCCGACGGCACGGTCGATCCAGCCCAGACGCAGCGGGTTGATGTCGTGCAGCGGCTTGAATTCGGAAGTCGGATCCCACCAGCGGTGGGCCAGTTCGCCGAACTTGGCGAGTTCCTGGGGATCTGCATTGACGGGCATCATCAACTCCACGGAATAAAAAAAGCCCTGCGGCGCAGGGCTTTTCCGGTTTGCTATGCGGCTTACTTCGCCTGCGTGGTACCGATCACCTCGATCGCGACGCGGCGATCCGGTTGCAGGCAGGCGATAACCTTCTTGCTCTTCGGCCCCTTGCACTGGCCCGGCTTGGTGATCGGCTGCTTCTCGCCCTTGCCTTCGGTGTAGACGCGGTTCGGCTCCATGCCCTTGCCGACCAGATAGGTCTTGACGGCGGCGGCGCGCTTCTCGGAGAGCTTCTGGTTGTACTTGTCGCTGCCGAAGCGGTCGGCGTGACCGACGGCGATGATCACTTCGAGCTTGATGTCCTTGACCTTGGCGACCAGTTCGTCGAGCTTGGCCTTGCCTTCGGGGCGCAACACCGCCTTGTCGAAATCGAACAGGGCGTCGGCGGCCAGCGTCACTTTCACGTCGGCGGGCTTCGGCGTGGCGACGACCGGCGCCACCTTCTTGGCCGGTTCGGCCTTCTTGGCCGGTTCGGCCTTCTTGACGAGATCGGGATCGCACTCGGCGACGGCCATGGCCGGCGTCCAGTAGCCGGTGCGCCAGCAGGAGCCGGCGCCGCTCTTGACGACGGTGTCGCGACTGTCGATCAGGTAGCCGACATCTTTGCTGCGGTCGATACCGGGGGTTTGAGCCATGGCGGTGGCGCTGATGCCCAGCAGGACGGCAACCAGCAAGGATTTTTGTGTGGCGAGTTTTTTCATGTTCCCCTCGATGGAATGAAGTAGTCGGCGACTGATCCTTGCCCGGCGCATATACAACCTCAAAACAAAGGCAGCCCTACAAACAAAGCCGAGTATGCCATAAACGAGCGGCATTAAGCAACGCGGATTCCTCGAACCCGCGGAGCTTGCCGTCGCAAATCCGCAACTTGCCGTCGGTCCAGACGGGAATGATCCAGCGCGGCTCGGAGCAACAGGCCGATCGGCTGCGGGACGGAAGGGGCGGCGGCAGCGGTCATGGCGCCATCAGAACAGAATAGGCATATCGAAACAATGCGTTAGCGACCGACAAGCAAGTGTGCGGCGGGCTGGGTCGCTCGCATCCGGCATGCTAAAATTGCTTCCTTTTAGCATTCCCTTCCCGGTCAATCCATCCGACATGACGCCATTCGCAAAAGAAACCCTGCCCGTCAGCCTCGAAGAGGAGATGCGCCATTCCTACCTCGATTACGCCATGAGCGTGATCGTCGGCCGCGCGCTGCCGGACGCCCGCGATGGCCTGAAGCCCGTGCATCGCCGCGTGCTGTTCGCCATGCACGAACTGAACAACGACTGGAACAAGGCCTACAAGAAGTCGGCGCGCATCGTCGGCGACGTCATCGGTAAATACCACCCGCACGGCGACACCGCCGTCTATGACACTATCGTGCGCATGGCGCAGGATTTTTCCCTGCGCTACATGCTGGTCGACGGCCAGGGCAACTTCGGTTCGGTCGATGGCGACAACGCCGCGGCGATGCGTTACACCGAAGTGCGCATGGCGCGCATCGGCCACGAACTGCTCGCCGACATCGACAAGGAAACCGTCGATTTCGGACCGAACTACGACGGCTCCGAGAATGAGCCGCTGATCCTGCCGGCGCGGATTCCGAACCTGCTGATCAACGGCTCCTCGGGCATCGCCGTCGGCATGGCGACCAACATCCCGCCGCACAACCTCAACGAGGTCATCGACGCCTGCCTCGCCGTGCTCGACAATCCGGCCATCGACATCGAGGAACTGATCAAGATCGTGCCGGCGCCCGACTTCCCGACCGCCGGCCTGATCTACGGCGTCTCCGGCGTGCGCGACGGCTACCTCACCGGCCGCGGCCGCGTCGTCATGCGCGCCCGCACCCATTTCGAAAACATCGGCAAGAGCGACCGCCAGGCCATCGTCGTCGACGAACTGCCCTACCAGGTCAACAAGAAGACGTTGCAGGAAAAGATCGCCGAACTCGTCAACGAGAAAAAGATCGACGGCATTTCCCACATCCAGGACGAGTCCGACAAGTCCGGCATGCGCCTCGTGATCGAATTGAAGCGCGGCGAAGTGCCCGAGGTGGTGCTGAACAATCTCTACAAGCACACCCAGTTGCAGGATACCTTCGGCATGAACATGGTGGCGCTGGTCGACGGCCGCCCGCAGCTGCTGAACCTGAAGCAGATGCTCGACTGCTTCCTGTCGCACCGGCGCGAGGTCATCACGCGGCGCACCGTGTTCGAACTGAAGAAGGCGCGCGACCGCGGCCACATCCTCGAAGGCCTGGCCGTCGCGCTGTCCAACGTGGACGAGATCATCGCCCTGATCAAGGCGGCGCCGACGCCGGCCGACGCCAAGCGCGAGCTGATGGCGCGCACCTGGCGCTCGACGCTGGTCGAGGAGATGCTGGCGCGCGCCGCCGCCGAGGCATCGCGCCCCGAGGGGCTGGCGCCCGAGTTCGGCATGTCGCGGCGCGGCTACCTGCTCAGCGACACGCAGGCCCAGGCCATCCTAGAACTGCGCCTGCAGCGCCTGACCGGCCTGGAGCAGGACAAGATCGTCGCCGAGTACAAGGAAGTGATGGACCAGATCGCCGACCTGCTCGACATCCTCGCCCGCCCCGACCGCATCACCCAGATCATCGGTGACGAGCTGACGGCCATCAAGACCCAGTTCGGCGACAAGCGCCGCTCCGAGATCATCCTGCAAACCGCAGACATCAACCTCGAAGACCTGATCGCGCGCGAGGACATGGTGGTCACGCTCTCGCACACCGGCTACGTCAAGCGCCAGCGCCTCGACGACTACCGCACGCAGAAGCGCGGCGGCCGCGGCAAGCAGGCGGCGTCGATCAAGGAGGACGATTTCGTCGACCGCCTGTTCATCGCCAACACCCACGACTACATCCTGTGCTTCTCGAACCGCGGCCGCGTCTATTGGCTCAAGGTGTACGAGGTGCCGGAAGGCACGCGCACCTCGCGCGGCAAGCCCATCGTCAACCTGTTCCCGCTCGACGACGGCGAGAAAATCACTGCCGCGCTGCCGGTCAAGGAATTCGACGAGCAGCATTACATCTTCATGGCCACGGCCATGGGCACGGTCAAGAAGACGCCGCTGTCCGACTTCTCGAATCCGCGCAAGGCCGGCATCATCGCCGTCGGCCTCGACGAGAACGATTTCCTCATCGGCGTGTCGATCACCGACGGCACCTGCGACGTCATGCTGTTCTCCGACGCCGGCAAGGCGGTGCGCTTCGCCGAGGGCGACGTGCGCGCCATGGGCCGCGCGGCGCGCGGCGTGCGCGGCATGATGCTCGAAGACGGCCAGAGCGTGATCTGCATGCTGGTGGCCGAGGACGAGGCGCTCAACGTGCTGGCCGCGACCGAGAACGGCTTCGGCAAGCGCACGCCGATCGCCGAATACACCAAGCACGGCCGCGGCACCAAGGGCATGATCGCCATCTCGACCTCCGAGCGCAACGGCAAGGTCGTCGGCGCCGTGCTGGTGCAGCCCGACGACGAAGTGATGCTGATTTCCACCGGCGGCGTCATGATCCGCACCAAGGTCAAGCAGGTGCGCGAGACCAGCCGCTCGGCGCAGGGCGTCACGCTGATCAACCTCGACGACGGCACCAAGCTTGCCGGCATCGAAAAAGTCATCGAAACCGAAGAAGAGGAGTAATCCATGGCACGCGTATTCAACTTCAGCGCCGGCCCCGCCGCGCTGCCCGAGGAAGTCCTCAAGCAGGCCGCCGACGAGATGCTCGACTGGCACGGTTCCGGCCAGTCGGTCATGGAAATGAGCCACCGCGGCAAGGAGTTCATTTCCATCGCCGACGCCGCCGAGGCCGACCTGCGCGAGCTGATGGGCATCCCCGCCAACTACAAGGTGCTGTTCCTGCAGGGCGGCGCCTCGCTCCAGTTCGAGATGATTCCGATCAACCTGCTGCGTGGCAAGGCCGTTGCCGACTACGTGCACACCGGCGAATGGGCGAAGAAGGCGATCAAGGCCGCCAAGACCTTCTGCAACGTCCATGTCGCCGCCAGCGCCGAGGACAAGCACTTCACCTACGCCCCGGCCCAGGCCGACTGGAAGCTGACCAAGGATGCCGCCTACGTCCATTACACCGCCAACGAAACCATCGGCGGCGTCGAATTCAACTGGGTGCCCGACACCGGCGACGTGCCGCTGGTCTGCGACATGTCCTCGAACATCCTGTCGCGCCCGGTCGATGTCGCCAAGTACGGCCTGATTTACGCCGGCGCGCAGAAGAACATCGGCCCGGCCGGCCTCACCATCGTCATCGTGCGCGACGACCTCGTCGGCAAGGCCCAGCCGGCGCCGCCGGCCATGCTCGACTACAAGACCCACGCCGACGCGGGCTCCATGTACAACACGCCGCCGACCTATGCGGTCTACATCGCCGGCCTGGTGTTTCAATGGCTCAAGAAGAACGGTGGCGTCGCCGCGATGGAGCAGAAGAACATCGAGAAGGCGAACCTGCTCTACAACTATCTCGGAACCACGGATTTTTATCGCAATCCGGTCGCCCAGTCCGACCGCTCGCGCATGAACGTGCCGTTCACGCTCAAGGACGCCGCGCTCGACGAGGAATTTCTCAAGGGCGCCAAGGCGCGCGGCATGACGCAGCTGAAGGGCCACCGCTCGGTCGGCGGCATGCGCGCCTCGATCTACAACGCCATGCCCGTCGCCGGCGTGGCGGCCCTGGTCGAGTACATGAAAGAATTCGCAGCTTCCAAGGGGTGATTGCAATGGCTGAACAATTCCAGATTCTGGTCCTCAACAACGTTTCGGCCAACGGCTTGAAGCGCCTGCCCGCCGACCGCTTCGTCTGCGCCAAGGAAGTCGCCAAGCCCGACGCCATCCTGCTGCGTTCGGCCGACATGCACAGTATGGACATACCGAAGTCGGTGCTGGCCATCGGTCGCGCCGGCTCCGGCACCAACAACATCCCCGTCAAGGCGATGTGGGAGCGCGGCGTGCCCGTGTTCAACGCGCCGGGCGCCAACGCCAACGCCGTCAAGGAACTCGTCATCGCCGGCATGCTGCTGGCGGCGCGCAACATCGGCGGCGCCATGAAGTTCGTCTCCGCGCTCGATCCCAAGGATGCCGAGATGGAGAAGAAGGTCGAGGGCGGCAAGAAGACCTACGCCGGCTTCGAGATCGCCGGCCACACGCTAGGCGTCGTCGGCCTCGGCAAGATCGGTTGCCTCGTTGCCGATGCGGCGATCAAGCTCGGCATGAACGTCGTCGGCTACGATCCCGAGATCACCGTCGATGCGGCCTGGAGCCTGCCGTCGCAGGTGAAGAAGGCCAACAGCCTGGCCGAGGTGCTGAAGAGCTGCAACTTCGTCACGCTGCATGTGCCGCTGGTCGAGGCCACGCGCAAGATGATCAATGCCGACAGCATCGATAACATGAAGCACGGCGCGGTGCTGCTCAACTTCTCGCGCGACGGCGTCGTCGACGAAACCGCGGTGCTGGCGGCGCTGGAAGCGAAGAAGATCGGCACCTACGTCTGCGACTTCCCCAGTGCGCACGTGAACAACCATCCGAACGTCATCGCCCTGCCGCACCTGGGCGCCTCGACGCGCGAAGCGGAAGAGAATTGCGCCATCATGGTTGCCGACCAGGTGCGCGACTACCTGCTCGACGGCAATGTCGTCAATGCGGTCAACTTCCCGACCGTGGTCATGCCGCGCGAGTCGGGCTACCGCATCGCCATCGCCAACGCCAACGTGCCCAACATGGTCGGCCAGATCTCGACCGCCATGGCCGAGGCCAAGTTGAACATCCACAACATGATGAACAAGTCGAAGAAGGACGTCGCCTACACGCTGGTGGATGTCGACAGCAAGGTGCCGAAGAAGGTGATCGACGCCATCGCGAAAATCGAAGGCGTGCTCTGCGTGCGCTACCTGCCCGTGGAATGATGTCGGCCGATCGAAGCCCCCCCCCGAAGACGCCTGGCGGCGTCCTCCCCCCAGGGGGCGCAGAAGCACTTGGGGCGGCCCAGCGTGCTTCTGAGGAAGAACTCGCCAAGCTGCGCGCGGGCATCGACCGCGTCGACGGCGAGGTGCTGCGCCTGCTCTCCGAGCGGGCGCAGCTCGCCCATCGCATCGGCGAGATCAAGCACGGCAACATCTACCGCCCGGAGCGCGAGGCCCAGGTGCTGCGGCGCATCGCCGCGGCCAACCCGGGGCCGCTGCCCGAGGGGGCGGTGCGCACCATCTTCCGCGAGATCATGTCGGCCTGCCTCGCGCTCGAGCAGCCGCTCAAGATCGCCTATTTCGGCCCCGCCGGCACCTTCACCGAGAGCGCGGCGCAGAAGCATTTCGGCTCGGCGCCGGCCTTCACGCCCTGGCTCACCATCGACGACGTGTTCCGCGCCGTCGAGGCGGGCAATGCCGACTACGGCGTCGTGCCGGTCGAGAACTCGACCGAGGGCGCGGTCGGCCGCACGCTCGATCTGCTGCTGACGTCGCCGCTGATGATCTGCGGCGAAGTGATGCTGCGCGTGCACCAGAACCTGCTGTCCAAGGCCGACTCGATCGCCGGCGTGAAGCAACTTTATTCGCACGCCCAGTCGCTGGCGCAGTGCCACGAGTGGCTTAACCGCAACCTGCCCAATGTGCCGCGCGTGCCGGTGGCCAGCAATGCCGAGGCGGCGCGGCTCGCCGCCGCGGACCCGGAGTCCTGCGCCATCGCCGGCGAGGCCGCGGCGCGGCTCTACGAACTCAACGTCCATGCCGCCAACATCGAGGACGACCCCAACAACACGACGCGCTTCCTCGTCCTGGCGGGCCACGACGCCGGCCCGTCCGGCAGCGACAAGACCTCCGTCGTCTGCTCGGCGCAGAACAAGCCCGGCGCGGTGCACGATCTGCTGGCGCCGCTGGCCGCTCACGGCGTCTCGATGAGCAAGTTCGAGTCGCGCCCGGCGCGCGGCCTCAAGGGCAGCCAGTGGGAGTATGTGTTCTTCATCGACGTCGAGGGCCACCGGCAGTCCGCCACCGTGTCCGCCGCGCTCGACGAGCTGCGCGGCCGGGTCGGCTTCCTCAAGGAACTCGGTTCCTACCCGCGCGCCACCACCTGAGGGTTCCGCATGAGCATCGCCGCCCAGGCGCCGGCCACCATCCGCGCCATCTCGCCCTACATTCCCGGCAAGCCGATCACCGAACTCGCCCGCGAGATGGGCATCGCGGTGGCGAGCATCGTCAAGCTGGCCTCGAACGAAAACCCGCTCGGCATGAGTCCGAAGGCGCGTGCCGCCGTCGAAAAGGCCATCGCCGGCATCGAGCGCTATCCCGACAACTTCGAGTTGACGCAGGCGCTGGCGGAGCGCCTCGGCGTCGGCATGGAGCAGATCGTGCTCGGCAACGGCTCGAACGACGTGCTCGACCTCGCGGCGCGCGTCTTCCTGGCGCCGGGGCGTTCGGCGGTGTTTGCGCAGCACGCCTTCGCCGTCTATCCGTTGGCGACGATGAGCGCCGGCGCGGAATGCATCGTCGTCCCCGCCAGGCACTACGGCCACGACCTCGCGGCGATGCGCGCCGCGATCCGGCCCGACACGCGCGTCGTCTGGATCGCCAACCCGAACAATCCGACCGGCACCTTCCTGCCGCCCGCCGAGATGCGCGCCTTCGTCGCAGCCGTGCCGCCGGATGTCGTCGTCGTGCTCGACGAGGCCTACAACGAGTATCTCGCGCCGGCCGACCGCGCCGAGACACTGACCTGGGTCAGGGAATTCCCCAACCTCGTCGTCACGCGCACGTTCTCGAAAGTCTATGGGCTGGCCGGCCTGCGCGTCGGCTATGCGGTCGCGTCCGCCGAAGTCGCCGACCTGATGAACCGCGTGCGCCAGCCGTTCAACGTCAACAACCTCGCCTTGGCTGCCGCCAGCGCCGCACTCGACGACCATGTCTTCATCGCCGAGAGCTACGACCTCAACCGCCGCGGCATGGAGCAGATCGTCGCCGGCATCAAGCGCCTCGGCCTCGATCACATTCCCTCACACGGCAACTTCGTCAGCGTCAAGGTGGCGGACGGCGCGGCGGTCAACCAGAAGCTCTTGCAGCAAGGCGTCATCGTGCGCCCGATCGGCGGCTACGGATTGCCCAACCACCTGCGCGTCACCATCGGCCTCGAACGCGAGAACCTGCGCTTCCTCGCAGCGCTGGAAGCGGCGCTCTGATGCTGGGCAAAGTCGTCGTCTGCGGCGTCGGCCTCATCGGCGGCTCGTTCGCGCTGGCGCTGAAGCAAGCCGGCGCGGTGCGCGAAGTCGTCGGCCTCGGCCGCAGCCGCGCGCCATTGGAGGAAGCCCGGCGTCTCGGCGTCATCGACCGCATCGCCGACAGTTGGGCCGATGCGGCGCGCGATGCCGACCTCATCCTGCTGGCCATGCCGGTCGGCCAGATGCCGCCGGTGATGGCCGCGCTGGCGCCGCACCTCCAGCCGGGCACGCTGGTCACCGACGGCGGCAGCACCAAGTCGGATGTCGCCGCCGCGGCGCGCGCCGCCTTCGGGGCTCAGTTGCCATCAAAGATCGACCAGTTCGTGCCGGGCCACCCGATTGCCGGCGCCGAGAAAAGCGGCGTCACGGCGGCGAATGCCGATCTCTATCGTGGCAAGCGCGTCGTGCTGACGCCGCTGGCCGAGAACGCCGCTGCATCCGTCGCCCGCGTGCGCGCCGCTTGGGAGGCCTGCGGCGCCAATGTTTCAGAACTCGTGCCGGAGGAACACGACCGCGTCTTCGCAGCGGTCAGCCACCTGCCGCACCTGCTCGCCTATGCGCTGGTGCACGACCTCGCGACGCGCGACAACTCGGAACAACTGTTCGGCTTCGCCGCAGGCGGTTTCCGCGACTTCACGCGCATCGCCAGCAGCCATCCCGAGATGTGGCGCGACATCTGCCTCGCCAACCGCGCCGCGCTGCTGAAGGAACTCGACACCTACATCGCCGAGCTGCTGAAGACGCGCGTGCTGCTCGCCGGCGCCGATGCCGCCGGGCTGGAAACGATGTTCGCCACGGCGCGCGCCCGGCGCGATGCCTGGCTCGACTCGCTGCAACCGCCGCCGGGCGAATAGGCATTCGGGAAAAGCAGTATTATCTTTTCATCGTCATCGAGAGCCGGCCGGCATTGATGTGCCGCGGGTAGCAAATATGCGCGTCATGGATTCAGCCACGGATCGTGCCATCAAGGCATTCAGCCTCAAGGTGACGCATCGTCACGCGTTGGCAAAGCTGATCCTGTTCGGCAGCCGTGCACGTGGCGAGGCGCATCCCGATAGCGATGCAGACGTTGCCGTCGTGCTCGGCGAAGAGCATGGCGATTTCATGCAGACCAAACTGGAAATGGCCGACATGGCTTTCGATGTCCTGCTGGAAACAGGCGTCCTCATTCAGCCGCTGCCAATCTGGGAGGACGAGTGGAGCCACCCGGAGGCTTACGCGAATCCGCGCCTGCTTGAGAATATTCAACGCGAGGGCATCGCCCTGTGAAGGCTGCCGATTTTCTCGACAAGGCGGCACGTGCCGCCGTCTCGGCCCGCCTTCTGCTGAACGCGGGCGATGTCGATGGCGCGTGCAATCGCGCCTACTACGCGATGTTCGACGCGGCGCGAGCCGCGTTGCTCGTGTTCGCGGACGATGCATCCGAGACAGCGCAAATTGGGCTGTCGATCGGGCGGACGCCTTTGTCGCAGCGATGATCCATTTGGTCAAATCGGGCGGCGGGTGAGGGCATGTACCGAGCCTGGCCCCAATCACTCTTGGCCCCAATCACTCCAATCACTCTAATGGATATTGCATGCCGCGACGACGCCAATCTTTCAGTAGAAGCCGCCATTGACCTCTACAAGCGCTCCACCCTCGGTGAACGCCGGCCCATCGACCGGCCGGACATCTTTGCGGGCATGCTCAAGAATGCCAGCCTCACCATTACCGCCTGGCACGGTGAGCGCTTGGTCGGCATCGCGCGTTCGCTCACTGATTTCACCTATGTGGCCTATCTTGCGGACCTCGCGGTGGACATCGACTACCAGCGGCACGGTATCGGCAAGCGACTCATCGACGAAACGAAGCGGCGGCTCGGTCCTCACTGCATGATCGTGCTGCTGGCGGCGCCGAAGGCGAACGATTACTACCCGAAGCTCGGCTTCGTGCATAACCCGCGGGCATGGATGCTGGCCCCCTGACGGGCAGAGGCGTATGAAACCCTCCCTCACCCCCGGCATCCGCTACGCGCACAAGTTCGTCGTGCCGCCGTCGAAAACCGTCCCCATGCTCTATCCGGAGGCCGAGGAGTTCGTCCTCATGCCGGAAGTCTTTGCCACCGGCTTTCTGGTGGGCTTGCTCGAATGGGCCTGCATCAAGGCCATCAACCCGCACCTCGACTGGCCGCGCGAGCAGACGGTCGGCACGCATATCGACGTCAGCCACGAGGCGGCGACGCCGCCCGGCTTCGAGGTTACGGCGACCGTCGAACTGGTCGCCGTCGAAGGCAAGAGGCTGGTGTTCGCCGTGGAGGCCCACGACGGCGTGCACGTAATCTCCAAAGGGCGGCACGAGCGCTTTATCATCGACAAGGAAAAATTCGATGCCAAGCTCGGCGCCAAGAAGGCCGCCGCCTGACTTCCCCGACAGCCACCCCGATTCGCCTTGCGCCCTTCGCCCCATGAACCATCTCGATCTCCCCCGCTTTCACCAAGCCGCCGGCACCATCCGCCTGCCCGGTTCCAAGAGCATCTCCAATCGCATTCTCCTGTTGTCGGCGCTGGCCGCCGGCACGACCGAGATCAAGGCGCTGCTCGCGTCCGACGACACGCAAGTCATGCTGGAGGCGTTGTCGGCGCTGGGCGTGAACTGGATCCGCCACGCAGGCACCGACGATTACCGCATCGATGGCAGCGGCGGCGTGTTTCCGGTCAAGCAGGCCGAGCTGTTTTTGGGCAACGCCGGCACCGCCTTTCGTTCGCTCACCGCCGCCTGTGCGTTGGCTGGCGGCGACTATGTGCTGAAGGGCGTACCGCGCATGCACGAGCGTCCGATCGGCGACCTGGTCGATGCCGTGCGTCAGCTCGGCGCACAGATATCGTATCTGGGTGTCGAGGGCTTTCCGCCGCTGAAGCTGGCACCCGCGCAGTTGCAGGACAACGCCGCGGTGACGGTGAAAGGCTCGGTATCCAGCCAGTACCTGACCGGCATCCTGCTCGCCGCGCCCTTGCTGGGCCGCGAGGTGACGGTCAGGGTCGAGGGCGAACTGATCTCCAAGCCCTATGTCGAGATCACGCTCAACCTGATGCGACGCTTCGGCGTCGAGGTCGCCCGCGAGGGCTGGCAGCGCTTCACCGTTCCGGCGGCGACTTACCGCAGCCCGGGCGAGATCGAGGTCGAGGGCGATGCCTCGTCAGCCTCGTATTTCCTCGCCGCGGGCGCCATTGGCCACGGCCCGGTGCGCGTCGAGGGCGTCGGCCGCAACAGCATCCAGGGCGATGTGCGCTTTGCCGAGGCGCTGGCGCGCATGGGCGCCGAGATCGGCTTCGGCCCCAACTGGATCGAAAGCCGTCGCGGCTGTTCCGACCGGCTGGAAGGCATCACGCTGGACTGCAATCACATCCCGGACGCGGCGATGACGCTCGCGGTGGTCGCCCTGTTCGCCAACGGCCCGACCATGCTGGCCAACATCGCCTCCTGGCGAGTCAAGGAGACCGACCGCATCGCCGCCATGGCCACGGAACTGCGCAAGTTGGGCGCGACGGTGGAGGAGGGCGCCGATTTCATCCGCATCACGCCGCCCCGACAGCTCACGCCCAACGCCGCCATCGACACCTACGACGACCATCGCGTCGCCATGTGCTTCGCGCTGGTGGCCGTCGGCGGCGTGCCGGTGCGCATCAACGACCCCGGTTGCGTGGCCAAGACCTTTCCAAACTTTTTCGATGAATTCCTGCGGGTGTGCCAATGAACATTCCGGTGATCGCCATCGACGGCCCGTCGGCCTCGGGCAAAGGCACGGTGGCCCAGCGCGTGGCGCAGGCGCTCGGCTTCCATTTTCTCGACAGCGGCGCGCTCTACCGGCTGACTGCGCTGGCGGCGCTGCGCGCGCAGGTCGCGCTCGATGACGAGCCGGCCGTCGCGACGCTGGCGGCAAACCTGCCGGCCGAGTTCGAGGGCGACCGTATCCGCCTGTCCGGCGACGACGTGACCGCAGCCATCCGCAGCGAAGAGGTCGGCGTCGGCGCCTCGAAAGTCGCGGCCCTGCCGGCGGTGCGCGCCGCCCTGCTCGACCGCCAGCGCGCCTACTGCCGCCTGCCCGGACTGGTCGCGGACGGTCGCGACATGGGCTCGGTCGTGTTCCCGGAGGCCGCGGTCAAGGTGTTCCTCACCGCCAGCGCCGAAGCACGCGCCGCACGCCGCCATAAACAGTTGATCGAAAAGGGAATGCCTGCTAACATGCTTCCCCTTTTGCAGGACGTTGTAAGAGAAATGAGGGAACGCGATGCCCGCGACGCAGCGAGAAGCGTGGCCCCCCTCAAGCAGTGCGCCGATGCCGGGCTGGTGGATACCACCGAGCTGGGCATCGACGAAGCGGTCGCCGCCGTGATGGACCTCGTCCGCCGGCAGTTGCCAAAACGTAGTTTCAGTGAAGGCTAATGCCAGCGTAAGCGGCGTTATGCCGGAACTACACCAGGAGTCGTAACGGCCGCCCGGCCGCGACGGCAAAGCTCAACTAACCCGCTGTCATGGCGGTTATCTGGAAGTCCAAATGTCTATGTCTGCTACCGCTGTTGCCGAAAATCCCATGGAAAGTTTCGCCGCCCTCTTCGAGGAAAGCCTGACGCGTCAGGAAATGCGCGCCGGCGAAGTGATTACGGCCGAAGTCGTCCGCATCGACCAGAACTACGTGGTCGTCAATGCCGGACTCAAATCCGAAAGTTTCATCCCGGCCGAGGAATTCAAGAACGACCGTGGCGAAGTTGAAGTCCAGCCGGGCGAATTCGTCCTGGTGGCCATCGAGATGCTCGAAGACGGCTACGGCGAAACGCGCCTCTCGCGCGACAAGGCCAAGCGCATCGCCGCCTGGAACGATCTCGACAAGGCG
>Ga0154359_1040_pt1 | contig 41963 bp, 48 predicted proteins | sample RifGroA2_FD_115887 | JGI IMG/M metagenome (GOLD analysis project Ga0154359, IMG submission 115887) | Rhodocyclales bacterium GWA2_65_20
TACGCGAAGTCGAGAACTGACAACCTCACCGGCCCCAAGTTAAAGGAGATTCGCCGTGTCCTCGAAGAGTAAGCCCCTCACCAAGTCCGAATTGGCAGCCCATGAAGCCAAACGCGACCTTGCTGCTGACCTGTTGCAGTCGGTGCGCGAAATGAAGGCCGGTCAGGTTCATGTCGTTTCATCGCCCGTCATTGAGGCGCGAAAGAAGACTGGCTTGTCTCAGTCCCAGTTTGCCGCGCTCATTGGTGTTTCTGTTCGTACTTTGCAAGGTTGGGAGCAAGGCCGCAAACAGCCGAGCGGTGCTGCCCGTACCTTGCTGGCTATCGCAGCCACAAATCCCAAGGCAGTATTGGCTGTAGCAGGTAGGTAGCGTTGCGCGCGCCAGAGGCCGAACCCGGCGTTGCAGGGGAGCTGCGCGATAAGACCTGCGCAGCCCCCTCAGCTTGAACGTTGAAGCTGTAGAAAAACCCCTTTTTGCAGCAAAGTAGGCCGTAAAAATGGCGCGGGATTTTCCGCGCCATTTTCTATTTCGTCATCGGAATCACTTCGCTCGCCGTGCCACCAGCGCCGACTATTGAATCCGGTCGCCCCGCCCCGCTCCCATGCGACCTTCCCCCTTCTTCATTCCCTGCTCGCATAAACGCTGGAGTGCTTAACAAGACAGAGGACGGTCACATCGTTTTTCCATACGAGGCTGTGAAAGTTGAGTTTCTATTACAGGCCGCATAGTGTGGCGGTGTGTAAGTGACCGAAACCATTCTTCCACCGGAGAGGAACGCTCTTTTGTCGAATGGTTGCTCGCGGAGGGTATCTGCCGAACCCGGTGGTGCGAGGAGCGCTGAACACCGAACCCGACCTGGCAATGGAACGCGCTGCGCAATAGACCGGGCCCGGCTCCTGCCGTCCTAAGTCGCGATACGGTTCCTCTTGCGCCACTCCCACGGCGGCACAGGCGCCTCGTGCCGCCACAAGCCGATTCGCCTGGTCCGTGTATCGAACTCGGCGTACTCGTAGCGCCCCTGGTCTTCCAGCGACTGCTCGCGACGGTATTCCCGATACCACCAGGCAAGACCCGTCTCCAGCTGCGCCAGACCGGCATCGCGCGTTTTCCGGCACGCCGGGCAACCGCGCGGCTGCACCATCACCTTGCCGAGGATGTGCCCGTAGCGGTCACGCTTGAGCCATTCCACCCTGACATTCTTGCCGAACACCAGGTCGGACAGATGCTTCCTGGACTGCTGACCGAATGGCTGGTCGGATTCGGGAGCGCCGACACCGACGAGCCTGATCTCGTGGCGACCCTGGGCGCTGTCAAGCACGGTGATCGTGTCACCGCTGCTCACGCCGACTACCCTGCCGTCGAAGTCGTCGGCAAGGGCAGCGAGCGGCATGGCCAGCGCCAGGACAAGGAGTATGTGCATCGCGCCAGTGTAGCGCCGTTCCACTACGCCGGAATGCTGCCCCGGCTTCACTCGGTGCGCAATGCCTCGACCGGATCCAGCCGTGCCGCGCGCCTTGCGGGGAGGACGCCGGCGGCAAGGCCGATGGCCGCCGCCAATGCTTCGGCCAGCAGCACGAATGACAGGGGCGTATGCACCGGCAGCGCCGGGACGAAGAAGCTGATCAACTGCGCCAGACCCATGCCCAGCAGCAGGCCCACCAGGCCGCCGATCGCGGCAAGCGCAACGGCTTCACCGAGGAAAAGGCCGAGGATGGTCTGCCGCCGCGCGCCGAGCGCCACCAGCAGGCCGATCTCGTTGGTGCGTTCGGTGACGGCGATGGTCATGATGGTGACGATGCCGACGCCGCCCACCAGGAGCGAGATGCCGCCCAAGGCGCCGACGGCCATGGTCAGCACGTCGAGGATGCCGCCCAGCGTGCTCAGCATTTCATCCTGGCTGATGATGGTCACGTCTTCGTGGCCATGGCGGGCTTTCATCATTTCCTTGACCGCGGCCACCACGCTCGCCGAAGGGACGCCTTCGGCGGCGGAGATGTTGATTTCGTTGAGGCCCTCGCGATTGAACAGTTCGAGGGCGCGGGCCGCCGGCACCCAGGCGGTGTCGTCGAGATCGATGCCGAGAAACTGGCCTTTGGATTCCATGATGCCGATCACGCGGAACTGCAGGCCGCCGATGCGCACCCGCGTGCCGAGCGCATTCTCGCTGCCGTAGAGTTCATTCTTCAGCTTGGACCCCAGTACCACCTGGGCGCGGGCACTGCCGGCCTCGTCCGCCGGCAGGAACTGGCCGCTGCGCACCTTGAGCTTGAACACGGTGAGCATGCCCGGGCCGACGCCATAGACCGAGACGCGGCGCAGGCGGCCATTGGCGTTGACTTCGGCATTGCCAAAGACACTGGGCGATACCGCCACGACGTTGGGCAGGCGCGCCAGGGCTTCGGCGTCATCCAGCGAGAGCGGCCTGGCGCTGCTCGGCAGGCCGGACAGCGCGCCGCCGCCGGTCTTGGTGCGCCCCGGATGGATGCCGACGACATTGGTGCCGAACTGGGTGAACTCGGCCAGCACATAACGGTGGATGCCCTCGCCGATCGAGGTCAGCAGGATCACCGCGGCGATGCCGACGGCAATCCCGAGCAGGGTCAGGAAGCTGCGCAGGCGCTGCGAAGTGATGGCGCGTATGGCCAGCTTGAGGGAGTCGGTGATCAGCATCTCAGTGTTTCATTAACGCTTGTACCGGATCGAGTCGTGCCGCGCGCCGTGCCGGCATGATGCCGAACAGGAGGCCGGTGGATAGCGCTGTCACCAGGGCAGCCACCACCGCCCAGTCCGGCGGATAGGCGGGAAACGCCGGGTACATCTGGCGCAGGACGAAGGCGCCGAACAGTCCGAGGCCGTAGCCGGTCAGTGCGCCGACCAGGGACAGCATGGCGGCCTCGGCCATGAAGGCGTCGCGGATGGTGTCGCCGCGCGCGCCGAGCGCCTTGAGCAGGCCGATTTCGGCGGTGCGCTGGGTCACCGCCACCAGCATCACGTTCATCACCAGAATGCCGGCCACGGCCAGGCTGATCGCGGCGATGCCGGCCACTGCCGCGGTGAGCGCGCGCAGCAGCTTGTCGAAGGTGGCGAGCACGGCATCCTGGGTGATCACCGTGACATCTTCCTCGCCGCTATGGCGGGTCTTGAGGACGGCCGCCACCTCGCGCTTCACCTCCTCGATCTGGTTGCGGCCCTTGGCCTCGATCAGGATGCGGAACAGGGTATGGGTGTTGAACATGCCCTGGGCGATTGCCACCGGCACGAACACCACCTCGTCGGTATTCAGGCCGCCCACTCCCTGGCCGGTGGCCTTCAGCACGCCGACGATGCGCAGGCGCCGGTCGCCAAGGCGGATAAGTTCGCCCACCGCGGGACGGCTGGAAAAAATCTCCGCCTTGATCTTGGCGCCGATCACGGCTACCGGCGCGCCGCGGCTCCAGTCGGCTTCGGGCAGGAAATGGCCCTGGGCGATCTTGAAGCTGCGGATTTCGAGGTAGGTCGAGGCGGTGCCGGCAACCACGACTTCGCGCAGCCGGCCGTTGGCATTGATCTCGGAGGTGCCGGCAGTCAGCGGCGCCACGTGCCGCACCGCAGGCAGGCGGGCCAGGGCCGCCGCATCTTCCACGGTCAGGTCGCGCGGCGTGGTGGTGACCGCATTGGCCGGGCTGAAACCGCCGGTGGCGGAGCGTCCCGGCAGAACGATGACGAGGTTGCTGCCGAGCGAGGAAAACTGTTCCACCACGTAGCGCCGCGCACCGTCGCCGAGCGAGGTGAGGACCACCACGGCCGCGACGCCGATGGCCATCGCCAGCACCGAAAGCGAGGTGCGCAGCGGATAAGCCGCCGCCGCATCGCGGGCGAAACGCAGGACATCGGCATGGCGCATGACGTTGGCTCAGGTCGCTGCGACCGTCGTCGACGGTCGCGCACTATCGCTCTTCAATAACCCGTCTTCCATCATCAGTTGGCGTTTCGCACGCGTGCCGATCTTCGGATCATGGGTGACGATGATCAGGGTCATGCCGCGCTGGTTGAGGGCTTCCAGCAGATGGATGACGTCGTCACCGGTGGCGCGGTCGAGGTTGCCGGTCGGCTCGTCGGCCAGCAGCACGGCGGGCTGCATGATGGTGGCGCGGGCAATCGCGACGCGCTGCCGCTGGCCGCCGGAAAGCTGGTCGGGACGATGGTCGGCGCGCTGGTCGAGGCCGAAATCCTTGAGCGCCTGCGCTACCCGCTGCGTCCGCTCGGATGCCGGGATGCCGGCCAGCATCATGGGCAGGGCGACGTTCTCCGCCGCCGTCAGGCGCGGCACCAGGTGGAAGCTCTGGAAGACGAAGCCGATGCGCTGGCTGCGCACGGCGGCCTGTTCATCCGGCGAGAGCGTCGTGACGTCGCGGCCTTCGAGATGATAGGAGCCGGCATCGGGCCGGTCGAGCAGGCCGAGCAGGTTGAGCAGCGTGGATTTGCCCGAACCCGACGGCCCCATGATCGCCACGTATTCGCCGGCCTCGATGCTGACGTCGAGGCGGCTCAGCGCATGCACCACGCTGTCGCCCAGATGGAATATGCGCTCGATGCCGGCAAGCTGGATCAAACTCACGCGCTCACTCCATCCATACGCCGCGCAGCGGCGCTAACCTGATCACCCCCTTGCCCGGCAAGGGGGCCGGGGGGTATGCCGTCATTTTGGCGCTACGGCGGCGCTTTGCGCCGCCGTAGCGCGGGCGCCGACTTTGACGCCCTCGCGCTCCAGCGAAATGACGATGCGCTCGCCCTCGGCCAGCCCCTCGACGATTTCCGTGAACTCCCAGTTGGCGATCCCGGTCCTGACCTTGCGTTCTTCGAGCTTGCCGCTGTCGGCGTTCAGCACCATTACCTTGCTGCCTTCGATCAGTGCCGCGGTCGGCACCCGCACCACGTTCTGCCGGCCGCCGAGCACGATCTCGACATCGGCGCTGTAGCCGACCAGCAGGTTGCCGGTGGCCGGCATGTCGAAATCCACTTCGACGTCGACGGTGCGGGCCTGCTTCTCCACCGCCGAGACATAGGGCGCCACGCGCCGCACCTTGCCTTTCAGCGGCTGCTTGGGCAGGGCGTCGAGCGAGACGCGCACCGGCAGGCCGGCCCTGATCTTGGGCGCATCGACCTCGTCCATCGGCGCCTTGACGTAAAGGCAGGAATCATCGATCAGGTCGATCGCCGGTGGCGTCGGCACGCCCGGCGGCGAGGGCGTCGAGTACTCGCCGAGCTCGCCGACGATCTTCGCCACGGTGCCGTCGAAAGGCGCGTAGAGCACCATGCGGCCCTGCTCCACCCTGGTCACCCCGACCCGCGCCGCGGCCTGGGTAACATCGGCGCGTGCCGTGTCGCAACCGGCGCGACGGGCATCGGCTTCGCTGCGCGCGGCATCCTCACGCGCCTCCGAGACATAGCCCCTGGCGCGCAGCGAGGTCTGGCGCTCGGCCTCGCGCAGCGAACTGGCGGCCGTGGTGCACACCTCCTTCACCCGCTGCGCGGCCATGGCGCGCTGGGCCTCGGCCAGGGTCTGCTGCGCCTTCTGGTCGTCGTTCCACAGCTTCAGCAGGAGTTGGCCCTTCTTCACCTTGTCGCCTTCCTTGACACCGAGGAATTCGATGCGCCCGCCCATGATGGTCGACAGACGGGTGCGCAGGCAGGCTTCGACCGTGCCGGCGCGGGTATTGACCACCGTCGACTCGACATTGCCGCGGTCGACGGCCTTCAGCACCACCACCACGGGCTTGGCACGCGTGAACCAGACGAAGGCGCCGACGACGAGGACGACGATGATTAGCGCGGGCAGAATGCGGCGCAACAGGATGGATGTGTTCATGGCAGGCGATTATGCCGTGTTTGCTATGATTCGGCACCTGTTCCCCCTTCCCGCCAGACGCATTGCAATGATAAAAATCTACGGCATCAAGAATTGCGACACCATGAAGAAGGCCTTTGCCTGGTGCGCATCCAACGGCATCAGCTACGAATTCCACGACTACAAGAAACAGGGTGTGCCGCGCGACCGCTTGGTCCTGTGGTGCCGCACCATGGGCTGGCAAACGCTGGTGAATACCAAAGGCCCCACCTGGCGCAAGCTGACGCCCGAACAGCAGGCCATCACCACCCAAGGCCAGGCCGTGGCGCTGATGATGGAACACTCCAGCGTAATCCGTCGCCCGGTGGTGGAAAACGGCGAGAAGTTTCTGGTGGGTTTCGATCCGACCGTGTTCGACAGCTTCGTGCGCTGATGGACTCGGTTCACGGCTTCCTGCTGGAAGAACTCGACATACGCGGTGTGCTGGTGCAACTCGGCCCGTCCTGGGCGGCGATGACCAGCCGCCGCAACTATGCGGCGCCGGTGCGCGAATTGCTCGGTGAACTGGCTGCGGTCACTGCGCTGATCGGCAGCAATCTGAAGACCCCCGGCCGCTTGAGCTTCCAGTTGCAGGGCCACGGCGCAGTGTCGATGCTGGTGATGGACTGCAATGAGCAACTGCAACTGCGCGGCATGGCCAAGAGCGAGCTGACGGCCGACGCCGCAGCCCATGTCGCCGGCGTCGGCGACATGCTCGGCGACGGCCGGCTGGTGCTGACGCTGCAGCCGGAGACGGCGGAGGCCCCCTACCAGAGCGTGGTGCCGATCGTCGGCGGCACGCTGGCAGCGATCTTCGAACACTACCTGGAGCAGTCCGAACAGCAGCCGGCCCGCCTGTGGCTGGCGGCAACGGCCGACACTGCCTGCGGACTGTTTCTGCAAAAGCTGCCGGATGCCGATTTGCGCGATGCGGACGGCTGGAACCGCATCGCGCAACTTGCCGCTACCGTGCGTGCCGAGGAACTCGCGCTACCGCCGGAAGCGCTCCTGACGCGACTTTTCGGCGAAGAAAAGGTACGCCTCTTCGCGCCGCGGCAAGCCATCTGGCATTGTCCGCGCGACGAAGAGAAGGTGCGCAACATGCTTCTTTCGCTGGGCCGCGAAGAAGTCGAAGCCGCCCTGGCAGACGCGGAAATCATCGCCATCGAAGACGAGATCTGCGGCCACGAATATCGCTTCGGCCCCGAAATCGTCGACGAGCTGTTTCCGCCCGACGGGCGGCTCTTGCATTAACGAAGCTTGTCCTTGAATCGGCCGTGATACGCGCGCCAGGCGCGCGGCGTCAAACCGAAGCTGGCGCGAAAGCGCTGGTTGAAACCGGACAGGTCGCCAAAGCCCGACTCCATCACGAGGTCGAGGATTCGCCCAGGCCGCGTCGCCAGGGCAACAGCAGCGTGGCGCAAGCGCAATTGCAAGAGGTATTGATAGGGCGTCATGCCCACCACGCGCCTGAACACCCGCAGGAAATGGTACTTGCTCGTGGCTGCTTCGGAGGCGAGCCCTTCCAGATCGATCGTTGCCGCATAGCTTCCTTCAAGCAGCGCGACGGCGCGGGCAACCCGCCGGTAGTCGGCCGGCGACACCTTCTGCGTGCGCTTCGCCGCGCCACACGAGCGCGCCAGCAGGGATTCAAGCAACAGCGGGACGGCCTCATCCACCGCCAGGCGGTCTTCACGCGCCGACGCTTCGAGTCCGGCCACCTGCCGCAGGATGCCCGGCCGCGGCGGCAAGTGGGTCGCACCAAAGCGGTACTGCGCAGACCCGGCGCCGCTGGCCGCCAATTCCTCGAAGTAGTCCGGCGCGATATGCAGGGCAAGGCAGTGGTCGCCCCGGCTGTGCTCGTGCCCGCAGGCATAGCAGGTGCCGTGGTTTCCCAGCATCAGGCTGCCGGGAAACAGCACTCCCCGACCCGTGTCGGCGTGGTAACTGAAGGTGCCGGAAAGCACCGCCGCTACCAGCACGCCGTCATGTCTTTCCTCGAACGGGCGATCCTCCGGGCCGGCTTCGCAAACGTATTCGGCCAGCCGCCAATCGCGTCCGGTCGATATCGGGCGCCTGCGCGGCAACGAGTCTGTACTTGGCGGCATGCGGTCGGTCATCAAGACAATGTAGCAATTTTTCCCAGGTATCGAAAGTAGCTACTGCCTAGCATGGTCGTGTCCCGATTGCGGACGCTACCGACAACCTCCATTCCGAAAGGACCCACATGTTCGACCACATTTCGATAGGCGTCGCCGATCTCGGCACCGCGCGCAAATTCTACGATGCGGCACTCGCGCCGCTCGGCTACTCCCGCCTTGGCGAAGGCGACGGCTGGGCTGGGTGCGGCCGCAACTCGATCGGCCTTTACGTACTTGCGGCGCGCAGCCCGGTGCCCGCCAATCCGGACTCCGGCCTGCATTTCTGCCTTGCGGCGCAAAGCCGCAAGGCCGTCGCCGACTTCCACGCCGCCGCCCTTCGCGCCGGCGGCCGCGACAACGGCGCGCCGGGGCTGCGCAGCGATTATGGGCCGGACTATTTCGCTGCTTACGTGGTCGATCCCTCCGGGTACCGACTGGAAGCCTATTGCGCCGAGAGCGAGTGATCGAGGACAGAGGAGCACACCATGAGCAGCATCTGCAAAACGATTTCCGTTCGCGCCCGTCCCGATCGGGTTTGGGATGCGATCCGCGACTTCGGCGCACTTCACGAGCGCCTCGTGCCAGGCTTCGTCGTCGCGACTCGGGTCGAAACGGACGGCGAAGTGCCGGTCCGCGTCGTCACTTTCGGCAACGGCTTAACGGCGCGCGAACCGATCCTGTCGTGCGACGACGAAGCGATGCGCCTCGCGTGGACCGTGGAACAAGGGCGGACAAGCCACTACAATGCGTCGGTGCAGGTCTTTGCCGAGAACGACGGCAGCGCGCGCGTCGTCTGGATTGCCGATTTTCTTCCTGGAGCAATGGCGCCAATGGTCGATTCCGCCATGAGTGCCGGCGCCTCGGCGATGCGCAAGACCCTGGGAGCACTGTCCGCAACAACTGGGTAGGGAGACGAATTGCCGCACCGGAATCACGACGCTTCGCCCGCAGGGCGCCACAGAGTCCGGATCGGCTAGGGCATGCATTCCATCGACATCAGCGAGGAGGCGGGCGTCCGCTATCTGCATTTCGGGTCGGACTGGGTGCAGGGCGCAATGCGCACCGCGCGGCCGTTTGCGCTGGAACTGGACTACACCCGCGAGATGATGCTGCCGCTGCTGCTGCACGACGACGCGTGGCCGCGCAAGGTTTTGCAGGTTGGGCTGGGTGCGGCTTCGGTGACCAAGTTTCTCTACCGCCACCGGCCACGGGCCAAGCAGACCGTGATCGAAATCGACCCGCGCGTAACCGCCGCCGCCCGGCAGTTTTTCAGGTTGCCCGACGATCCGGCGCGCATCGACATCCGCCATGGCGACGGCGCCGACTTCATGATCCGGTCGAAGCTGCGCTATGACCTGATCCTGGTCGACGGCTTCGATGCCGACGCCCGCGCCGGCCGGCTCGATACCCTGCCCTTCTACCTCGACTGTCGCGCCCGGCTGGCCAATGACGGCTTGCTGTGCGTGAACCTGCTGTCGCGGCGCAAGGATTTCAGCAAGAGCGTGGCGCGCCTGCAAGACGCCTTTGACGGCCGCGCCATTGCGTTTCCCTCCTGCGACAGCGGCAATGCGATTGCGCTTGGAAAAGTCGGCCCTGGCGAGACGCCGTCCCTCGAACAACTGAAGGCCGCGGCAACGCACCTGAAGCGGGAAACCAGCCTCAACCTGCTGCCGACGCTGGCCCGGCTCGCCCAATCGCGGCACCTTGCCGGCGGTATGCTGCAGTTGTGAATTCCCGATGACTCCCGAGCACCGCAACCACCGCCGCGGCACGCTCTACATGCTGCTGGTGATCGCCATCTGGGGCGCCTTCCTGCCGGTCGGCAAGTCGGCGCTACAGGCAGTCGATCCCTACTGGCTGACGGCGATGCGCTTCGTCACCGCAAGCTTCGTATTCATCGGCCTGCTCTGGGTGCGCGAAGGCCGCGCGGCCCTGCGCACCGAAGGCCATCTGTGGAAGATCGCCCTGTTCGGCAGCCTCGGCTTCGCCGGCTTCGGCGTCTGCCTGATGGAGGGCCTCAAGCTGACGCGACCCGAAATCAGCGGCATGATCCTCGCCCTGGGACCGATACAGGTCGCGCTGTTCCAGTGGTGGCGTACGCATCGCCGGCCCGACAACTTCACGCTCGGCGCCATCGGACTGGCGCTGGTCGGCGAACTATTCGTCATCACCGCCGGCGACGTCACGCGGCTGGTCGGCGGCGACGCGCTGGGCAACGGTCTGGTCTTCCTCGCCTCGCTGTTCTGGACCGCCTACACGCTGGGCGGGCAGCAGTTCCCCGGCTGGTCGCCGGTGCGCTACAGCGCGCTGTCGTGCGCGCTGGGATGCGTCGGCATCGCGGCCGCGCTCATCGTCGCCACGCTGGCCGGCCACAGCCACCCGCCGAGCACCGCGAAGATGATCGAAGTCTGGCCGCAACTCGCCTTCATCGTCTTCTGCGTCTCGGTGTTCGGCATCCTCTTTTGGAACATGGGCGTGGCCAAGCTCGGCCCGCTCTCCGCCGGCCTGTTCGCCAACTTCACGCCGGTCATCACCTACCTGATCGCAATCTATCAGGGCCGCCGCCCCGAAGCCCTCGAACTGATGGGCGCCGCCATCGTGCTGGTCGCGCTGATCGCCAACAACCGCCACCAGCGCGGCAAAGTCGGCCGCATCGAAGCCTGAGCAGGAGTCGGCGCAATCCCGGCGTTCGACCCCGCGCGCCGTTCCCGGCCCACCTGCACCTAATCATGCTTTACGTTATTCACGTGAAGCGTTAATATACGCACATGCCGATCAAGAGCTTCAAATGCAAAGACAGTCACGCGCTATTTCTTGGTCAGCGGATCCGCCGCTGGGTAAACATCGAGCGGTCTGCCTTGCGTAAGCTGGAGCAACTGGACTGGTCCATGGTGTTGGAAGATTTGCGTGTTCCCCCTGGCAATCAACTGGAGGCATTGAAAGGAAATCGCAAGGGGCAATACAGCATTCGCATCAACGATCAATGGCGCGTGTGCTTCGTTTGGACTGTGGAAGGCCCGAAAAACGTGGAGATCGCTGATTACCACTGAAGGAGTTTTGACATGCGTGCTGTTCCCCCAATTTCTCCCGGCGAAATGCTGGATGAAGAGTTCTTGAAGCCGCTTGGCTTGACGAAATACCGCCTGGCCAAGGACATTGGCGTACCCCCGCAACGGATCGGCGATATCGTCGCTGGCAAGCGGGCCATCACCGCAGACACGGATCTACGACTGTGCCGGTACTTTGGGCTCAGTGACGGATGGTGGCTTCGCGGGCAGGCCAACTACGACACCGCGATCGCACGTGAAAACATGGGCGAAGTCCTCTCGCGTATTTCCCGTTGCCAATTGTTGACCGCCTGAGCGCAGTCCCGAAACCTCAGGCGGTGAAACTCTCCACCGCCGCCTTGCCGGCCGCGTAGCGCGCGGCATCCTGCTGCCAGCCGGCCGGCGGTGAAAGACGCACCAGCCTCGCTGAGCGCACTGGATCGGCTTCCGGCTTCCAGTTCTCCAGCACGCTTGCCACGGCATCCGGCGCGTTGCATACCAGCAGCACATCGCAGCCGGCCGCCCAGGCGGCCTCGGCGCGCTGGACCATGTCGCCGGCGAAACTGGCGCCTTCCATCGAGAGGTCGTCGCTGAAAATCACTCCGTCGAAGGCGAACTCCTTGCGCAACATCCCGAGCCAGACCGGCGAGAAGCCGGCGGGCCGGGCATCGACCTGCGGATAGATGACATGGGCCGGCATCACCGCATCGAGTTTGAGATGCCGATACGGGTGCAAATCAGGCGCCATTTCGGCCAGGCTGCGCTCGTCGACCGGAATTGCCAGATGGGAATCCGCGGCGACCCAGCCGTGGCCGGGGAAGTGCTTGCCGCAACAGCCCATGCCGGCAGCGCGCAGGCCGTCGATCAGGGCGCCCGCCAGTTCCTCTACAGCCGCCGGATCACTGTGAAAGGCGCGATCGCCGATAACGCCACTGGGGCCCCAGTCCAGATCGAGCACCGGGGTGAAGGAAAAATCGACGCCGCAGGCGCGCAGTTCCGCCGCCAGCAGATAGCCGATGTCGGCGGCCGCGGCGCGGGCAGCGGCCGCGTCGCGATCCCACAGCTCGCCGAGGCGGCGCATCGCCGGGACGCGGGTGAAGCCTTCGCGGCAGCGCTGCACGCGGCCACCTTCGTGATCGATGGCGATCGGCAATGCCGGCGCACGCAGGGAATGGATGGCCGCGCATAGCGCCGTCAATTGTTGCGGATCGCGGTAGTTGCGGGCGAACAGGATCACGCCGCCGACCAGCGGATGGACCAAGCGTTCGCGGTCGAGCGCGGAGAGATCGAGGCCGGCGATGTCGATCATCAGCGGGCCGAGCGGCATTGTGGTCATGTTGTCTCCAGGATCACGAAAGCGACGGCGTAGTCTTTCTCGTCGCTGATCGACAGGTGGGCGCTGAGCCGGCGTTCGGCGAGATGGGCGGCGAGTGCCGGCGCGAAGGCGAAGCCCGGCTTGCCGAGTTCGTCATGGTTGATGGCGATGTCGGGCAGCAGCACCGGGGCGCGTACGCCGGTGCCCAGCGCCTTGCCCAGCGCCTCCTTGGCGGCGAAACGCTTGGCCAGGAAGCGCGCCGGATCATGACTGCTGCGACACGCCTCGCGCTCGTCGGGTGCCAGCATTTTCTCCAGCCCGCGCTCGCCATGGCGCTGCCAGTAGTCGGCCATGCGCGCCACGGCAACGATGTCGGTGCCGATGCCGAAGATCATTGGCACTGCGCTTCGCGCATCAGGCGCTTCATCTCGGCCACGGCTTCGCGCATGCCGACGAATATTGCGCGGCTGACGATGGCGTGGCCGATGTGCAACTCGCGAATGCCGGGCAAGGCCGCCACCGGCTGGACGTTGAAGTAGTTGAGCGCATGGCCAGCATTGAAGCGCATGCCGGCGGCGCGAATCGCCGCGCCGGCGATGCGTATCTTCTCCAGTTCGGCGACCACCGGCGCGCTTTCGGCATCGCGACCACGACTGTAGAAGGCATGGGCATACGGACCACTATGGATTTCGCATACCCGCACGCCGATCCGGGCGGCGGCTTCCACCTGCGGCAGTTCGGCGTCGATGAAGGCACTGGTGACGATGCCGGAATCCGCCAGGCGCGCCACCACCTCGCGCAGGCGCGCCTCCTGGCCCGCCACGTCGAGCCCTCCCTCGGTGGTGACTTCGTGCCGGCCCTCGGGCACCAGCATGGCCATCTCCGGCTTGATCTGGCAGGCGATGCCGACCATCTCTTCGGTCGCCGCCATTTCGAGATTGAGCTTGATGTGGGTCAGTTCGCGCAAGCGCCGCACGTCGCGATCCTGAATATGGCGACGATCCTCGCGCAGATGCACCGTGATGCCGTCGGCCCCTCCCAGATGGGCCTCGACGGCCGCCCACACCGGATCCGGCTCGTGGGTTTTTCTCGCCTCGCGCACCGTGGCGACGTGATCAATGTTTACGCCGAGCTCAATCATAGTTCCTGTAACTCCATGAACACCCGCCGCGATTGCAGGGGTTTGCCTCCCATGTGATGCGCGATCAACTGGCGCATCAACTGCCTGCTCTCAAGCCGCGTCCGCGGGTCGGAATAGTCGTCCGCCACCATGTCGAGCAGGGTCTTGCCGGAGAGTCCCGGCACCTCCGCGGTCGCCGTATCACCAGCGCCGACTCTTGCCACCGGACCGCGCTCGATCAGGTAAGTGTATTCGCCCTCGGCCGTCACCGGGCGGCCTGTCTCCACCTCCACATCCAGAGTCAGTCCGTAGCCCAGTTCCTTCAACAGCGTTTTCTCGAAGCGGCGCAGCTCCGGTGCGTCGGCGCTGCCTTCGGCCAGCGCGCGCAAGGCGAAGGCATAGGCGTCGAACAGCGCACTGTGGGCGTCCTCGCGCGGCAGCATTTTCAGCAGCAATTCATTGAGGTAATAGCCGAGCAGCAGGCAGCGGCCGCCCAGCAAGGGCATGCCGCCGAGCCATTCGGCCTTGGCCAGGGTCTTGACTTCGCCGCCACCGAACCAGCCCAGTTCCAGCGGCTGAAAGGACATCAGCATACCACGCATGGCGGAACGCGGCCGCCGCGCGCCGCGCGCCAGCAGCGGAACGCGGCCGTGCTCGCGGGTGAACACATCGACCACGAGGCTGGTCTCGCTATAGGGATGCAGATGCAGGACATAGGCCGACTGGCCGTCTACGCGCTTGCTCACGGCGTCAGCCGTAACCCAATGATTTGAGCGCCCGCTCGTCGTCAGCCCAGCCGCCCTTGACCTTGACCCAGGTCTCGAGCCAGACCTTGCCGCCGAACAGGGTTTCCATTTCCTTGCGCGCATCGGTCGAGATGCGCTTCATCCGCTCACCGCCCTTGCCGATGACGATGGCGCGGTGCCCCGCCTTGTCGACGATCACGGCCGCGTGAATCCGGCGCAATTCACCTTCCTGCTCGAACTTCTCGATTTCCACGGCGATGCCGTAGGGCAGTTCCTCGCCCAGATTGCGGAACAACTTTTCGCGCAATATTTCGGAGGCCATGAAACGCTCGGAGCGATCGGTAATGTCGTCGGCTGCGAACACCGGCGGCGCCTCCGGCAGGTAGCGGGCGACAGTAGCCAGCAATTCATCCGTGCCCAGTCCCTTCTCGGCCGAAAGCGGCACTATGTCGGCAAATTCATGCAGCACTGAAACCCGCGCGATGAACGGCAGCAGTTCAGCCTTGTCGGCCAGGCGGTCGATCTTGTTGATTACCAGCACCACCGGTTTGCCGGCCGGCAGCATGCGCAGGATCTCGCCTTCGCCCGCGCCCCAGTGACCGGCTTCGACCACCAGCAGAATGACGTCGACATCGGCAAATGTAGACGTCACGCTGCGGTTCATCAGACGATTGAGCGCATTCTTGTGCGTCATCTGAAAACCCGGTGTATCGACGAAAATGAACTGCGCATCGTCCGTGGTGAGTACGCCGTGAATGCGATGCCGCGTGGTCTGCGCCTTCTTCGAGGTAATGCTGACCTTGGCGCCGACCAGACGATTGGTCAAGGTCGATTTGCCGACGTTGGGACGGCCGATGACCGCCAGGTAGCCGGTACGAAATTCCGACGTCATGGCTTGATCTCCGCAATCGCCCGCTGTGCCGCCTGCTGCTCGGCAATCCGGCGACTGCCGCCGGTGCCCGTGCTGCGGATGCCCAGTTCCGGAATTACGCATTCCATTTCGAACTCCTGGGCATGCGCCTCGCCGCGAGTGGCGAGCAAGGCATAGCGCGGCAAGGGCAGATGCCGTCCCTGCAAAACTTCCTGCAAGGCGGTTTTTGGATCCTTGCCGGCGTCATCGGGATCGATGCGGCTCATGGCCGGCTCATACAAGCGCTCGATGACGGCTTGCGCCGCGGCAAAGCCGGCATCGACATAGATCGCGCCGACAATTGCCTCCAGCGCATCGGCCAGAATCGAGGGACGCCGGGCGCCGCCGCTCTTCAACTCGCCCTCGCCAAGGCGAAGGAAATCACCGAGAGCCAGACTCTGCGCAATGTCGGCCAGCGATTTCTGCCGCACCAGACTTGCGCGCAAGCGGGAAAGTTCGCCCTCCTTCAGGTCGGCAAAGCGCTGATACAGATATCCGGCGACGGCACAGTTGAGCACCGAGTCGCCGAGGAACTCAAGACGCTCGTTATGGGGCGAACCGAAACTGCGATGGGTGAGCGCCTGGCGGAGCAGCTCAGGCCGGCCGAAGGCGTGCCCGAGCGCCGCCTCCAGGCTCTGCGGCTTCATTGCTTGGTGCTGCTGGCCTCGAAATCGAAGACGAGGCTGACATTGCTGAACAATGGCACCTTCTTTTCATACTTGAAGGAGATGACCAGCTCACCGCCTTCCTTGGTGATGTCCAGATCCGCCGCCGGCACGCTCTTGACATCATCCATGTCGGCACGCCTGGTATACGCTTCACGCACCTGTTTCATCGATGCTTCCTTGAGGCTGCTGTCGGCAGCGGTTCCCTTGATCGCCTTGACGGCATTGCCGTACTCCATCCAGGGCGGCAAGGCCTTCATTATCAGCAATGCGACCAATGCCAATGCCGCGCCACCAAACATGAGTGCGTTCATACTGATCCCACGCTGAAATTTCATGTCATCTCCTAATGAAACGAGCCGATCCGTTTCAGATCGCCAAAATTGAACCAGATGAAGAACGCCTTGCCGACCAGGTTTTCGTCAGGGACGAAGCCCCAGAAACGGCTGTCCTGGGAATTGTCGCGGTTGTCGCCCATCATGAAATAGTGTCCGGCCGGAACCTCGCAACTGACGCCTTCGCCATTGTAGTGGCATTTATCGCCATGCGGAAACCGGACAATTTGCTGAATGAACGGAGGCGCATCGGCTTCGACCAGAATGTGATGCTCCACGTTGCCCAAAGTCTCCACGAACAGCGGGGTAGAGATCCGTCGGTCGAGGTCAAGCCAATCTTTGGCGTCTTTTTGCGCGATCTCCTGACCGTTGATGGTCAGCCTCTTGTTGTGATAGACGATCTTGTCTCCCGGCAGGCCGACCACGCGCTTGATGTAGTCGAGCGAGGTATCCGGCGGATAGCGGAACACCACCACGTCGCCGCGCTGCGGCGAATTGTTTTCGACAATCTTCTTGTTGATCACCGGCACCCGCACGCCGTAGGTGTATTTGTTCACCAGAATGAAGTCGCCTACCAAGAGCGTCGGCTTCATCGAGCCGGAAGGAATCTTGAAGGGCTCGACCAGAAACGAGCGCAGCAGAAACACGGCCAGAATGACCGGGAAAAAACTGGCGAAATACTCGACCCACCACGGATCCGGAGCATCGGCAGGCCGCCTCTTCGTCGCCCAGAAATAATCGAAGCACCAGACCACGCCAGTGGCGACAACGAGTATGAAAAGTATCAGAGCAAAGTTCATTTGTCACCCACACGCAACACCGCAAGAAAGGCTTCCTGCGGAATTTCGACCCGGCCGACCTGCTTCATGCGCTTCTTGCCGGCCTTCTGCTTTTCCAGCAGCTTCTTCTTGCGCGTGATGTCGCCGCCATAACACTTGGCGAGCACATCCTTGCGCATGGCCTTGACGTTCTCGCGCGAGATGATGGTCGAACCGATGGCGGCCTGGATGGCGACATCGTACATCTGGCGCGGAATCAGCTGGCGCATCTTGGCGGCCAGTTCACGTCCGCGATACGGGGCATTGGCGCGATGCACGATGACCGACAGGGCATCGACCTTTTCGCTGTTGATCAGGATGTCGAGCTTGACCACGTCGGCCGCCCGATACTCCTTGAAGTCGTAGTCGAGCGAGGCATAGCCGCGCGAAACGGATTTCAGCTTGTCGAAGAAGTCCATCACCACTTCGGCCATCGGCATTTCGTAAGTGAGCTGGACCTGGCGGCCGTGGTAGGCCAGATTGACCTGCGAGCCGCGCTTGCTTTCGCACAAGGTGATGACTGCACCCAGGTACTCCTGCGGCACGAAGATCTTGGTGGTGATAATCGGCTCGCGGATCTCTTCCACCTTCTGCGTCTCCGGCAGCTTGGCGGGGTTTTCCACCTGAATCAGCGTGCCGTCCTTCATCAGCACTTGGTAAACAACGGTCGGCGCCGTGGTGATCAGGTCCTGGTCGAACTCGCGCTCCAGGCGCTCCTGCACGATTTCCATGTGCAGCAGGCCGAGGAAGCCGCAGCGAAAGCCGAAGCCCAGTGCCTGCGAGACTTCCGGCTCGTAATGCAGCGAGGCGTCGTTCAGATGCAGCTTTTCCAGCGAGTCGCGCAAGCCGTCGTACTGGTTGGATTCAACCGGGTAGAGGCCGGCAAAGACTTGCGGCTTGATTTCCTTGAAGCCCGCCAGCGGTGCCGCCGCGCGACGGTCGACGGTGGTCACCGTGTCGCCGACTTTGGCGGCGTCGAGTTCCTTGATGCCGGAGATGATGAAGCCGACCTCGCCTGCGCTCAATTCGCTGCGGGTCAGCGACTTCGGCGTAAACACGCCGACCTGTTCGCACAGGTGCTGCGAACCTTCCGCCATCAGCAATAGTTTGTCCTTGGCGCGCACGGTGCCGTCGACCACGCGCACCAGCATCACGACGCCGACATAGTTGTCGAACCAGGAGTCGATGATCAGCGCCTTCAGCGGCGCCGCCGGATCGCCCTTGGGCGGCGGGATGCGGGCGATGACGGCTTCCAGAACGTCATCCACGCCCAGGCCGGTTTTCGCCGAGCAAAGGATGGCCTCGGTGGCGTCGATGCCGATCACATCCTCGATTTCCTGGCGCGCGTTATCGGGGTCGGCCGCCGGCAAATCGATCTTGTTCAGCACCGGCACCACATCGACGCCCAGTTCGATCGCCGTGTAGCAATTCGCCACCGTCTGCGCCTCCACGCCCTGCGAGACGTCGACCACCAGCAGCGCCCCTTCGCAGGCGGAAAGCGAACGACTCACCTCATAGGAGAAGTCCACGTGTCCCGGGGTGTCGATCAGGTTGAGGTTGTAAATCTGTCCGTCGCGCGCCGTGTAGCTGAGCGCCGCTGTCTGCGCCTTGATGGTGATGCCGCGCTCGCGCTCGATATCCATCGAGTCGAGCACTTGCGCCTCCATCTCGCGGTCGGCGAGCCCGCCGCAGCGCTGAATGATGCGGTCGGCCAGGGTGGATTTGCCGTGGTCGATATGGGCGATGATGGAGAAATTGCGGATGTGATTCATGGGGTCAACAAAAAAGGTGCTCATTCAAGCCCTTGAGCACCTTGGTGACAAATAAAGCAAGGGGCGGATTTTAGCCCAAAGCACCCAAATACTCACGCACTTTCGCTGCATTGAGGAACCGTATTCGCCGTCTTGCCAGCGCCGACTTTTCAGCGGCAATCAGTTGACCAAAGGAGTCGGTCCAATTTCTCCATAGCGGACGTTCGTGTTCCAGGGCTTCTGACACCTACGTAGTGCTCTTACTTCTTGCCGTAGGCCACCACACCGGAATCACCCCCAACAACGAACAACTTCCGCCCATCAGCCGTGAGTAGGCCGCTGTCCTGTTCGCCGGGTGGGAAGGCATAGGGAGCCATCGAAACACCAAGCTTGCGCCAACTCAGCGACGAGGAATCGACGTCATCCAGCCACCACCATTGCGTCACACCCTCATCGTATATCCAGATACCGAAAAATAGAGCGCGCTGCAGACTCTCGGCCTCATTCTGTACCGCCCACAACCGCACTCCGTTGCCCCCTTCAGGCACAACGACTCCCGATGGCAGTGCCAGCGTGCGCCAGCTCTTGCCAGCAACATCCGAAACTTCGAGTAGGCCTTGGGGACGCACCGCCGGAGCATCGGCGTCTGCTTTCTTCTTTGAAGGTTCGGAGAACATGCCTAACTTGGCCACGCGGCCATCGGCGAAGATAGTCGCCGGTCCGCCGGCTGCACGCGACGGCACCGACGAAACCCACTCGTTGGCAACTGGATCGAAAACTTCATGACGCCGCGACGGCAATTGAGGGCCAAAACCGACATAACGCACCGGACACTTGGCGCACTCTGCTATACGCGCCGCCACCAGTTCCGATTCCACTTCGCCGCCTGCGATCACCACCCGTCCATCGGCCAGCACGCGTCCGACAAAGTCCTTGCGCTGTCGCTGCAGGCGCGGCGCAGCCTCGAACACCGGCTGATTGACCCCGACGCGCTGCGTCTGCGCATCCTCGGCCACCAGCCAGCCACGGCCGCCATGGGCGCCGACCAGGCGCATGCGGCGATGGATGCCATCCGACATGAAGTAGGTCCCGTTTTCCGGCAGCGGCAGGGTGCGCCGCGCGCCGCTGTGCAGGTCGATCAGGCCAAGCCATTGCCGGCTTCCCGCCTCGCTACTTGATGCTTCGGCGTGGATCAAGGCCTCGTTGTCGCTGATCCATGCCGCCTGTGTGCGTCCGGCCATGATCGGCAGCGGTGTCAGGGTGGTGACACGACCGCTGGTGCTGTCGACGCGCTCGACCAGCCGGGTACCGAGATCCTCGTCGCTGCCGTTGTGGTTGTGATGCATCAGGCCGCCGACGGCCAGCACCTGGCCCTGGCGTTCGAGCAGCGCGCCGACCCGTGTCGTCGGCCAGGCGGCGGCGCGATTGCCGCTCGCCGCGAGGTCGAGGCTGACCACGGCTACTCCTGGCGTGCTGCGGCCCCAGCCTTCGCCATACTGGCGCGCGTAGCGTCCGCCCAGCAGCGCCAGTCGCTGGTTCGGCAACGCAACGACACCGGCGTTGCGCCGCTGCTGCGCGTGCTGGGCCGCTATGAACACGCCACCGAAGCCCATCTTCCAACCCAGGATGGTCGGGAAGTAGCCGCCTGCCAATAGCGCTGTATCGCGGTTTGCAGTCAATACGGCAGTGTGGTCCACCATCGCCACCGGCAAGTCCGGGCCGGCGGTCCAGGCCTGAGTGACCGGATTCCAGAGCTCGCTGCTGGTTTCGGCCTTGCCCCATCCCTTGCCACCACTGGCCCAGACGCGTCCGTCTGGAAGCAGCACCAGTGCCGGGTCGGTGCGCGGCTGCTTCATGCCAGGGAGCTTTTGCCAGCTCCTGGTCTTTGGATCCAACAACAACGTCAGGTTGCGATATTCACTGCCCGCCAGCAGCACGCGGCCGTTGCCGATATGCACCAGGCTGAAGCCCCAGAGGCTTTCCCAGACACCGGTGGCCTTGATGTCGACGGGCACCGCGGGCAATTCCTCTGTCTGCACCTGGCCGCGGCCATCGAGCCAGACCCGTTCGGCTTTCAGCGTGAAGGAAAAATCGCGCGCCTCCGGCCAGCTGTAGCCGCCCACCACCACCACGCTGTCATCGGGCAAGCCCACCGCCTTGACGTTGTTGCGCGGCCACTTCAGTTTGCCGGAAGCTGCACTGCCATCGATGCGGATGAACTCGACCGTCGGCCCGATCAGCCAGGACCCTTTCGCGGTGCCGACACTGGCATATTTGGCCGGGTATTTCTCGGAATAGCCGAGCCGGCTGCCGAAAGGTACCTTGAAATGCTTGAGCGGCACACTTGGCTGGCGCAACTCGTCCTGCGGCAAAAGCCACCAGCGCACCGGATTGTCGCCATCCCGGGTGAATACGAATACGCTGCCACCGGGGCCGGCCACCGCCGGCGCGAACTGGTTCTTCAGCGGCACATTCTGGTGCGTCAGTTGCTCGCCGGTCAGCGGGGGTGGCAGGGGCGCATCGCCGGCGAGCAATGGAGCGGCAAATCCTGCGATCCATGCCACAAGCAACCGGCAAAGGTGGTTCGCGTTGCGCATCATCAGCAGCCCGCGCTATCGATCGGGAAATACCGGAAGCGCCCGGCTTCGCCGACTATCTCGCCATCCCTGGCCAGTGAGGAGAGGAACAGGGCGATGTCGGTACCGTGGAAATCGAAATTCAGCAGGAAGTCCGGCTTGCCGTCGCCATCGAGATCGCCAACCCAGATCACGTAGTCGCTGGGTTTGAGCGCCATCGTGCCCTCGATGCCGAAGTTGAAGACACCCAGCATTTGGTGGCGCCCGTCCATGTGCAGTTCCAGTTGCAGGGTGCCGTCGGCTGCCGGTTCGTCCTTTCCTTCCTTCTTCGAGTCCGGGGGTGGCAACAGCAGGGTCGGGACCAGGCGCGCGGTGCGCCCCTGCGGTAACCCGATTTCACCTTCCATGGTGCCGGGCGAGTTGGGGCGACGCAGATGCGGCAAGGTTCCCGGGTAATAGGTCGGCAGCGGGCCAGGGCGCAGTTTCAGCTCGGCGCTCAGGCGGAATGGCTTGAACGCCAGCAATACATTCGCCACCGGCGGCACCGGCGAAAAGCGCAGCATCTGGCCCGCAACCGGATCGCCGTCATAGGTCGGATGCAACTTCGGTGTGACCGCAAGGTTCAGCGGATACAGTTCGCAGCGGGCGGGGCAGGCCAGTGCCCACCAGCCGCTGCCGGGGCGGTACTCGCGCCCGGGCAGGTGCATCTCCAGGACGCCCTGCTCCACGGGCATTCCCGGCATCACTGCAATCGGCCCACTCGACTTTCCAGAGTTCGCATCCGTCTGCGCTTGCGCCAGCGGTGCACACATGACCCATGACGCGACAGCAAGAATCCAGATTGCCCGATCGGCAGGTTTCTTAAATCCAAACATCATGTCTCCTCAGGGCCAACCCCATTTGCTTGCGGCCTTCCGACTACTGCCAAACGCGGACATCTACCCTGCGCGAACGATAGAGGCACTGCGCAAAAAAAGTCTGGGTCGGCGAGCATTCGGGCGAGATGGCTTCCGGTCCAGCGCCGCGAATGCTGATTGCGGAAACCGGAACGCCGAGCTCGATCAGGTAGGCCTTGACGGTCTCGGCGCGTTGTTCGGAGAGCAATTGATTCGTTGTTTCCGGGCCGGTCGCGTCGGCAAATCCCACCACCTCGATTTCCCTCGGTATTTCGCCGCCGGGGAACACGGTCTCTTTTATGCTCGCTTCGAGCATTTGCGCGTATCTCACCGCTTCTGAATTGTTGCGGGTCGGCGGAGGGAGCGACGCTGGCCCCATATCCGCTCGGCCTGAGCCGTGAAGTCGGAAATAGATCTGTGTCTGAGCAGCGGGTCCATCAGCCGCCCTCACCGTACGCGCAATCAGGCTTCGCCGGCTACCGTGGCGACGCACATCGAACCCCGGCTGTCGCACGCATCCGTACATCGCGGAATCGGCCACGTTGGGCGCGTCATGAATGCAACGGATTCCAATCGTGAATGGCCTCTTCGGATCGTGCTCGAAGAGCATGAACAATTGGATCGGCGGGTCTTGGCCCATCGGCACGGATATTCTCAATACGCCCGGACCGATGAACGCGGCACCGCGCATGATCGGCGAATCGCCAAATACGCCAACCGTATCAAGCTCGTCCGGTAGCCGGCCCTCGGTCTGGACAAAATCCTCCGATGCGGCACGCGCCAACGCAATCGACCTGCCAACAGCCTTCATCGCGGCTGCCTCTGGTGAATATGGCTGAAAACGCTGGTAAGCAAGGAATGTCAGCCCAGCGACGATCGTCAGCAGCCCGGCAAGGCGTACCGAGTTTACTGGTCCGGCAAATGTGGTTCGAACGATTTCGCCCTTTTTCAGTCGGCGAATCCCGGGCAGGCCATAAAGCATGAACAGGGCTGCCCACAACGCGTCCATCAGGAAGGGAGTCGATGTAACCAAGTCGATAAGTTCCCTGCGGGTTGTGATGGCACCCCATAGCATGCTTGCCAGCGCTGCGATGCCGATCAATCCGATAACGAGGCGCAGGCCGCGTATGACGCGACCGAGCCAAACCAGGCCTCTGCCTGCATCTGACTTGATCGCGGCTGCTTCGCATTGCCATGCGCTGAACAGAATCGCGATGCCGACCAATACCATGATCAGGCTCCAGGCTTCGCGTCCGGAAACTGCGCCGCTGTTGAAAACAGCGAGACAGACGGCCGCTATCCCGAAGGCGAGCGGCCATACGCGTAGCAATAAAATATCGTCCGCCGCGGCGGATGTTGTGTCATCGATGGCCTGTGGCGCCTGCCGATGCGCCCATCTGCTGGCGAGAAATGCCAGTGCCAGCAAGCCCCCGACAATTCCGGCGTTTAACCACTGGCCGGTTCCCATCCGGCTGAATAACCAGAAATAGATGGATGCCAGAAAGACGATCGGCGAATGATCTTCCCGGCCGCCAAGGAATGACGTGATCAGTATCGCGAATATGAGGACGATACCGAACCATGACATTCCAAGAATGATCTTGAGCGGCAGCAGTGGGCGGCAATACTGTCCGCAAAACCAGAAGACCCAGCCCAGCAATGCCACCAGTCCGCCACCGCAAAGCGGGATGAGCGGCGCACGTTTAAGAAGCTCGTTTCGCGGTAAATGCTCCCTGGCCACGCGCATTTGCGCGATGTCGATCAAGCCCATGAATTGGGAGGATCCTCCCCCTTTTGTCCATTGCGCCGGATCTCCCGATGTGAGCAGAAAGAACTTCCCTTCTGGTATCCGTGAAGCACCACGATGACGATCCCAGTAACGTCCCGGCGGCGCTTCAATTCTTTCGGAGCCGTTAATAATGAACACGTTGCCGGCAATTTCAAGTTGGTCACCTGGCAAACCGACCACTCTTGAAACGTAGAGACCGTCGCCCGCCCGTGCAAGTTGTTCTTCGGCCAATTGTTGGGCGCTAGCAGAAAAAACGACGATATCTCCACGGCCTGGAATTGCTCCTGGTAACTTCATTACGAGAAGATCACCAGCGGATAGTTGCGGCTGCATGCCTTCCCCCGTGACGCGCGTTGTTCCTCGTTGGTCACCAGGGAAGATCACTAAAGCGGTCCACAAAATGATGACAAGGAGCAGCCCGGCCCACCCAGGAAACGGACGACCTCCCGATATCACGCTATGCATATAAGAAGCAGCCACTCCGGCGGAAGTCGCTTAAGCGATTGTGCTTCAATTGAATTCCCCTTTGCCGATCCGACTATTGCATATTGCAGAGACGAACGGATGATTCTGTTCTGGCTTTTTGGCATCGTGCCACTACGCGAATGGAATGGCAACCTTGAACGGGTGGTATTGGCCTATTGTGTTGAAAAGTCGCTTCGAAAATTTGACGAATGCCCCTCGCATATAACGACCTCTCAGTTCGGCCTACAACAGGCGATCTCAATCTTGGCAATAGGAAGAGGATCCCCGAAACTTGTCGATAATGCGGAATTATTACTTTTCAACACAATAGGCCGGCAGCGCTCGTTGACCACTGCCCGCTTCGGAACATTCAAACTACTGCACCGACTCATCAATCTCCAACCCCGCCGCCCGTACCTATCGCCATTACACCCGCCAGCGCCTCTGTGCCGTCGCGTAGCGGGACGACTCAGTACCGGCTATGGTTGGCGACATCGGGTGGGTGAAAGTCGGCGCTGGTGACACGGCGAGCGACGACTATAAACGGAACGCGCTCAAATACTCACGCACTTTCGCCTCATCCAGGAAGTAATGGCAGAGCTCCATGCCCTCGCCATCGACCAGCACCGGCACCAGCTCATCGTATTTCGCTTCGAGCGCCGGGTCGGCATCGACATCCACCACTTCAATGCCGAAATGCACCACGCCAGGCCCGCCGCGCAGGGCTTCCAGTGCGGCGAGCATGTCGTGGCACAAGTGACAGTAGTTGCGGCTGTACAGCCGCAACCGCGGCAAGGGCCGATCCTCAGGAGGACTATTTATCGGATAAACCCTTGATGATGATGAAAGTCTGCGAATCGCCCCGCCTCACCAGCAGGGTGATCGGGGAGCTCTTGTCGACTCCCTGCAGCAGATCGTTGAATTGAGACACCGATTTGACGTCGGTCTGACCGCCCTTGTTGATCACCGACAGGATGATGTCGCCGGATCGCAACTCGGTCCGTGTACCGCTGTTTCTGACTTCCTCGACGATCAATCCGTGCTGGATGCCCAGTATCCGCTTCTGCTCCGCCGTCGGAACCGCCAGCACCAGTCCGAGCCGGTTGGCAAGCGGCTCGGTCGACTTGCCGCCGCGGTTGGCACTGCGCGAGCTGCCTTCTTCATCCGGTATCTCGCCGACAGTCGCACTCAGGTCGCGGCTCGCGCCCTTGCGCCAGATCTGGATGACGACCTTGCTGCCGGGTCTGGTCGTTCCAACCATGCGCGGCAAGTCGCCTGATTCGGCCACTACCTTGCCGTCGAACTTGAGAATGATGTCGCCGACTTCAATACCGGCCTTGTCGGCCGCCAGCCCCTTCTCCACCGAAGCCACCAGCGCACCTTGGGGTTTGCCGAGATTGAAGGATTCCGCCAACTCCTTGGTGACTTCCTGAATGCCGATGCCGAGGCGTCCGCGACTCACCTTGCCCTTTGCCTTCAACTGGCCCTGGACCTCCATTGCCAGATCGATCGGAATCGCGAAGGACACGCCCATGGAGCCACCGGAACGCGAATAGATCTGCGAATTGATGCCCACCACTTCGCCTTTCAAGTTGAACAGCGGGCCGCCGGAATTGCCGGGATTGATCGCCGCATCGGTCTGGATGAAGGGCACGTAATTCTCATGCGCCAGAGAGCGCCCCTTGGCGCTGACGATGCCGGCCGTCACCGTACTTTCGAAACCGAAGGGCGAGCCGATCGCCACCACCCATTCGCCGACCTTCAACTTGACCGAGTCGCCCAGCTTCGCCACGGGCAAATTGCTGGCCTCGATCTTGATCAGCGCCACGTCGGTACGCTTGTCGGCGCCCAGCACCTTGGCCTTGAACTCACGCTTGTCGGTGAGTTTCACCAACACCTCGTCGGCGCCCTGGACCACGTGCGCATTGGTCAGGATATGGCCGTCGGCACTGATGATGAAGCCGGACCCCAGCGAGCGGTTCTTGAACTCCTGCGGCACTCCAGGAATATTCGGAATCTGTCCCGGGAAGAAGCGGCGCAGGAGTTCCTGAGCCGACTCATCGCCGTCGAACTGGAACGGGTGAGCGCCACGGCGCCCCTTGATGATCTGGGTGGTGCTGATATTGACGACCGTGGCGCCCTGCTTTTCCACCAGTTCGGTGAAGTCTGGCAGCTCGGCCGCGCGGACCTGAAACGAAAACAGCAAGGATAAAACCGATGCGACAGAGATGAGAAGTTTCTTCATGATTGATCCTTGAGACGTGCTTGATTGATTTGGACTTGCAACAATGACAAACTGGTATTGCGTCGTGCACGAAGCTCACCACGGCGCAGCAGGGCAAGGCCGGCGCCGATGCCGATCAGGCTCCCGACCAAGGCCCAGGCGTCGCCGGCGACCGACTGACCGATGGCCGCACCGCCTATGGCCAACAAAACAGGCAGCACGTAGGACGCGACCGACGCGCGCCAGAGCGTGCCATCCGCTACCGTGAGACTGACGCGATCCCCCACCCTCGCCCCGATCGGATTGTCCAGCAGGTATCGGCGTGGTGCGGCACTCAGGCCAGGCAGGCCGCCCTGACAAAGGTCCGGGGTCTTGCAGTTGCCGCAGGCCGAGACTCGTCCGGGCACTTCAACCCAGACCTGGCTGCCCGTGGTTTCCACGACAAGGGCATCGCACTGGCTCATTTGCGCCTCCGCTCGATGCCATCGCCGAGACGCTTGACGGCGAGCGCCGGCACCTCGCCCATGACCATCAGTCGATGGTCGCCCACCTGGCGCCGATAGACATTGAGCGGGCCGACCGCGGACACGGCATCCGCTTCGCCGCCCGGCCCGCCGGGTTCGATGAATACCGAGATCGATCCAAGACCATCGGAAAACACCACGTGCAGGCTCTCCGGATTTTCGGGAGCCGTCTGCCGCTTCATGGCCGCCACCTTGCGAAAACCCGGCAGCAGCGTACGGAAACTCCAGCCCATGTCGTCCGACTTCATCTCGGTCGCCCTCACCTGCTGCACCCGCAAGCGCTCCTTGTCGAACTGAGGTTTCAGGGCCCCATGCTCCAGCGCGCCGCCAATCTTGACCTGAGTGAAGGCAAAGGACTCGAGCGTCTCGCCATGCCCGCCGATCAGGTTGGCCTTCAGCAGCAAGCCACTGGCCTCGTCAATCCAGAACTCATGGCCATAGCGCAAGTCGTCACGCGGCTCCAGCAGCACTGCCCGACTTTTCACGCCGGCAACCCGCCCCTGGCTGCCACTGCGAATTGCATAGTGTTCAGGCAAACTACCCAGCCCGGCGGGAAGCAAGGACGGAAATCCGCGCTGACTTGACCGGTTCTCGATGATGAGGAGCTGCTCTTCAGGAAAAAAACATTTCACTTCGCCGCCGGCCCGCAACACCTCGCGCGGACTGCCGTCGAGCGCCTCGATGCGCTCCATTTCGACACCACCGCTCTGCGAGTGAGCAATGCGCGAGATGTCCACCTTGCCACCGCTGCGATAGACGAAGGTGCCGCTGTAGGTCAATTGCCGCGAGCCTTGCGCGATGCGCTGCAACAAGGCCAGTCCATCCTCGGCCAGACCCGGCGCCGGCGCCAGAAAGGGTGTCAGCAGCAGCAACAGCAGCAGCAATCGCGAAGCGCGAACCACAGCCATCAGCGACCCTCGCCCGAGGCCGCAACGGAACGGATATTGCGCGCGCCGCCAACCATGGTTCCGCCCGGTGCATAAGCCTGATGTGCCACAAGGTATTCCTGCAGTCGCGGTGTCGATGGCGCCAGCGCCGATCCCTGCTTGGCGCTGGCCAGGCGCGCTTCCCCCGCCGGCGCTCCGCCATCCGCACCCGGCGCCAGTGCCAGCCATGCAACCAGGGCGACGCCGGCTGCCGACGCCGCGAGAGCCAGTACCGGTCGCTGCCATTCGATCACGCGCCGCGGCTTTGGCGCCATTACGGTCGGCTCCGTGTCAAGCGCCGACATCACTCGTGCCGCGACATCCATGTCGAGTCCGCGCTCGCCGCGCAAGGCATCGCCGATCAACTGGCAATCACACCATTCGCCGCGCAACTCCGGGCTGCGGCGCAACACGCGCAATGTTTCCGCAATCTCGTGGCCTTCCAGTTCGCCATCCATCAGTGCCGAAATACGTGTCTTCATGTCGTCACCATCTCTTGTCCGGGGCGGCATCGAGCAAGGGCTTCAATTTCACCGAAATCGCGTCGCGCGCCCTGAAAATCCGCGACCGCACCGTGCCTATCGGACAATCCATCACCTGTGCAATTTCCTCATACGACAAACCTTCAATTTCGCGCAGCGCGATGGCCGTGCGCAATTCCTCCGGCAGCGCATCCATCGCCTTGTTGACCACTTCACCGATCTGCTTCGTCATCAACAGCCGCTCGGGCGTATCGTTGTCGCGCAACAGGTCGGCATCGTCATAGCCCTCCGCCTCCTCGCTATCCACCCCGGTAGTCGCCGAAGCGCGCCGGCCATGGGTCACCAGCCAGTTCTTTGCGGTATTGACGCCAATCCGGTACAGCCAGGTATAAAAGGCGCTGTCGTTGCGAAAGCCCGGCAACGCACGATAGGCCCGAATGAAACTGTCCTGAACAATATCCTCCACCTCGGCCGAATCACGCACCATGCGCGAAATCAGACGCGCGAGCTTGCGCTGGTACTTGGCAACCAGCAGGCCGAAAGCCTGCTTGTCACCCGCCTGCACGCGCTCGACCAGTATCCGGTCTGCTTCGCGATCACCCATGGGCTTTGCTGTTTGTTCTCGCCAGATAAAAAATGCGGCTGTTGCTTCGACCGCAAGCGAGTATAACAATCCTCTCCGCCCGCATTCCTCAGTATTCCGACCGAGCCAACACTCAGTCGTTGCCGAGAACTGACCGACGCCCATCAAAATAGTTCCACACTCCGGGCAGTGATATAGTTCGGCCCCATGAATCCGGTCGCGATCCAGCATTTCGACGTTCTCATCATTGGCAGCGGCCTGGCGGGCCAGTCGCTGGCTTTGCGGCTCGCCGATAGCCGCCGCGTGGCGCTGGTGACGAAGAAGTCGCTGGCAGACTCCGCTTCGGCCCAGGCGCAAGGCGGCATCGCCGCGGTGCTCGACCCCACCGACAGCATCGAGGCCCACGTCAGCGATACGCTCACGGCCGGTGCCGGTCTGTGCGACCCGGACGCCACGCGCTTTGTCGTCGAACACGGTCGCGAGGCCATCGAGTGGCTGATTGCGCGCGGCGTTCCGTTTACCGCCGACAACACGCCATTGGGTTTCCATCTGACGCGCGAAGGCGGTCACGGCCAGCGTCGCATCATCCATGCCGCCGACGCGACAGGCAATGCGGTGCAACAGACCCTGACCGAACAGGTAAGACACCATCCCAACATCACGATTCTGGAACGCCACATTGCGGTCGATCTGATTACCGCGGCCAAACTCGGCCTGCCCCGCAATCGCTGCCTCGGTGCCTATGTCCTCGACATCGACCGCGATCGGGTGCTGACCCTGGGCGCCAGCCATACGGCGCTGGCCACGGGCGGCGCCGGCAAGGTCTATCTCTACACCACCAATCCCGACACCGCCACGGGCGACGGCGTGGCCATGGCCTGGCGTGCCGGCTGCCGGGTGGCGAACATGGAGTTCATTCAGTTCCATCCGACCTGTCTGTATCACCCGCACGCCAAGTCCTTCCTGATTTCGGAAGCCCTGCGCGGCGAGGGCGGAATTTTGCGCCTGCCCGACGGCACGCGCTTCATGCCCGGCCACGACAGCCGTGCCGAACTCGCGCCGCGCGACATCGTCGCCCGCGCCATCGACTTCGAGATGAAGCGCCACGGCCTTGATTGCGTTTTCCTCGACATGACGCACAAGCCGGCCGACTTCCTCAAGGAGCATTTCCCGAACATCCTGGCGCGCTGCCTGGAACTCGGCATCGACATCACGCGGCAACCCATTCCGGTGGTGCCGGCAGCGCACTATACCTGCGGCGGCGTGGTCACCGACCTGGCGGCGCGGACCGATCTGACAGGGCTCTATGCGATCGGTGAAGCCACCTTCACCGGCCTCCACGGCGCCAATCGCCTGGCCTCGAATTCGCTGCTCGAATGCGTGGTCTTTTCCGCGGCGGCGGCGCAGGACATTCTGGCCGCACCGTTGGAGCCCCTGCCCCATCTGCCGCATTGGGACGAAAGCCGGGTGCGCGACGCCGACGAAGAAATCGTCATCTCGCACAACTGGGCCGAACTGCGCCGCTTCATGTGGGACTACGTCGGCATCGTGCGCACCAACAAACGGCTGGAACGCGCCCTGCACCGCATCCGCCTGCTGGAAAAGGAAATCGACGAGTACTACGCCAACTACCGGGTCGGCAACGACCTCATCGAACTGCGCAATCTGGTGCTGACGGCCCATCTGATCGTGAGAAGCGCGCTGCGTCGCCACGAAAGCCGCGGCCTCCACTTCAGCCGCGACTACCCCGAGACTTTGCCGCGCGCACTGGAAACGGTGCTGCACCCGCGCCAGCCCTGAGACTGCGGCGGATCAGACCGGATTCGCCGCAACCGACCGCCAGCGCAGCCAGAGCCGCAACTGGCGGAAATCTTCCGTAGCCAGACTGTCGGCAAGCAAGGTCAGAGAGCGCAAACGGCCATCCTGGCGAAACAGCAGCACGACCAGAAACGCCAGCACCAGAGTGTGCGGATGCACCGCTGCTTCGCTCGCCGTACCGTCAGGGCCGACTATCTGCAAGCGGCCATCGCCGCCCAGCACCAGGCCGGTGGCCGACGACGTCCGGCGCAGGCACGCCAGCGAAGCCCCGACAAGGATCAGGAGAACCGCCGCCAGCCACGAGGGAATGGCAGCCGCGAGGACGGCGCCCGCAGCGACGACGTGCGCCGCCGACTGGATAAGCAACAAGCGACGGGATGGCTTGATGGCAAGCGGGAGAGCGGCGATCTGCTTCATCGCCATGACAACCTAAATGCGACGGAAGACCAGTGAACCGTTGGTGCCGCCGAAGCCGAAGTTGTTCTTCAGCGCCACATCGATCTTCATCGGCCGCGCGGTATTGGCGCAGTAATCCAGATCGCACTCCGGATCCTGGTTGAAGATGTTGATGGTCGGCGGCGATATCTGGTGATGCACGGCAAGAACCGTGATCACGGACTCAAGCCCGCCGGCGCCGCCCAGCAGATGACCCGTCATCGACTTGGTCGAATTCACCACCAGCGTCTTCGCCGCATCGATGCCGAAAGCCAGCTTGATAGCCTCGGTCTCGTTCTTGTCGCCCAGCGGCGTCGATGTGCCGTGAGCGTTGACGTACTGCACTTCGTCGGGATTGACGCCGGCATTCTTCAGGGCGTTCACCATGCTGCGCCGCGGGCCGTCAGTGTCCGGTGCGGTCATGTGGTAGGCGTCGCCACTCATGCCGAAACCGGCCAGTTCGGCGTAGATCCTTGCGCCGCGCGCCCTGGCGTGTTCGTACTCTTCGAGCACCATCACGCCCGAGCCTTCACCGAGGACGAAGCCGTCGCGATCCCTGTCCCAGGGACGGCTGGCCGTCGCCGGATCGTCGTTGCGCGTGGACAAAGCCTTGGCCGAGGCGAAACCGCCGACCGCCAGCGGCGTGGTCGTCGCTTCGGCGCCGCCGCATACCATCATGTCGGCATCGCCGTACTCGATCATGCGCGCACTGATTCCGATCGCATGCAAGCCGGTGGTGCAGGCCGTGACCACCGCAATGTTCGGCCCTTTCAAACCGAGCATGATCGACAGGTTGCCCGAGATCATGTTGATGATGGTGCCGGGAATGAAGAAGGGCGAGATCTTGCGCGGGCCCCCGGCCAGGTAGTCGTTGTGCGTATCCTCGATCATCGGCAGACCGCCGATGCCCGAGCCGATATTCACCCCGATGCGATGGGCGTTTTCGGCGCCGACCTCGATCCCCGAATCGCGAAAAGCCTGAATCCCGGCCGCCATGCCGAAATGAATGAAGGTATCCATGCGGCGCGCTTCCTTGGCCGACAGGTAGGCCGCGACATCGAAGCCCTTCACTTCTCCCGCAATGCGCGCCGACAGGGCCGATGCATCAAAGCGGGTGATCGGCCCGACGCCGCTCTTGCCGGCAAGCAGGTTGTCCCAGGCTTCTGGAACGCTATTGCCGACCGGCGAGACAAGGCCCAGGCCGGTAACGACCACACGGCGTCGCGACACGATGAACTCCGAAAGGAAGGATTGAAACGGGTAGGAGGATTACTTCTTGATGTTGGCGTTGACGTAGTCAATCGCCTGCTGCACGGTGGTGATCTTCTCCGCGTCTTCGTCGGGAATCTCGCACTCGAACTCCTCCTCCAGCGCCATCACCAGTTCCACGGTGTCGAGCGAGTCGGCCCCGAGATCGTCCACGAAGTTGGATTCGTTCTTGATGTCAGCTTCATTGACGCCCAGTTGCTCGGCGACGATCTTCTTGACGCGTTGTTCGATGTTCTCCATCTTGAAACTCCTTCCCTGAATTGTTCGGGTGGTAAAAACCTGCCTATTTTAACAAAAACACCGGACACCCTCGCGGGTTTGATGCCCGGTCAAGCCATATACATGCCGCCATTGACATTCAGCGTGCTGCCCGTGATGTATCCGGCGCGTTTGGATGCCAGAAACGCCACGGTCGCCGCGATCTCGTCGGGCTGTCCGAGGCGACCCAGCGGTATCCTCCCCAGCAAGACATCGCGTTGCGCATCCGGCAGGGCACGGGTCATGTCGGTATCGATGAAACCCGGCGCCACGCAATTCACCGTTATGTTGCGGATGCCGAGTTCCTGCGCCAGCGCCCGGCTCATGCCGGCGACTCCGGCCTTGGCCGCTGCGTAGTTGGCCTGGCCCGGGTTGCCGGCCTCGCCCACCACCGAGGTGATGTTGATGATGCGTCCGAAGCGCGCCTTCATCATGCCGCGCATGACCAGTTTCGACAAACGGAACACCGCCTTGAGATTGGTCTCGATGACGATATCCCATTCATCCTCCTTCATGCGCATGGCCAGATTGTCGCGGGTAATGCCGGCGTTGTTGACCAATATCGAGACCGGGCCGAACTTCTTGTCGATCTCGCCGATCAGCGCTTCGCAGGCTGCCGCCTCCGTGACATTTACCATCGCACCCCAGCCCGTAACGCCGGCCGTGTCCAGCGCCTTCTGAATCTCGGCCGCCCCCGCATCCGAGGTCGCGGTGCCAACTACGGTGGCGCCCTGGGCGCCGAGTTCCAGCGCAATGGCACGCCCGAGGCCGCGCGATGCGCCCGTCACCAAGGCAATCTGTCCCTTCAAATCCGCCATATCAGGCTCCCTTTGCCACTGTCAGCGCTGCATCCATGGCGGCCAGGTCGTTCATGGCGCCGCCGTTGAGGCCTTCAACGCAACGCTTGACCAGACCGGACAGAACCTTGCCCGGGCCGCATTCGAAAACGTGGGTCACGCCGGCCGCCTGCAGCGCCAGCATGGTCTCGACCCAACGCACCGGGGAGGCTGCCTGGCGCACCAGCGCGTCCCTGATCGCGATGGGATCGGAAAACTGCGCCACATCGACGTTGTTGATTACCGGAATGCGCGGCGCAGCGAAGGCCACTTCAGCCAGACGCGCCGTCAGCGCCTCCGCGGCCGGCCGCATCAGGGAGCAATGAAAAGGCGCCGATACCGGCAGCATCAGGGCGCGTTTGGCCCCTCTTGCCTTGACCAGTTCCGCTGCACGCTCGACCGCTGCCTTGTGCCCGGCAATCACGGTCTGCTTCGGCTCGTTGAAATTCACCGCCTGCACCACCTGGCCTTGTGCGGCGTCGGCACAGGCTTCAATTACGGCCGCGGCATCAAGGCCCATGACCGCTGCCATGGCGCCCTCGCCGGCCGGCACCGCCGCCTGCATCGCCTTGGCGCGCAGTTCCACCAGCGGCACGGCATCCTTCAATTGCAGCACCCCGGCAGCGACCAATGCCGAATATTCGCCGAGGCTGTGGCCAGCCACCAGGGCGGGCTGCGCGCCGCCCTTTTCCAGCCACAAGCGGTAGACGGCAATGCCGGCGGTAAGCATCAGGGGCTGGGTATTGACGGTCTGGTTCAAAGCCTCGGCCGGTCCTTCCGTCACCAGTTGCCACAGGTCGCGTCCCAGTGCAGCCGAAGCCTCGTCAAACGTGGCGCGGATCACTGCCGCACCGCCGTAGGCTGACATCATGCCGAGCGATTGCGAACCCTGGCCAGGAAACACAAGTGCGAATTTCATGTCGAGTCTTTCGAATTCAGAACCTGAGCAGGGTCGCGCCCCAGGTGAAGCCGCCGCCAACGCCCTCCAGCAGCAGATGCTGGCCGCGCTGAATGCGACCGGCGCGCACCGATTCGTCGAGTGCCAGGGGAATCGAAGCGGCCGAGGTATTGCCATGATGCGCCACGGTAACAATGCAATTTTCGGCGGCTATGTGAAGTTTCTTCGCCGTGGCCTGCAGGATGCGCACATTGGCCTGGTGCGGAATCAGCCAGTCCACCTGCGCCGTCGTCATGCCTGCTTTCGCCAGCACTTCATGCGCGACATCGGCCAGCACCTTGACCGCGAACTTGAATACGGCCTGCCCATCCATGCGCAGGAAGGGATCGCCGGTGACCACGCCGCCTGACACCTGCCCCGGCACCGAAAGAATTCCGTGATGGCTGCCGTCGGCATGAAGGGCGCTGGCGAGCAGACCCGGTTGCGCTGACGCTTCGAGCACCACCGCACCCGCGCCGTCGCCAAACAGCACGCAGGTACCGCGATCCTTCCAGTCGAGAATGCGCGAAAAGACCTCGGCACCGACCACCAGCGCGCACTTGTGCGAGCCGGAGCTGATGAACTTCTCGGCAATCGTCATGGCATAGATGAATCCGCTGCATACGGCCTGCACATCGAACGCCGGTGCGCCATTGGTGATGCCGAGCTTGCTTTGCAGCAGCGCCGCCGCACTGGGAAACACGTAGTCGGGCGTTGAGGTGGCGACGATGATCAGATCGACTTCCTCGGCCCGGCGTCCGGCCGCGTCCAGCGCACGGCGGCTGGCTTCCAGCGCCAGGTCGCTGCAATTGACCCCCGGCGCAGCCAGATGGCGGTTGCGAATGCCCGTGCGCTCGACTATCCACTCATCGGACGATTCGAGTCCATGGGCCGCGATCAGGGCCAAATTGCCGACCGGTTCGCCGGGGAGGTAACTGCCCGTGCCGCTGATTCGTGTATGTATCATGCCACCCCCATCAATCGCCAGCAGTGGGCGCCGGCGAAAGAACCGCCATGCGCGCCGCGATGGTTTCCGGCAGGCGCTGACGCGCCTCCTCGGCTGCCTTGTCCAGCGCAAATCGAAACGCCACCTGATCAGCCGAGCCGTGGCTCTTGACCACGATGCCCCTGAGACCCAGCAGGCTGGCGCCGTTGTAACGTCGGGGATCAAAGCGCTGACCGAAGGATTTCAAGGCGGGCATGGCCACCAGCGCCGCCAGTTTGGTAAGAATGTTGCGCGAAAACTCTTCCTTGAGCGTACCGGCGATCATGTGGGCGAAGCCTTCGATTGCCTTCAGCGTGACATTGCCGACAAAGCCATCGCACACCACCACATCGGCGGTACCCTTGAAAATGTCATCGCCTTCGACATTGCCGACAAAATTGAGATCGGCGGCCCGCAGCAACTCCGCTGCGCGCTTGACCACCTCGTTGCCCTTGATCTCTTCTTCGCCGATATTCAGCAAGCCCACCATCGGCCGCTCCTTGTGTTCAAGCGCGGAAACCAGCAGCGAACCCATGATGCCGAACTGCAGCAAATGCTCAGGACTGCAATCGACATTGGCGCCGAGGTCCAGCACGTAGGTGCTGCCGCGCTGCGACGGCAGGACGGAACAAATGGCCGGCCGGTCGATGCCGGGCAGGGTCTTCAGGACAAAACGCGATACGGCCATCAAGGCGCCGGTGTTGCCGGCCGACACCGCGGCGTTGGCCGTGCCGTCCTTGACCAGATCCACGGCCACTCGCATCGACGAATCCTTCTTGCCGCGCAAGGCACTGGCCACTGCCTCGTTCATTTCGACCATTTCCGAGGCGTGGTGGATCGACAGGCGGCTGCCGAATTCAGTCAGCATGCGTTCCGCCTGCGGCCGCAAGACCTCCTCGCGGCCGACCAGAATGGCAGCGCAATCGGTGTCATGACGCAGGAATTCAAAAACCGCAGGCAGCGTTACCGACGGACCGTGGTCGCCGCCCATGCAATCCACCGCGAGGGTGATCGCCATCGTCGAGTGATCTTCCGGGGCTCTTTATGTAAAAACGGCCGGACGCGCAAGACGCATCCGGCCGGTTTCAACAAAGTGGATTATTCGCCCTTGGCCTTTACGACCTTCTTGCCGCGATACACGCCGGACGGCGAGATATGGTGGCGCAGATGGACTTCGCCCGTGGTCGCCTCGACGGCCAGCGGCGGGTTGGTCAGAAAATCATGTGCACGACGCATGCCGCGCTTGGACGGGGATTTCTTGTTCTGTTGTACGGCCATTTCGCTACTCCTTGTCTTACTGCTTCTTCAAAGCGGCCAGCGCCGCAAACGGCGATGGCCCCTGTCCACTTGCGTTCGCCGACGGCGATTCGCATTGTTCATGTCGCGGCGCGATCGGCAGCGCCAGCAATACTTCATCCTCAATCAGTTGCAGCACCGCCAGCGCCGTTTCGGCTGCAATGGCATCGGCGCTGTCGTCCTCCAGATCGTCGTCCGGCCATTCCTCGCCGGGCGCTATCAGTTGCAGCCGACTACGGATACCCAACGGAAACTTGACGCCGCCAAGGCAACGCTGACAACACAGAACCGGTTCGCCTGCAATATCCAGTTGCAACCACGACTTGCCTTCGTCGTCCCGCCATCCCTCCAGCCGAACAGACAAGAAGCCCTCTGTTGTGGTCAGCAGGTCTGCCAGGCGCGGCAATTCATCCAGGCCAATGCGACGCTCCAGCACACCGCCACTGCGCGCGAACTCAAGACAGTCTATGACCGTTCCCGCAATTGAATCAGACACGGACAAGTGCTCGCGCGACAAACGGCGGATGTTATCATGCCCGGCCCTCTCTTTTCAAGCCTGAAACATGCCTCGCCTAGTCGTTCTCGCCTCGACCTCGCCCTTCCGCCGCGAACTTCTGGCTCGCCTGCAGATCCCCTTCGAGACAGCCGTGCCCGAAACAGACGAGTCGGCGCTGACGGGCGAGGCACCTGCCGCCACGGCGCAACGCCTTGCCGAAGCCAAGGCCCGCGCCGTGGCGCAGCGCTATCCCGACGCGCTGATTATCGGCTCGGATCAGGTAGCCGCCAGCGATGGCGAACGATTCGGCAAGCCGGGAAGCCGTAAGAATGCCATTGGCCAGTTGCACCAGATGCGTGGCAAGGAAGTGGTCTTCCACACCGGCTTGTGCCTGCTCAACAGCGCCACGGGCCGCGCGCAAGTGTGCTGCGTTGACACTCATGTCGGCTTTCGCGACCTGACCAATGCCGAGATCGAGTCCTACCTCGACAAAGAAGACGCGCTCAACTGCGCCGGCAGCGCCAAGTCCGAAGGCCTGGGCATTTCCCTGCTCAGCTACCTGCGTGGCGACGATCCCAACGCGCTCATAGGCCTGCCGCTGATAGCCTTGTGCGGCATGCTGCGCGCCGAAGGCGTGGCCCTGCCCTGACAAGCCATGTCCGGCGCACTCTGGCTGCTGCCTGTCGCCCTTGGCGATGCACCATGGCGAGACTATTTGCCGGCGGCCACCCGTGAAGCCGCCTGCCGGCTGACTCATTTTGTCGCCGAAAACGCCAAAACGGCGCGAGCCGAACTCAAACGCATCGGCCATCCCTTGCCCCTGCGCGAGTTGACTATCGAGCAGTTGGCTGATTCACCCACGCCCGCCGACATTAATCGTCTGTTGTCACCGGCACTGGCTGGCCACGATATCGGCCTGATGTCGGAGGCCGGGTGCCCGGCGGTGGCCGATCCCGGCGCATTGCTGGTGCGCCGCGCCCACGAACTGGGTCTCGCCGTCAGGCCTCTGGTGGGCCCCTCCTCGCTGCTGCTGGCGCTGATGGCCTCCGGCCTGGACGGCCAGCGCTTCGCCTTTCACGGCTACCTGCCGGCGCGCGAACCGGAGCGCGGCAGCCGCGTCGCGGAACTGGAAAAGGAGTCGGCGCGACTGCAGCAAACTCAGATATTCATCGAAACGCCGTACCGGAACAATGCCCTGTTCAGTGCTCTGCTGCAGGCCTGCAGGCCCAGAACCCGCCTGTGCATTGCCACCGACCTGACATTGAGCAGCGAAAAAATCGCCACACGTCGCATCGCGGACTGGAAAGCGGCCTCGCCGCCGGACCTGGACAAGCGCCCCACCGTTTTTCTTCTGCTGGCCGACTGATATGCCACCTCAGGTCAGATTTCAGCAAATTCTCGACTGGGACTCGCCGCGACAAAAGGCCCGTTTGCGCCAGGAACTGGCCGCCGGACTGTTGCAGCCGCAGGCAGGCATCGCGCCGAAATTCTTTTACGACAAACTCGGCTCGCGTCTCTTCGAAGCAATCACAGAACTGCCGGAGTACTACCCGACCCGCACCGAAGCGGCCATCTTCGTCGAGCATCTGCCAGCCATCCGGCGGTCACTGGGCGAAGACTTCACGCTCATCGATCTGGGCTGCGGCAGTTGCGGCAAGGCCGGCAGGCTTTTCCATGCCGGCGTACTTCCCGCCCGCTATGTCGCGGTCGATATTTCAGTCGACTTCATGCGCGATTCGCTGCAGCAATTGAAACGCGAACTGCCGGCAATCGAGATGATCGGCATCGGGGCCGACTTCACGCATGAACTCGAACTGCCCGACGACCTGCCGTCGGTACGGCGCATGTTCTTCTATCCCGGCTCCAGCATCGGCAACTTCAGTCCGTCCGAAGCCGGCCGGTTTCTGCGCCGGCTGGCGGCGCAAATAGACTCCTCGGGCGGCTTGCTGATCGGCGTCGATTTGATAAAGGATCCTGCGCTGCTGAACGCGGCCTATGACGACGCCCTGGGCGTCACCGCCGCCTTCAACCGCAACCTGCTGCGGCATGTCAATGCCCGCCTTGACGCCGACTTCGACATTGGCGACTGGCGACACGTGGCCTTTTACCATGCCGCCGAGGCCCGCATCGAAATGTATCTTGAGGCCCGCCGCGCACTCAGCGCGAGCTGGCCGGACGGCGCCGGCCGCAGTCGCAGACACTTCGCCGCCGGCGAACGAATCCATACCGAGAACTCGTACAAGTATTCGCCGGAAGGATTCACGGCCCTGCTGGCGGCGGCGGGCTTTGCCGACATTCAGGCATGGACCGACCCACGCAGCTGGTTTGCCCTGTTCTTCGCCCGCCGGGCCAATTGACGGATCAGCGTTCCCGTGCCGCTTCGTGCCAGGCTTTCTGCACCGGCGAGATCAATTGTCTCTGACCCCGGTGGCAGACCCCGGTGGCAGACTCCGATGGCAATTTGCTAGAGCGGCTCGTGGTCAATCTCGTAAGCCTCGATCAGGTCCCCAACAACCGACACGAGCGAATAAAGCGGATGTTCGCGGTCATCGCGCACAGTATCGAGCAGGGTATTGAGCAAAGCCGTCGTCAGGGCATAGTCCGCCTCGGTCTCGATGTGCGCGAGAGGCAAAGTAGACTGAAGCGCCTGCCATGCAGGAACAACACGATGCAAATCAATTGCGGCGTTCATCATTTCCTCCATGCGTTGCGGTCGTACTCGGCGTGCGTCATTGCAATTAAATTCGACCCTGAAGATCATCTAGCCGGCCTCCCACCGTGGTGAGACGGTGGGGTTAAAGTGAGTTTGCGAACTTGCACTAACCACTGGAGGCCGGACATGAAATATAGCGGAATTGACCTGCATTCGAACAACAGCGTGGTGACGGTGACGGACGACACCGATCGGGTGGTGGCGGAAAGGCGGCTGCCGAACGACCTGGCGAAGATCATCGGGTTCTTGCTGCCATGGCGCGACGAACTGGTGGGCGTGGTGGTTGAATCCACCTACAACTGGTACTGGCTCGTGGATGGTTTGCAGGAAGCCGGGTTTGAAGTGAAGCTGGCCAACACCGGCGCGATGAAGAAATATGACGGTCTCAAGCATAGCGGTGATGAATCCGACGCCCGACAATTGGCACATCTGCTGCGCTTGGGCATCCTGCCCACGGGCACGATTCTGCCGCCGGAACACAGAGCAACACGTGATCTGGCCAGGAAGCGCATGCAACTGGTCCGCAGCCGCACCAGCCACATTCTGGCCATCGAGAACATTCTGGCGCGGCAGCGGGGAGCGACGATCAACAGTAACGCCATCAAGCGTCTGACGGCGGCCGACGTGAATCGGATGGGGCTGCCGGAGGATGTCGCCCTGGCCGTGCAGAGCAACCTCGCGGTCGTGACAACGCTCGGTGCGCAAATCGAACTGCTGGAAAAGCGTCTGCAAGAAAGACTCGGGGAACGGACGGAATATGCTTTGCTGACCAGCGTTCCCGGCATTGGCCGCATCCTGGCCGCGATCATCCTGCTGGAGACCGGGCCGATCGAGCGCTTCCGTGCCGTCGGCAACTACGCTTCCTATGCGCGCTGTGTCGATAGTCAGCACCTCTCCAACGGCAAGAAGAAAGGAGAAGGCAACGTCAAGAATGGCAACAAGTATTTGGTCTGGGCCTTTGTGGAAGCGGCGAACTTCGCGCTGCGCTTCAACGCCGAAGCCAAGCGTTTCTACGAACGCAAGAAAGCCAGGACGAATAACGTGGTGGCGACCAAGGCGCTGGCGCACAAGTTGGCGCGCGCCTGCTTCCACATCCTGAAGGAGCGCACTCCCTTTGACGTGAGGCGCTGCTTCGCATGAGTTACGACGGCGGCGGCAAGCCCAGTAAGGGGCCTGGACAACGAGCCAAGAGCCTGAATGGGATGCCGCTGTCCGTCACCCGAGCAGCAATGCGGATCGCCTGCAACGTGAGCCAGCAAGGGGTTGGCGCCGGGACACCGGCAGCCACGAGTCTGTGCAATCCATTGGACACGAAGCGGCACCAAGGTTCTTCTGGGGCGGCACAGCCGCCAGGGCGAAAGCGGACCATCGCTGATCACTTGATCCTGATGGGTGACTGGCGCGATTCGTTCGCAGCCACGATTTGAAGAAACGGGCGCGGTCGGCTACTGCGAGGGAGAGATGGGAAGATCCAAAACTGGCGGCTGGCGCCGCCATGAAATCATTTACGCACTTGACACCGGCCGGCTAATGGGTGGCCCCTTTGATTTGGTCCATCCCTGCGGAGTCGGAAATTGATTTTTCAAATCACGGTTGGAAATATAAGAAGCTCCTGCCATCAACGCGTATTCGATTGCGGTCGTCATTATTTATACCTTTCGATTGTTTCGACGTGATCGTTTACTCAGCAGTCGCCAATATAGGCGACAGAAGGAGCTTTGAAGAATGAGCGAACAAGGA
>Ga0154359_1087_pt2 | contig 40023 bp, 41 predicted proteins | sample RifGroA2_FD_115887 | JGI IMG/M metagenome (GOLD analysis project Ga0154359, IMG submission 115887) | Rhodocyclales bacterium GWA2_65_20
AGCGCCTGCATCTCGTCGATCTCAACGGCGCCTTCGCCGGCAAGCCGAAGAACGAGGCGGCGATCAAGACCATCCTCGAAGAGGTCGGCGACGAGATTCCGGTCCAGTTGGGCGGCGGCATCCGCGACCTCGACACCATCGAGCGCTGCCTCGACGACGGCATCAGCTACGTCATCATCGGCACGGCGGCGGTCAAGAATCCCGGCTTCCTGCACGACGCCTGCGGCGCCTTCCCCGGCCACATCATCGTCGGGCTCGACGCCAAGGACGGCAAGGTCGCCGTCGACGGCTGGTCGAAAATGACCGGCCACGACGTCATCGACCTGGCGAAGAAATACGAGGACTACGGCGTCGAGGCGGTGATCTACACCGACATCGGCCGCGACGGCATGATGAACGGCGTCAATGTCGAGGCCACGGTGAAGCTGGCCCAGGCGCTGAAAATACCCGTCATCGCCAGCGGCGGCATCGCCTGCATGCAGGACATCCTGGCGCTGTGCGCCGTGCAGGACGAAGGCATCATGGGCGCCATCACCGGCCGCGCCATCTACGAAGGCAAGCTCGACTTCAAGCAGGCCCAGGCCGAAGCGGACAAGCTTTCCGGCCGTTGAACAATATGGCCCCCCACGCTCACGGTCGTTCGCTGCCCCCCACGGGGGGGCGTATGCCCTCTTGGGACGGCCCGGCGAGGGCATAGCTTCCCATGCTTGCGAAACGCATCATTCCCTGTCTCGACGTCAAGGCCGGCCGCGTCGTCAAAGGCGTCAATTTCGTCAGCCTGCGCGATGCCGGCGACCCGGTCGAAATCGCTCGCCGCTACGACGAACAGGGGGCCGACGAAATCACCTTTCTCGACATCACGGCCAGCTCCGACGACCGCGACATCATTCTCCACATCGTCGAAGCCTGCGCCGAACAAGTATTCATTCCCCTCACCGTCGGCGGCGGCGTGCGCAAGGTCGAGGACGTGCGCCGCCTGCTCAACGCCGGCGCCGACAAGGTCAGCATGAACACCGCCGCGGTCAATAACCCGCAGCTCGTCGCCGACGCCGCGGCCAAGGTCGGCTCGCAGTGCATCGTCGTCGCCATCGACGCCAAGCAGACCTCGCCCGGCAAGTGGGAGGTGTTCACCCACGGCGGGCGCAACAACGTAGGGCTCGACGCCATCGAATGGGCGCAGCAGGTAGCAAACCTGGGCGCCGGCGAGATACTGCTGACGAGCATGGATCGCGACGGCACCAAGAACGGCTTCGACCTTCGGCTGACGCGGGCAGTTTCGGAAGCGGTGGGCATCCCCGTCATCGCCAGCGGCGGCGTCGGCAATCTCCAGCATCTCGCCGACGGCGTCACCGAGGGCAAGGCCGATGCGGTGCTGGCGGCGAGCATCTTCCACTACGGCGAATATACTGTGCGGCAGGCCAAGGAATACATGCGCGCGCGCGGAATCGAGGTAAGGCTCTGATGTCAAGCAAATGGTTGAACGAAGTCAAATGGGACGAGCAGGGTCTCGTGCCCGCCATCGCCCAGGATGCGCAGACCGGAGAAATCCTGATGTTCGCCTGGATGAACCGCGAAGCGCTCGAGAAGACCGCCCAGATCGGCCAGGCCATCTACTGGTCGCGCTCGCGCCGCAAGCTCTGGCACAAGGGCGAGGAGTCGGGCCACTTCCAGAAAGTGGTCGAGATGCGCACCGATTGCGACAACGACGTGATCCTGCTCAAGATCGAGCAGGTCGGCGGCATCGCCTGCCATACCGGCCGCCGCAGCTGCTTCTTCAACAAGCTCGACGCCGACCGCTGGCACGACGTCGAACCGGTTCTGAAAGACCCGAAGGAGATCTATAAATGATCGACCTCGAAGTCATTCACCGCGTGCAGCAGACCCTGCGCGAACGCAAGGGCGCCGCCCCCGATTCGTCCTATGTGGCGAGCCTGTATGCCAAGGGCACCGACGCCGTCTGCAAGAAAGTGGCCGAGGAAGCCGCCGAGGTCATCATGGCGGCCAAGGACGGCGACCGCCTGCACCTCGTGCGCGAGGTCACCGACCTCTGGTTCCACAGCCTGGTGCTGTTGACCCAGTTCGATATCGGCGTCGACGACATCATGGTCGAGTTCCGCCGCCGCGAGGGCATCTCGGGAATCGACGAGAAGAAGAGCCGGGGAGCCTGACATGACCGACTGCATCTTCTGCAAAATCGCCCGCGGCGAAATCCCGTCGACGAAGGTGTATGAAGACGACGATCTCTTCGCCTTCAACGACATCAACCCGCTGGCGCCGGTGCATTTCATGATCATCCCCAAGCTGCACATTCCCACGCTCTACGAGGCGGGGGACGGCCACCAGACGCTGCTCGGCAAGCTCTTCGCCAAGGCCGGCGAACTGGCCAGGAGCCGGGGTTTGACCGACGGTTTCCGCACCATCATCAACACGGGGCGGATCGGGCGGCAGGAGGTGTATCATTTGCACATCCATATCCTGGGCGGCCCGGAGCCGCTCGGGTCCATGATTCCGCGCAACAAAGCTTAGGAGTAGTCCATGGGTAGTTTCAGCATCTGGCATTGGCTGATCGTCTTGGTGATCGTCATGCTGATTTTCGGCACCAAGAAACTGCGCAATATCGGTCAGGATCTCGGCGGCGCCGTCAAGGGCTTCAAGGACGGCATAAAAGAGGGCACCGCGGAAAACAAGCCGGCCGAGCCGCCCGCCCAGAAGGTGGGTCACACCATCGAGGGCGAAATCAAGGAAAAGAGCTGACGGCGCCTGCCGTCGTTCTCGACGCGAGCGGGTTTCCCCCGCTCGTTTCGTCTGAAGGGATCGCTCTTCCGTGTTCGACATCGCTTTCTCGGAACTGGTCATCATTGCGCTGGTGGCGCTGGTCGTCGTCGGCCCCGAGCGCCTGCCCAAGGTGGCGCGCACGGCCGGCATCCTGCTCGGCCGTCTCCAGCGCTACGTCAGCGACGTCAAGGCCGACATCCACCGCGAAATTCAGATCGACGAACTCAAGAAGATGCAGGATGACGTCGCCACCCAGGTGCGCAGCATGGAGCAGTCGGTCTCGGAGCAGATGAAGACGGTCGAAACCGAGCTCAATCAATCGATCGCCGCCGGCATCGAGGAAAAGTCCGCAGTCGCCGCGGAAGCTGCGGCACCGCAAGCGGAATCTGCGGCAGTGCTGCCGGCCGCCGCCGAGGCTGCACCGCCAGCGGCAGATGCCATCGTCGCCACAGCCACTGAAAAGCCGCACGCCTGATGTCCGACGCCCAGGAAACCTTCATCTCCCATCTGGTCGAGCTGCGCGACCGCTTGATCCGCACCCTGGCCGTCATCCTCGTGGTGTTCCTCGGCCTGGTGAACTGGGCGCGCGACATCTACACCCTGCTCGCCGCTCCCATGCTCGCGTCCCTGCCGCAGGGTGGCCAAATGATCGCCACCGACGTCGTCGGCGCCTTCTTCGTCCCCATGAAGGTGACGCTGATGGTGTCCTTCCTCATTGCCCTGCCCTATGTGCTCTACCAGGCATGGGCCTTCGTCGCGCCCGGACTCTATGTCCACGAGAAGAAGCTGGTGCTGCCGCTGATCGTCGCCAGCGTTTTCCTCTTCTTCACCGGCATGTCCTTCGCCTACTTCGTCGTCTTCCCGACGGTGTTCGGCTTCATCAACAAGTTCGCCCCCGAGGGGGTGGCGGTGATGACGGACATCGACAAGTATCTCTCCTTCGTGATGTCGACCTTCCTCGCTTTCGGCATCACCTTCGAGGTGCCGGTGATCGTCATCGTGCTGGTCAAGGCCGGTCTCGTCAGCGTCGAAAAATTGCGCGAGATCCGCCCCTACGTGATCGTCGGCGCCTTCGTCGTCGGCGCCGTGTTCACGCCGCCCGACGTACTCTCGCAGTTCATGCTCGCGGTGCCGCTGTGGCTGCTGTACGAGTTGGGCATCGTGATTGCCGCCTTCATGGTAAAGCCGGCAGCAGCGGGGGCGAGCGACTACAAGCCGCTTTCCGCTGCCGAGATGGAAAAGGAACTCGACAAGATCGAGGCGGATTCAGAGCACTGACGGTTCCGGCGTCCCCCAATGGCCCGAGGCCACTTCCTGCGGGGCGGGGGATTTCCTTCGGGGCATAACGCCTGCTACCGCAGGCATTAGTCTTCTCTGAAACTCGGTTTGGGCCGCTTGCCGATGGTGCCGGCGAGTTCCAGTTCCTTGCCCGCGCGGCGTATCCTGAATTTGGCCGGCTGGCCGGGCGTCAGCGCGGCGATCACGTCCAGCATCCCCTGCGCATCCTTGACCGGGCTGCCGCCCACCGCCAGCAGCACGTCGCCGGGCTTGATGCCGGCGTTGTCGGCCGGGCCGCTGCGCATGACGCCGGCGATCAGCGCGCCGTCCGTGCCTGCCAGGCGGAAGGATTCGGCGAGTTCCGGCGAAATCTCCTGCACCTCGACGCCGATCCAGCCGCGCGTCACCGTGCCGGTCTTGATGATCTGCTCCATGACGCTGCGCGCCAGCGATACCGGGATGGCGAAGCCGATGCCCATCGAGCCGCCGCTCTGCGAGTAGATGGCGGTGTTGATGCCGATCAGCAGGCCGGTGCTGTCGATCAGGGCGCCGCCCGAGTTGCCGGGGTTGATGGCGGCGTCGGTCTGGATGAAGTTCTCGAAGGTGTTGATGCCGAGGTGGCTGCGGCCGAGCGCCGAAACGATGCCCGAGGTGACCGTCTGGCCGACGCCGAAGGGATTGCCGATGGCGAGCACGACGTCGCCGACGCGCACCGACTCGTTCGGCGCGAAGGTGATGGCCGGCAGCTTGGCGTCGGCCTGGATCTTGAGTACGGCAAGGTCGGACTCGGGATCGGCGCCGACGATCTTGGCCTTGAACTTGCGTCCGTCGCTGCTGGCGACCTCGATCTCGTCGGCGGCCTCGACGACATGGAAATTGGTCAGGATGTAGCCGTCGGCCGAGACGACGACGCCGCTGCCCAGGCCCGACTGGCGCTGGGGCTGGTCGCCGTAGCGGTCGCCGAAGAAGTGGCGGAACAGCGGATCGTTGAGGAAGGGATGGCGCGGCGTCTTGACCTCCTGGCTGGTGTAGATGAACACCACCGCGGGCACGGCCCGTTTCGCCGCCTCGGCGTAGGAGGCGCCGCGACTGGCCTCGCCCGTCGACGCCGCCTCCTGGATGGCGACAACGCCGCCCGCGATGCCCGTGGTGGCCATGACGGCGCGGCGGTCCAGCCATTCCGGCTTCAGCGTCTGGACGACGAACAGCACCGCCACGCTGACGGTAACGGCCTGGGCGAAGATGAACCAAAGACGCTTCATAATGAGGGTCGATTCAGAGGAGGATGCTCATGCAACGCGATGAACTGCGCACTTATCTCGATACGCTGCTGGAAGCCGCACGCTTCCGCGATTATTGCCCAAACGGCCTGCAAGTGGAAGGGCGCGCCGAAATCGGGCGCATCGTCTGCGGCGTGTCCGCCAGCCAGGCGCTGGTCGATGCGGCCGCCGCGCGCGGCGCCGATGCCATCCTCGTCCATCACGGCTGGTTCTGGAAATCCGAGGACGGCCGCATTACCGGCCACCGCAAGCAGCGCATGGCGGCGCTGCTCGCCCACGACATCAGCCTGTTCGCCTACCACTTGCCGCTCGATGCCCATGCCGAATTCGGCAACAACGCGCAACTTGCGCAACGCATGGGCTGGACCGTGGCCGGCCGCTTCGCCGAGCAGGACATCGGCTTTATCGGCGCGCCCGCGGCGGCCACCACCGCCGGCGCGGTGGCCGCCGCGCTCGCCACCGCGCTCGGCCGCGAGCCGTTGCTGGTCGGCGACGCCGCCCGGCCGGTCTTGCGCATCGCCTGGTGTACCGGCGGCGCGCAAGGCTATTTCGAGCAGGCCATCGCCGCCGGCGCCGATCTTTATGTCAGCGGCGAGATTTCCGAGAATACCGTCCATCTCGCCCGCGAGTCCGGCGTGCCCTACCTCGCCGCCGGCCACCACGCCACCGAGCGCTACGGCGTCATGGCGCTGGCCGAGCACCTGCGCGAGCGCTGCGGGCTGGCCTGCGAGTACGTGGAGATCGACAATCCGGTTTGACGCGCGCGACCGCCGCGGTCCGGGATGCCGGCGCCCGCGCCCGCCTCAGGCGCCGACCGTTTCGCCGCCGTCGCGCAGGATCGCGATCAGGAGCAGGATATCCTCGGCGACGGATTGCGGGAAGCCCAGGCGCGCGCCGCCGCGGTTGTCTTCGAGCAGGCGGGCCATGTAATCGACGCAGCCGGATCGGCCCCAGAGTTCCTGAATCCGGGTGCAGATATGGCCGTAATCCTCGATCGAACGCGCTGGTGCGCCCTTGGCTGCCTGCCAGTCGTTCGCCTGAATATTGAAGTTGCGCCGCAGTTCTATGGCCGATTGCTCGAAATCCTCCTTCTTGCCCGACGTCTTGTAGATGTCGAGGAGTTTCAGCCAGTGGTAGAGGGTGCGGCGGGGATGGGCGCGGATGTGGTCGACCAGCGTATCGGCGGCAGCTTGCGTCAAGCCCATCGAGACCATGACTTCGGCCAGTTCGAGCGCCTGGTCGACTTCCGGCAGCTCGACTGGCTCGCCGGGGCCGGCCGAGTCGGCGGATGACGCGGCCGGCTCAAACGGCGGAGCGATGCCGGGTGGCGGAGCGGGCAGGAATTCGGGCTCCGTATCCAGCGCCACGGCGGCAGCCCGGATCGCCTGCGAAATGCCGGGCGACGGGCCGGTATTTCCGGCCGGCAGCGGCGCGGCAGGCAGGGGCTCGGCAATTGTCGTTTCGGCCGCCTTGATGTTGGGCGACGGCGTTGCGGCGGCCGATGTCGGCGCCGCTGCCGCTTGCCGCCGCAACGCCCAAAGCAGGCCCAGCAGGGCGAGGACACCGCCGCCCGCGGCGATCTGCATCCAGGGCAGATCCTGCGGCGCGGCGGGCGGCGGAACGCTGGCGGCAGCGACCGGCGGCGGCGTAACTGGCGGCGGCGCGGTGCCATCTGGCGTGGCGACCGGCAGAGGCGCCGCGGCGGCGGGGCGGTCCGCCGGCATGGCCTCGATCAGCGCGCGAACTTCCGTCACCGTGGCCTGCATGCGCAGCAGCCGCGCGGACATGTCGTTCAGGGTCGCGGTTTCTTCCCGCAACGGGGCCAGCGATTTCAAATCGAGGCACAGGATCGTCCGCTCCTCGTCGGTGAGCTTGTAGGCCGCCGATGCAGGAGGGCCGATGCCTTGGGCCGGATTGGGAGCGGGAGTCGGGGCCGTACCGGCCGCCGCAAGGCAGGCGAATGCCGACATCCCGGCCGCGAGCACGGCCCGAAGCGGGCTGGCATGACGCCGCATGGCTGGCCGATTGGTCAACGGAATTCCCGGTTACACTTGTCCCATCAAATAATTCTAAGGGCCGCCGTCGCGGCGGCTTTGCCCGAGGAACGCCTGTGCCACCCGTCTTTTCCCTGGTTTCGCCGCTGGTTCCGGTCGCCGGCAGCGACAGCGCTTTCCCGGTGCGGCGCATCTACTGCGTCGCCCGCAATTACGCCGAACATGCGCGCGAAATGGGCGGCAGCGGACGTGAAGCGCCGTTCTTCTTCATGAAACCGGCCGATGCCGTGCTGCCGGTGCCGCTGGGCGCTACCGGCCAGATGGCCTATCCGCCGCGCACCGCCGACCTGCACCACGAGATCGAGCTGGTCGCCGCCATCGGCCTGGGCGGGCGCAACATCGCCGCCGCCGCGGCGCACCGGCACATCTACGGCTATGCCGTCGGCCTGGACATGACGCGCCGCGACCTCCAGGCGGAACTCAAAAAGCAGGGCCGGCCGTGGGATCTCGCCAAGGGCTTCGACCAGTCGGCGCCGCTCGGCGCGATCCACCCGGCAACCGAGATCGGCCATCCGCAGCGCGGCGCGATCCAGCTCGAAGTCAATGGCGTCGCACGCCAGCGCGGCGACCTCGCCGACATGATCTGGTCGGTGCCCGAGATCGTCGCCATCCTCTCCGAGTATTTCGAGCTGCAGGCCGGCGACCTCGTCTTCACTGGCACGCCCGCGGGCGTCGGCCCGGTGCTGCGCGGCGACCGGCTCGTCGGCAGTATCGCCGGCCTCGGCGAGCTTTCCCTCACCATCGTCTGCGGGGCAGTCGCCGAGTTGGGCTGCGGGGCAGTCGCCGAGTCGGGCTGAGCCGTCAAGATCGGTCGATGCCCCTGCTGCCGACCGCCCTATCGGTCCGGATTCGATGAACTATATTGGACTACGGATCAGGGTTCTGTTCCGCCGGAAGCCTTCTCCGACGCGGCAATACAAGTGCCGCGGGGACGGTTTTCCGTTGGTTCGCTTGACTCCCGATGGAGGCTATCATGACAAGGAAATTCATAGATTGCCGCGAATATCCGAGTGAGCTGAATTGCAGCGTCGCCATTTCGGCCGACACCGAAGACGAGTTGCTCGAAGCCGCTGTGCAGCATGCATGCACGGTGCACGGTCACACGGATACGGCGGAGATGCGCGCCACGTTGCGCACGATGTTCAAAGAGGGTATGCCGTACGAGTATCGCAAGGCGGCCTGAGGCCGCGGCGGGCGGCGGCTGTTTCCTCGCGATTCAGCGCCGTTCGCGCTTCAGGCGGGCGGCGAACTTCTGCCGCAGCTTCGCCGCTTTCGGCGCAACGACGGCTAGGCAGTAGGGTTGCGCCGGATTGTGGGCGAGGTAGTCTTGGTGGTAGTCCTCGGCGCGCCAGAAGGCCGGCGCCGGCAGGACTTCGGTGACGATGGGCCGCGGCCAGATGCGCTGCGTTTCCAGTGCCGCGATCAAGTCCCTGGCGGTGCGTTCCTGCTCGGACGAGCAGGTGAAAATCACCGAGCGGTATTGGGTGCCGACGTCGTTGCCTTGGCGGTTCTTCGTCGTCGGGTCGTGGATGGCGAAGAAGGCCTCCAGCAGCGTGCGGAAGTCGATGACGTCGGGATCGAAAGTGACTTGCACGACTTCGGCGTGGCCGGTGCTGCCGTCGCAAACCTGCCGGTAGTCGGGGTGGTCGATATGGCCGCCGCTGTAGCCGGAGATCACCGATGCGACGCCTTCGAGCTGGCGCAGGGCGGCTTCGAGGCACCAGAAGCAGCCGCCGCCGAGGATTGCAGTTTCCATAGCCGTTCCTCCTGGCCTGATTATGGGTCAGGCCGGACGGATCGGCGACTCGTCCATCAGGGGGATTTGCTCGCGCAGTTCGAGGATGCGGTCCTGCCAGTAATGCGGCGTGCCGAACCAGGGGAAGGCGGCGGGAAAAGCCGGGTCGTGCCAGCGCCGCGCGATCCAGGCGCTGTAGTGGATCAGGCGCAGCGTGCGCAGGGCCTCGATCAGGTGCAGCTCGCGGTCGTCGAATTCGCGGAACTGCTCGTAGCCGCGCAGGAGCTTGCCGAGCTGGAGGCCCATCGTCTCTTCGTCGCCCGCAAGCAGCATCCAGAAATCCTGTACCGCGGGGCCGCTACGGCTGTCGTCGAAGTCGACGAAGTGCGGGCCGTCGCCGGTCCACAGCACGTTGCCCTGGTGGCAGTCGCCGTGCAGCCGCAGGGTCTGCACCTTGCCGGCGCGCTCGAAGGCGCGGCGCACGCCGTCCAGGGCCTGGTCGGCGACGCTGGTCCATGCCGCCGCCAGCTCCTCCGGGACGAAGCCGCCTTTGATCAGGAAATCGCGCGGCTCCGCGCCGAAGCTGGCGATGTCGAGCGCGGGCCGCGCGGCATAGGGTGAGAGTTCGCCGACGGCGTGGATGCGGCCGAGGAAGCGGCCCATCCATTCGAGGGTCTCGATGCGGTCGAACTCGGGCGCGCGGCCGCCCTGCTTCGGGAACACGGCAAAGCGGTAGCCGCCGTGCTCGTGCAGCGTGCGCCCCTCGATGACCAGCGGCGCCACGACGGGTATTTCGCGCGCGGCGAGTGCGCGCGTGAAGTCGTGTTCTTCGAGAATGGCGGCGTTGCTCCAGCGGCCGGGGCGGTAGAACTTGGCAACGACGAAACTGCCATCGTCGCGGCCGATCTGGAAGACGCGGTTCTCGAAGCTGTTCAGCGCCAGCAGGCGGCCGTCGCAGCGCAAGCCGGCGCCCTCGACGGCGTCGAGGATGCGGTCGGGCGTCAGCCCGGCGTAGGGCGCGGCGGCGCTCAAGGACCGCAGTCCAACTCGGCGACTGCCCCGCAGTCCAACTCGGCGACTGCCCCGCAGGCGCGGCCGACGCGCAGGGCGATGGGCCAGACGATCTCCCGCGCCCCTTCGCCCCAGAGCGGCCGCAAGACTTCGCCCAACGGCAGGGTCGGATCGCGGCTCTCGGCCTGGGAGAGATAGCGCGTCGCCGTCCAGGTGCGCAGGTAGGCGAGCAGGTCTTCGAGCGTCCATTGCAGGCGGATCTCGAAAGCGGGCGCGGTGATTTCGGCGAAGGGGAAAGGCAGGGTGCGATAGCCTTCGTCGACCCACTTGCGTTCCGCCGGCCACCATGACGCCAGCACGCGGCCGTAATAGTCGGCGAAGACTGCATCTATGCCCGGCTCCGCGCGCAGCAATTGATAAGTCCAGGCGGCGAGGACGCCGCCGGGCTTCAGCACCCGCCTCGCCTCGGCGTAAAAGCGGTCGAAGTCGAACCAGTGCAATGCCTGGGCGACGGTGACGAGATCGCAGCAGGCATCCGCCAGGCCGCTCGCCTCGGCCGCTGCCACGCGGTATTCGACGCGAGGATGGGCCGGGGCGGCTTCGATCTGGCGCGCGGCGAGGTCGGTGGCGACGACGCGGCCGAAGCGCGCGGCGAGCGGCAGCGAGGCCTGGCCGTTGCCGCAGCCGCAATCCCAGGCGAGATCGTGCTGCGCTGTTTGAGCCGCGAGCCAGTCGAACAGCGCCGGCGGATAGTCGGGGCGGAATTTCGCGTAGTCGGCCGCGTGACCGGAGAAGTGGTCGGCGGCCATCAGGCGCCCTCCCGTTCGGCGAGGCGCCGCAGGACCAGCGGGAAGGCGCCGGTGAGGAGGCAGGCGATGCCCGAGACGATCAGCGCCATGCCGGCCATGTCGTCGTTGAACAACGGATGGACGCCCCGCAGCAGGCCGGCGAGCGCGGCCGCCCCCGCCAGCAGGCACAGCGCGCCGAGCGCGGCGAAGACAATGAAGCTGTAGGGCCAGTGACGGGTTCGATTCATTTCAGTCGCGGGGTGAACGGGTTCCGCTGTGATAGGGACGTCGCATTGTAGTCGGCCGCCACGGTTCCGAGGCAATCACGATCTGCCGGCAGCACGCGGGGAGGCCCGGCCGAATAAGGAGAAATCGCCGGGTAAATCCCCGGTTAAGATGAAACTCCGGCCGGCGGCATCGGATATGATGGCGGCAACCGGCTTGCGCGCCATGGAATTCCATGCCAACCATAATTTCTCATCCGACTGTCCCGTGACCGATATCGCCGGCAAGCCATCGCTGCTGATCGTCGACGACGACCAGCTCATCATCGATAGCCTCGGCTTCACCCTCGGCCGCGATTTCGCCGTCTTGACGGCTGCCAGCCGAACGGAAGCCGTAGACAAGCTCGTGACGTGCGCGGTGGCGCCGGCACTGGCGCTGATCGATCTGGGCCTGCCGCCCACGCCGCACCGCCCCGACGAGGGTTTTGCCCTGATCTCGGAACTGCTCGCCCGGGCTCCGGCCATCCGCATCGTCGTGCTTTCCGGGCAGAACGACGAAGCCAACGCCCGCCACGCCCGCGCCCTCGGCGCGGTCGATTTCGTCGCCAAACCGGCAAGCCCGGAGGGTTTGCGGGCATTGTTTCAGCAAATCCTCGCCTATCCGAGCCAGGCCGTTTCCGCCACCGCCGGCGAACCGGAACTGGTCGGCGAGAGCCTGCCGCTGCAAAGGCTGCGGCTCCAGTTGCGGCAATACGCCAATTCGCCCTTCCCGGTCCTGATCGACGGCGAATCGGGCAGCGGCAAGGAAATCGTCGCCGCCAGCCTGCACCGCCTCTCCCAGCGCAGCAGCCAGCCCTACCTGGCCTTGAACTGCGCCGCCATTTCGCCGACGCTGGTGGAACCGACGCTGTTCGGCCACGCCAAGGGCGCCTTCACGGGTGCCGTCGGCGCCCGCGCCGGCTATTTCGAGGAAGCGGCAGACGGCACGCTCTTCCTCGACGAAATCGGCGAACTGCCGCTCGACCTCCAGCCGAAACTGCTGCGCGTGCTCGAGAACGGCGCCTACCAGCGTGTCGGCGAAACGCAGGGGCGCGTATCGCGGGCTCGCGTCGTCGCCGCCACCAACCGCGACCTCAAGAAGGAAGTGCGCGAGGGCCGCTTCCGCGCCGATCTCTACCACCGGCTCTCGGTGTTTTCCATCGCCGTGCCGCCCTTGCGCGAGATGGGCAAAGACCGGCTGCTGCTGCTCGACCACTTCCGCCGCCACTACGCCGCCCAAGCCGGCCAGGCGCCTTTCGGCCTTTGCGCGGAAGCCGAAGCGCGCTGGCTTGCCTATCATTTCCCCGGCAATGTACGGGAACTGCGCAATATCGCCATCCGCCTCGCCACCAAGTACGCCGGCCAGGACGTCGCGGCGGCCGAGCTGGAAGCGGAGCTCGATACCTCGTTCGCCGACGTGGCGGAACTTCCGGTGCTGCACCGCGACCCGCTGGCGCTGATCGACCTCGCGCTCGCCCACCTGAAAGAAGAAGGGGAAAGCTTCAGTCTCGACGACACGCTGCGCAACTGGGAATCCGCCTACATCGAGGCCGCACAGCGCCTCACCCAGGGCAACGTCAGCCATGCCGCAAAACTTCTCGGCGTCAATCGGACAACGCTCTACAATCGCATGGAAACCCTGGCGCGCAGCAGGGGAAAAACCTAAGGGGAACCGCCCGACCATGTACCTTGAGCATTTCGGCCTGGCGGAACCGCCGTTCCGCATCACGCCCCACACGGACTTCTTCTTTTCCGGCGCCAACCGCGGCGCAACTCTGGAAGCGCTGGTCTACGCCATCACCCATGACGAAGGCATTGTCAAGGTCAGCGGCGAGGTCGGCAGCGGCAAGACCATGCTGTGCCGGGTGCTGATGGAGCGGCTGCCGCCCCATGTCGATACCGTCTATCTCGCCAATCCCTCGCTGTCGCGCGACGACATTCTTTATGCCATCGTCGCCGAGTTGGGGCTGACGGTGGCGGATAACGCCCGCACCAGCGCTGTGCAGCGCATGCTTCAGGATCATCTGGTGACGATCTACGGCGCGGGGCGCCAGATTGTGGTGCTGATCGACGAGGCCCACGCCATGCCGGCTGAAACCCTCGAGGAAATCCGCCTCCTGTCCAATCTGGAATCGAACCGGCACAAGCTGCTGCAGCTCGTGCTGTTCGGCCAGCCGGAACTGAACGACATCCTGGCGCGCCCGGACATGCGCCAGTTGAAGGAACGCATTACCCACAACTTCACGCTCGAACCGCTGGTGCGCAACGACATCGCCCACTATCTCGATTTCCGCATGCGCGCCGCCGGCTACCGCGGCCCGGAGGTTTTCGGCGCCGCCGCCGTCAAGCTGATCGCCGGCACGTCGCTCGGGCTCACCCGCCGCATCAACATTCTCGCCGACAAGGCCCTGCTGGCGGCCTTCGCCGCCAACGACCACCAGATCACGCCCAAGGAAGTCAAAGCCGCCATTCGCGATTCGGAATTCGCCAGGACGGCACGCAGTGCCTCCCGGCGCCATCTCATCGTCGGCGCCGCAGTTGCCGGCACCGCGCTCCTGGCGCTGACTCTCGTCCTGAGAAACAAGCAGGTCGCCGAACCTGCTCCGGCCTTTCCACCCGCGACCAGCCAAGCGCCAAGCAACCTGCCGTCGGCCACCGCCGCCCCGGCGCCGACTGTCGTCCGGCCGCCGCTCGAAACTGCCGCCGCCCCCCCGGCCAAGGTCGCCAAAGCGGCTCTGACCGCAGCCGCCGGCGGGACCGGCCCCCAAGGAGACTGGCCCGAACTCGGGCCGGTGACCCGGCAACTGGCCATCGAGAGCCGCGCCTGGCTGGCAATGGCGCCCGACGAACGCTGGTTCCTGCAACTGGTCAGGACAAACGTTTCCCAGGCCCCGCGGGTGGAGGCGGTCGCCGCCATTGCGTCCGAACTTCTCAGGAAGGAGCAGGTGAAGGTCTATGCCATCGAACTGGACGGAATCCGCCGCCTGGGCGTGATCTATGGCGATTTCGCCAGCCAGGCCGAAGCCGCCGCCGCCGCCGCCGACCTGCCGCAAGGCCTGAAAGTGCTGACACCCTATCCGCGGCAGGTCAGGCGTTTGCGTTAGCATGGGAAGCGAGTTTCACGGGCCGGCCGCTAAAGATTGGAAACCGTCGCATGATAAAGCGGTATGCTGGCGCAAAGAGAGGAGCTTGCCAGTCAAATTCAATCGATAAATCATGCGGTTGCTATTGATTATTGCCGTGTTATGATCAACGCATTTGCATCGGCTCGGGATGCGAAAGGTGTCTTAGCCCACGACATGACAAATAGAATACTGGTTGCTGCTCCACTCCTTGCGCTGGCCGTCGCGGCATGCACCACTGCGCCTTTTCAGCCAGGCAGCGGGCATATCAAGGCCGAGGCGGCGCCTCCCGTGGCGCGCAATATCCCGGCCCCGGTGCAGAATACGGTCGCCCTGTCCAAGCCCAAGGCGGCGCCGAAAGTCGAGACTTACAGCGTCGTCGTCAACAATGTCCGCGTCCAGGAACTGCTCTTCGCGCTGGCCCGCGACGCCAAGGTCAACGTCGACATCCACCCCGGCATCAACGGCGTCGTCACGCTGAATGCCATCGACCAGACGCTGCAACAAATCCTGACCCGCATCGCCAAGCAGGTCGACATGCGCTGGGAACTCGACGGCCCCAACCTGGCCGTGATGCCCGACTCGCCCTTCCTGCGCACCTACAAGGTCGACTACGTCAACATGTCGCGCGACGTGACCGGCACGGTATCGATCAGCACCCAGATTGCATCGACGAGTACCAGCGCCACGGGCGCTGCCACCGGCGCCGTCGGCAATACCTCGACGACTGCCGTGAAGAGCTCGGCGCAAAACCACTTCTGGGAATCGCTGGACAAGAATCTGAAGGATATCCTGCGCGAGACCGACAAAATTCTCCCGGAAGGATCGAGCGAGACGGTCATCGAGCGCACCGACCAACAATCGACCACGGGCACGGGTGCGGGTGCGCAAGCGCCGAAAACAAGCGGGCGCGGCTACTCCAACCCGTCTTCGATCGCCGGCAGCCCGAACCCCGCCGCCCTGCAACAAGAAGGGACCACGGTCGTGCGCCGCACCACGTTTCGCGAAGCGGCCGCGGTCATCGTGAACTCCGAAGCCGGCGTCGTCGTAGTGCGCGCCACCTCCCGGCAACACGAGAAGGTGCAGGAATATCTCGACCTGGTGACCACCAACTCCCGCCGCCAGGTCATTATCGAAGCCACCATCGCCGAGGTGACTCTGGGCGACCAGTACCAGCAGGGCATCAACTGGCAGAGCTTGCGCTCCGCGCGCAGCAATGGTTCCCATACCGCCGGCGTCTCGGTGACGCAAAACAGCTCCACCGTGTCAGGGACGGCAGCCGCCGTCGCAGGCACCGCATTGACCGGTGCCGCTCTGGTGCTCAACTACGTCGCGCCGGGACTGGGCATCGCGTCGACCATTTCGTTGCTGGAAACTTTCGGCACGGTCAAAGTATTGTCCAGTCCGAAAATCAGCGTGCTCAACAACCAGACGGCCATGCTCAAGGTCGTCGACAACATCGTCTATTTTACGGTCAAGGCCGACACGACCACGGCATCGACCGGCATCGCCACCACGACCTACACCACCACGCCGCAATCGGTATCGGTGGGCCTGGTGATGAGCGTCACGCCGCAAATCAGCGAAAGCGGCAGCATTCTTCTCAACGTGCGCCCGACCATCTCCAGCCTCAAGGGCGCCGGCAAAACGGACCCGACCCCCGGGCTGACCGTCCCGAACATCGTTCCCGAGATCCAGACGCGCGAGATGGAATCCATGCTGCGCCTCTCCGATGGCGAAGTCGCCGTGATGGGCGGCTTGATGGAAGACAAGATCAATTACAACACCGACGCCGTTCCGGGTCTGGGCAGCATTCCCGGCATCGGCAATTTCTTCCGCAACCGCAACGACACCAACACCAAGACCGAACTGGTGATATTCCTGCGCCCCACCGTCATCCGCGATCCGAGCGTCAACGGCGACTATCGCAACTTCCGCGACCAGTTGCCGACCAAGGACTTCCTTGCCCCCCCGCCGACCCAGCAGCCGCTCGCAGGAGGCAAAGCTCCGTGAGCCTGCTCATGGATGCCCTGAAAAAAGCCGAGCAGGCGAAGCGGCAGGGGCTGGCGGAAGACGCGGCGGGGGAAGTTCCTGCCCAGGACAAGGCTGCCTCGCTGGCGCTGGAACCGCTGGAGCCCACGCTCAGCACGCCGATCGAGAAATCGTCGGCGCCGGCACCGAACTCCCTGCCGGAACTGCCTTCCCAACTGGAAGCGCTGGATGCGGAATTCCTGGAGCAAATCCAGCGCTCCGCTCCCGCCAGGAAAGCGGCCGCCGCAAAGCCCGGCGCCGCCGGACCCCGGCCAGGTGCCGATAAACCGGCGGCGGATAGCACCGCGTCGGCGCAGGCCCGACAGGCTGCGTCTACCCCGGATGCCGGGCGCGAGGCGGCGAAAAACGTTTTCGGCGCCAAGCAGGCCCCGGCAGGGAAAAACATGGCCTTTGCGATCACCGTCGGCGTCGTGACCCTGATCGCGGCGATCGGCATCGGCGTCTATTTCTGGCTGCAATTGCAGCCGGCCGGAGGTCTGGCGCCCGTTGCGCAAATGCAGCCGCGGCCTATCCCGCCCGCGCCAGCCGTTCCGCCGGCACCCGCCGTCGCCGTTCAACCGCCCGCCCCGCCGGTAGCGGCGACTCCCGCAGCAAGTGCCGAGGCAATGCCGCCGCGGCAACCGGCCGAAACCTTCGCCGCAGCGCCCACGGCCGGCCGCCAGGCCGCTCCTGCCGCGGAGGCCCCGATCCGCATCACTAAGTCGAAATTCAAGCTCGACCCCTCCCTGGCACGGGCTTTCGATGAACTGAATGCCGGCGAACTCGCGGCGGCGCAGGCCGATTATGCCCAAGTGCTGAACTCCGAGCCGAAGAACCCGGACGCGCTGCACGGCATGGCTGCTGTCGCGCTGCGCCAGAGGCAGTACGACAGGGCCGAGGAATTCTATCTGCGCGCCATCGAGGCCGACCCAAAAGATGCCATCGCCCAAGCCGGACTCTTCGGCCTGCGCGGCCAGGGCGATCCGGTCAATGCCGAAAGCCGCCTCAAGACCCTGATCGCCGCCCAGCCCGACCAGCACTTCCTCCATTTCGCGCTCGGCAACATCTACGCCGCCGCCGGCCGCTGGAACGAAGCCCAGACGGCCTTCTTCAAGGCTTACACGGGTGATCCCGAGCATCCGGATTACCTCTTCAACCTCGCCATCAGCCTCGACCACCTGCGCCAATCCAAGCTGGCGGCGCAGTATTACAATCAGGCGTTGGCTGCGGCGGGCAACCGCCCGGCGAGTTTCGACAAGGCGCAGGCGGCAACGCGGTTGCGCGAACTGCAACCCTGATTTTCCAGGCATCCGTGCGATGCCGGGCTAAAGCGGACGGATGAACTCACCGAACCCCCATCGTCGCCCGATCGGCCAAATCCTGCTTGCGCAAGGCGTGATCAGCGAAGATCAGCTGCGCATCGCGCTGCTCGAACAGATGAAGTCGAACCAGCCGGTAGGTCGCCTGCTGGTCAGCCTCGGCTTCGTTTCCGAAGCGACGTTGCGCGACGCGCTCGGCGAATCTCTCGGCCAGAAGGCGGTCGACCTCGGCCATGCCATCGTCGATCCCGCGGCGCTGCAGCTGATACCGCGCGAGATGGCAAAACGTCACCACCTGCTGCCGCTCGACTATCGCGCCGAGCAGCGCAAGCTCACCGTCGCCATTTCCGATCCCAACGACATCGTCGCGCTGGACAAGCTGCGCGCGCTGGTGCCGCACGAACTGCTGATCGAGACGCTGCTGGCGGGCGAATCCGAAATCGCCCACGCCATCGACCAGTACTACGGCCACGAGCTCTCGATCGACGGCATCCTGCACGAAATCGAGACCGGCGAGATCGACTACCGCTCGCTCGCCACGACGATGGACGAATACAGCCAGCCGGTGGTGCGGCTGGTCGACGCCCTGCTCACCGATGCCGTCAAGCGCGGCGCCTCGGACATCCACTTCGAGCCGGAGGCGAACTTCCTGCGCATCCGCTACCGCATCGACGGCATCCTGCGGCAGATCCGCGCCCTGCACAAATCCTACTGGGCGGCAATGGCGGTGCGCATCAAGGTCATGAGCGGCATGAACATCGCCGAGACGCGCGCGCCGCAGGACGGCCGCATCTCCATCAACATCAGCGGCCGCGAGGTGGATTTCCGCGTCGCCGTGCAGCCGACCATCCACGGCGAAAACGTCGTGCTGCGCATTCTCGACCGCCAGAAGGGCATCGTGCCGCTCGACGGGCTCGGCCTCGACGACCACCAGCTCGACCTGCTGCGGCTGATGATCGCGCGGCCCGAAGGCATCCTGCTCGTCACCGGCCCCACCGGCAGCGGCAAGACCACCACGCTCTACTCGGTGCTCAACCACGTCAACGAGGAGGGCATCAACATCATGACCCTCGAAGACCCGGTCGAGTACCCGATGGCGATGATCCGCCAGACCTCGGTGGCCGAATCGGCGAAGCTCGATTTCGCCAACGGCATCCGCTCGATGATGCGCCAGGATCCGGATGTCATCCTGGTCGGCGAGATCCGCGACGCCGACACCGCCGAAATGGCCTTTCGCGCCGCCATGACCGGCCATCAGGTATTCTCGACGCTGCATACCAACTCGGCCATCGGCGCCATCCCGCGCCTGCTCGACATCGGCGTACTGCCGGACATCATGGCCGGCAACATCATCGGCGTCATCGCCCAGCGCCTGGTGCGCCGCCTCTGCCCGCAATGCCGCAAGCCCTATCCGGCCGAGGCGCACGAGCAAAAGCTCCTCGGCGTGGAAAACCAGCGCCCTCCCTCCATCCTCTATCGCGCCGCCGGCTGCGAGCACTGCGAATTCCAGGGCTACCGCGGCCGCATTGCCATCATGGAGCTGCTGCGCCTGGACGCCGACATCGACGAAATGATCGCCCGGCGCGCGACCACGCGCGAAATACACAATCTCGCGCTCGCGCGCGGTTTCCGCCCGCTCGCCGAGGACGGCCTGCGGCGCGTGCTCGACGGCTCCACGTCGCTGGAGGAAGTCGCCCGCGTCGTCGACCTGACGGAGCGCATGTAATGTCGCTCTACGCCTACAAGGCCATGAACACCGCCGGCCGCGTCGTCGCCGGCCGCATGGACGCCATCAACGCGGTCGACCTCGAGATGCGCCTGAAACGCATGGATCTCGACTTCATCAACGGCGGCCCGGTCAAACGGGGCCTGCGCTTCGGCGGCAACGTGCCGCGGCGCGAACTGATCAATTTCTGCTTCCACCTCGAACAACTCACGCACGCCGGCGTGCCCATCGTCGAAGGGCTGGTCGATCTGCGCGACAGCATCGACCACCCGCAATTCCGCGAGGTGCTGGCGGGCATGGTCGAAAGCATCGAGGGTGGCAAGACGCTGTCGCAGGCGATGGAAGTACATCAGCGCGTGTTCGACGAAGTCATGGTCAGCCTGATCCGCTCCGGCGAAGACACCGGCAAGCTTTCCGAGGTGCTCACCAACATCGTCGAATCGCTCAAGTGGCAGGACGAACTGGCGGCCCATACCAAAAAGCTGGTGATGTACCCGGCCTTCCTCGGCGCCATCATGGTCGCCCTGGTCTTTTTCATGATGGTCTATCTCGTGCCGAAGATGGTCGGCTTCATGAAGAACATGGGCCAGCAGCTGCCCCTGCAAACGGAGATACTCATCGCCGTGTCGGGCTTCTTCGTCAACTATTGGTATCTCCTGCTCTTCATCCCCATCGCCATCGCCGTCGCGATCAACTTCGCCATCCGCACCAACCCGAAAGCCCGCTACAACTTCGACAATGCCAAGCTGCACATCCCCCTGCTCGGCGAGATCCTGCGCAAGATCATCCTCTCGCGCTTCGCCAGCACCTTCGCCATGATGTACGGCTCCGGCATCACCATCCTCGACTCCATCCGCGCCACCGAAAAGGTCGTCGGCAATGTCGTCATTGCCCAGGGCCTGGAGCGCGTCGGCCAGATGATCTCGGACGGCGAGAACGTCACCGTCGCCTTCCAGAACGTCGGCCTGTTTCCGCCGCTGGTGATCCGCATGCTGCGCGTCGGCGAGAACACCGGCGCGCTCGACCGGGCGCTGATCAACGTCGGCTATTTCTACAACCGCGACGTGCGCGAATCCATCGGCCGCGTGCAGACGATGATCGAACCCGCCATGACGGTCATGATCGGTATCGTCATGGGCTGGATCATGCTCTCCGTGCTCGGCCCGATTTACGACGTCATCACCAAGATGAAAACCTGACCATGGTCGCGCGCCGCATCCTCTTCCTCGACGCCTCCCGCCTGACGGCCTACCACTGGCAGGGCGGTCTCGTCCAGGCCGAAGGGGAATTCACGCCCGACGCCACCGGCCTCGAAACCTTTGGCGCGTACCTGGGGCAACACCGCGCCAGCTTGTTCTACCTGCTGGCCGACGTCGTCGAGGAGGGTTTCCAGCTCGAAGACATTCCCCACATCACCGGCCGCGACCGCATTGCCTTCATCAAGCGCAAGCTCGGCCAGTACTACTACGGCACGCCGCTGGCCGCCGCCCTGCCGCAGGGACGGCTCAAGGACGGACGGCGCGACGAGCGCATGCTGTTCGCCGCACTGACCCGGCCGCAGCACTTCGAGCCATGGCTGGAAGCGTTGAAGCAGGCCGAAGTCGCCCTGGCCGGCGTGTTCTCGCTGCCCCTGGCCATGACGGGCATGGCCGCGCCCCTCAGCCGCGACCACAAACGCTTCCTGCTGATCACCCTGACCCACGGCGGCCTGCGCCAGACCTTTTTCGAGGACGGCCAACTGCGCTTCTCGCGCCTGACGGTGCTGGCCACCGGCTCGCTGGACGAATCGGCTATCGCCTGCGCCATCGAAGCGGCGAAAATCTACCAGTATCTTATCGGCCAACGGCTGATCGCCCACGGCATGCCGCTGCCGGTCCTCGTCCTCGCCCATCCCGCCCAGACCAAAGTCTTCCGCGAGCACTGTAAGGATTCGGACGAATTGCGCTTCGACTACCTCGACCTCCTGGCCGTAGCCTCCCGCTTCGGCCTGAAGACGGCCCTGCAAGACTCGCACAGCGAAGCGCTGTTCGCGCAACTCCTGATCCGGAAGGCGCCGCGCGCACAGTTCGCCCATGCCGAGGCGCGGCGCTTCTTCCATCTCTGGCAGGTTCGCTTCGCCCTCAACAGCGCCGGGGTCGTGGTTCTCGCCGGTTGCCTGCTGTTCGCCGGCAAGCAACTGCTCGACCTCTACCGGCTCAGGGGAAGCACCGAACTCATCCGCACGCAGAACGAAAGCAACGACCAGAAATACCAGGCCGTGCTGAAGGCGCTGCCGCAAATACCGATTGCCACCGACAACCTGCGCGCATTGGTCGGCCGCTACGAGGAGCTGCTGAAGTCCTCGCCCGGCCCGGAACCCATGTACCAGCGCCTCAGCGCCGCGCTCAAGGACTTCCCGCGCATCGAACTCGAGCGTCTGAACTGGACGGTGGCCAGCCGTATCGACGATGCCTTTGCCAACCCGGGCGGCGACAAGCCTGCGCCGGCACCCGCCCAGACGGCCGCCACGCCCGCCGGCTCGTTTGCCGTCGTCGACATCCTCGCGACGCTGCCGCTGGCGATGGCCAACGACCATCGCGGCCAGATCGACCTCATCAACGGCTTCGCCGACCGTCTGCGGACAGACCCGGCGATCCAGGTTCGCATCCTGAGCCGGCCCTTCGATGCCGAATCGGGCAAGGCGCTGAAGAGCAGCGGCGGCTCCGCCACCGCGGAAATGCCCAAGTTCTCCCTGCGCGTTGCGCAGAAACTCTGACGCCGCCATGACGATCGCCTCCAAAGATTTCGTCCGATTGCGCTGGAGCCTGCTGCTCTTTATCGTGCTCGTCCTCCTCGGCGGCGCTGCCGTGTTCGCGACCCGGCACCTCGCCGAACAGGAAGCAAAGACCAACCAGCAGGTGCTGGCGCAGCGCGACGATATCCAGGCGCGCCTCGCCCGCGCCAACGAGGAAACGGCCGAAATCCGCCAGAAGATCGGCCGCTACCAGGAAATCGAAGCGCGCGGCCACCTCGGCCAGGAACACCGGCTGGAGTGGGTCGAGCGCATCGCCCAGATCAAGAACGCGCGCCGGCTCATCGACATCCAGTACGAACTGTCGCCGCAGAAGCCGGTCGATGCGGCGTTGTTGCCCAATGGCGGCACGGCAGGCGGCTATGAATTCATGGCCAGCACGATGAAATTGCAGATACAGCTGCTGCATGAAGACGATCTGCTCGGCTTCCTCAACGACCTCAACGGCAGCGTGCAGGCTTTCCTGCATGTGCGCGGCTGCCATGTCGAGCGCGCCGCGAAAAGCGGCGCCGAGCGCGGCATCGCCGCCCAGCTCAAGGCCGAGTGCACCATCGACTGGATCACGCTGCGGGAGAAGAAATGATGTCCGCCCGCCGCCTGCCGCTAATCCTCCTGGCATTCGCCGCGACCCTGCCCGCCGGCGCGGCGGCCGAACCGCTCGGCCGCCTGTTCCTCACGCCGGAACGCCGTGTCATGCTCGAACGCCAGCGACAGTCGAACATACAGGAGCAGGCCCAAACCCTCGAAGGCGCCACCATGAGCCTCGACGGCGTCATCACCCGCTCCAACGGCAAGGCCACCGTCTGGATCAACGGCCGGCCGCAGAACGAAAACATGGCCGGCACCGGCGTCCAGGCCGGCGTCTCCCGCCGCGAGCCCAACCGCGCCACCCTCGTCACCGGCGATGAAATCCCCGCCGAGCTGCGCGTGGGCGAATCCATCAACCGCGCCACACGCGAGAAAAACGATGTTGTCGCTCCCGGCGCCGTTGTCGTGACCAAACCGCGCGCCCCGGCGCGCTAGGGTATTCGCCGTGACGATGCGCACGGGCCGACAGCAAGGCTACGCGCTGCTCTTCATGCTCATCATCCTGGTGATGGGCAGCCTCTACGGCGTCGTCAGCCAGCTCGACGCGGCGACGCAGAAATATGGGCGCAGCACGGCGACCATACAGGCGCTGGCGCTGGCGAAGGAGGCCCTCATCGGCGATGCGGTCTCGCAATCGCCGGTGACGTCGGCAGGCGAGCTACGTCTCCCAGATTTGGGCTTCGGCGTCGGTTACACCCCCAAGGAAGGCAGTTCCGCGCCGAACTTCTCCGGCAACAACCAGGACTATTCTGTGGTTGGGAAAATTCCGTGGAAAACCCTTGGCATTCCGCCGTTGCGCGACGAATATGGGGAATGCCTCTGGTACGCGGTTTCCGGCCGCTTCAAGAAAAACCCGCAAACCAGCGTATTGAATTGGGACACCCAGGGGCAAATCGACGTCATCGACGGCAATGGCAGCATCATCGCAAGTAATGTCGTCGCGCTGATAGCGGCCGCTGGGCCAGCCTTGGACGGCCAAAACCGCGTTTCAGCCGATCCGGCCTACACGCAGTGCGGCGGCAACTACGATGTCCGCAATTACCTCGACTCCTACGATGTCTCCAACGCCGTATCCGGCCAAGTCAATTATTTCGCCGGCAGCACCAATAACCGGGTTGCGCTCAACAGCAACAACAAACAGTTCGTGGCGACAAACGGCGACCACTACAATGACCGCTTTCTTTACATGATGGTCGATGATATTTTCCGCCCCATTATCCGGCGCAGCGACTTTGCAACTCAGATCAGCAGTCTTCTCGACGATTCCACCTTCCGAACCCATCTCCAATCAGTTGTCATTGCAGGCAGCAAGGGGATGGATAATGTTAGCTGCACGAACACAAGCTCATCGAACACAACGTTCTGTACCAACTGGAAGGAAATGTTGTTGCTAACCCAACTGTCCACGCCTGCCTCGATCACCCTCAACGGCGCAGCGACTTCACCGTGCAATCGGGTGCTGATTTTCGCCGGACAAAAGACTGGCGCGCAGGTCCGTAGCAGCACAACCGATAAGGCGGATATTGCCAACTATCTGGAGAGCCCGAATCTGGCTGCCTTCAACGTTCCGACGGCTAACTCCGCGAACTTTGTCGGCATCTCCACCTTCGCCTGGAATAGCCCCAGCACTGACCTTATGAGGTGTTTGCCATGAGACGCCCCGGCACTGGCGTCACGTCTCCCCGGGGCTTTACGCTAACCGAACTGGCGGTCGTGCTGGTCATCATCGCCCTGCTGATCGGCGGCATGATGGTTCCATTGTCGGCGCAGCAGGACATGCGCAACCGCCAGGACACCGACAAGGCGCTGGCGAATATTCGCGACGCCATCTTAGGTTTCGCGGTCGTTAACGGCTATCTTCCCTGCCCAGCTTCACCGACTGTACAAACCGGAACGGGAGGCGCCACTTGCCCCGGTGCGGCCGGCTGCGAGGCAAGAACCGGAACAAGCTGCACCAGCATAAGCGGCGGCGTTTCATACGGTGTGATGCCATGGGCGACCTTAGGTCTGCCGGAAACCGATTCCTGGGGCAATCGCTACACCTACGCCGTTACAGCCACTTTTTCCGATAGCGGATCAAAGTTCAGTTTGAGCAGCACCTCAAATATCGACGTCTATTCTGCCGCTCCACCGGGAGGAACCCCGTTGGCGAGCAACGGCTTACCGGTAATAGCGATTTCCCACGGCAAGAACGGCTTCGGAGCATATACGCCGCAAGGTACGCAACAATCGACCGCGAATGCCGCTTCTGACGAAACGGAAAATTTTAACGGCAACGCGGATTTCGTCAGCAACACCGCCATCGACGACCAACTCATGTGGATTTCGCCTGGCGTGCTGATGAACCGCATGGTCACCGCCGGCAAGCTGCCTTGACCGTATCCCACGATTCCTGAGACACTCCCGCCTTACGCATTTGTCCTGACGCTGCGGCACGACGATTCCCCCATGACCGACCTTCAGCCCCCTCCCGCCAAGCAGCCCGGTTTTGCCGAGCGCCTGCGCAATGCCGGCATCGAACCCGGCGACAGCGAGGAGCTGCGTCTCAACAAGTCGCTGCTGATGTTCGCCACCGGCCTGGTGAGCGTGGCCTCGATGCTGTGGCTGGCGATCTACTGGGCGCTCGGGCCGCAGATTTCGGCCACCATGCCCTACCTCTTCCAGTTGCTGCTGGCCGGCAACATGGCGCTCTACATCCAGACGCGCAATTTCGACTTTTTCCGCCTCAGCCAGCTCGCCCTGTTCCTGTTCGCGCCCTTCGCCGTGCAGTGGAGCATCGGCAATTTCATCACCGCCAGCGGCGTGATCCTGTGGGGTTTGCTGGCCCCCATCGGCGCCATCCTGTTTTTCGGCGTGCGCGAATCGATGGCCTGGTTTTTCGCCTGGGTTTTCCTCACGGCTCTTTCCGGCTTCTTCGATTACTTCCTCGCCGATCCGGGCTTGAAGCCGCAATTCATCGTGCCCCTGCGCACCAGCGTCGTCTTCTTCGCCCTCAACTTCATCGCGGTGGCGAGCATCATCTACGTGCTGCTGCGCTTCTCGATCCAGGAGAAGCAGAAGGCCCAGGCCAAGATGGAGGAAGCCCACGCCCTGCTCCATATCGAGCAGGAACGCTCCGAGCGTCTGCTGCTCAACATCCTGCCCGGCCCGGTGGCCGAGCGCCTCAAGCATTCCGAACAAACCATTGCCGACGGCTTCGCCGACGTTTCGGTGATGTTCGCCGACATCGTGAACTTCACCCAGGTCGCGGCCACCATGTCGCCGACGCAGGTGTTCGCGATGTTGAATCGCATATTCTCGGCCTTCGACGAACTGGCGGAGGAATACGGCCTCGAAAAGATCAAGACCATCGGCGACGCCTACATGGCGGCCGGCGGGCTCAACCTCCTGGGCAGGACGGATTACAGCGCGGCCCTCGTCGACCTGGCCGTCGCCATGCGCGACCTGCTGCGCGACGATTTCGCCATCAACGCCTCCCATCTGGAAATACGCATCGGCATCGGCACCGGGCCGGTGGTGGCCGGCGTGGTCGGCAAGAAGAAGTTCATCTACGACCTCTGGGGCGATACGGTCAACATCGCCAGCCGCATTACCAGCGAGGGCGTGCCGGGCATGATCCAGTGCGACACCACGACCTACAAGCGGCTGCACGAGGATTTCGATTTCCACGAGCCCCAGACGATCTACCTCAAGGGCAAGGGCGAAATGACGGTCTATCGGCTGATCGGCCGCAAGACCGCGGCATCCGCCGACGAAACTACGCCCCGAAGGAAGTCCCTTTAGGGGATGCTGCTGCCAGACTGAAGCGCACGCAGCCGGCGCGGTTTTCCGCCAGTTCGAACCGGTAACCGTTCAGTTCGGCCTGCCGCGCCACCTGGTAGAGCCCGATCCCCAGCCCGCTTTCCGAAGCCACCGGCTCTTGCAGCAAACGCCCCGCCAATGCCGGAGGAATAGCGGCGCCGTCGTCAGTCACCTTCAATACGGGCTTGCCGCCGCTGCTGCCAAGTTCCAGTCGCACCCGCACCGATTTGTCGAGGGAACGCTTGTCGAGGGCGTTCTGCAGCAGATTTTCCGCGGCGCTGTTGAACAAGGCCAGCGGCAAGACCCGATTTGCCTCCTCCGGCGCCAGGAAACATTCCACGCCCATGTCGGAATAGCGGCGACAGATACCGCGGAACCATTCCCCGGCGGAAACCGTCTCGCTTAGCTCCTCGCGCGGGGCTTGCAGCTTTTCCAGGGTATGCCCGAGGCGCTGGGCGATGGCGGGCAATTGGCGCCGCATCAAGGCGGTCAATTCCGCAGCGGGCTGGCCGGTTTCCGCTTCTGCCGCCGCGCAGAGGGCATTCAGGGATTGCAGCAGGTTCTTGATGTCATGGGTCAGGCGCGCCCCCGTTTCATGGATCGCCTGGACATAGTTGAGTTGCTTCAACTGGCGAGCCCGCTTCTTGTCGGCGTAGAACTCCCCCAGCAACTGGGCGAGGAGGTTGAAGTGCCAGACCAGCGAAGGGCTGAGCGTGTGCTCGACGTAAATGCCCAGAACCAGCGGGCCATGCCGGAATTCCGTGCGGCGACCGCGCCGGACACCGAATTCGCCGCTCCCCTGTCCGTCCGACCAGTCGCCGCCCTTGATCCACGCCAGGCGGCGCACCATGTCGTCGCAGGCCTGGGCGAGAAAAAGCTCCGGGTCGTCGCCGCGCTGCGCCAGATCGGCGAGCGTGTGCAGCCACTGCTCGACCGGCAGGCCGATCGAGAGCAGGTAACGCGAAAACACGTTGCCCACGCCCGAAAACCCGGCATGCGGATTCCAGGCCCAGCCCAGCGCCAGCAGCAGCACGCCGACGGAGAGCAGCGAATCGAACAGGGACTCGGCATAGCTGTGCTTGAACAGCAGCATGCTGGCCAGGCTGCCCAGCGCCAGCACCGCCAGCAGCAGGAAGATGAATACCGTGTAGATGAAGTCGATGGCCTCGCCGCCTTCGTCCGCTTCGGGCTCTTCCGGCAGCACCGCCATGACGATGAAGAGAGCGGGCACCAGATGGTGGGTCACGAGGCGCACCGCCTCGCGGGGCAGTTCGTCGCCCGTCACGACGTTCGGCACGACGACCAGCAGCAGGGCTATGACCAGATAACTCAAGGCAAGGAGATAGAACAGCTTCGTCCAGCGCGAAGCGTAGAAAAAAACCTTGCCGCCGACGATGCCCGCCGACACCATGATCCAGCCGGCCAGCATCCACCAATTGAGCCATGAGAGGACTATCACGATACCAGCCGCGACAACGAGCATGGCCGGCAACGAAATCCGCAGTTCGGCGCGGACAAAAGGCTGCCACAGGATCGCCAGCCCTATTACAACGACAAACATAAAGCGCCCGACCACGCTGTCAGGCCCCTGCAATAGCACCAGATGCAGCAGCACCAGGATGGCCAGCAAAAACCAGCGCCGGCGGCGGATCACCAAGGCGACGACGACGTCGGGAAAGGATGTGGATGGCATGGTTCGCGATTCTATCCGGCCGGCAAGCGCCCCTATTGGGAAAGAACGACAAGATTGCCGACACTTGCTGTCGACTTTTCGACACGCAAAGCCATAAACTACCGGAAATCCACGACAAATAGATGGTTTCAGCCTGGCACCGGAATTGCTGGGATGTATTTACCAGCATTACTAATGTGGGAGACAAAAATGTCCAACAAACAATCCGGCTTCACTCTCGTCGAAATCGCCATCGTCCTGGTCATCATCGGCCTGCTGCTCGGCGGCGTGCTGAAGGGGCAGGAACTGATCAATAGCGCGAAGGTGAAGAATTTTGCGCAGGATTTCAAACAGGTGCCGCTGTTCATCTACGGTTATCAGGACAAATACAAGGCACTGCCCGGCGATGATGCCAACTATGCCTCCCACATCGGAGGCGCTGCGACCGCTGCCGGCGTAACCCCACTCGCGACGAGCGGGGCGGGAACCACGCTGGGTAATGGCAGACTAGAGGGAAGTTACAATTCGGTCACCCTTACCGATGAAACAATCACCTTTTGGCAGCAGGTACGGCTAGCCAATCTTGCTGCAGGGGCTACGGGTTTTGCTACGATTGCGGATGCACCGACAAATGCGGAAGGCGGAAGGATTGGCGTCCAAAGTACGGCTCCGATCACCGGCATGACTGGTTCCTACTTCGTCTGTTCGGAGGGCATTCAGGGCAAATTCGCCAAGCAGCTCGATGTCACATTGGATGACGGCAAGACGGCAAGTGGTTCAGTGCGCGTCGCCGTCGCGGTACAACCCTGGACTGCTGCCCTCACCGCAGTTCCTGAGACCGGCGCGGGAACGATCATCGTTGATGATTCTGTTTACGTCGTCTGCATGAGCCTCTAACGGGGACGGACCACGTTTCCCGGCCATCTGATGCAAAGCCCGCTTCGGCGGGCTTTGTTTTTGGCCCCCCGTGAAGGGCCGCTGATTCAGCCGATGACCTGCGTGATGGTCTCTCGCAGAATGCGCAGATCGGTGGCGGACAAAGTGCCCATGGTACGGAGAACGAGCCCTTGCTCGATGGTTGTAAACACCGGCTTGAACACGGAAGGCTTGATGAGTCCGGCGGGCCGCCTTTGGGCACCCGACTGATCGGTGAATGGAAACGGCACCAAAACCACATCACCGAAGGAATGTGCCATCGTCACATCCGATCGTAAGCAGCGTCTTCGTCGTTATTCCACACCGCGGCGAAACTCGCCTCGCTGACCTTGGCGGCGGCCTGCGTAAGGCGCTGTTCATTCTCGCGCGTACGCAAAAAATCGACGAAATCCTCGACTTCCGCCAAACGCTGCGGCGGCAGTTGCCTGATCTTCTCGATCAATACCTGTTCGGTTGCGCTCATTGCATTTGCTCCTGACGGTATTCACGGTGCGGCTCATGGCTGACCAGTCTAGAGAATACCGACAGCCCACGCAACCACGCCCCGCCTCTCGTTGAAACTCACCCCCGCAGCAACCTGCTCTCCGCTTCCGCCAGGGCTTTCGGCGGGCCGAGCAGGACGACGGTGTCCTGCTCTTCCAGCTTGAGGCCGGGCGTCACCGCCAGCCCGCGTTCGCTGCGGCGGCGCACGGCGGAGACGCGGACGCCGTATCCTTCCAGTTGCAGCGCGCCCAGGGCTTGTCCCACCGCGTAGGCACCGGGGCCGAGCGAGATAGCCTTGAGCCGCGGCTGCTGCGCTTCGTGCAGGTGGTCGCCGGCATCGGATGCGCCGTGGAAGAAGCCGCGCAGCAGTTCGTAGTGCTGTTCGCGCAATTCGCGCAGGCGCTTGATGACGCGATGCATGGGGATGCCGAGCAGCGCCAGGGCGTGGGTGGCGAGCATGACGCTCGATTCGAGCGCCTCGGGCACGACCTCGGCGGCGCCGGCGGCGAAGAGGCGTTCGGCATCGTCCTGTTCGCGCGAGCGCGCCACCACCGGCACGTCGGCCCGCACCGCGCGGATGCGATGCAGGACGCGTAACGAGGCGTCGATCTCGGCGAAGGTGACGATCACCACGCTGGCGCGGCCAAGGCCCGCCGCGAGGAGAATTTCGCTGCGCGTGCAGTCGCCGAAGACGACCGGCTCGCCGGCATTGGCGGCTTCCCGCACGCGCTCCGGATCGTAGTCGAGCGCAACGTAGGGGATGCCTTCGCCGTCGAGGAAGCGCGCCAGATGCTGGCCGGTGCGACCGTAGCCGCACAGTATCGCGTGCTTCTCCGCGGCCACGGTGCGCGCGGCGACCTGCGTCAGTTGCATCGAGCGCAGCAGCCACTCCGAGGCGACAAAACGCATAGCAATGCGATCGGAATAATGCACGATCAGCGGCGCCAGCACCAGCGACAGCACCATCGCCGCCAGCACCGGCTGCATGACGGCGCCGGAGAGGACATCGGCCTGCGCGGCTTCGGCCAGCAGCACGAAGCCGAACTCGCCGCCGGCGCACAGCCACAGGCCGGTGCGCAGCGCCGTGCCGGGCGAGGCGCCGAACAGTCTTGACAGCCCGCCCGCCACGACCAGCTTGCCGGCCAGCAGCAGCGCGAGGATGCCCAGCACGCGCGGCCATTCGCGCGCGATGGCGCCGAAGTCGAGCAGCATGCCGATGGAGATGAAGAACAGGCCGAGCAGCACGTCGCGGAAAGGCTTGATGTCCTCCTCGACCTGGTAGCGGTATTCGGTTTCCGAGATCAGCATGCCGGCGATGAAGGCGCCGAGCGCCAGCGACAGGCCGGCCAGTTCGGTGAGCCAGGCCAGTCCGAGCGTCACCAGCAGCACGTTGAGCATGAACAGCTCGCCCGACTTGCGCCGCGCGACGAGGTAGAACCAGCCGCTCATCAGGCGCTGGCCGAGGAACAGCACGAGCCCGAGCACCACGGCGGCCTTGATGCCGGCCACGGCGAGTTCCCGCGTCAGTTCATTCACCGACTCCGACAGCGCCGGAATGACGATCAGCAGCGGCACGACGGCGAGATCCTGGAACAGCAGCACGCCCATGACCTCGCGGCCGTGCGGCGAGTCCAATTCGATGCGCTCGGCCAGCAGCTTGGACAGGATCGCCGTCGAGGACATCGCCAGCAGGCCACCGAGCGCGATGCCGGCAGACCACGACAGGCCGCAGGCCACGGCCAGCGCCGTCGTCGCCGCCATGGTCGCGGCGATCTGCGCCAGGCCGAGGCCGAAGACGATGCGCTTCATGGCGAACAGGCGCGGCAGCGAAAACTCGAGGCCGATGGTGAACATCAGGAACACGACGCCGAACTCGGCGAGATGGCGCGCGCCTTCGGCTTCGGGCAGCAGGTTGAAGGCGTGCGGCCCGATGGCGGCGCCGACCAGCAGGTAGCCGAGGATCGGCGGCAAAGTCAGCGCGCGGAAGACGGCGACGACGAGGACGGAAGCGCCGAGCAGCAGCAGGACGAGTTGCAATGTGTTCATCGGGCGTTGGGGGGAGGCAACGGCTATAATTTGCCCCAATCATAAACGATGCCCACCATGACCCAGGCCCAAGATTATTCCCGCGCCCTCGCAATGGCCAAGCGCGTGCTGGCGATCGAAGCGGAAGCGGTCACCGCGCTCGGCGCGCGCCTCGGGGACGAATTCCGCCGCGCCGTCGAACTGATCCTCGCCAGCCACGGCCGCGTCATCGTCAGCGGCATCGGCAAGTCCGGCCATGTCGCGCGCAAGATCGCCGCCACCATGGCCAGCACCGGCACGCCGGCCTACTTCGTCCACGCCGCCGAGGCCGTGCATGGCGACCTCGGCATGATCACGCGCGAGGATGTCGTCATCGTCATCTCCAATTCCGGCGAAAACGACGAGTTGCTGACCATCGTGCCGCTGATCAAGCGCCAGGGCGGCCGGCTGATCGCGATCACCGGCAATGCCGAATCGAAGCTGGCGCAGGAGGCGGACGTGCACCTCGACGCCCGCGTGCGCGAGGAAGCCTGCCCGCTCAACCTCGCGCCGACGGCGAGCACGACGGCGGCGATGGCGCTGGGCGATGCCCTGGCCGTGGCGCTGCTCGATGCGCGCGGCTTCGGCACGGAGGACTTCGCCCGCTCGCATCCCGGCGGAGCGCTGGGCCGCAAGCTGCTTACTCATGTCAGCGACGTCATGCGCCCGGCCGACCGCGTGCCCAGCGTCTCCGAACAGGCGCCCGTGGTCGAGGCCCTGCTCGCCGTCACGCGCGGCGGCCTCGGCATGACCGCGGTGCGCGATGCCGCCGGCCGGCTCACCGGCATCTTCACCGACGGCGACCTGCGCCGGGCGCTGGAAAAGCACGGCGACCTGCGCAGCATGGCCGTGGGCCGGATCATGACGCAGAACCCGCGCACCATCGAGCCGCAGCGCCTGGCCGTGGAAGCCGTCGAAATGATGGAGCACCACCGCATCAACCAGATCCTGGTGGTCGACCCCGGCGGCGCCCTCGTCGGCGCCCTCAACATGCACGACCTCTTCAGCGCCAAGGTGGTCTGATGAGCGCCCTGGAAAAGGCCGCCGACATCCGCCTGATGGGCTTCGACGTCGACGGCGTCATGACGGACGGGCGCCTCTACTTCAGCCCGCGCGGCGACGAAATGAAGGCCTTCTTCACGCGCGACGGTCTCGGCCTGAAGATGCTGGAACGTTCAGGCATCCGCCTGGCCATCATCACCGGCCGCACTTCGGAAATCGTCGCCCAGCGCGCGGCGAATCTCGGCATCGGCCTGGTGCTGCAGGGCGTCGACGACAAGCGCGCGGCGATGGCGGCACTGCTCGCGCGCGAGGGGCTGGAGTTCGCGCAGGCCGGCTACATGGGCGACGACGTCGTCGATGTCTCCGTCATGAGCGCGTGCGGCTTTGCGGCGACGGTGGCCGACGCTCATGCCCTGGCGCGACGCCAGGCCGATTACGTCGCGCAGGCGCCTGCCGGCGCCGGCGCCGTGCGCGAAGTCTGCGAACTGATCCTGCGCGCCCAGGGCAAACTCGACAGCGCGCTCGCGCATTACCTCGCATCCCGCGGGGATTCCCTGCGGTCATGAGAGCCACCGGCGCCGGGCTTCTCCCCATCGCACTGCTGGCCCTGCTGGCGGCGCTCACCTTCTGGCTCGACCGCGCCACGCAGGGGGAAGGCAACGGCCGCGACGGCAAGCATCGCCACGATCCAGACTACATGGCCGACAATTTTCACGTCCGCCGTTTCGCTGGCGACGGCGCGCTGCAGCACTCGCTGGTCGCACAAAAAATGCTACATTACCCGGACGACGACAGCACCGAAGTCATTGCGCCGCGGCTGACCTACCACCGGACTCCACCTGTCCGCGTTTCCTCCAACAAGGCATGGCTGGACAGGGACGGCAAGCACGTCAAGCTCGACGGCGACGTGCGCGTCATCAGGGACAGCATCGACGACCGTCCGCCAACGGAAATCGCCACCAGCGTGGCGTATGCCGTTCCGGACGACGAATTTGCCCATACCGATGCGCCGGTAACCATCACCCAGGGGCAGACCGTCATCAACGGCACGGGGCTGGAGACGAACAACAAGACGCAGATGTCAGTCCTGTTCGGCCGCGTGCGAGGAATCATTTACCAGAAGCAAGCGCAATAGGCGAATTCAACCCATGAGCCCAGCCCACATGAAACCCATACTCCCGCGACTGTTCCTGCTGACCAGCCTGCTCGTCCTGCAACCGGCGTACGCGGAAAAAGCCGACAAGGACAAGCCCGTCAATCTCGAGGCCGACCGCATTACCGTCGATGACGCGAAAAAGGTCCATATCCTCGAAGGCAATGTCCAGCTCGTGCGCGGCACGCTGGTCATCCGCACCGCAAAACTCGTGGTCACGCAGGATGCCGAAGGTTTCCAGCGGGGCGTCGCCTATGGCGGAACCAACGGCCTAGCCCACTTCCGCCAGAAACGCGAGGGCAAGGACGAATATGTCGATGGCGAAGCCGAGCGCATCGACCACGACGCCAAGACCGAGAAGACCGAACTCTTCGACCGCGCCTACGTCAAGAGCGGTCTCGACGAAGTCAGCGGCCAATATATTTCCTACGACGGCCGCACCGAAAACTACGTCGTCACCAGCGGCCCCAACGGCACCAGCGCAGCTGCCGCAGGAAAGAAAACCCGGGTTCACGCCGTGATCCAGCCCAAGAACGCCGCTGCCAAGCCGGCGACTCCGGCCACGCTGCCGACGCCGCCGCTCAAGGCGACAATGGAAATCGCCCCTCCCCGCCAGGAGTAGTCACGGCCATGGCTGATGCCGACACCCGCTGAACACCCCCCCCCGCACCGCACAACGAGGCCGGCCATTGCGCCGGCCTCGTTGCTTTCTATTCACGTATAACACACTGAATATATACAACTAACTTCCATAATTGAAAAATATTGTGCAGCGCACCATATTTCTCTTGACTTCGGAAATTCGGTCCCTATAATGGAGTCGATGATGCAGTGCAACATCGCGCCAGAAGGCAGTTGTGATGACCGGCCGGAAAGCGCAGTGAATCGACCGACTTTCGCTTTCAACCACCTTAGGAGTTTGATCATGTACGCCACCCCGGAACAGCTGTCCAGCGCCAACAAGGCCAATGTCGAATCCCTGATGACGATCGCCAACACCGCGTTCGCCAGTGCCGAGCGCATCGCCGCCCTCAACCTCAACACCGCCCGCAACCTGCTGGAGGATTCCGTCGCCAACGCGAAGTCGCTGCTGGGCGTCAAGGATGTCCAGGATCTGGTCGGCCTGCAGAGTTCGCTTGCGCAGCCGATCCTCGACAAGGCCATCGCCTACTCGCGCAGCCTCTACGAGATCGCCACCCAGACGCAGGAAGAGTTCGGCAAGGTTTTCGAAGTCCAGTTCGCCGAAGCGAACAAGAACGTCGCCAACGTGCTCGACAAGGCTGCCAAGAACGCCCCGGCCGGCTCCGATGTCGCCGTCGCCGCGGTCAAGTCCGCCATCGCCGCCGCTAACTCCGCCTACGACACCATGAGCAAGGCCGCCAAGCAGGTCGCCGAGATCGCCGAAGCCAACGTCGCCGCCGCCACCAGCGCGACCGTCAAGGCCGTCGGCGCATCCACCGCCCCCAAGGCCAAGAAGGCCGCCTGACCGGCTTTTGCAACGTCTCCTCCTCCAGCCCCCAAACAGGCTGGATTCCGCCCCGGCTCCGGCCGGGGTTTTTTTATGTCCGCGCGAAATCCAGGTCCTGCCGCGCCACCTCGGCCTCGATCGCGGCCATGGCGGCGGCAACCTTCTCCGGCGCGCCGCGCACGCCGAGCTCGACATGCCGCCGCGTCGATGCGTCGCTGGCTAAAGGGCAGGCTCAATTAGGTCGGCGACGACAAAACTAAGGATTGGGATCATCCGGTACCGCGTTGCTGCTTGACGCCTGTATCCTTAACTGCGGCACTCGGCATTTTTATCCATAAGTGCCGTAGCTGAATCGGCCGACCGTGTTGTCTCGCGTGTTCTGACCGGTAGATTGATAACCCCGTACTCTCGTCAGCGAACTCCGGCGTAAGGCTGTCTTGCACCGACCATTCTGAATATGACAGGTGTAACTCCGCTATCCACTCGCATATTCTTGTATGCCAGAACGTGTGGTCGTTTTCTTGCACATAGCCAATCATGGCTGCGATGTCGTGCACAGCCGCATGCTTGCCGTCTTTGAAGCGCTGAATACCGCCTGTACTCGACTTGCTAGAGAAGACATACTCTCGCTCGTCCCGCTTCTCATCTATTGGTGTAGGCAGCCTTTTGCATTCAATAGGCAGAAGGGTTTGCATGTCGTAACAGCACCGGGTATCAATCCACACGACGGCATCGCAAGGTGCGGCTATCAAGTCGATCCGGCGCCCTCCAGCTAGTTCATCCGGTTCCTCAACGCGGAACTGTAGAAAGTCCCAACGGGAACGCCTAGCAGCACTACTCAAGTGCCCGCAAAGTTGAGACGTAAGGGCTGTTTCACCGGATTTCTGCTCACGTTCAGGGCGATCCCTCCAAACCGGTAGCTCGTTCGCAATGAAATCCAACAACTCATACAAGGAGGCTGCTTTCAACTGCACATCTTGGCCTAGCTTGCCAGCTTGGGGACGACTGTCTAACAAGTTGGCAAGCATAGTTACCTTCAGAACCCCTGTGCACGCAGATCGCTAAGAGTCTCGTCCGCGTCGCGCAGCGCAGTTGACCGCAGCCAATAGCGCAACCGATCGGGCTTCAACACGAAGATAAATGGCCCGTCGTATATCCGACAAACCCGCGTAATACGCAACGCCGCTTCTTGCTTCTCGTGCAAGAGAGAGTAGATTTTGCCTTCTAACCCCTCGGCACCATTCCAATCGATTGGCTCCGTTTCCATGCCGAAGACAAATGGCTGGCAAATTACCCCAGACCAAACTTGGGGCTCCAATGGCGTCGCCGGTTTTCTCCTGTATACGGCATTTATTTGATTGGCGAAAACTTCCGAAAACTTTTTCAGGTCGGAATGATCAGCTTGGGTCATCGCCGGCGACTTCTCACCCAAACGAACCAAGTCGCGGTAGTAGTCAACTATGTCGTCTACTAGGATTTGCTCGTTGTCACTGAGATCCAGTGTTCCGGACTCTGGGAAAGGCAGGGAAGTAACGTCCACACCAGAGAGCGTTGTGGCGTGCTGGGTGAATAGCTTTACGCTGGTAGCAGCGACAAACGCCTGCAATGCTCGTCTATTAGCTGCAAGAAAGTCCGAGGCCTTTCTTATCTCTGATTGCTGATTCGGACGACCGCAAAACCCAACTAGCTGATTCTTGTATGTCAGATAGGACTTGAACCACGCTCCATGAGGCAGATTCATTTGCTCACGTACTAGCAGCATCGGAGGCGTAAAGCGCTTTGCCGAGCGAGGACCTTCAATTGGCTTCGCCGGTGCAATAGTAATTTTTGACTCGTCTATTCCCGTTAAGGTAACCGCTTCAGAGGGGAGAAGCGGTTTACCAATAATGTGATCGGCAGGCTTGGATACTCCGCGACTGCCTTCAATAAAACCTTCCCCAAAGTCCCAACCTTCGCTCTCTGCAAGTTGCCCAAGCGATCTCATCTTTTGTAGCCGATCGATTAGATTAAGCACTCTTCCACCGCCAAGGAGGTTTGCTCTCCAAATTGCGTCGTTTTGAAGTACTAGTTCGAGGGGCAACCAATGCAAATCGTAGTAGTCAATATCGAATCCGAGCCTCGCCTTGACGCGCCCAGTACGTCTAAACGTTGCATGAAGTATTTTCCGATTTTCTGGCGGACATGCTGCTTCAGCGATGACAACCACCGTCTTAGTGTCAGCCTGGAAGAGTCCCCGCACCGAGATGAAGTCCAAAACTTCTCGAACATCCCACTTCGAGAAGAACCTTCTTCGGAATTCCAGTGATTGTTGGTTATAGATGAAGTTGTATTGCTGGAGCATGCTGAGAACGCCGCCTTCGACAATCACCTCCATGACTTCGTGCAGAAACAGATACGCGACCTGCTTGTCGGGTAATGATCCGTAAGAGCTTTGATAGTTCTCATAGCTACGCTGTGCGCCAGGCGTATCGAGACTTGACGCAAATGGCGGATTGCCGACTGCAACTCCCACCCGACACTTAATCAGCCCTCGTTCTTTAGCTTCGAAGAAGCAAGAATGATGTAGTGTCCTATCCTTCAGCAGAGGAAAAAGCTTGATGCTTTCTCGTAATGCCTTTGGCTCCAAAGCATCGCAAAGTGCAAGGCAAAGGCTGAACGCAGCAAGTTCGACGGCTCCTGCTTCCAAGTCAATTCCGTGGACTTTGTCTAGCAGCCTCTTAAGCGTAGTTTCGTTGGGCCTTTTCCAACTGTTCTTGCTACGCCAATGTAGAACAAGTCTCTTATAGGCCTCAACCAGAAACACACCTGATCCACATGCAGGATCTAGTATGACTTCGTCTCGCTCATGTAATCGATCAAGCCGTTCCCAGTCTAGGGTCTCCTCCAGCATTAGACGGACAAGGAATGGCGGAGTGTAGACGGAGCTGTTGGCGTTCTTTACGAAGAGCTCGTAAATGTGGCTGATTAATTCTATAGGTAAGTCGTTAAAGGAATAGAGTTCCCAAAGCGTAAGCTGCCCACCTGCATCTTCGCGCCCTTCAATCAGACGAGAAAACCTATCTAATTGATGACTATTTCTCAGTAGTTCCAGATCAGGATCTGAGAATTTGAAGACGTGGCCATTGAACCTATCTTCTAGTGCCTTTAGCAAGGAAACGAGTGCTTGGCCATTCGCTAGTACTTCAAAGAATCTGGTTGCACCGTTCAAAAACGTTCCGAGATAGCCTTCCTCAAAAACTTGCCTCTGCTCCAAGTAGGCGACTAGAAGCGAAAGAATAAGTAGCCTTCTGCGGAGAGCTTCCGGGAGAATCTTCTCATTCTTCAAAGTTATGGAGAGACGCTTTACCGCATCTATAAGCCCCTTATGAGCACTATTGGACGACAGAAGGGTTTTACAGGCAAGGTCATCATCCCATAAGGTTCCATTGCGAAGTTTTCCGATGTCCCACCATGGATCGTTACTAATTGCTGAGGCAATCTCTAAGCTTCGTACTGGATTGCAAACAAATTTGCCCGTCTTTACTGAGAAGAAATCGGGACCATGTGCGCAACGAAAGAGGTCAAGTCTCCCGCGCGTCTTTCGATATACCAAAGGAACACCACCCCAACTCCAAAGCTTCTGGTGCAGCTTCGCAAACTTTTGGTCGTCGGAAGGGCCGTTGTCTACAAAAATGAGGGCTTGAGGCTGCTGAGGTCGTCCATGTATCCCTGCAGCAAAGAAGACGGCGTCGGCGCCATAGTCGCGAGCCTTCTCCATGACAATAACTTCTTCCGGTGGCCGACCTGCCGGGACGTAGTTCTTTACCGGCGTCAAGCCCTCGACGGGCGATTGGCGATCACCTTTATCGAGAAGATTCCACCATGCTTGGCGTTCGCTCATGGGCGCTCTTTTTCTACTCGGCGATACGTGAATAACGGTTTGTCGTTCTGTACACGGCGTCCGCGCTATTCTTTAGCGTCCGGTGGCTCAGGCGGTGAGCCAATGCAAATTCGGCTCATTTCCCCAGCGACGGAAGTATACCGGAGGTGTGGCCATCAAGAGCCCCAAACAGTGAGGAATATTCCGCCAATTCCGATGGTTAAGGGACTTGGGATAGCCCTGGCGGGCTGCCAATCCGAAGGTGGCCGGCCACCGGCCGGAGAAAACCCCCATCAGAGCCACATAACCAGTTGATGTGGCAGGATTTGTGCAACCAATACATGATTCAGATCCGCGCGAAAGCCAGGCCCTGCCGCGCCACCTCGGTCTCGATCACGGCCATGGCGGCGGCGACCTTCCCCGGCGCGCCGCGCACGCCGAGTTCGACATGCCGCCGCGTCGATGCGTCGCCGAAGCACGGCAGGCTGAAGACCTTGATGCCGGGGTAATCCGCCTCGATCCGCCGCATCAAATCGAGCAACTGGCCTTCGTGTCCGTCCCAGACGCGGATGGCGCGCTCTTCCTCCGCCGCGGCATGGAAGCGGTCGCGATAGTACGTGTCCAGCACCCACTCGATCATCGGCCACGCCATCTGCGGAAACCCGGGCACGAAATGGTGATCGGCGAGCGAGAAACCCGGAATGCGGTTGTAGGGGTTGGGGATGATGCGGCTGCCGGCCGGGAACGTCCCCAGTTCCAGCCGCGCCGGCGTGATGTCGTAGCCCATCTCGGCCATGCGCGCGCGGATCTCGCGTTCGGCTTCC
>Ga0154359_1215_pt1 | contig 35271 bp, 29 predicted proteins | sample RifGroA2_FD_115887 | JGI IMG/M metagenome (GOLD analysis project Ga0154359, IMG submission 115887) | Rhodocyclales bacterium GWA2_65_20
TACACCTCGGGAACCACCGGCCGCTCCAAGGGCGCGATGCTCTCGCACGCCAACCTCGCCGTGAATGCGCGAACACTGCATGCCGCCTGGCGCTTCCAGCCGGGCGACGTGCTGCTGCACATGCTGCCGATCTTCCACGTCCATGGCCTGTTCATCGCCTGCCACTGCGCGCTGCTGAACGGCACGGCAATATTCTTCGAGCCGCGGTTCGAAGTCAGGCGCACGCTGCGACTGCTGCCGCAGGCGACGGTGTTCATGGGCGTGCCAACCTACTACGTGCGACTGCTACACGACCCGGATTTCACGCGCGCTGCCTGCCGCAACATGCGCCTGTTCATCTCGGGCTCGGCGCCGCTGCTGAAGGAAACCTTCGACGAGTTCAGCGCGCGCACCGGTCAGGCGATACTGGAGCGCTACGGCATGACCGAGGGCGGCATGTTCACCTCGAACCCCTACGACGGCGAGCGGCGCGGCGGCACCGTCGGCTTGCCGCTGCCGTGCACGGCGCTACGCATCGTCGCCGACGACGGCAAGCCGTGCGCGCCGGGCGTGGTCGGCGGCATCCAGGTCAAGGGGGGCAACGTCTTCGTCGGCTACTGGCGTATGCCGGAAAAGACTCGGGAGGAATTCACCGCCGACGGCTGGTTCAAGACCGGCGACCTCGGTTCGGTCAGCGCCGACGGCTACGTCAGCATCAGCGGACGCTCCAGGGATCTCGTCATCAGCGGCGGCCTCAACGTCTATCCGAAGGAGATCGAGGAGATGATCGACGCCCTGCCCGGCGTCGCCGAGTCCGCCGTCGTCGGCCTGCCGCATCCCGACTTCGGCGAGGCGGTGACCGCCGTGGTGGTGCGCCAGAAGAACAAGGCCGGCGCGGCGCTCTCAGCCACCGCCATCATCGCGGCGCTAAAGGGCCAAATCGCCAACTTCAAGCTGCCCAAGAACGTCTTCCTCGTCGACGCCCTGCCGCGCAACGCGATGGGCAAGGTGCAGAAGAACATGCTGCGGCAGCGCTACTCCGGCGAGTCGAACTGACCGCCGGCGGCCGTCGGAAGTGCGTGACCGCCATGCGACGCCGCAAGCGGGATCAGTCGCCGCCGCCGAGCGCCTTGTAGAGCTGGGCCGCAGACGCAAGCAACGCCCGCCGCGTCTGCACCGCGTTCTGCCGCGCGGCGAAGGACTCGCGCTGGGCATCGAGCACCTCGAGGTAGCTCGCGATGCCCGCCCGATAACGGGCGTCGGCCAGCTTCAGGCGCTCGGCCTGGGTCTTGGCGGCAGCGTCGATCGCGGCGAGTTGCGCGGCGAGTTGCGCGCGCGCGGCGAGCAGATCGGCTACTTCGCGGAAGGCCTGCTGGATCGCCTTTTCATACTCGGCCACCGCGATTACTTTGCGCGCTTCGACGAGATCGACATTCGCCGCGTTGCGGCCGGCATCGAACAGCGGCAGGCTGAGCGCCGGCTGGAAGCTCCAGGCGCCGCTGCCGGCGGCGAAGAGGCCGGACAGCGCCCGGCTGGCGGTGCCGAGCGTCGCGGTGAGCAAAATCTTCGGCAGGAAGGCGGCACGCGCCGCGCCGATGTTGGCGTGGGCTGCCATGAGCCTTTGTTCGGCGGCGAGCACGTCGGGCCGCGCCAGCAGCACTTCCGACGGCAGGCCGGCGGCGAGGTCGGCGACGATGCCCTGGTCGGCCAGCGACCGGGCCAGCGGCAGACCCGGCGGCATTTCACCGGCCAGGAGGACCAGTGCGTTTTCCGCCGCCGCCCGTTGCCGTTCGAGGCTGGCGAGCTCGGCGCGGGCGGATGCGAAGGCGCCGTCGGCCTGGAGAAAATCGAGGTCGGAAGCCAGTCCCGCTTCGCGCCGCTTGCCGACGAGGGCGCGCGTCTCCGCGCGGCTGTCCAGCGTGGCGCGGGCAAGGCTGGAGCGCTCGTCCATTTCCAGCAGCGTCAGATAGGCGTTGGCCACGTCGAAAACCAACGACAGGCGAAATGCGCGCCGGGCTTCTTCCGTGGCGAGATAACCGGCCAGGGCCGCGTCGTTGAGGCTTTTCACGCGCCCCCAGAAGTCGAGCTCGAAGGCCGGCAGCGCCAAGGCAACGTCATAACGCTGGCTGTTGAGCGGCCGCCCCGTCATGGAGAGATCGCCCGGGGTAAGCGAAGCGTTGCGGCCTGCGGCAAGACCGACATTGGGTATCCGGTCGGCGCGGGCGATGCCGAACTGGGCGCGGGCCTCCTCGACGCGGGCGACGGCGATGCGCATGTCGGGGTTGTGTTCGAGGGCTGCCGCGATCAGCGCCTGCAGCCGCGGATCGGGGAAGAAGACGCGCCAGTCGGTGGCGGCAGCCTGGCGCGCGCCTTCCGCTTTGGCGGTCGCGGGCCACGTTGCCGCCACCGGCGGCGGCGCCCGTTCGTAATCCGGCAGCATCGAGCAGCCGGCGAGTACGGCCGCCACGGCCGCCGCCAGGATTCGCTTACGCATGGTTCTGGTTCTCCGGGCTGTCCCGATGGGCGCGCCGGTGGCCGGGGAACCAGCGGCTGACGACGACGAAGAATACCGGCACCAGGAACACCGCCAGCGCCGTCGCCGCGATCATGCCGCCCATGACGCCGGTGCCGATGGCATGACGGCTCTGGGCGCCGGCGCCGGTGGAGATCGCCAGCGGCAGCACGCCGAGGATGAAGGCGAACGAAGTCATCAGGATCGGCCGGAACCTCAGGCGGCAGGCTTCCAGCGTCGCCTCGACCAGCTCCATGCCTTCTTCGTGCAAGGTCTTGGCGAACTCGATGATCAGGATGGCGTTCTTGGAGGACAAACCGATGATGGCGATCAGGCCGACCTTGAAGAAGACGTCGTTGGGCAGGCCGCGCAGCGTCACCGCGAGCACAGCGCCGAGGATGCCGAGCGGCACCACCAGGATCACCGCGAAAGGCGTGGACCAGCTCTCGTAGAGGGCGGCCAGGGCGAGGAAGACGACCAGCAGCGACAGGGCGAACAGGAAGGGCGCCTGGCTGCCCGAGAGCCGCTCTTCATAGGAGGTGCCCGACCACTCGAAGCCGAAGCCCGGCGGCAATTGCGCCGCGACGCTCTCCATCGCCGCCATGGCCTCGCCGGTGCTGCGCCCCGGCGCCGGGCCGCCGGAGAGTTTGACGGCAGGATTGCCGTTGTAGCGTTCGAGCTTGGGCAGGCCGACCACCCAGCGCGGCTTGGCGATTTCGGCCAGCGGCACCATTTCGCCGCGCGTGTTGCGCACCGGCAGCCGCAGTATCTGCTCCGGCGTGGCGCGCAGGTCGGAGTCGGCCTGCATCTGCACGCGCAGGATGCGCCCCTGGCGCACGAAGTCGTTGATGTAGGCGACGCCCAGCACCGACTGCATCGTGTCGTTGAGGCTGGCGAGGTCGATCGAGAGCGCCCGCGCCTTGGCCTGGTCGATGTCGAGCAGCAGCTGCGGGCCGGGCTCCTGGCCTTCGGGCCGCACACCGGCCAGCGCCGGATTCTGCGCCGCCAGGCCGAGCGCCATGTTGCGCGCTTCCATGAGCTTGTCGCGGCCCTGCCCGGAACGGTCCTGCAGCCTGAAGTCGAAGCCGCCGATGGCGCCGAGTTCGGGGATCGGCGGCGGGTTGACGGCGATGATGAACGCCTGCTTGATCTGGAACAGCGCCATGTTGGCGCGGCGGATCACCGCCGTCGCGGCGGAGTCGGGCTCCTTGCGGACATCCCAGTCCTTCAGCTTGACGAAGGCGATGGCCGCGTTCTGCCCGCGGCCGAAGAAGGAGAAGCCGACGACGCCGATGGCGTGATCCACCTCCGCCTGCTTGAGGTAGAAAGTCTCGACCTGCTTGACGACCTCCAGCGTGCGCTCCTGCGTCGCGCCCGGCGGCAACTGGACGACGTTGATGAAGTAACCCTGATCCTCCTCGGGCAGGAAGCTGCCCGGCAGGTGCCAGAACAGCCAGCCGGCGCCGATGATGATGGCGACATAAACGGCGAGCCAGCGGCCGGTAACGTGCAGGATGCGGGCCACGCCCGCGCGGTAATCCTTGCTGGCGCGCGTGAAGAAGCGGTTGAAGGCGCCGAAGACGCCCGTGGTCGGCATGTGCGCCTTGCCCGGCACATGCTTGAGCACGGTCGCGCACATGGCCGGCGTCAGCGTCAGGGCCATCAGGGCCGAGAACAGCATGGTCAGCACCAGCGTGACGGCGAACTGGCGGTAGATGACGCCGACCGAGCCGCCGAAGAAGGCCATCGGCACGAACACGGCGCACAGCACCAGGGTGATGCCGACGATGGCGCCGAAGATCTGGCCCATCGCCTTGCGCGTCGCCTCGCGCGGCGCCAGTCCTTCCTCGGTCATGATGCGCTCGACGTTCTCGACGACGACGATGGCGTCGTCGACGACGATGCCGATCGCCAGCACCATGGCGAACAGGGTCAGGATGTTGATCGAGTAGCCGAGGACATAGAGCCCGGTCAGCGCGCCCATCAGCGCGACCGGCACGACCACGGCGGGAATCAGCGTGGCGCGGAAGTTTTCCAGGAACAGGTACATGACGCAGAAGACGAGGAACATCGCCTCGACCAGGGTGATGACGACCTCGGTGATCGAGATGTCGACGAAGCGCGACGTGTCGTAGGGCACCTCCCAGGCGATGCCCTTGGGGAAATAGGGCGCCAGTTCCGCCATCTTGGCCTTGACGGCTTGCGCCACTTCGAGGGCGTTGCCGTTGGGGGCGACGCGCACCGCGATGGCGGCCGTCGGCTGGCCGTCCATGCGGGCGAAGATGTTGTAGTCCTGGGCGCCGAGCTCGACGCGCGCTACGTCGCGCACGCGGATGGTGGAACCGTCGGGCTGGGCGCGTACGATGATGTCGCCGAATTGCTCGGGCGTGGTGAGGCGGCCTTTGGTGACGATGACCGCGGTGTACTGCTGGCCGGCGGCGGCCGGCGCCTGGCCCAGTTCGCCGGTGGCGAGCTGGACGTTCTGGGCGCGCACCGCGCTGGCGACGTCGGACGGCGCGAGGTGGTAGGCATGCAGCTTTTCCGGCTTGAGCCAGAGGCGCATCGAGTACTCGGTGCCGAACATGATCGCCTCGCCGACGCCCTTGACGCGGCGTATCTGGTCGAGCACGCTGGCCGCGGCGAAGCTGCCCAGAGCGACGTTGTTGAGGCTCTTGTCGGGCGAATACAGCGTCACGAACATCAGGTAGTTGCGCTGCGGCTTGGTGACGGGGACGCCGAGGCGGCGCACGTCTTCGGGCAGGCGCGCCTCGATGCGCTTGTAGCGGTTCTGCGCCTCGACCGAGGAGATATCGACGTTGGTGCCCGCCTCGAAAGTCAGCGTCAGCGTACCGGTGCCGAGCTCGGAGGACGCCTCCATGTAGAGCAGGTGCTCGATGCCGTTCATCTCCTGCTCGATCAGCGCCGTGACCGTGTCTTCGATGACCTGGGCCGAGGCGCCGGGGTAGGTGATGTTGAAGGCGATCGCCGGCGGCGCCACCTGCGGGTAGGCCGAGACCGGCAGCTTCTTCAGCGCCAGGCTGCCCGCCAGCACGATGACGATGGCGATCACCCAGGCGAACACCGGGCGGTCGATGAAGAATTTGGCGAGCATGGTGAGTCCCTACTTCTTCTCGCCGGCCGGCGCCGCCGCGGGGGGCGGGGCGGCAGTCGCCGCCGTTCCCGGCGCCGTCGGATGCCACGGCACCGGCTTCACCGGGCTGCCGGGGCGCGCCTTCTGCAAGCCGTTGACGATGACCTGCTCGCCGCCCTTCAGGCCTTCGGTGACGATCCAGTCGCCGCCGCTCATGGCGCCGGTTTTCACCGGCAGCGGCGTCGCCTTGCCTGCCGCATCGACCGTCATGACCGACTGGCCCTGCGGCGAAGACTGTATCGCGCGTTGCGGCAGCTTGATGGCGTTGTCCATCTCGGCCTGGGGCACGCGGATGCGCACGAAGGTGCCGGGCAGCAGCTCGCGCTTCGGATTGGGGAATTCCGCGCGCAACTGGATCGAGCCGGTGTTCGGATCGACGGCGAGATCCGAGAACATCAGCCGGCCCGGCTGCGCGTGGATGCTGCCGTCCTCGAGCACCAGTTCCACCCGCGTCTGGCCGGAACGCTTCAGCTTGCCGGCCTTGACGGCCTGCTGCAGGCGCAGCAGGTCGGCGTTGCTCTGGGTGAAATTCACGTAGATCGGGTCGAGCTGCTCGATGGTCGCCAGCAGCGTCGCCTCGCCCTTGCCGACCAGCGCGCCCTCGGTGACCATGGCGCGGCCGATGCGGCCGGCGATGGGGGCCGGCACATTGGCGTTTTCGAGGTCGAGTTTCGTCTTGGCCAGCGCCGCCTCGGCCTGCTTGACCTTGGCCATGGCCTGGTCGTATTCCTGCTGGCTGACGGCCTTGATTTCGAGCAGGGGCTTGTAGCGCTCTGCCGTCAGCTTGGCCACGGCGAGGTCGGCCTCGGCCGCATCCGCGTTCGCCTTGTAGGTGCGCGCATCGATCAGGTACAGGCTCTTGCCGGCGGCGATATCGCTGCCCTCCTCGAACAGACGCTTCTCGACGACCCCTTCGACGCGAGCCCTCACTTGCGCGGAACGCACGGCCTGGAGACGGCCTGGCAGTTCCTGTGTCAGGGTGGCCGCGGCAGCGGCGACGGTGACCACCTCGACCTCGGGCGGCGGCGGCGCGCCGGCGCCGGGGCCGGGCGCACCAGGGCCCTTCTTTTCGCCTTCGCCGCAAGCGACGAGGATGAGGGACAGCAGTACGGGGAGCAGATGTTTCATCGCGAGGCCCTTTCCGGGGCATAGGCCCTCAGGAAGCAATCGACAGTCTGTTCGATGCGCGCGCCGTCCGCATGCGAAGTCGCGGACGGACCGGCAAGCAGGCGGCGGGTGCGTTCATAACCGACCAGCATGCTCAGGAGAAGTTCTGCGGCAAAGCGCGGATCGTCGCGCCGCAGGCTGCCCGCGGCCATCGCGCGGTCGAGGAATTCGGCGAGGCAGCTCGCCGTCTGCTCCGGTCCCTTGACGAAGAAGGCTTGGGCGAGATCGGGAAAACGCGCGGTCTCGGCGATCATGACGCGGTAGTAGGCAAGACCCTCTTCGCCAAGCACCTTTGCGCTGAATGCCGCCGCAAACGAGAGCAGGCGCTCACGTACATCGCGACTGCCATCTTCCAGCGTGACCAGGATGGACGAGGAAGCAAGGCGCGCGACTTCGCTGAAGAGGTCGTTCTTCGAAGGGAAATGGTTGTAAAGCGTCTGCTTGGCCACCCCGGCACGGGCGGCGATGCTGTCGACGCTCGCCCGATAGCCTTCCTTCATGAAAGCTTCGGTGGCGGCCTGGATCAGGCGCAGGCGGCTGTCGACAAAAGTGCTTTCGGTGATCGAGGACACGCGTAACCAACCTCAAAATGGACTGGACAGTCCAGTCTAGCAGCAGATGAAGAAAAAGGCAGCCCCGCTGCCTTTTTCGTGCAACGGCCTCAGTGGCTCTTCTTGCGCAGGCGGTGGATCGCCGCGAGCTGGGCCACGGCTTCGGCCAGTTCGGCCTGGGCGCGCGCGTAGTCCATTTCGGAGCTGCGGGTTGCCATCGCTTCCTCGGACCGCTTCTTGGCGTCCATCGCCTTGGCTTCGTCGAGATCGCGGCCGCGAATGGCGGTGTCCGCCAGCACGGTGACGAGCCCAGGCTGGACTTCGAGGATGCCGCCAGCGACGAAGATCAATTCCTCGCGCTCCTGGCCTTGCAGCTTCAGGCGCACCGCGCCGGGCTTGATGCGCGTCATCAGGGGCATGTGGCCGGGGAATATCCCCAGCTCGCCCACCTCTCCCGGCAGGACGACGAACTCGGCGAGCCCGGAGAAAATCGATTCCTCCGCGCTGACGACGTCGACATGAACAGTCAGTGCCATATCAGTCATCCTTTTTCTGCTTACTGGAGGGTCTTGGCCTTCTCGAAGGCTTCCTCGATGCCGCCGACCATGTAGAAGGCCTGCTCGGGCAGCTGGTCGCATTCGCCCTCGGCGATCATGCGGAAGCCCTTGATCGTGTCCTTGAGCGTGACGTACTTGCCCGGCGAGCCGGTGAACACTTCGGCGACGAAGAAGGGCTGCGACAGGAAGCGCTGGATCTTGCGTGCGCGGCCGACCATCAGCTTGTCTTCCGGCGACAGTTCGTCCATGCCGAGAATGGCGATGATGTCGCGCAGTTCCTTGTAGCGCTGCAGCGTGGCCTGGACCTTGCGCGCCGTGTCGTAGTGCTCTTCGCCGACGACCAGCGGGTCGAGTTGGCGCGAGGTCGAGTCGAGCGGATCGACCGCCGGATAAATGCCCAGGGCGGCGATGTCGCGGGAGAGCACGACGGTGGAGTCGAGGTGGCCGAAGGTCGTGGCGGGGCTCGGGTCGGTCAGGTCGTCCGCGGGCACATAAACGGCCTGGATCGAGGTGATGGAACCGACGCGCGTCGAGGTGATGCGTTCCTGCAGGCGGCCCATTTCCTCGGCCAGGGTCGGCTGGTAGCCGACGGCGGAAGGCATGCGGCCCAGCAGCGCGGACACTTCGGTGCCGGCCAGGGTGAAGCGGTAGATGTTGTCGACGAAGAAGAGGATGTCGCGGCCCTCGTCGCGGAAGGCTTCGGCCATGGTCAGCCCCGTCAGGGCGACGCGCAGGCGGTTGCCGGGCGGCTCGTTCATCTGGCCGAACACCATCGCCACCTTGGACTCGGGCAGGTTGTCGAGCTTGATGACGCCGGCCTCGGACATCTCGTGATAGAAGTCGTTGCCCTCGCGCGTGCGCTCGCCGACGCCGGCGAACACCGACAGGCCGGCGTGCTGCTTGGCGATGTTGTTGATCAGTTCGAGCATGTTCACCGTCTTGCCGACGCCGGCGCCGCCGAACAGGCCGACCTTGCCGCCCTTGGCAAACGGGCAGATCAGGTCGATCACCTTGATGCCGGTTTCGAGCAGTTCGGTGGCCGGCGACAGTTCGTCGAACTTGGGCGCGGCCGCATGAATCGAGCGCTGCGTGTCGCACTGGATGGGGCCGATCTCGTCGATCGGGCGGCCGAGCACGTCCATGATGCGGCCGAGCGTGCCGTGACCGACCGGCACGGAGATGGCCGCCCCGGTACCTTTGACGCTCATGCCGCGCCGCAGGCCGTCGGAGGAGCCCATCGCGATGGTGCGCACGACGCCGTCGCCGAGCTGTTGCTGCACTTCGAAGGTCAGCCCGGCTTCGGCATTGCCGGTATTGGCGTCGTCGAGGACGAGGGCGTCGAAGACCTTAGGCATTTGATCGCGGGGGAACTGGATGTCCACAACCGCGCCGATGCACTGAACGATACTGCCGTTGCTCATGGTCGTTTCCTTAATTTCAAAAAGTCGTTTAACCCGCAATCGCGGCAACACTGCCGCGATAGTTGCTCGTTTAACCCGCAATCGCGGCGGCACCGCCGCGATAGTTGCTCGTTTAACCCGCAATCGCGGCGGCACCGCCGACGATTTCGGAGATTTCCTTGGTGATCGAAGCCTGGCGCGCCTTGTTGTAGACGAGCTGGAGTTCCTTGATGACGTTGCCGGCGTTGTCGGTGGCGGACTTCATCGCCACCATGCGCGCCGACTGCTCGGACGCCATGTTCTCCGCCACGGCCTGATAGATCAGAGCCTCGACATAGCGCATCAGCAACTCCTCCACCACCTCCTTGGCATCGGGCTCGTAGAGGTAATCCCAATGGCCTTCCGGCGTGCCGAGGCGTTCGCCGGTCAGCGGCAGCAACTGCTCCAGTTGCGGCTCCTGCTTCATGGTGTTGATGAACTTGGTGTAGCCGATATAGACGGCATCCAGCTCATCCCGCTCGAAGGCGTCGATCATCACCTTGATCGGGCCGATGAGCTTTTCGAGGTGGGGGGTGTCGCCCAGATGCACGACGTTGGAAACCACCCTGGCACCCATGCGCTGCATGAAGCCGAGGCCCTTGTTGCCGATGGCGGTGACGCGGATCTCGCCGACGCCGTCCTTTTCCCACTGGCGCATGGCGGCGAGGCACATGCGCAGGATGTTGGTGTTGAGGCCGCCGCACAGGCCCTTGTCCGTGGTCACCAGGATCACGCCGACGCGCGTCGTCGTCGCCTTCTTCACCAGGAAGGGATGGCGGAAGTCGGTGTTGTTGGCCTGGGAGAGATTGGCCGCCAGGCGACGGATTTTCTCCGAGTAGGGCCGGGCGGCGCGCATCCGCTCCTGCGCCTTGCGCATCTTGGATGCGGCCACCATCTCCATGGCCTTGGTGATCTTCTTCGTGTTCTGGACGCTCTTGATCTTCGTCCGAATTTCCTTACCGCTTGCCATTGCGCTTACTCCCGTTCGCTAGGAAATCCGGATCAGGACCAATTCGCCTTGAACTCGATCAGCGCGGCCGTCAGCGCGGCCTCGTCTTCCTTGTCCAGATTCTTGGCGGTCTCGATCTTGCTCATCAGCGCGGCTTGCTTTTGTTGCATGTGCTGGTGCAGGGCGGACTCGAAAGCCAGGATCTTGTTCACCTCGATGTCGTCGAGATAACCGCCGTTCACCGCGAACAGCGAAACGGCCATTTCGGCGACGGTGAGGGGCGCGTACTGGGGCTGCTTCATCAGCTCGGTGACGCGGCGGCCGCGTTCCAGCTGCTTGCGCGTGGCGTCGTCGAGATCGGAGGCGAACTGGGCGAAGGCTGCCAGTTCGCGGTACTGGGCCAGCGCCAAGCGCACGCCGCCGCCGAGCTTCTTGATGGCCTTGGTCTGGGCGGCACCGCCGACGCGCGACACCGAGATGCCGGCGTTGATGGCCGGGCGGATGCCGGCGTTGAACAGGTCGGATTCGAGGAAAATCTGGCCGTCGGTAATCGAGATGACGTTGGTCGGCACGAAGGCGGAGACGTCGCCGGCCTGGGTCTCGATCACCGGCAGCGCGGTGAGCGAACCGGATTTGCCCTTGATCTCGCCGTTGGTGAACTTCTCGACCCAGGCCTCGCTCGTGCGCGCGGCGCGTTCGAGCAGGCGCGAGTGCAGGTAGAAGACGTCGCCCGGATAGGCTTCGCGGCCCGGCGGCCGGCGCAGCAGCAGCGAAATCTGGCGGTAGGCCCAGGCCTGCTTGGTCAAGTCGTCGTAAATGATCAGGGCATCCTGGCCGCGGTCGCGGAAGTACTCGCCCATGGTGCAGCCGGAGTAAGGCGCGATGAACTGCAGCGCGGCCGATTCGGAAGCGGTGGCCGCAACGATGATGGTGTAGCCCAGGGCGCCGTGCTCTTCGAGCTTGCGCACCACGTTGGCGACGGTCGAGGCCTTCTGACCGATCGCCACGTAGATGCAGATCATGTCCTGGCCCTTCTGGTTGATGATCGCATCGACCGCGACGGCCGTCTTGCCGGTCTGGCGGTCGCCGATGATCAGTTCGCGCTGGCCGCGGCCGATCGGCACCATCGCGTCGATGGCCTTGAGGCCGGTCTGCACCGGTTGCGACACCGACTTGCGCCAGATCACGCCCGGCGCCACCTTCTCGATCTTGTCGGTCATCTTGGCATTGATCGGACCCTTGCCGTCGATCGGCTGGCCGAGCGAATTGACGACGCGGCCGAGCAGTTCGGGGCCGACCGGCACTTCGAGAATGCGGCCGGTGGTCTTCACCGTGTCGCCTTCGGAGATGTGTTCATACTCGCCCAGCACCACGGCGCCGACGGAGTCGCGCTCGAGGTTCAGGGCCATGCCGAAGGTATTGCCGGGGAATTCCAGCATCTCGCCCTGCATGACGTCGGTGAGGCCGTGCACGCGGCAGATGCCGTCGGTCACGGACACCACGGTGCCCTGGGTGCGCAGGTCGCTGCCGACCTGGAGATTCTGGATCTTGGCTTTGATCAGTTCGCTGATTTCGGAAGGATTGAGCTGCATAGGGTTAAAGCTCCAATTCTGGAAACGATTCTGGCGACTAAGTTCTGAGGGTCGCGGCCATGGCGTCGAGGCTGGCGCGGACGGAGGTGTCGAGCACCTGGTCGCCCACCACCACTTTGATGCCGCCGATGAGTTCCGGGTCCAATTGCACTGCCGGCCGCAACCTGGCCTTGAAATGCGCTTCGAGGGTGGGCAGCAGGCTGTCGCGCTGCGCGTCGTCCAGGGGGAAGGCGCTATGGATGACGGCGTCCTTGACGCCCTCCGCCGCGGCCTTGAGCGTCTCGAAAAATGCGGCGATCTCGGGCAACACGGCGAGGCGGTCGTTGCCGGCGAGGATCTGGATGAAGCCGGCCAGTTCGCCATCGACGGCGCCGCCGAGCAGGGACTTGACCAGATCCGCCTTCTGCGCGGCCGTCAGGCCCGGGTTGGCGAGGCAGGCGGCCATGTCGGCGTTCGCGGCATAGTCCGCCAGCAACTGCAGCTGTTCGGACCAGGCCGCCAGCCGCCCCTTCTCCTGCGCCAGGCGGAATACCGCCTCGGCATAGGGACGGGCAATGGTGACGAGTTCGGCCATGGCCTCAGAGTTCCTGCTTCAATGCCGTCAGCATGGCGGCATGGGCGCCGGCATCGACTTCGCGGCGCAGGATCTTTTCGGCGCCGGCCACGGCGAGTTCGGCGACGCGCTCGCGCAGCATGGTGCGCGCGCGCTCGATGTCCTGCTCGAGCTCGCCCATCTTGCCGGCGTACACCTTCTCGGCCTCGACCTTGGCGGCGTCCTTGGCTTCCTCGACGATCTGGCGCGCGCGCTTCTCGGCTTCTGCGGTTATGCCGTTGGCACGGTCCTTGGCGTCGCGCAGGGCGTCGGCGGAACGTTTGGCCGCGAGTTCGAGGTCGTGCTTGCCGCGCTCGGCGGCGGCCAGGCCGTCGGCGATCTGCTGCTGGCGATCGGCCATCGCCTTTTGCAGCGGCGGCCAGATGAACTTCATCGTGATCCAGATGAACAGGGCGAACCATATCATCTGGCCGATGAGGGTGGCGTTGATGCTCACGCTAACCTCCGGGGGGTGGGTGGCAAGGGCTGCTCGGGCTTAGTGCGGCTTGACGAGAGCGATGAACGGGTTGGCGAACAGCATGAACAGGGCGATACCGACGCCGATCATGGTCACGGCGTCGAGCAGACCGGCGACGATGAACATCTTGACTTGCAGCGTGGGAATCATTTCGGGCTGGCGGGCGGCGCCTTCGAGGAAGCGGCCGCCGAGGATGCCGAAGCCGATGGCGGTGCCCAGCGCGCCGGCGCCGATCAGGATGGCGACGGCGATGGCGGTATTGCCCAGCAGCATGGAAAGTTCCATTTGACTTACTCCTTTGTGATCGAGGGTTATGTGAGGTGGATAAGAAAAGAGCTCAATGCGATTCTGATGCCATCGACATATAGACGATAGTCAGCATCATGAAGACGAAAGCCTGCAGGGTGATGATCAGAATGTGGAACAGTTCCCACGGCAGCGCCAGCGGCAGTTGCCAGACGCCGAGCAGCGCGATCAGGATGAACACCATTTCGCCGGCGTACATGTTGCCGAACAGACGCAGCGAGAGCGAGATCGGCTTGGCGATGTCCTCGATGACGCGGAACAGGAAGTTGATCGGCGCCAGCTTCGGCCCGAACGGCACGGTGAATATCTCGTGCATGAAGCCCTTGAAGCCCTTCACCTTGAAGTTCAGGAAGATCATGATGAGGAACACCGTGATCGACATGGCGAAAGTCAGGTTGGGGTCGGTCGTCGGCACGAACTTGAACGGCAGGTGTGCGTCGCCCGTGACGGCCTGGGTCGCGATCGGCAGGAAATCGACGGGGATCAGGTCCATCGCATTCATGGCGAAGACCCAGACGAAGATGGTGATGGCCAGCGGCGCAATCAGCGGGTTGTTGCCGTGATAGGTGTCCTTGACCTGCTGGTTCACGAAGCCGAGCACCATCTCGAAGAAGTTCTGCCAGCCCTTGGGTACGCCGCTGGTCGCCCGGCTGGCGATCACCGCCAGGGAGCCGAATACCAGCAGACCGATGGCGCCGGAGACGATCAGGGTATCGAGATGGAAGGTCCAGAACCCGGAGCCGACCTTGAGGTTGGTCAGGTGATGGGCAATATACGCAGTTGCGGTCAGTGGTTCGCCGGGGGCAGCAGACATGTTCAGTTCCGAGTTTTAAGCAGTGCCATCCAATAGACGACAACGGTTAACACGAAGCCAAGAAACAGCGGCAGGGCCGCCAGATCCTTGTAGCCCAGAAACACGAGGGCGAAGCCGCCGAGGACGACCGCAAACTTGTAGGTCTCCCCGAGCATTTGCGCCCGGTACAGCTTGCCTGGGTCCGTCTCGTTACCCCGCAGGGCTCGCCACGCATAAACGAAGGCGCCGAGGATTCCGATGCCACCGCCCATGAGGACCGAAACAGCCACATTAGCATTATCTAATATACCTGCGGCCGCCGCAACACATATTGTTACGATACCTTGACAACTGAGTACCCATCTTACGTCTGGGTGCATAGCAGGTTTAATAAAGTTATTAATGATAGTACAAAAGTCAGTCTTATACAAGATTTAAATGCTGCCAGTGCACATAATATTAGCTGCGCAGCTTTTCGAGCAAGCCATCGAGTTGGTCGAGGCTGCCGAAGCGGATCGTCAGGTTGCCGGCCCCCTTGCGGTTGGCGGCGATCCTGACCGTCGCGCCGAGGCTGTCCGACAGGTCTTCTTCGAGTCGCAGCAGGTCGCGGTCGACGCTCTTGGCCGCCTTGCGCACCGGCGGATTGAGTTCGCGCGCCGCCAGTTTCTCGGTTTCGCGCACCGAATAGCCCTTTTCGACCACCAGCGCCGCGACGCGGCCCTGCTCGGGTTTCGGCAACGGCAGCAGCGCCCGCGCATGGCCCATCTCGATGTCGCCGGCCATCAGCATGTCCTGCGCCGGCTTGGCCAACTGGAGCAGGCGCAGCAGGTTCGAGGCGGCGGGACGCGACCGCCCGACGGCATCGGCCGCCTGCTGGTGGGTCATGCCGAATTCGTCGATCAGCCGTTGCAGGCCGGCGGCTTCCTCAAGCGGATTCAGATCCTCGCGCTGGATATTCTCGATCAGCGACATGGCGAGCGCCGCGTCGTCCGGAATTTCGCGTATCAGCACCGGCACCTCGTCCAGCCCGGCGATCTGCGAAGCGCGCCAGCGCCGCTCGCCGGCGATGATCTCGTAGCGCTCCTTGCCCACGGGACGCACGGAGATCGGCTGGATCAGGCCCTGGACCTTGATCGAGGCCGCCAGTTCTTCGAGCGAGCCCGGGTCCATGCGCGTGCGCGGCTGGTACTTACCCGGCTGCAAGACCCCCACCGGCAGGGTGTCCTGGCGCATGCTCTCCGGCGCGTTGTTGGCGGCCAGCAGGGCGTCGAGCCCGCGGCCGAGGCCTTTCATCTTGGGTGGATTCATGTGTTTCCCTCTTCCTTGTGCCAGCCGTTGTTTCTGCGGTACTACATTATCTTGACGCGTTCGATCATTTCGGCGGCGAAGGCCAGATAGGCCTGCGCGCCCTTGGCGCCCTTGTCGAACAGCACGCCGGGCAGGCCGTAGCTCGGCGCCTCGGCCAGCCTGACGTTGCGCGGCACCAGCGTGCGGAACACCTTGTCGCCGAAATGCTGCTCCAGCTGCGCCGAGACCTGGTTCGACAGCGTCGAGCGCGGATCGAACATCACGCGCAGCAAGCCGATGATCTTGAGGTCGCGGTTGAGATTCGCGTGCACCTTCTTGATGGTGTTGACCAGATCGGAGAGCCCCTCCAGCGCATAGTATTCGCACTGCATCGGAATGATGACGCCATGGGCGGCGCAGAGCCCGTTCAGCGTCAGCAGCGACAACGAGGGCGGGCAGTCGATGAGGACGAAGTCGTAATCGGCGGCGTGGGCGGCCAAAGCCTCCTTGAGCCGCATTTCGCGCCGGTCGAGCGCCACCATTTCGACCTCGGCGCCGGCGAGGTCGCGGTTCGCCGGCAGCACGTCGTACTTGCCGGGAGGCGAGGGCACGCGGGCGTCGGCCAGGCTGGCGAGGCCCAGCAGCACCTGATAAACGGACGCTTTCAAGTCGCGCTTCTCGACGCCGCTGCCCATGGTCGAGTTGCCCTGGGGATCGAGATCGATCAACAGCGTCCGCTGGCCCTGGAGCGCCAGCGCGGCGGCGAGGTTGACCGAGGTCGTGGTCTTGCCGACCCCGCCCTTCTGGTTGGCGATGGCGAATATGTGCATGTCAGGCTCTTTCGAGAATGATCAGATGGCGCCGGGCATCGAGGCCCGGCACGGTCAGGGCGGGCACCGCCACGAGCCGCCAATCCAGCGGCAACGCGGCGATTTCCTGCTCCGGGTAGACGCCCTTCATGGCCAGCAGGCGCCCACCCGCCCGCACCAACTGGCCGGCCAGGCGCACGAATTCGGCCAGATCGGAAAAGGCGCGGGAGATGACGGCGTCGAAGAGGGTCGCCGGCTTCAGGTCTTCGACCCGGCCGCAGTGGATGGCGACGTTGGCCAGGCCCAGCTCGATCTTGGCCTGCTGCTGGAATGCCGACTTCTTCTGGTTGGCCTCTATGGACACGAGTTCGAGCGCCGGTCGCGCGATGGCCAAGGGCAACCCCGGCAGGCCGGCACCGCTGCCGACGTCGGCGAGGGTGCCCGTCGCACCGAGATGCGGCAGCACCGCCAGCGAGTCGAGCAGGTGGTGGCTCACCATCGCCGCCTCGTCGCGCACGGCGGTCAGGTTGTAGGTACGGTTCCATTTGGACAAAAGCGCCAGGTAGGCGAGGAGCTTCTCCTCCGCCTTTTCCGGCAGTGCCAGGCCGAGGGCGGCTATCCCCGCCGCGAGTTGTTCCGTCGGCGTCATGCGCTCTTCTTCTCCCGCGGCCCCGAGTATTTCTTCAGGTGTACCAGCAGCAGCGAAATCGCCGCCGGCGTCACACCCTGGATGCGGGAGGCCTGGCCGAGCGTTTCCGGCCGATGCTGGGCGAGCTTCTGCCGCACCTCGATCGACAGGCCGCGCACGGCGGCGTAGTCGAACCCGTCCGGCAGACGCAGCGCTTCAGCGTCCTGCGCCTTCTCGACTTCCTCCTTCTGCCGCTCGATGTAGCCGGCGTACTTGGCCTGGCTCTCCACCTGCTCGGCCACCCGGGGATCGGCCACGCCCACGCCCGCGCCGGGCAGCGACATCAAAGACGCGTAGCCGACCTCGGGCCGGCGCAGCAGATCGAACAGTTTGTACTCGCGCTCCATCGGCTTGCCGAGCACGCGCAGGGCGTCGGCCTCGGGCAACAGGCGCGCATTGACCCAGACGCTTTTCAGGCGCTCGGTCTCGCGGGCGATGGCGTCGCGCTTGCGGCTGAAGGCCTCCCAACGCAGGTCATCGACGAGTCCGAGTTCGCGGCCGATTTCCGTCAGGCGCAGGTCGGCGTTGTCTTCGCGCAGCGACAGCCGGTACTCGGCGCGGCTCGTGAACATGCGATAAGGCTCGGAGACGCCGCGCGTGATGAGGTCGTCCACCATCACGCCGAGGTAAGCCTGGTCGCGGCGCGGGCACCAGGCTTCCTCGGCAAGCGCGTGGCGGGCGGCGTTGATGCCTGCCAGCAGGCCCTGGGCGGCGGCCTCCTCGTAGCCGGTGGTGCCGTTGATCTGGCCGGCGAAGAACAGGCCGCGGATGGACTTGGTCTCCAGCGACGCCTTGAGGTGGCGCGGATCGAAGTAGTCGTATTCGATGGCATAGCCGGGGCGCAGGATGTGCACGTTCTCCAGGCCGCGGATCGAGCGCACCAGGGCGAGCTGCACATCGAAGGGCAGGCTCGTCGACACGCCCTGCGGGTAGATCTCGTGGGTGTCGAGCCCTTCCGGCTCCATGAAGACCTGATGGCTGTCGCGGCCGGCGAACTTGTGAATCTTGTCCTCGATCGACGGACAGTAGCGCGGTCCGACCCCCGCGATGACGCCGGTGAACATCGGCGAGCGGTCGAGACCGGCGCGGATGATGTCGTGGGTACGGGCATTGGTGTGGGTGATCCAGCACGGCACCTGGCGCGGATGCTGGCCCGGATTGCCAAGGAAGGAGAACACCGGCACCGGATCGTCGCCGGGCTGGCATTGCATGACCGAGAAGTCGATGGTCTTGCCGTCGAGCCGCGGCGGCGTGCCGGTCTTGAGCCGCCCGGCCGGCAGTTGCAACTCGCGCAGCCGCGCCGCCAGGGAGATCGCCGGCGGATCGCCGAAGCGGCCGGCGCGGTAGTTTTCCAGACCGACATGAACCAGGCCGTTGAGGAAAGTGCCGGCCGTCAGCACCACCGCATCCGCCTCGAAGCGGATGCCCAGCTGCGTAACGACGCCGGTGGCGCGGTCGCCCGCGACGGTCAAGTCATCGACGGCCTGCTGGAACAGTGTCAGGTTCGGCTGGTTTTCGAGCCGCGTCCGGATCGACCGCTTGTAGAGCGAGCGGTCGGCCTGGGCGCGCGTCGCCCTCACGGCCGGCCCCTTCGAGGCATTGAGGATGCGGAACTGGATGCCGGCCTCGTCGGTGGCCGCGGCCATCGCGCCGCCCAGGGCATCGACCTCCTTGACCAGGTGGCCCTTGCCGATGCCGCCGATCGACGGATTGCAAGACATCGCGCCGAGCGTCTCGATGTTGTGCGTCAGCAGCAGCGTCTGCGCCCCGCTCCGCGCTGCGGCAAGCGCCGCCTCGGTGCCGGCATGGCCGCCGCCGATAACGATGACGTCGAAACGGGTGGGAAAAAGCATTCGCGGGAACGAAGAAAAAGAGGCGCAATGATACCCCGCTCGCCGGCCAATTTGAATCGGACCGGTCTGTTTCACGTGAAACAAGCCCATCAGGACCGAACCAAGCCGGACCTGCCGCTCATGGCGTCGACGTGACCCGACGTTTCACGTGAAACAATCCGGGGTGCCACACCCACGCCATGCAGCCCGGCCGGAGCGCACGCTCGATACCGCACCTCAGCACGGAGTCGCCGCGGCACGCCGCCGTAGTTCGCTCGCTGACTATCGCGCACGAGCAATCGCATGAATGACGTTGCCGTAGAAAACACGTCCCTTGTATCGAGGTCGGTGCGCGATCGGGCCGGAGGGACATGTTCTGCTCCGCGAAGTAAAGGAGGAGGAGCCGGCCGCAGGCCGGCGACGGGGGACATGAGCTACGTCGGCTACCCGCCGCCCTTGGCGAGCGCCGACACCCAAGCGAGAGGGCCGTGGCGACGATCGGACGCGGAGCCCATCTATCTTCGTGTCGCTGGTAGCGCAAATGCTAATGGAGAACCAGCATGGCGTTCATGCATTTGCCCTGCGCGCCCACCCTGCCCGACTATGCCAGTGTCGAAAAAACGTCGTAGCCGAACTTGGCGATCAGCAGCGCCGTGGCAAAGAGAAAAACGCCGCGTACGAAGCCGCTGCCGCGCCGGATCGCCAGGTGCGCCCCGACCTGGGCGCCGGCGACGTTGAACAGCGCCATCGACAGCGCCAGGCTCCACAGGATATGGCCGCTCGGCACGAAGTAGGCGAGCGCGGCCAGGTTGGTGCTGCCGTTCACGATCTTGGCGGCGGCCGAGGCGCGCAGGAAATCAAGGCCGAACCAGCGCACGAAGGCGAAGATGAGGAAGCTGCCCGTCCCTGGCCCGAAAAAACCGTCATAAAAGCCGAGCACCGCGCCGACCGCGAGCACCGGCGCCAAACCGCGCTGCGGCGCAGCAGCGGGCGCTACGCCGAAATCCCGGTGCCACGCCGTATAGACCGCGACCGCCACCAGCAGCACGAGAATCATCGGCCGCACCACGTCCTTCGGCAGCCAGGCCACCGTCGCCGCGCCGGCGAAGGAAAAGACGAAAGCCGCCGCCGCCGCAGGCAAGGCGATGCGCCATGGCAGCACAATGCGGCGTGCATAACGCCAGGCCGCGTTCGCCGTGCCGAAGACGGAAGAACCCTTGTTGGTGCCGAAAATCGTCGCCGGCGCTTCGAGCGGCAGCGCCGCGAACAGCGCCGGCACCTGGATCAGCCCGCCGCCGCCGGCCACGGCATCCACCAGTCCCGCACCGAAAGCCGCAGCCAGGAGCGCCGCAAATTCCCAGCCCATCTCGATCGCATTCCTCCATAACTTAAGTTATATTGTCGTTCCCTGCCCCGCACCGCGCCAACCATGCTCGTCGTCAGCGACATCATGACCCAGCACATCGACCGTGTGGAATCGGCGCGCGCCCTCGGCGACGTCGCCGCCCTCATGGCGCGTGCAGGCATTTCCGCGGTCGTCGTCGCCGATGCCGACCGCCTGGTCGGCATCGCCACCGCGCGCGACGTCCTCGACGCCATGCACCAGGGCCAGGCGCCGGCCACCCCGGTCGCGACGGTCATGAGCACGCCGCTGATCGCCGTGCCGCCGCAGCTCGACAGCCGCGAAGCCTACCAGCTTGCGGCCGCGAACGGCGTGCGGCATTTGGCCGTGACGGACGCGGCGGACATACCGATCGGCATCGTCACCGCAGCCGACTTCGGTTGCCACCGGCGGCTCACGCTCGCGGCAGGCGATCACGCCGTCGCCGGCCTCATGGACCTCTGGCGCGCGCGCCACGACGAGGACGAGCGCCTGCGCCTCGCCGCCAGCGTCTTCGCGCAGGCCCGCGAAGGCATCCTCATCACCGATGCCGCCGGCATGATCGTCGAGGTCAACCGCAGCTTTACCGAACTGACCGGTTACGCGCGCGACGAGATCGTCGGGCGCAACCCGAGCCTGCTCAAATCCAGCCGCCAGGACCAAGACTTCTACCAGCGCATGTGGCAGACGCTGTTGCGCGACGGCCATTGGCGCGGCGAGATCTGGAACCGGAAGAAAAACGGCGACGAATATGCGGAGTTCCTGACCATCTCCTGCGTGCGCGACGACGACGGCAAGGTCTCGCATTACGTCGGCGCCTCGTCCGACATCACGGTATTGAAGGAACACCAGAAGCGCATCGAGGATCTGGCCCACTACGACGCCCTGACGCAACTGCCCAACCGCGCGCTGCTGGCCGACCGCATGCAGCTCGCCCTGGCCCAGGCCCAGCGTTCCGGCCAGTTGCTGGCCGTCTGCTACCTGGATCTCGACGACTTCAAGCCCGTCAACGACGCGCTCGGCCGCGACGCCGGCGACCGGCTCCTGATCGAAGTCGCCCAGCGCCTCAAGAGCTGCATGCGCAGCGGCGACACGGTGGCGCGCTTCGGCGGCGACGAGTTCGCGCTGCTGCTGGCCGGCATCGAGAACGTCGAGGAATGCGAACGGGCGCTCGTGCGCATCCTCGCCAGCCTCGCCGCCGCCTTCACGCTCGACGGCGCGACCGTCAGCATCTCCGCCGGCATCGGCGTCACGCTCTACCCGCACGACGGCGCCAGTCCCGACACGTTGCTGCGCCATGCCGACCAGGCCATGTACCTCGCCAAGCAGGCGGGCCGCAACCGCTACCATCTTTACGACGCCGAGAACGACCGCCGCGCCCGCGCCCACCGCGAAGCCTTCGAGCGCATCGAGGCCGCCCACCGCCAAGGCGAATTCCGCCTCTACTTCCAGCCCAAGGTCGATATCCGCCGCGGCACCGTGATCGGCGCCGAAGCGCTGATCCGCTGGCTGCACCCCGAACTCGGCGTGGTGGCGCCGGCCGATTTCCTGCCCGTGATCGAGGACACCGATTTTTCCCTGACGCTCGGCGACTGGGTCATCGGCGAGGCCTTGCGCCAGATGGAAATCTGGGTACGCGAGGGCATCGACCTGCATGTGAGCGTCAACATCTCCGCGCGCCAGCTGCAGGAGCCGGAATTCGCCCGGCGCCTGGCGGGGCAGCTTGCCGCCCACCCCACGGTGCGGCCGCAGCAACTGGAACTGGAAATCCTCGAAACCGCGGCGCTCGAAGACATCAACCGCGTGCACACCATCATCGAGGAATGCCACAAGCTCGGCGTTTCCTTCGCCCTCGACGACTTCGGCACCGGCTATTCGTCGCTGACCTACTTGAAGCGCCTGCCCGCCCGCATCCTCAAGATCGACCAGTCCTTCGTGCGCGACATGCTCGAAGACCCGGAGGATCTGGCCATCATCGAAGGCGTCATCGGCCTCAGCAACGCCTTCCACCGCCAGGTCATCGCCGAAGGCGTGGAGACGGCCCAGCACGGCATGCTGCTGCTGCAGCTCGGCTGCGACCAGGCGCAGGGCTTCGGCATCGCCCGCCCCATGCCCGGGGACGATATTCCCGCCTGGGTCAGCAACTATAAGCCCGACCCGGCCTGGACCAGCAGCCTGCACCTGTCGCGCGAGGACTTCCCGCTGCTGGCGTTCGAACTGGATCACAACCGGTGGATAGAGCGCATCGCCGCACTCCTGAATGACGGGCACGGCGCGGGACCGGTCCACCCGCCGCTCGACCATCGCGAATGCCGCTTCGGCCGCTGGTATGCCGGCGCCGGCAAGACCCGCTACGGCGAACTCGATTCCTTCCGCAAACTCGCGCCGCTGCACGATCAGGTGCACCAGACCGGCCGTGACTTGCTGAATCTCTACCAGGCGGGCCATGTCGAACAGGCGCGCGGCCAGCTGCCGGAGCTTTACGACCAGCGCGACCGCTTGCTCGAGCAGCTGCGCAAACTACAGGCGGATGCGTCCGTCTCCGCCAACCAGGCTCGACACTGATTTCCCCCGGGCCGGCGGCGGCGATGCGCCGCTATTTTCCAATGCAGAAGCGCGAGAAAATCATGCCGAGCAGGTCGTCGGCCGTGAATTCGCCGCTGATCCGGGCCAGCGCCTCCTGGGCGCGGCGCAATTCCTCTGCGCACAGTTCGAGCCGTGCCAGTTGTGCGGCGGCCGCGTCGAGATGTTGCGCCGCCAGGGCGAGCGCTTCAAGGTGGCGTTCGCGGGCCAGGATCGTGTCTTCGCCGTGGCCCTGCCAGCCCGCCACGCGCAGCAGTTCGTCGTGGAGCAGTTCCATGCCCGCGCCGGTCTTCGCCGAGAGCGCGATATGGACGCGCTTGCGGCCATCCTGCCCCCCCTCGCTGCGAACCGCGCGTTGCGCCGGCAGCCTGGCGAGATCGCACTTGTTTTCGACGACGATGCGCACGACGCCGGCCGGCAGCTTCACATCGATGGCATGGTCGGCGGGCGTCACGCCGCTGCGCGCATCGACGATCTGCAAGACGACATCGGCGCGTGCTATCTCCTGCCAGGTGCGCGCGATGCCCATTTTTTCGACCGCATCGTCGGTATCGCGCAGACCGGCGGTATCGATGACGTGCAGCGGGATGCCCTCGATCTGGATCGTCTCGCGCAGCGCGTCGCGCGTCGTGCCGGGAATCTCGGTGACGATGGCGCGCTCAGCGCCGGCCAAGCGGTTCAGCAGCGAACTCTTGCCGACGTTGGGCAGGCCCGCCAGCACGACGGTCAGGCCGGTGCGCAGCAGGCTGCCCTGGCGCGCTCGCGCGCGCAAGTCCGCCAGCGCCGCGCGCAGGCCCTGCAGCCGCGGCACGGCATCGGTGTCGCGCAGCGGGTCGATCTCCTCGTCGGGAAAGTCGAGCGTCGCCTCGACCAGCATGCGCAAGTCCTTGAGCCCACCGGTCAGCGCCTGCACCTGGCGGGAGAATTCGCCGGCGAGCGAACGCAACGCAGAGCGCGCGGCCTGGGCGGTGGCGGCCTCGATCAGGTCGGCCACGGCCTCGGCCTGAGCCAGGTCGAGCTTGTCGTTCAGATAGGCGCGGCGCGTGAATTCGCCGGGTTCCGCAAGCCGGGCGCCGAGTTCGCGGCAGCGCTGCAACAGCATCTGCATCACCACCGGGCCGCCGTGGCCCTGGAGTTCGAGCACGTCCTCGCCGGTGAAGGAATGCGGCGCCGGGAAGTAAAGCAGGATGCCCTGGTCGATCGGCTGGCCGGCAGCGTCACGAAAATCGGTTAGCGAAGCGCGCCGCGGCTCGGGCACTTTTCCGGCGAGGCGTTCGGCAAAGTCCGTGAGCCCCTCGCCCGAAACCCGCACTACCCCGATGCCGCCGCGGCCGGGCGCCGTGGCGACCGCCGCGATGGTGTCGGTGCTATTTCTTGAGGCCACTGGCCTCCATCATCCGGTTGATCTGCCACTGCTGGGCGATGGACAACACGTTATTCACCGTCCAGTACAGCACCAGGCCCGACGGAAACATGAGGAACATGCCGGTGAACACGATCGGCATAATCATCATCACTTTCGCCTGGATCGGATCGGGCGGCGTCGGGTTGAGCTTGGTCTGGATCAGCATCGTCACGCCCATGATCAGGGGCAGGATGTAGTACGGATCCTTGGCCGACAGGTCGGTTATCCAGCCGAGCCACGTCGCCTGGCGCATCTCGACCGAACCCAGCAGCACCCAGTAGAGCGCGATGAAGACGGGAATCTGCACCAGGACGGGCAGGCAGCCGCCGAGCGGATTGACCTTCTCCTTCTTGTACAGCTCCATCATCTCGGTGTTCATGCGCTGGCGGTCGTCGCCGTAGGTCTCCTTGAGCTTGGTGAGCTTGGGCGTCAGGAGGCGCATTTTCGCCATCGACTTGTAGGAGGCGGCCGAAAGCGGGAAGAAGATCAACTTGAGCATCACCGTCAGGCCGATGATGGCCCAGCCCCAGTTGCCGGTGAACTTGTGGATCAGTTCGAGCACCCAGAACAGCGGCGCGGCGATCACCGTCAGCCAGCCGTAGTCGACGACGAGGTCGAGCCCCGGCGCGACCTGCTTGAGCTTGTCCTGCTCCTGCGGACCGGCGTAGAGCGGCACGCCGAGCTTGCCGGTCGCGCCCGGCGCGACTGCGGCCATCGGCACGATGACGCCCGCGGCGAAGAAATCGCCGCCGAGCTTGCGCGTGAAGAACTCGCGCTCGCCCACGCCCTGCGGCAGCCAGGCGGAAACGAAATAATGCTGCACCATCGCCACCCAGCCGTCGTCGGCCTTGCCGACGTGCTTGTCCTTGCCCTTGGCGATGTCGGCGAATTCGATCTTCTGGAACTTCTCGGCATCGGAATAGATCGCGGGGCCGGTGAAGGTGGACACCATCATGGTGCCGCCCTCGGGCGCCTTGTCGTCGCGCACGAGCTGGAAGTAGGCGCTCGGCGTGAGGGACGCGCTGCCGCCGTTGGCGACTTCAAACTCGACATCGATGAGGTAGGAGCCGCGATGGAAGACATAAGTCTTGGCGACCTGGACCCCGCCCTCGCCGGCGGCCGTCATGCGCAGCCGCAGTTCGTTCGCGCCGTCCTTGAGCCCCTGGCTGCCGGCCGGCAATTGCCAGACGGTCTTGTGGTTGGGCAGGCCGGCGCCGATGAGCCCGCTCTGCGCGGCGTAGAGATGGCTCTCGTCGAAGAGGACGAATTTCTTGGTCTTGTCCTCCGTGGCATGGTGATTCAGGAGCTCCAGGCGGATGAGGTCGCCGCCCAGGGCGGAGATGTCGGCCTGGTAGAGATCGGTCTTGATCGTGGCGCGCGCGGCCTGCTGGCCGGCCGGAGCTGCCGCCGGAACGGCCGAGGGAAGCGTAGCGGTCGGCACGGCGCCAGGAGCAGCGGTAACGGCGCTCGGAGCGGGCACGGCGGCATTGCCGACCGCGGCCGGTGCGGTGGCCGCCGGTGCGGGCTGCGGCTGGCCCTGCTTCTGCCAAGCCTCCCAAAGCATGAGCAGGGAAAAGCTGAAAACCAGGAGCAGTATCAGGCGACGGTTGTCCATGTCTTATAGTCGAGATTCAGGGAACGGGATCATACCCGCCCGGATGCCAGGGATGGCAGCGACCGACGCGGCGCGTCGCCAGCCATATCCCCTTGAAGGCCCCGTGGCGTTGCAGCGCCTCGGCGGCATACTCGGAGCAGGGCGGATCGAAACGGCAGTTGCTGCCGAGCATCGGGCTGATGGCATAGCGGTAGAGCTTCACCAGGGCAATGAGCGGGGCGGCCAGGAGGGACTTCATCGCGGCAGCTTCGCCAGCAGGGCGTCGATTTCGGCGCGCCAGGCCAGGCGCGACGCGGCATCGACGGCGGTTACGGGTTTTGCCAGCCGCAGCACCAGGTCCATCGCCGGCAGTTGCGTCCGCGCCAGCCTGAACGCCTCGCGGCCGGTGCGCTTGATCGCGTTGCGCCATACCGAACGGCGCGCCAGCTTCTTGGCGATCACCAGTCCCAGCCGCGCCGAGGCACCGCCGTTGGGTCGATAGTGGAGATTGAATCGTTCGCCGCGCAACACCCGGCGCAGGGCGAAAACTGCCCCGAATTCTTCGGTCTCGCGCAAACGCCGGTTCGCACCGAAGCCGGCATTTCCAGCCACACCTTCCGCGATTCCGCTCAGACCGACAGACGGTGACGGCCTTTGGCGCGGCGCGCACGGATGACGGCACGGCCGCCGCGGGTGCGCATGCGCACGAGAAAGCCGTGGGTGCGTTTGCGGCGCACGACCGAAGGCTGATAAGTGCGTTTCATGGTTGTATCCTTCCTGGAGAAACGCGCGATTACATCGTTTTAGGGGCCTGTTTGTCAAGCGCTTTTTCTGCCACCCCTTGTGGATAACTCATCCGTAAACGGCTAGAATGGCTTCCTTCTTCGCGGCCGGCATGACTCGGCCGCGAAGACATAAATATAAAATACGCATTAAAAAACAATGTATTGCGCCATAACACCAAGATGAATGAATTCTGGTCCGCTTGTCTTTCTCGTTTCGAGCGCGAGCTCCCGGCGCAGCAGTTCAACGCCTGGATAAAGTCCTTGCGCCTGGAGGAAGAAGACGGCCATCCTTCACACCTGCGGCTGGTTGCACCCAACCGCTATGTGCTCGACTGGGTGCGCAAGCGCTACTTCAACCAGATCGAAGCCATCTCGCTCGAGTTTTTCCAGGATCCGGTAACCATCAGCCTGGCGGTGGAAGAACGCACGGCCGCCGGCGAGCGTCCCGTCGAAGCGGAAACGCCGCCCGAAACAGCTGCGCCGGTGATGCCGGCGGCCAAACCCATTTCGGTTAGCGCCGATCCAGCCTACGAAAAGACGCGCCTCAATCCCGACTTCAACTTCGAAATGCTGGTGACCGGCCGCTCCAACGACATGGCGCGCGCGGCGGCGCAGCAGGTGGCCCTCAACCCGGGTACCTCCTACAATCCCCTGTTCGTCTATGGCGGCACCGGCCTGGGCAAGACCCACTTGATCCATGCCATCGGCAATGCGGTCTATCTTGCCAACCCTGCCGCCCGCGTCTTCTACACCCACGCCACCGATTACGTTTCCGATTTCGTCCGCACCCTGCAGCAGAAGTCCTTCGACAGCTTCAAGCGCTTCTATCATTCGCTCGACCTGCTGCTGATCGACGACATCCAGTTCTTCAACGGCAAGGAGCGCACGCAGGAAGAGTTCTTCTATGCCTTCAACTCCCTGGTCGGCGCCAAGAAGCAGATCGTCATCACCTGCGACACTTACCCGAAAGACATCCAGGGCTTCGAGGATCGCCTCATCTCGCGCTTCGGTTCCGGCCTCACGGTGCAGATCGAGCCGCCCGAACTCGAAATGCGCGTCGCCATCCTCAAGAAAAAAGCTGAGACCGAACACATCGATCTCGGCGACGATGTCGCCTTCCTCATCGCCAAGAACCTGCGCTCCAACGTGCGCGAACTCGAAGGCGCGCTGAAGAAGGTCGTCGCCTTCGCCCACTTCCAGGGCCGCGAACTCAATATGGATATCGCCAAGGAAGCCTTGAAGGATGTCATCGGCGCGCACAACCGCCAGATCACGCTCGAACTGATCCAGAAGACCGTCTCCGACTACTTCAAGATCAAGGTCGCCGAGATGTTCTCGCAGAAGCGCACGCGCGCCGTCGCGCGGCCGCGGCAAGTCGCCATGTTCCTCGCGCGCGAACTCACGCCGCATAGCCTGCCCGAAATCGGCGATGCCTTCGGCGGCCGCGACCATACCACGGTCATGCACGCTTGTCGTACCATTACCGACCTGCGCACCAAGGACGGCCAGCTCAACAACGACCTCCACGTGCTGTTGCAAACCATCAAGGGATAAGTCTCCGGATAAGACCTTAACAATGACTGGACAGATTGTGGATAAATCGACCAAACACTGCGGAACGGATTTTCATCCACAATCCCCCACAGCGATCGGAACGAGTTGCCCTTAGGCTTATGATTGCAACAACAAGTTGAAACAAAAGAAAATTAAACCGTTATCCACATCTTCCCATGCTGCTTATTACTACTAAGGAGATTTAAGAATGCTCCTATTTAAAGGCCCTCGCGACCAGATTCTGGCACCGCTGCAATCGGTCTGTGGCATCGTCGAGAAACGTCACACCCTGCCGATACTTTCCAACGTGCTGATGGAAAAGGACGGGGAAAGACTCAAGCTCCTGGCGACCGACATCGAGATCCAGATCCGTACCGGCACCACGGCAGCCGGGCCGGAAAAGGCGGCGATGACGGTCGGCGCGCGCAAGCTGCAGGACATCCTGCGGTCGCTGCCCGAAGCGGCCGAGGTCAGCCTGTCGCTCGACGAAAAGCGCCTGACGCTGAAAGCCGGCAAGAGCCGTTTCAACCTGCAGACCCTGCCGGCGGAGGACTTTCCGCGCATGGTCATGGCCGAGGGCAAGCAAACCGAACTGACGCTGACGCAGAAGCAGTTCAAACGCCTGCTGGCGCTGGTCCAGTACGCCATGGCGCAGCAGGACATCCGCTATTACCTGAACGGCCTGCTGGTGGTCGTGATCGGCTCCGAAATACGCATGATCGCCACCGACGGCCACCGCCTCGCCTATGCCTCCGAAGCGATCGCGGGCAACCACGAACGCCTCGAAGTCATCCTGCCGCGCAAGACCGTGCTCGAACTCTCGCGCCAGCTGGCCGACAACGACGAGCCGCTCGACATCGTGCTGACGCCGACCCAGGCGCAGTTCCGCTTCGGCGACATCGAGCTGGTGTCCAAGCTCATCGACGGCAAGTTCCCCGACTATGAGCGCGTCATTCCGCAGAACCACGGCAAGGTGCTCCTGCTTTCGCGCGAAGTGCTGCTGCATTCGCTGCTGCGCGCCGCCATTCTCACCAACGAGAAATTCCGCGGCGTGCGCATCGTGCTCTCGCCCGGCAGTCTCAAGATCATTTCCACCAACGCCGAGCAGGAAGAAGCCCAGGACGAGATCGAGATCGACTACCAGGCCGAACCGCTGGACGTCGGCTTCAACGTCACCTATCTGCTCGACGTCCTCAACAACATCAGCGCCGAGGCCGTCGAATGCCGGCTCGCCGACGCCAATTCGAGCGCACTGATCACCCTGCCCGGCAACGACAGCTTCAAGTACGTCGTCATGCCGATGCGCATCTGAGCGACACAGCGGAAATCATTCCATGACCCAGGAAAAGAAACCGGTCCGCGACGACGGCGGCTACGACGAAGACTCCATCCAGCAGCTCGAAGGCCTGGAGGCCGTGCGCAAGCGTCCCGGCATGTACATCGGCGACACCTCCGACGGCACCGGTTTGCACCACATGGTCTTCGAAGTCGTGGACAACGCCATCGACGAGGCGCTGGCCGGCCATTGCGACGAGATCGTCATCACCATCCACACCGACAACTCGATTTCCGTCACCGACAACGGCCGCGGCATTCCCATCGGCATCAAGTTCGACGACAAGCACGAACCCAAGCGCTCCGCCGCCGAGATCGTGATGTGCGTGCTTCATGCCGGCGGCAAGTTCAACCAGAACTCGTACAAGGTCTCCGGCGGCCTGCACGGCGTCGGCGTCTCCTGCGTCAATGCGCTGTCGCAGTGGCTGCGCCTGGTGGTGCGCCGCGACGGTAAAAAATACGAAATGGAGTTCAACCGCGGCCACGCCGTGGACCGCCTCATCGAGATCCAGAACGGCGTCGAGGTCAGCCCGCTCAAGGTGCTCGGCGAGACCAAGAACCGCGGCACCGAAGTGCATTTCCTCGCCGACGCCGAAATCTTCGGCGTCATCGAATTCCACTACGACATCCTCGCCAAACGTCTGCGCGAGCTTTCCTTCCTCAACAACGGCGTCAGGATCAAGCTCGTCGACCAGCGCACCGGCAAGGAGGAGGACTTCGCCTTCTCGGGCGGCGTCAAGGGTTTCGTCGAGTACATCAACCGCGCCAAGACCGTGCTTCATCCCAACGTCTTCTGCTCCACCGGCGAGGCGAAGGTCGGCGACAGCGGCGTCGTCATCAACGTCGAAGTCGCGATGCAGTGGAACGACTCCTACGCCGAACAGGTGCTGTGCTTCACCAACAACATCCCGCAGTCCGACGGCGGCACCCACCTCACCGGCCTGCGCACGGCGATGACGCGCGTCATCAACAAGTACATCGAGGAAAACGACATCGCCAAGAAGGCGAAGGTCGACATCGCCGGCGACGACATGCGCGAAGGTCTCGCCTGCGTGCTGTCGGTGAAAATGCCCGACCCGAAGTTCGCCTCGCAGACCAAGATGAAGCTGGTGTCCTCCGAAGCCCGCCCGGCCGTCGAGGAAGTCGTGGCGCAGAAGCTCGCCGAGTTCCTGCTCGAAAAGCCGATCGACGCCAAGACCATCACCGGCAAGATCGTCGAAGCCGCCCGCGCCCGCGAAGCGGCGCGCAAGGCCAGAGAGATGACGCGGCGCAAGAGCGTGCTGGACGGCATCGGCCTGCCCGGCAAGCTCGCCGACTGCCAGGAGAAAGACCCGGCGCTGTGCGAGATCTACATCGTCGAGGGCGATTCCGCCGGCGGCTCCGCCAAGCAGGGCCGCGACCGCAAGTTCCAGGCGATCCTGCCCCTCAGGGGCAAGGTGCTCAACGTCGAGAAGGCGCGCTTCGACAAGGTGATTTCCTCCGAGCAGATCGTTACCCTGCTCACCGCGCTCGGCTGCGGCATCGGCGCCGACGACTTCAACATCGACAAGCTGCGCTACCACCGCATCATCATCATGACCGACGCCGACGTGGACGGCGCGCACATCCGCACGCTGCTGCTGACCTTCCTCTACCGCCAGATGCCCGTGCTGGTCGAGCGCGGCCACATCTACATCGCCCAGCCGCCGCTCTACAAGATCAAGCACGGCAAGACCGAGCAATACATCAAGGACGACCACGCCCTCAACCAGCACCTGCTGGCCCTGGCGCTGGACGGCTCCGTGCTCACGCCGAAGCTCGGCAGCCCCGGCATCGAAGGCGAGGGCTTAAGCGAGCTCGCCCGCGCCTATCTGCTGTCGGAAGCCGTCATCAAGCGCCTGGCCGACTTCATCGAACCCATCGTGCTGCATAGCATGCTGGCCAACGACATCCCGCTCGACTTGAGCGGCGAAGTCAGCGCCCGCGACTCGGCGGCGCGGCTGGCCCGCTTCGCGCCCAAGGGAGTGAACATCGTCGCCGCCCACAACGAGAAGAGCGACAGCTGGCAGATCCGCATCGAGAAAATGCGCCACGGCAACCTGCGCGTCGGCTACATCGACGACGACTTCATGCACGCCGGCGACTACGCCCAGATCCGCAAGACCTCGCAGATGATCGCCGACCTCGTCGGCAGCGGCGCCAGCATCCGCCGCGGCGAGAAATCGCAGGCCGTCGCCAGCTTCGCCGAAGCCATGAAGTGGCTGCTGGCCGAGGCCGAACGCGGCCTCTCCAAGCAGCGCTACAAAGGCCTGGGCGAGATGAACCCCGAGCAGCTCTGGGAGACCACCATGGACCCCGCCGTGCGCCGCCTGCTGCGCGTGCAGATCGAAGACGCCATCGCCGCCGACGAGATCTTCACTACGCTGATGGGCGACAACGTCGAGCCAAGAAGGGCGTTCATCGAGAGCAATGCGCTCTATGCGAGGAACATAGACGTATAAACTTTGCCGCGGCAAAGCGTGTAGTATCCGAAGGCCCCGCTTGGGGCCTTCGCTATTTCTGCTGTCTCACCCTAAGCGTTTAAGATTGCCAGTCCATATGACAAGACATTCTCCGGCGAAACGGATTTACTGACCCATGGCCCAGCTCGAAAACATCGAAGCCATCGAAAAGCGCCTGTGGACCGCTGCCGACACCCTGCGCGCCAATTCCAACTACGCCAGCAACGAATACTTCATGCCCGTCATGGGCCTGATCTTCCTGCGCCACGCGTTCAGCCGCTTTCTCGCCGTGCGCGCGGACGTCGTCGCCGGTCTGCCCAAGCGCGGCGGCAAGAGCCCAGAGCCCGGCAAGGAGGATTTCTCCCGCAGAGGCGCCATCTACCTGCGCGCCGAGGCGCAGTTCGACACCCTGGTGGCCCTGCCCGACAGCGCCGACCGGGCGCGGGCCATCGAGCGCGCCATGGAAACCATCGAGGAAGACTACCTGTCCCTGCGCGGCGTGCTGCCCAAGGGCGAATACCAGGAACTCGACAACGGCGTGCTCGGCCAGTTGCTGCGCACCCTGAACCCCGACGAACTCAAGGGCGCGAACGGCGACATCTTCGGCCGCATCTACGAATACTTCCTCACCGAGTTCGCCAACCAGGGCGCCCACGACGGCGGCGAATTCTTCACCCCGGTGTCGCTGGTGCAGATGATCGTCAACGTCATCGAGCCCGACCACGGCAAGGTGCTCGACCCCGCCTGCGGCTCCGGCGGCATGTTCGTGCAAAGCGCCCACTTCGTCGAACGCCTGCACCAGAACCCCACCGAGAAGCTCACTTTCTACGGCCTGGAGAAGAACGCCACCACCATCCGCCTCGCGAAGATGAATCTGGCCGTGCATGGGCTGACCGGCGACATCCTGAAGGCGATCAGCTACTACGACGATCCCCACGAACTGCTGGCCAAGGCCGACTTCGTCATGGCCAATCCACCCTTCAACGTCGACGAGGTCGATGCCGAAAAGATCAGGAACGACCCGCGCCTGCCCTTCGGCCTGCCCGGCGTGAACAAGGGTGGCAAGGTCAGCAACGGCAACTACCTGTGGATCAGCTATTTCTACAGCTACCTCAACGCCGCCGGCCGCGCCGGCTTCGTCATGTCGTCGCAGGCGTCCTCGGCCGGCCGCGACGAGGCCAGGGTGCGGCAGAAGCTGGTGGAGACCGGACACGTCGACGCCATGCTCGCGATTCGCTCCAACTTCTTCTACACGCGCACCGTGCCGTGCGAACTCTGGTTCTTCGACAAGGGCAAGCCGGCGGCGCGGCAAGGCGACGTGCTGATGCTCGACGCCCGCAACGTCTATCGCAAGGTGACGCGCAAGATCTACGACTTCAGCCCAGAGCAGTTGGCGAATCTGTCCGCCATCGTCTGGCTGCACCGCGGCGAGCAGGATCGCTATCTTGAACTCGTCGCCCGCCATCTCGGCCGCGTGCTCGACGAGGCGGTCGCCAGCCAAGCGCCGTTGCAGGCATTCGTCGATGCCGTCGCCGCCTGGTTCAAGCGCCTGCAACCGGCGCTCGATGCTTCAGCGGTGGAGGCGCTGGCGACCCAGGCCGCCGAACTCGGCACCGTCGGCAATACCTTCTTCGCCGATGTCGCCGCCTTCGCCGCCGCTGCCGAACCCTTGGTGACCTGGTGGGCGAAGGCCGGGCGCGACAACGCGACGCTGCTGGACGCCGGCAAGCGCTTCGCCGCCCTGGCCGACAGCAGCCGCGATCTCGTCCGCGACGCCGACCAGCTCTACAAACTGGCGCAGCGCCTCGTCGACGCCGCCGAGCAGACCGAGGCCGTCACCGCCGACGAGCACTGGTCGGCACGCGACCTCAAGCGCCTCGCCAAGGCGGCAGACGAGGCGCGCCGGCTGGCGGTCGAGCAACTCAAGCAGGTGCGCTACTTCTGGAAGCAAGCCCACTGGCTGCAAGAGAAATTCCCCGACGCCGAACTGCGCGCCGTGCCAGGCCTGGTACGGCGCGTCCCCATCGAGGAAATCGCCGCCAACGACTGGAGCCTGACGCCCGGCCGCTACGTCGGCGTCGCCCCCGAGGAAGCCGACGAGGATTTCGACTTCGAGCAGACGCTGCGCGATATTCATGTCGAGTTGCAGGGGCTCAACGAAGAGGCGCAGCAACTGGCGGCGCGGATTGCGCGGAATTTCGAGGAGTTGGGGGTATGACCGGCTGGCAGCAAGTGCCGTTCGAGTCCATATACGCCGAACCGTCGCGCAACGGCATTTACAAATCGAGCGAGCACCACGGAACCGGAGCGAAGATTGTGAACATGGGCGAGTTATTCGCTCACGAATTTGTTGGTCCGCAAGAAATGTCGCGATTGGCGATGACCGATCAAGAGCTTGAGAAATCTGGCCTTGCTGATGGAGACTTGTTGTTCGGTCGCCGCTCGCTGGTCGAATCTGGCGCAGGAAAGTGTTCGCTTGTCGTCGGCATCTCGGAGCCCACAACATTTGAATCGTCGATAATTCGCGTTCGGCTCGATGAGGAAAGGGCTGTCCCGCTTTTCTATTACTACTGGCTTCGATCACCAGCAGGGCGCGGAAGGATACGCGCCATAGTGTCCGGCACAAATGTCAAAGGCATTCGTGGAAGCGACCTCAGGAATGTTCCGGTTCCACTTCCTGATCAAGGCGAGCAAGCAAATGTTGCGGCGCTGCTGCGAACCTACGATGACCTGATCGAGAACAACCGTCGCCGCATTCAATTGCTCGAAGAATCCGCCCGACTGCTCTATCGCGAGTGGTTCGACCATCTGCGCTTCCCCGGTCATGAGCATGTGCGGGTGGTGGATGGAGTGCCGGAGGGATGGAGTCGACGGACATATAGCGACGTTTGCGAAGCCATCGGTGGTGGAACACCTTCCAGCGCTGTTAGCGAATACTGGGAGGGCGACATTACTTGGGTAACGCCCAGCGACATAACAGCGAACGACAGTTTGTATTTACTGGACTCGTCAAGAAAGATCACCGAAGCGGGACTTAAGAATTCGTCGGCGAAGATGCTTCCTGCAGACGCCATACTGATGACAAGTCGAGCGTCCATCGGTTTCTTTGCTTTAGCCAATCGGCCGGTATGCACCAATCAAGGTTTCATCACGGTTGTGCCGAAGTTGGATTGCTCAAGATATTTTCTGCTGTTCGAGATGATGTCTCGTGTTGAGGAATTTCGCTCGCGGGCTTCTGGCTCAACATTCAAGGAACTGAGTAAGGGTGTATTCCGCGAGCTTTCTGTGCTGTGGCCGGGGCAGGCATTATTGGCCGAACATGCCATAATCATCGAACCCATAATCGATCAGATACAGACGTTGGCGACGATGAATAGCAAACTCAGGGTAGCCCGCGACCTCCTCCTCCCGCGCCTGATGAGCGGCGAACTTCCCGTATGAGCCTGGAAAACCAGCACGTCGAGCGCAAGTC
>Ga0154359_1035_pt1 | contig 33753 bp, 28 predicted proteins | sample RifGroA2_FD_115887 | JGI IMG/M metagenome (GOLD analysis project Ga0154359, IMG submission 115887) | Rhodocyclales bacterium GWA2_65_20
GGGATCGTGGTCGAGCACCACCGCGCGCATGCCGTTGGCAAACAGCAGGCGGCCGACGATCTGGCCGAAGCGGCCGAAGCCGGCGATCAGCACGGCGCCCTCGGCGGCTTCGTCGATGGTATCGGCCTCCTGCTTCTGCCTTGCCGCAAGACGGTCGGCGAGACGGTCGTGGACCACCAGCAGCAGCGGCGTGCAGGCCATCGACAGTGCCACGGCCATGGTCAGCAGGCCGCCGGTTTCGCGGTCGAGCAAGTTGGCGCCCTGCGCTGCGGCGAACACCACGAAGGCGAATTCGCCGCCTTGCGAAAGCAACAGGGCGAACAGTCCGCGCTGGCGCGGCGTGATGCCGATGACCCTGGCCAGCAGCCACAGCAGCGCGGTCTTGATCGCCAGAAAGCCGACCAGCAACAGGGCGACGCTGCCGGGCCGCGCCAGCAGCAAGCCGAAGTCGATCGCCATGCCCACCGAAATGAAAAACAGGCCGAGCAAGAGTCCCTTGAATGGCTCGATGTCGGTTTCCAGGGCGTGGCGGTATTCCGAGCTGGCCAGCAGCACGCCGGCGAGGAAAGCGCCGAGCGCCATGGAGAGGCCGACCAGCGACATCAGTTGCGATATGCCCAGCACCAGCAGCAGGGCGAAGGCGGTGAACACCTCGCGCGTGTCGGCGGAGGCGATCAGCCGCAGCGCGGGCCGCGTCAGATAACGCCCGACCACGATGATGCCGGCGATGGCGGCAGCCGCCTTCAGCGCATCCAGCCCCGGCGTGGTGGTGGCCGCCCCATGGGTGGCGAGCAGCGGGATGGCGGCCAGCAAAGGGATCGCCGCGATGTCCTGGAACAGCAGGATGGCGAAGGCGCTGCGCCCGGTCGGCGCCGGCAGCAGGTTGCGTTCGGCCATGGTCTGCACCGCGATCGCGGTGGAGGACAGCGACAGGGCCAGCCCGGCGATGATCGCCAGTTTCCAGTCGAAGCCGAAGGCCGCGCCGGCCGCTGCCAGCAGCGCGGCGCAAGCCGCCATCTGCAGGCTGCCGTTGACGAAGACTTCGCGGCGCATGGCCCACAGGCGTTTCGAGTCGAGTTCGAGGCCGATCAGGAACAGCATCAGCACCACGCCGAATTCGGAAAAATGCATGATCGATTCGACATCGCTGACGAAGCCGAAACCCCAGGGCCCGATCAGCGTTCCGGCGATCAGGTAGCCGAGCACCGAGCCGAGCCCGAGGCGCTTTGCCAGCGGCACGCAGAGCACCGCCGCGGCGAGATAGATCAGCGCGTCGCGCATCATGCGGGCGGGCCATCCGCTTCGGCCTGCGCGGCAAGCCATTGCTCCAGCCGCTGGCGCAATTGCCGGGCCCGGCCGCTCAGTTCCTCGCCGTCGATGTCGTGGGCGCCGTGCACGATGAAGGGCGCCAGCCAGTTCATGCCGCAAAAGCGCGCGGTCTCCTCGATCGGCCGCGTGAAATCCGCGAAGGGTCGTTCATGGATGCCCGCCGCCGAATAGGCTTGCGGCGTGCCGCCGGTGCTGGCGACCCAGAGACAATCCTTGCCGCGCAGCGCCGCGGCGCCATCGCCATACGCCCAGCCATGGCTCAGGACCTTGTCGAACCAGTGCTTGAGCAGGCCGGGAACGCTGTACCAGAACACCGGATGCATCCAGACCACCAGTTGCGCGCGACTCAGCGCCGCCTGCTCGGCGGCGACGTCGATGTCGAAATCCGGATAGCGGTCGTACAACGAGCAGGCTTCAAGGCCCGGCAGGTCGCGCACGGCATCCAGCAGCGCCCGGTTCGCCAGCGATTGCGAGGGATAGGGATGAGCAAGGACGAGGTAGATCATCGGTTTGCCAAGATACACCAGGAAACCGACCGGGGCTTTCCTTGGCTTTTAGCGAAAGTCGGCGCTGGCGGGACGGCGACTGCTCGCCAGCGCATCGATGGGGGTGCAGGCGCCAGCTTGCTGGCGATGGCGGCCGCAGCGCGCGCAAGCTCGCTCCTGCGAACCGATCTAAGTGATCACCGTCGGCCGCTCGCGCCCGCTGCGCTGGCGCAGTTCCGAAATATCGTCGGCGATGGCGATCAGCGACGCCAGCGCCACCTGCGCGTCGACCTTCTGCCGAGCCGGGTCGGCATCGAAGGCTTCGAGGTAGAGGCGCAGCGTCGCGCCCTCGGTGCCGGTGCCGGAGAGGCGGAAGACGATGCGCGAGCCGTCGTCCATGACTATGCGCAGGCCCTGCCCCGTGCTCAGGCTGCCGTCTATCGGATCGGTGTAGCTGAAGTCGTCGCAAAATTTCACCCGATAGTCGCCGAAACGCCGACCCGGCAATTCGCCGAAGCGCTCCTTGACGTGTGCCATCAGCCCGGCCGCCACATCGGACGGAAGCGCCTCGTAGTCGTGGCGCGAATAGACGTTGCGACCGAATTCCGCCCAGTGGCGATGGACGATTTCCTCCACTGACAGGCGGCGCCTGGCCAGGATGTTGAGCCAGAACAGCACCGCCCAGAGGCCGTCCTTCTCGCGCACGTGGCTGGAGCCGGTGCCAAAACTTTCCTCGCCGCACAGGGTGACGCGGCCGGCGTCCATCAGGTTGCCGAAAAACTTCCAGCCTGTCGGCGTCTCGTAACAGGGCACGCCGAGCTTTTCTGCGACGCGGTCGGCCGCCGCGCTGGTCGGCATCGAGCGCGCGATCCCGGCAATGCCGTGAGCATAGCCTGGCGCCAGCGTGGCATTCGCGGCGATGACGGCGAGGCTGTCGGACGGGTTTACGAAGAAGCGGCGGCCGAGGATCATGTTGCGGTCGCCGTCGCCATCCGAGGCGGCGCCGAAGTCCGGTGCGACGTCGCCATACATGATCGCTACCAGCTGATCGGCGTAGGTCAGGTTGGGGTCCGGGTGGCCGCCGCCGAAATCGGGCAGCGGCACGCCGTTGATCACGGTGCCGGCAGGCGCGCCCAGCCGCCGCTCCAGTATTTCTACGGCATAAGGCCCGGTGACCGCGTACATGGCGTCGAAGCACAGGCGGAAACCGCCGGCGATCAATTCGCGCAGCGCCGCGAAATCGAACAGCGATTCCATGAGCTCGGCGTAGTCGGTCACAGGGTCGATGACTTCCACGCTCATTTCGCCGATCGCATGGCGGCCGGGCTGGTCCAGCGCGACGTCAGGCGTATCCGCAATGCGGTAGCCGGTCAGCGCGCGGCTGCGGGCATAGATCTCGTCGGTGATCTTCTCCGGCGCCGGCCCGCCGTTGCCGGTGTTGTACTTGATGCCGAAATCGCCGTCGGGGCCGCCGGGATTATGGCTGGCGGAAAGAATCAGGCCGCCGAACGTACCGTACTTGCGGATCACGCAGGATGCCGCCGGCGTCGACAGGATGCCGCCCTGCCCCACCAGCACCTTGGCGACGCCATTGGCGGCCGCCATCCTGAGGATGATCTGGATCGCCTCGCGGTTGTAGTAGCGACCGTCGCCGCCCAGTACCAGCGTACTGCCGGCGGGCGCGGCCGCGTTGTCGAAAATGGTGTCGAACACTGCCTGGACGAAGTTTTCGAGGTAGTTCGGCGTGCGGAATACGGCGACTTTCTTGCGCAGACCGGAGGTGCCCGGCTTTTGATCGTTGAACGGAGTGGTGGCGACGATTCTCAAGTTCATTTGCTACCTCCCTTGTGCTTGCTTTCGTTTTCGGCGGATTCGGCTGCCAGGGCCTGAAGTCCTCGCTCGACCGCGGCGCGAAGACGCTCGACGGCCTGTTCCACTGGCGCACCGACGGAGACTTCCAGTGCAACACAGCTTGGCCGCCATTACTAAAGCCCCCGCCACCGGCAAGTCGGACAACTCGCCGGACGACGACCGGCGTTTTCGCAACTTCACCGCAGCCAATATACTAGTGCCATGGCACTCAAACGGACTTGCCGCATAGCATGAGACTCAGCCGCCGCATCATGGACCTCGTGCCGTCGTCGATTGCCGTATTGGATCGCGACGGCGTCATTTTGGCGGTCAACGAGTCCTGGCGGCGTTTCGCCATGGAGAACGATCCACAACCGGGAACTCCGGCGCCATACACGGCGATCGGGGTCAATTATCTCGATATCTGTCGCGAGGCCGGCGCGGGGAGCCTGTCGGATGAAGGGGGCAAGGTATGCGAGGGCATCCGTGCCGTAATCGAAGGGCGGCTGCCCGGCTTCCGGCTCGAATACGCCTGTCATTCGCCGACCAAACAGCGCTGGGTCGCCATGACCGCATCGCCGTTGCCTGGAGAAATGGACAAAGTGGTCATCATCCATACCGAGGTCACCGACCGCGAGCGTTCCGATCAACAGGCGCGTGCGAGCGAACAGCTGTTTCGCTCGTTGTTCGAGGCTAGCCTGGATGCCGTTCTGCTGGTGACGCCCGATGGCGGCGTTCTGGCGGCGAACTCAGCGGCGCAGACTATGTTCGGATTCAGCGACACGGAGTTGCGCATTTGCGGATGGTACGGCCTGCTCGACACGGGTGATCCGCGCATCACGGCAGGAGCGAAGCAGTATTATGCGGATGGTCAATTCAGCGGCGAAGTGACATGTATCGACAAGACCGGCAGGAGGTTTCCGGTCGAAGTCGCGTCATCCGCGTTTGCCGGTAAGGATGGCGAACGGATTACCAGCTTCGTCGTGCGCGATGTCAGCAAACGCGTGCAAATCGAGGCGCAACTGATCGCGTCGAGAAAGCGCTATCTTGCGCTGTTTCGTGATGCCACGGACGCAGTCGCCATTGCCGCCGCCGATGGCAAGCTGGAGGAAGTCAATGCACGATTCGCCGCACTGCTCGGCTATGCCGGGGATGAGTTGCGGGGGCTGTCCGTTGATCAAATTCACCCCGCTGAGGAACTACCGCGAATCAGAAATCACTTCGCGAGAATCTTCCGTGACGGCAGCTCCGAATCCCTGGAAACCCAGGTGCTATGCAAGGACGGGCGCCGGGTGGAGGTGGAAATTCGCCCGACCCTGATCGAACTCGGTGACCACTACGTCGCCCAGGGCGTCTTCATCGACCTGACAGAGCGCAAGCGTCAGGAACTGCTGCGGATCGAGCAGGAAAGGCAGCAACGCAATACGCTGGTGCGCGAAGTGCATCACCGCATCAAGAACAACCTGCAAAGCGTCAGCGGCCTGCTGCAGCGAGAACTGGGCAAGTTCATGGAACTGAACCCACGCCTGCAGACGGCGATCGGCCAGGTCAATGCGATCGCCGTGGTTCATGGCCTGCAATGCGACAATCCCGACGAGGCGATCCGACTTTGCGACAGCGTCAGAAAGATCTGCCAAACAGTGGCGGAACTGGCCTTGCGGCCGGTGCACTTCACTATCGAAAATGAGCAGACCACCTTCAAGCCGACCCAGATCGCCAGCGACGAGGCGGTTTCCGTGGCCCTGGTGCTCAATGAGTTGATCCTCAATGCCGTAAAGCATTCGCCGCCGGAAGGCCCCGCACCAACCGTGTCGCTGAGCGCCGACGGCCGGAATGCGAGCATTGTCATCTGCAATGCGGTCCTAGGCGCTACCGGGTTCGACATCGCCACCAGACAGGGCCTTGGCACAGGCCTGCACCTGGTGCGCTCGCTGCTGCCGGCGCAAGGTGCTGACCTGGCCTATGAAGTAAATCAGCAGCGCCAGATCCTGACACGCCTGACACTGGCCCCCCCGGTAGTCGTCGAGTGGAACCCGCAAACGGACACCGCATGCGCCTGACCGACTGGCTGCAATGGCACTCGCTGAAGACCCGGGTAACGCTGCTCTCGCTGGGCGTATTCCTGGTCGGAATCTGGTCGCTGTCGTTCTACAGCATCCGTCTGCTGCGCGAGGACCTGCATACCCAGATCGGAGAGCAGCAGTTCGCCACGGTATCGGCCCTGGCCACCGACATCAATGAGTCTCTGGAGGAACACATGGCGGCGCTGACGACCGTCGCCGCGAGCATCGACCAAACCACGAAGGGCAGTTTGCCGGGCCTGCAGGCCCTCCTGAAGCAGCGCCCGATTCTTGGCAATCTGTTCAACGGCGGTGTCATCGTTCACGGTATCGACGGTACTGCGATTGCCGACGTGCCGCTCGCGGCGGGCCGGATCGGCGTCAATTACATGGACATCGACGTGGTCGCCGCCGCGCTGAAGGAAGGCAGATCGACTATTGGCGCGCCGGTCATGGGCAAAAGGCTGGGGGTGCCCGTTTTCGGCATGGCGGTACCGATCCGCGATGCTCTGGGACGGGTGACCGGCGCCTTGTCCGGGGTGACCCAACTGGACAGGTCCAGCTTCCTCGACAAGCTGGCGCAAAACCACTCCGGCAAGTCCGGCGCCTACATGCTGGTGGCCAAGCGGCAGAGAATGTTGATCACCGCCACCGACCCGCGCCTGCGCATGGTGGCCCTGCCGGCACCCGGCCAGAACGCCCTGATCGACAGCTTTATCCAGGGCCACGAAGGATCCGGGGTGACTGTCAATCCGTTGGGCGTTGAAGTACTGGGCTCCGTCAAGGGGATTCCCGCGGCGGATTGGTACGTGGCCGTTGCACGGCCTACGGCCGAGGTCTTCGGGCCGATCAAGGCCATGCAGCAGCGCATGCTGCTGGCCGCACTGGCGATGACACTGCTGGTCGGTGTGCTGACCTGGTGGATGCTGAAACGCCAGTTGTCGCCGCTGCTCGACACCGTCACGGCATTGACCGCCTTCAGGGACACGAATCAGCTTCCGCAACCACTGCCCATCGCCAAACAGAATGAAATCGGCGAACTGATCGACGCCTTCAACCATCTGCTGACGACCCTGGCCCAGCGGGAAGGAGCGCTGCGCGAGAGCGAGGAACGCTATCGCTCGTTTTTCCACGCATCTCCCGACGCCGTTTTCGTTCACCGGGACGACATCATCATCTTCGCCAACGATGCCACGGCGCAATTGTTCCACAGCGCCTCGGTGACGGAGTTGATCGGGCGCAACTGGCACGACCTGGTGACCGAGGAGGACTGGCCGGTCACTGAAATGCGCATCGCCAGGCTCATGAGCGGCGAAGCACCGCAAATGCCGCCCCTGGAACGACGCCATCTGACGCTCGACGGACACGTTGTCTCGGTCGAATCGTCGGGTGTCCGCATCATCTTCGACGGCAAGCCGGCCGTGCTGAGCGTGATCCGCGACATCACCGCGCGCAAGCAGACCGAAGCGCATCGCCTGGCAGATGCCCGGCAGCAGCGCGACACCTTGGTGCGCGAAGTGCATCACCGGATCAAGAACAATTTGCAGAGCGTCGCCGGCTTGTTGCAGCGCGAACTTGGCAGATTCATGGAACTCGACCCAAGGCTCGAAACCGCCATCAGCCAGGTGCACGCGATTGCCGTGGTTCATGGCCTGCAGAGCGCCGGTCCCGAAGAGACCGTGCGCCTGTGCGACAGCGCCAGGAATATCTGCCGGATGGTTGCGGAACTGGCCTTGCGACCGGTGAATTTTCGGATTGAAAACGAGCGGACGACATTCATGCCGGTAGAAATTGCCAGCGAACAGGCCGTTCCCGTCGCCCTGGTGCTCAATGAACTGATCCTCAATGCCGTCAAGCATTCGCCGGCGGACGGCCCCGCATCGACCGTATCACTAAGCACCGACAACGGCAGCGCACGGATTGTCATAAGCAATGCCGTCAGCAGGCTGCCGCCGTTCAATTTCGCCACCGGATCGGGCCTCGGCACCGGCCTGCGTCTGGTAAGCTCACTGCTGCCGGATCAAGGCGCACAATTGCACTATGAACCGGTCGAGGCGGGAGTTTTGCGGACAATTTTGACATTGACCCCGCCGGTGATCGGGAGCTTTCACGGGAAAGAGTCTGGCTCATCGTCATGAACAAGATACTCGTCGCCGATGACGATCGCGTGGTTCTGTTCACGCTGGCCGAAGGTCTGCGCGAGGCCGGCTTCGAAGTTGTCGAGGCGCATGACGGCTTGCAAGCGCTGAAGTTGTGCCAAAGCGAATCGCCCGCCCTGGCGCTGCTTGACATCCGCATGCCAGGCCTGAACGGCCTGCAACTGGCGCAGCGCCTGCGTGACGAGACGACGGTGCCCTTCATGTTTTTCTCCGCCCATGGCGACGAAGACTTCGTCCGCAGCGCAGTGGAGATCGGCGCCCTCGGCTACCTGATCAAGCCGCTGCAGGTCACGGCCATCGTGCCCATGATCCGCACCGCGCTGGCGCGCGCCCATGACATCAGCGGCCTGCAGAGCGCACTGGCCAGCAATCGCACCATCGCCACGGCGGTCGGCTTGCTGATGCGCGCCGAGGGAATCGACCAGTCGACCGCCTTCGAGCAGCTGCGCCGGCGAGCCCGCAGCGAGCGTCGCAAGCTGGAGGATCTGGCCAGAACGATGATCGATGGCGAGAATACCCATGCTAATTGAACGGGAATTTTACTGTTAGATCAATACATTGCATTAATCATCCGATTGAATTGTTTATTGCAATGTTTATATTTAAACTAACTCGATCATGATAGTCTAGCTGCACTTTCGGAGCTGCCGGCATCGATCGCAGCTCTTCCCGAGGCCCAAAAAACCGCCTCGCTTATGAATACCGAATGCGCATCGCCACCTGCGATGATCAAACGGGAACATGGAGCGAAGCATGGGCCCATGCACGACAGCGGCAATCTCCGCCCGGCACAGCGCCAGGCCAGTAACCGCCTGCCGCGAATTGTCCGGCGTGTTGTACTGCCCACCCCATCGCCTTGTCCACCGCATGCGGCGGCCTGGCGGAGCGGCCGGGAAATGAGCCAGTCCGCCGCCTTGGTCCAAACCGGAGAAATCGGGATCTTCTCCGCTGACCAGTGTTTTCTCGGCCTCGCCCAGCGCGTCGCCTCCGGCAACACGATCACCCACATTCTTCGCAAAGAAGTTGGCGAAGTGGTGATCGACCCCCTGCGTCGCCGCTACACGGCCCTCATTCCCAAGCCGGAATCCTTTTACCGGACTCCCCCGGGCGGATTCCGCACCGCGGAGACCAAGACGGCTTCGTTTCCCGGCTATCCCGAGCGGGATCTGGCGGAACTGCTGTGGATCGCCGCCCACCACGCCTCGGCCGGGCGACTGCTGGCGGGATGCAGCAAGTACGACGTGGTCAGGCTGCGGCACTGGCCGAATCTCTCGCGGCTGCCTGTCACACCCAATACGATGCGCCTGTGCGCCTTCCTCAGCCGGCGTCCCAGCGCCATCCACCTGGCGCGCAAGCTGCTGGGGATCGACGAGGACGAGGCTTACAGCTTCTACAGCGCCGCCCTCTGCGCCGGCGCGCTGGAACTGGTCAGCCGTGCACCGGCGCGGAACCAGGCAGAGCCGGAACCCGTGTCGGAGCCGGCGCCGGCCGCGACCGGACGACCTTCGGAGCGTTCGGTGCTGCGCCTGCTCTGGAACAGGGTATCGCGGCTATGAACATGGACTGCAGGACCATGTGGGACATCCTCACCGAGTACTGTGCGGCCCTCAGCGGCGGCGCACTGGAACTGACGGGCCGGGCGCCGACGCGAAACCAGGCGGCGGCGGAAGCCGCTGCGCCCGCCCCCGCGCCGCCCTCGATTCGCCCGGTGCCGGGCCTGCACTGGAACAAGGTGCGGTGGCCATGAGCCTGGAGCAGAAAATCATCTTCGCGGGGCCGATGGGCGCCGGCAAGACCACCGCCATCGCCGCCGTCAGCGACATCGATGTGGTCTGCACGGAAAGCGCGGCCACCGACGAGGTGGCCCTGCGCAAGGCCAGCACCACCGTGGCCATGGATTACGGCGTATTGCGCCTGGAAGGCGGATCCAGCGTGCACCTTTACGGCACGCCGGGGCAGGAGCGTTTCAGCTTCATGTGGGACATCCTCGCCGAAGGCGGTATGGGCCTGGTCCTGATGCTCGACCAGGCGCGGCCGGATCCGCTTGCCGACCTGAAGCTCTACCACGACGCCTTCCGCAAATTCATCGATCGCACCGGCGGCGCCTTGGTGGTCGGCCTCAGCCGCATGGATCTGTGCCCCGGTTCCACGGTGGCTCCGATCCGCGAATGCCTCCAGTCGCTGGGTCTGATTGTGCCGGTATTCGAAGTGGATGCGCGCGAGCGCCAGGATGTCAAGCAACTGCTGCTGGCGCTGCTCGTCATGCTCGATCCCAGTCTGCGCCGCTGACCATGACCGCCATCACCAAGCAGGGACCCGGCATTTTCGAACTGCGCTGCTATGGCGTCGGCTATGCCGACAAGGTGGTGCTGGCCGAGGTGGACCTCAGCGTTCCGGACCGCGGCATCGTGGTACTGCTGGGACCCTGCGGCACTGGAAAATCGACCCTGCTGCGCACTATCGCCGGGCACAACAACGCCAACCCCTCGCTGCGCACCTGGGGCGAAGCCACTTTCCTCGGCAGTCCTCTCGGCAGCGGAGAAATGCCCGCACTGGTCGGCCAGAGCGCGCGCCTGATGATGGCCAGCGTCCTCGAAAACATCGTCTGCAACCTGCCCGAACGAAACAAGCTCAGTCAGCATCAGCAGCGCACGCTGGCGGTACGCATGCTCACCGGCGCGGGGGTCGAGGAACTGGCAGAACTGCTCGACGAGCCGGTGGTGCGCCTGTCCCTGGCCCGGCAGCGCCATGTCGCCATCATCCGGGCGGTAGCCTCCGGGCCGCGCCTGCTCTGCCTGGACGAACCCACTGCGGGTCTAGGCGACGAGGAAGCCGCGCACCTGATCAAGCATTTGCGTCAGGAAGCCGAAAAGCGGGCCCTTATCGTCTCGGTCCATAACCAGCAGCATGCCCGGGAACTGGGCGGCGACCTGGTGCTGCTGGCGGGAGGCCGCATCCAGGAACGACAGGCGACCGGCAATTTCTTCGAGGCGCCCATCAGCGGACCCGGTCGCGATTTCGTCCGCGGCGGCACCTGTGCCGTGCCGGCTCCCGACGCCCGCCCTGAGGAACTCGATGAAGCCGTGGCACCGCCACCGCCCCTGCCTGTTGCCGCCAGGAACTATGTGAGCGATGCATTCGGTCCGCGCGGATTTCTCTGGCTGCAGCGCGGCAGCCTTGCCGGCACCCCCTTGCCCGGCGTGTTCCACGACATCAACTACGACCTGGCTGCGCTCAGGCGCGTCGGCGTTACACGTCTGATCACTCTCGTCGAGCAGCCGCTGGATGACAGGCAACTGGCCCCCTTCGGCATCCGCAGCACGTGGCATCCCGTTGCGGACATGGCGGCCCCGAGCCTCATGGAGAGCATCGTCGTCTGTGGCCAGATCAGCCAACTTATAGAGGATGGCGAAGTGGTCGCCGTGCATTGCCTGGCCGGCCTCGGCCGCACCGGCACGGTCCTTGCGGCCTACCTGATCTGGCAGGGCAGCACCGCCCTTGATGCACTCAACGCAGTGCGGCGCGTCGAGCCGCGCTGGGTGCAGTCGCAGGTCCAGGTCGATTTCCTGGAAAAGTTTGCCGACACGGTCGCCACCCTGGCGCCGACTCTGGAAACGGGCCCGGACATAAGCATCCGGACCCACCCGATGCCTGCCACCAGGCGGGCTTGATTGCTTTACCCAACAGAAGGAGTAGTACAACATGTCTCTCGATCAAGCATTGCAGAAAGCCGTCACCGCCATCCCGGAATGTGTCGCCGCCGGATTCATCGATCTCGCCTCCGGCATGCTGCTGAGCGTCAAGACCGTCGATTCCCACCCCAGTGAAGTGATGGATCTGCTCGCCGCCGCCACCGCCGACCTGTTCCAGGGCAGCAACGTAACCACCATCGAACAGATCTTCAAGAAGGCACGCGGCGTCCCCGCCGGTGACCAGCATCATTACTTCCAGGAAATCATCGTCAACAGCGACAACCTGTTGCACATCTTCCTGCGCGGCAAGACCAACGAGGCGCTGGTGGCCACTTTCGTCTGCCGCCGCTCGACCAACCTCGGGATGGCCCTGACCAAAGCCCGCGCCGCAATGCCAGAGCTGGAATCGATGGTCTGATCCGACGGCATCCCGGTCACCCCGTCGCGTGTCGCCAGTCGATGCGCAATGGGGTGGACCCACGCAAGGATAGACATGACCATCTTCAAACTTGCCCAGACCACCCAGGAAGCCTACAAGAGCAGCTTGCGCGGGCTGTTGCGCGGAATGAACGCATCCGTGCAAGACATCGAAGCGTCGGCCGTGATCTCCGGCGACGGCCTGCTGATCGCCTCCGTGCTCGGTCCGGACACCGATTCGGACCGCTATGCCGCGATGTGCGCGTCGCTGCTGGCCCTGGCCGAACGTGCGGCGCTGGAAATTGCCCGCGGCAACCTGCGCCTGGTGCTGGTGGACGGCGAGAAGGGTTCCATGCTGCTGGTGCGCGGCGAGGCCAACACCGTGCTGGCGGTAGCGGCACGTAGCAAGGCCAACCTGGGCATGGTGTTCCGTGTCGCCCGCGAAACCGCATCAAGAATTCCGCCGGTTCCGAGCGGAACCTGACCACCGGATTTTCCCGACCTGTCCCCGCCACTGGAAGAACCATGCCACGTTTGCGATATCAAGACCGGATACTCGATTGCCGCGAAAACGAAAAGCTGCTCGATGCCTGCCTGCGCCAGGGAGTCTCGCTGCCGTTTTCATGCCGCGGCGGCACCTGCCAAATTTGCCTGCGCCTCTGCCTTGACGGCGATCTACCCGCCGAGTCGCAGCGTGGGATCAAGCCGGACCTGAAACAAAAAGGCTATTTTCTGCCCTGCGTCTGCGTCCCCGGCGGCGACATGCAGTTCGCCCCGCCCAACGTCGACGACCTCTATACCAAGGCCGTGGTCCAGACCCGGGACTGGCTGGCGCCCGATGTCTGCCGCATCTTGCTCGAACCCTACACCGACTTTCCCTACCGGCCGGGACAGTTCATCAACCTGCGGCGACCCGACGGACTGGTCCGCAGCTATTCCCTGGCCAGCCATCCGGACGACGACCCCTACCTGCAGATCCATGTCAAGCGCATGAAGAACGGCGTGATGAGCAACTGGCTCTGCGACGAACTGCAAGTCGGCGACACGGTGGAGATCCAGGGTGCCAATGGCGACTTCCACTACGGCGACACCCGCGCCGACCAGCCCATGCTGCTGGTGGTCACCGGCACCGGCCTGGCGCCGGCACTGGGTGTGATCCGCGACGCAATCGCGCGCCAGCATGCAGCACCGATTCACCTCTATCAGGGTGTCAGTCACCGCGCGGGGCTCTACCTGCACCATGCATTGCGGGCCTTCGCCCGGGCGCATGCCACCTTCCATTACCATCCCTGCGTTTCCCTCGACACGAAACTGCCGGCGGGTATCGCCGGCGCTCGCGCGGAACTGCAAGCCAGCGCAGACCATCCCGACCTGAGCGGCTGGCGCGTTTTCCTCGCCGGATTGCCGGCGATGGTTGCCTCGGCCACGGCGCTGGCCCTCCAGCACGGCGCGGCGGAGTCGAACATCGTCCGTGATCCCTTCGACGTACGCGATCTGCGCACCGCGCCACGCTCGGCCAAGGCCAATGAGCAACCGGCGGCGTCGGTTGCCCCCGCGACCGAAACGCCCCAGCCCGTCGCCGATCCCGAGCTCTGGGCCGCGCTCGATGACGGTCGCCTGCTGCGCCCCATCCTCGACGATTTCTATGGCCGCGTCTTTGAAGACCCATTGCTGGCGCCGTTCTTTCACAACACCACGAAGCAGCGTTCCATCGAAAAGGTTCATTCCTTCCTGCAGCAGGTATTTACCGGCAACAAGGCCTACTTTGGCGACCGGCCGCGCAATGCCCATCACTGGATGGTTATTTCGAACGAGCTTTTCGACTATCGCGAAGACCTGCTGGTGGACTGCCTGCACCGCCACGGACTGCCGGAGCACCTGATCCAGCGCTGGCGAAAGATGGAGGAGTGCTATCGGCCCGACATCGTCAAGCCGGCCCCCTGGAAGCGAGTCCAGAACGGTGTCGAACTGCCGCTTGACGGCTTCGGCAGGATGATCCTGGACGTGGGTTCCGTATGCGATGGCTGCGGCGGCGAGATTGGCCCGGGGGAAACCGTGCAATACCACTTGCGTCTCGGTTCCACCTACTGCCCCGGCTGCAGTTCCCACCACACCGGCGCCAGTGCATCGGCGCCGGAAGAATCCACTTCGTAGGCCGTCGGGAAAGCACCCGTGAAGAAAATGACATTGCCCCGCGAATTCAACCTCAGCCGCAAGCGGCAGGCCGAACTCCGCTTTGCCTTTGCATCACACTTGCAAGAACAAGGAGCGCTTGATGCGTGAATCGCCTCTGCTCGCGGTCTGCCCGTCCCACGTGGCCGCCGGCTGCCCCTTGCCAATCTGTTCGGTAAGGATAGAGAAATCATGCCCGTTGCCGGATTCGCCCTACGCCGCCGCAGCGCTGTCCGACACCACCGGCACGCCTCAGGCGGGCAAAGCCAGGCGCATCGCAGACGAGTTGCTGCGCGACCTCCAGTCCCACCAGAACAAGCTGCTGGAGGGCGCCCGAATGCCGGACGCAAAGGATACAGGCCTGCGTCAGATCAACGGCTGGGCCAACCTGATTCTCGATACGGTTCCCGAAGCGGCGCTGGTCTTCGATCAACTGGGCATGGCGATCCACGCCAACGCCGCAGCTCATGCCCTGTTCGGCTATCCGAGCGGAGCAATGCAGGGCCTGAGCGTTGAAGCACTGATACCGGAGCGCCTCAGGACAATCCATGCCGGCCACCGCATCCAGTTCATGGCCAGACCGCAGTCGCGTCCCATGGGCGAAGGCCGCGAGTTGATCGGTCGCCGTGCCGACGGCAAAGAATTTCTCGCCGAAATCGGCATCGGCACGATGAGCAAGGACGGGCAAAGCTTCGCGGTCGTCACCGTCGTCGATATCAGCGTGCGTCGCCGCGCCGAGGACGAATTGCGCATCGCCGCGATTGCCTTCGAGTCACAGTCGGGAATGATCGTCACCGATGCTCAGACCAACATACTGCGTGTCAATCCGGCCTTCACACGGCTTACCGGTTACAGCGCGGAAGAGGTGGTCGGCAGGACGCCGCGCCTGCTCAGTTCGGGTCGCCACTCGCCTGAGTTCTACAGCAGGATGTGGGCGACAATCGCCGCGAAGGGCCAGTGGCAGGGGCAGATCTGGAACCGCCACAAGAACGGCAGGATTTTTTCCGAGTGGCTGACCATCACCGCCGTGCTTGACGTGCACGGAACTACGACTCACTACGTCAGCACCTTTTCCGAAATCACCGAGAGCGCCGAAGCGGAGGCCGTGGTTCACCGTCTGGCCTACTACGACGCACTGACCCAGTTGCCCAACCGTCGACTGCTGCATGACCGCATCGGTCAGGCCCTGGTCGCCATCTCCCGCAATGGACTCTATGGCGCGATCCTGCTGGTCGATCTGGATGGCTTCATGGCCATGAACAACAGTCACGGCCACGACAGCGGCGACCAGCTGTTGATCGAAGTCACGCGACGCCTGCTGCTGACGATAAGAGACAGCGATACGGTGGCACGGTTGGACGGTGACCAGTTCGTCGTGGTGCTGGAGGAACTCGACAGCGACGCGGAAGCGGCAGCCACGCTGGCCAAGCAGGTAGGTGAAAAGCTGGGGGTCGCCATCAGCCAGCCCCTTCACATCAACGGCAATGAGCTGCAGTGCGGCGCCAGCATTGGCATCAGTCTGTTTCACATGAATGACGCGGTGGAGCTACAGCTCAAGCATGCCACGCTTGCCATGTATCAGGCCAAGACCGCCGGACGCAATACGCTGCGCTTCTTCGACCCGGAAATACAGGCGCGAATCGACGATCGCAGCGCACTGCTCGCCGACCTGCACCAGGCCTTGGACAACCAGCAGTTGCGGCTCCAGTACCAGCCTCAATTCGCTACCGGAGGCCGCATCATCGGCGCCGAGACCTTGCTGTACTGGGCGCACCCACAGCGCGGATCGATCCCGCCCGACGTGTTCATCCCGTTGGCGGAGGAGTCCGGACTGATTATGTCGATCGGCTACTGGGTACTGAAGATCGCCTGTGCACAATTGCGGGCCTGGTCCGAGGACGAATTCGCCATGGAACTGACACTGGCAGTCAATGTCAGTCCCCGTCAATTCGCCGATCCCGACTTTGTGCACCAGGTTAAGAGTGCGCTCGCCAGCAGTGGCGCCAATCCGGAGCGATTGAAACTCGAACTCACGGAGAGTCTGGCGCTGGACAACATCGAGGACACCATCGAGAAAATGCTACTGCTGAAGGCACTGGGCATCACCTTCTCGATGGACGACTTCGGTACCGGCTATTCATCCCTGGCCTACCTGACCCGGCTGCCTCTCGACGAACTCAAGATCGACCGTTCCTTCGTTTTCAACCTGCCTGAAAACACCACGGACGGGATCATCGCCCGAACCATCATCACCATGGGCAGAAGCCTGGAACTCAAGGTCGTAGCCGAAGGCGTGGAAACCGAGCAGCAGCACGCGTTCCTCGAACGCCACGGCTGCCACGCCTACCAAGGCTTCCTATACTGCAAACCGCTGCAGCAGGCCCGGTTCGCTGAATTTCTGGCAGCCAGCCGGGCAATGCAGTAGTCGGCGCTGGCAACACCGCCCCGCCGCGGCCCGATCGCTCCACGACCACGGCAATCAAAGCGCAAAACAGGTGGGCGTGATTTACAGCCAGCGCTGCATCGAATAGCCGCCGATCAAGGGGCGCTGCAAGGCCGCGCGGGCGATCTGCCGGCCCCATTTGAACTCCTTGTAGAGCACGATGAAGCGCCACATGTCGCGCAGCACCTTGGCGCGATCGCGCCAGCTCAATGCCATCAGCGCCTCTGGAAAATCAGCCTCGTGTGGGCGGTCGAAGGCGATTTTCAGCGGATTCCACTGGTCGCTGCAGCGACGCACCTCGGAAGCGATCATGCGCCGGTACATCTCCTGCACCGGCCGGTTGCGCTGCCGGGCCTCGACCACCGCTTCGCCGGAAATGGCGCCGGAGTGCAGCGCGCAGCTCATGCCTTCGCCGATCATGTTGAGAAAGCCGGCGGCCTGCCCGGTGACGAGCACATTGCCCTTGCCGAACACGTAGCGATTGATCAGCGACGGGCCGAAGTTCTCGGCGCAGCCTTCGTCGTCATCGGCCGCCGGCTGCAGGCGCACGCCGTGCTTTTCTTCGAGGTACTTTTGCACTACCACGTGCTTCCTGGCGAAATTATCGCCGCGCTTGAAGCCGACGCCGACAATCTGCCGTCCGTCGCGGGCATGGCTCCAGGTGTAATGGCCGAGGCCGGGGTGGAACCAGAAATGGAAATACTCGGCACTCAAGGGGCAATCGATGATGTCGTGGAATTTCTGGCCGACGAAGAACCAAGGGATCTGCTTCGGGTAATCGGGATAAATCGCGCGGGTGACCAGTGAACTGGGGCCGTCGGCGCCGATCACGTGGCGCGCGCGATACTCGACCGGCTCGCCCTGCTTCCTCGCGTGCACCAGCACATGATCGCCCTTGTCCTCCAGCCCGGCGAAGGAGGTCTGGTCGTGCACCTCGGCGCCGCTGCGCTGGATGGCCCAGTAGTCGGAATACTTGCGATGCAGGTGCGGCGTGCTGCCGCCGAAGAAATCCATCGGCATCGACACCATGCTCGGAAAATGGAAAGTTACGCCGCGACAGGAGGTCGGCTCGTGCAAGGTTTCGCGCGGCAGCGGACCGAAATTCTCCAGCAGGAAGCGATGTCCGCGCGGCGACAGGATGCCGCTGCATATTTTGTGGCGCGGCAATTCCTTGCGCTCGAAAACGATCGTCTCCAGCCCGGCATCGACCGTCCGCTTGGCGGCCGCGGCCGCCGCCAGGCTGGCGCCGACGATGACTACATCAACCGAACGCATGTCGAAACTTCTGCATCATCTGTGGATCTTCCCCCAATTCCGCAAGGTGCACAACCGGCAGGTCGCAGACGCGCTCGAAGGCGGCAAGGTCGGCCAGACCTTCGACCACGATGCGGGCCGGTGTGCGCCCCTTCAGCATCCATTTGGCCTGAACGTCGTCGCCGGCGGCCAGTCCCAGTTTCTGCGCCAGTCCCGACGACGCCGCAGGAATGGCGATGCGCTGCAAGTCCAGGCTGAGGCTGCAACCGGTTTCGCGCTGCAGGCGGTCATAGTAGCCCACCATGCGCTCGTAGTCGCCATGGAAGGCGCGCGGCTCGATCACGTAGAGGTCGGAGGCGGCAAGGTTGCTGCGCACCGCTGCCCGGGTGCTCAAGGCCGGCCCCAGGCCCATGCGCTGCGAGCCCGGCAGCCAGCGGCGCAATTGGCGCAGCAGCAGCCCGTCGGCAGCAACGATAGTGTGGCCGCGCAAGGAGTCGATGAATCCGTGCAGGCGTTGCTGCGGAATCTCGACGCCGAGCTCGAGCGCCAGTGCGATGTCGACACCATCGTCGTCGAACAAGGCAAGCCCCAGCAAGGCCTGTACGCGAGCCAGCAGGGCGGCGTCGGCGCGCAAGTCCGGGCCCGGCAGCAGCACCGGGGCGGAGCGTGCCACGACGCCTGCCGCCGGGGCCGCGCCGGCCGCCTGCTGCAGCCTGGCGGACAAATCGGCCATCACTGCCGGCTGCGGAGTTTGCGGCGGCGACGAGTTTGCCAACCGCAGCCGCAATTCCAGGACCAGGCCGGACAGGTCGATGCGCTCGGGGCAGACCGGATCGCACGCACCGCACAGCGAGCAGGCCTCGATCGGCCCGGCCAGTTCGCGCACCGTCGCGCCGGACTGCAGGCCCTTGGCCAGGGCTTCGGGCGTGAGCCTTGGATCGTGGCTGCCCCGCCACATCGGACAGACCAGCAGGCACAGGCTGCAGCCGCTGCAGGCGGCGTAGTCGCGGGGGGCCGCAGGCGCCCGGGCAAGGAATGCGGGCATCAGAAAATCACGTCGCGGTTGAGGATCATGGCCGGATCGGCGCGGCGCTTCATGGCCAGATGGCGGTCCACCAGCGCGTCGCCGAACACGCGCCGGATATAGCCTTTCATCATGCCGCCGAAGCGGTAATAGCTGGCGCCGATGTCGACGCCGATATCGTAGATCGCATTCTTGAAGGCCTGAAAATGGTCACGGCTATACACGCCGCCTTCGATCATCGGTTCGAACTCGCAACCGTAAGCCCAGCCCTGCGCATCGGGCGGGACGCAAGACATTTCGTAGTGCGGCCGGTGGTCGGGCCGCAGTTTGATGCCGACGCAATACAGCGTGTAGTGCGCAAAGAACCTGCGGCAGACCGCGTTGCCGCGTTCCACCGCCTCGATGAACTTGTCCGCCGAGGTTGCCAGATCGGGAATCACCATCTGGCGCGAGCCCCAGTGCTTCCACACCGCGCGCGAGAAGACCACGGTGCGGTCGTGCATTTTTCCTTCGCGCATGTATTCGGGCCGGCGAAACTCGGGAAACACCTCGCGCTTGCGCTGCAGCAGGTACAGGGCCTCGCGTAACTTCCACGGCCGCAGGGCATAGTGTCCCGCCATGCACAGCGCGAAGCCGAATTCACCGTAGCCGCGCAACTGCGACTTCCAGTTCGCCTGAAACGCCTCTTCGCGCTCATCCGAATCGAAGGCAACCAGCAGGTTCACCGCGCAATCCATGATGGTCAGGATGCCCGAGTAATCGCTGGCGTCATTGCGGTCGAGCATCTGCAGATCCTCGATCGCGGTGCGCAGCGAGGAATAGTAGTAATAGTGCATGGACAGCGGCGTGTAGGGCCGCACGCGCAGCGTCGCTTCGGTGATGATGCCGAACTGGCCGTAGCCGAGGATCACGCGCTGGAAGAGCTCCGGATTCTCGACATCCGAGCATTCGACGATTTCTCCGGTCGGCGTCACCACTTGCAGCGACAGGGCCTGATCGGCGCTGCAACCGAGTCGCGCCGAATTGACGTCGATGCCGCCGACGCCCAGCGTGCCGCCTACCGAGGACGTCAGATTGAGCGGCGCCGAGAGGTAATCCAGATTTTCGCGGCGCAATTCCTCGGCCAGGCTGTGCCAATAGATGCCGGATTCCGTACGCACCGTCAGCGCCGCCGCGTCGATGTGCAGCACCCGGCTCATGCCGCTCATGTCGAGCAACACGCCGCCGAAGGCCACCGACTCGCCTTCGGTGGTCAGGCCGCCGCCGCGCACCGTCACCGGCACCCGGTGGGTCTGTGCCGCCTTGAGCAGAAGCGAGATCTGGCCGGCACTGCGCGCAATCACCACGCCATGCGGCATGCCATAGGCGGTGCCGCCGGCATCGGTGGCATACACGCCGCGGGCTGCGGCGCCCTCGGCGAGTTCCACACCCGCATCGCGCAATGCGGCAACGAAGTCCTGCCAGCCGGCGCCGTTCCAGCGCGCGGGGTTGGTCTGCTGGCGCTTGATGCCCTGCAAGGCATCGGGGGCGACCGGGCAAGGACCGACAGTGCCGGGTTCTACGGGGGGGATTTTCAACAAAAGCGTCCTGGTGGCTATCAGCGGCGAATAATACCCCCCGAATCTGCCCATTCATGGCGATTCGGGAGTCGACGCCGGACTCGCTCTGCGAACCCGGAAATTCCGCTTCGCGGGCAGGTAACGGCGATTTCGCCTGCCGCGACGGTGTGAAAAGCATGGATATCAACGAAAAACCCGCAAGGCCATGAGGGCTTACGGGTTTTCGATGAAACGTTGGCGGAGTGGACGGGACTCGAACCCGCGACCCCCGGCGTGACAGGCCGGTATTCTAACCAACTGAACTACCACTCCACGTGAGAAGGCGCGCATTCTGCCATAGGCGGGGGGTCCGCGCAAGAAATGTTCAAGCCGACGGCCGGAACACTGACAGGCGGCCAGCACTGAATGTGCAAGTCTTGACATATATCAAGATTCACGTTTCCACCCGCCTGAGAATGACCTGCATATCGAGAAGATTTGTATATCGAGAAACTCACGGGAGATTGACATGGCGGACTTGTTGAGCTGGAGCCCCGATCTGAGCGTGGGGATTGAGGTCATCGACAACCAGCACAAACGCATCGTCGAATACATCAACATGTTGCATGAAGCTCGAATCCGGAATGATAAGGATGCCATCGCGCGGGTAATCGAGGAACTGGTGGACTACACGTTGTCTCACTTCAGCTTCGAGGAATCGATGATGGAGGAGGCAAAGTATCGCTTCGTGGCTCCGCACAAGCGGGTGCATGAACTCTTCGTCCGGCGCGTCAGTGAGTACCAGCAGCGCTTCAAGATGGGCGAAGACGTCGCCACCGTAGCCGGCGACATGCAGAACACCCTGGTCACCTGGCTGATGAACCACATCAAGCGCGAGGACATGGATTACGGTCCGGCGGTGCGCGCCAGCCTCGGCGAGGACAAGCTGAAACAGTCCGAGGCGAAGAAATCAGGTTGGCTGGCACGGTTCTTCGGCGGCTAGCAGACCGGCATCACAGTCCCGCCCGGGACATCGGGCGGGCAAAATTGAAGCCGATCCATCAGGCTTCCGGTATTGTGCTTGACTTCACTGCGGCATCGGTTTGCAATGCTGCGGATTCGAGACCTGCACAGAGGAAGCCATGAGCCATCAATTCATCAATGCCGCCGATCTGGTCGGCCACTGGATCAACGGACAAGCCGATGCCGGAACCGGCACACGCCGTGGCGACGTGTTCAATCCGGCGCAGGGCCGGGTGGCACGACAGATCGCCCTGGCTTCCCGCGCCGACGTCGATCGCGCCGTCGCTGCCGCAGGTGGCGCCTTCGCCGAATGGGGCACCGCGGCGCCGCAGCGGCGGGCGCGGGTGATGTTCAAGTTCCGCGACCTGGTCGAACGCTACGCCAGGGACATCGCGCGGCTGCTCAGTGCCGAGCACGGCAAGACCCTGCCCGATGCGCTGGGGGAAGTTCAGCGCGGGCAGGAAGTCATCGAGTTCGCCTGCGGCATTCCGCAACTGCTCAAGGGCCACCATTCGCATGGCATCGGCGGCGGCATCGATCACTGGCACCAGCGCATGCCGCTCGGCGTCACCGCCGGCATCACACCCTTCAACTTTCCTTTCATGGTGCCGATGTGGATGGCGCCGATGGCGCTGGCCTGCGGCAACACCTTCGTCCTGAAGCCCTCGGAGCGCGATCCTTCGCCCTCGCTGTTCGCCGCCGAACTGCTGCACGAAGCCGGGCTGCCGGTCGGCGCCTTCGCCGTGGTGCAGGGCGACAAGGAAGCGGTCGACGCCCTGCTCGAACATCCGGATGTGCAAGCCGTGTCATTCGTCGGCTCGACCCCGATCGCGAAATACATCCAGAGCCACGGCATCGCCCATGGCAAGCGCGTGCAGGCCCTGGGCGGGGCGAAGAACCACATGGTGGTGATGCCCGACGCCGACCTCGACGGCGCCGCCGATGCGCTGATCGGCGCCGCCTACGGCTCGGCCGGCGAACGCTGCATGGCAATCTCGGTAGCAGTGGCGGTCGGCAGCTGCGCCGACGAACTGGTGGCGCGCGTGCTCGAACGGGCAAAGAAGCTGAAAGTCGGTGCTGGCGACACGCCGAATGTGGATATGGGACCGCTGGTTACCGCCGTCCACCGCGACAGGGTGGCCGGCTACATCGCGGCGGGAGTGCGGGAAGGCGCGACGCTGGTGCTCGATGGCCGCGACGGACTGACTGGGGAGTTAGCCGAGGGCTTCTTCATCAATCCGACGCTGTTCGACAACGTGCAGCCCGACATGAGCATCTACCAGGAAGAGATCTTCGGCCCGGTGCTCTGCGTGGTACGCGTGCCGACCTTCGCCGCGGCAGTGGAATTGATCAACCGCCACAGTTTCGCCAATGGCGTCGCCTGCTTCACCCGTGACGGCGGCACCGCACAGGCCTTCGTGCAGAAAATCGAGGTCGGCATGGTCGGCATCAACGTGCCGATCCCGGTGCCCATGGCCTGGCATTCCTTCGGCGGCTGGAAGGCCAGCCTGTTCGGCGACCATCATATCTATGGCGAGGAAGGCGTGCGCTTCTACACCCGCTACAAGAGCATCATGCAGCGCTGGCCAGGCTCCGAATCCAAAGGGCCCGAGTTCGTCATGCCCGTGAACAAGTGACGCCGTTCGACAGTTTCGGCTGCAGCCGGAGGCCATTCGGTCCGTGCCTGAGCAGCTGATCGACTATCGCAACGGCATCTTCGCTTTCGATGCCGGCTGCATGCGGCCGCTGGTGACCGCCATCCATCTGATTGAAAGCGAGGGCCGCGTCGCCTTCGTCGACACGGCAAATTTCGAAATCATGCCGCAGGCCCTGGCGGCGCTCGATGTGCGCGGGCTCGGGCCGCAAGCTGTCGATTACGTCATCCTCACCCACCTCCATCTCGACCATGCCGGCGGTGCCGGCGCGATGATGGAGGCCTTTCCCAACGCCAGGCTGGTGGTGCATCCGCGCGGCGCCAGGCACATGATCGATCCAACCCGGTTGATGGCCGGTGTCGAGGGCGTCTATGGCCGGGAAAGGGCGCGGCGCCTGTACGGCAGGCTGCTGCCTATTGCCGCCGGGCGCATAATCGAGGCCCACGACAACACGCTGTTGCGGCTGGGTTCGCGCGAACTGCTCTGCATCGACTCGCCCGGTCATGCCCGCCACCACATCGCCATCGTCGACCGCCAGACCAGCGGCATTTTCACCGGCGACACCTTCGGCATTTCGTATCGGGAAATGGATGTAGACGGCAAGCCGCTGATCTTCCCCTCATCGTCACCCACCCAGTTCGACTCGGACGAGATGCGCCGGTCGATCGAACGCATCCTCGCCTTCGATCCGGAAGCAGTCTATCTGACGCATTTCAGCCGCCTGGTGCCCCCCGCCGAACTCGGCCGGACCGTACTGAGACTGCTTGACGCCTATGTCGCGATCGCACTCGCCGCCAGCGCGGATGACGAGAAGACGGCACGCATCCGCGCCGGCCTGAGCTCGCTGCTCTTGCGCGAGGCGCATGGGCACGGCTGCCGCCTGAGTGACGAGGAAATTCTGGATCTGTGGCGTCTCGACCTGGAACTCAACGCCCAGGGCCTCGCCATCTGGCTCGCGGGCCAGGACGCCGCCTGAGCGCACTGCGCAGGCTTTGGCCGCGTCAGGCCAACTGCGGTTCGATGCGGCTATTTACCGCATCGCAGCATAGCGAATGCTGCCAACACGTCGAATCAGTTACTGCCGCTGCGCTTGACGCCGACAGGCCCGGCGTCAGCCTCCACTGAAACTTCGTTTTCTTGTCCTGAATCAATTACTGGAGTACCCCGGTCGGGATATCTTCACCGCCATAGTTTGCGGTAACTGGTTTCGACCGCGCGCTGCAGCGCGCTAACGTTAAAGAGGGCAGAAACATGGCGAATAACAACGACGACGATGTTCCATTCATGCAGAAGTTGCTGGACAACCACTTCCTGCTCCTGTTCCTGGGGGTTGCATCTCCCGGCGTCCTTTACATCCTGTGGGGAATCATCGACATCATGAGTGTCCCCCTCGCCAAGTAAGCAATCCTTCAATCAGGGAGAATCATATGAGTGCAATCCTGCCGCCTTCACAGCGGTTGTGGTGGAAACAGCCGATCGCCGCCCAAGAATGGGCCTGGATCGGTATCGCCTTCGTCTGGGCCATGATCATGTTCGTCATGATGGTCTATTGGCATATCAACGGTAAGCAGAACCTGTCGAACGAGGTCTACAAGACCACGACCGAAATGTTTACCGCCAAGACCGATGCCTTCGTCGCCGAAAATACCATTCGCACGGAGGTCAGCCTGGCCAATCCGGACCTGAAGATTCCGGTCGTCAAGCCGAACGCCAAGGGCGAGGCCTTCCTGCTCGCCCGCCTCTGGTCCTGGTATCCGATTCTGGAACTGGAAGCGGGCAAGACCTACAAGATCCACCTGTCCTCGGTCGACTACAACCACGGCTTCTCGCTGCAGCCGACCAACATCAACATCCAGGTGATTCCGGGATATGAGCATGTGGTCAAGATGACGCCGACCAAGGCAGGCACCTACGCCATCGTCTGCAATGAATACTGCGGCATCGGGCACCACACGATGCTTGGCCGTATTTACGTGAAATAAGGGAGACCAGAGATGGCAACTACTTACCGTACCTGTCCGCGCACCGGGCTGCAATTCGACCTCGATGCCGACAAGCTGATGCGCTGGAATGCCGTGGCCGGCGTCCTCTGGCTGCTGGTCGGCGGCATCACCGCCCTGCTGGTTATCCTGACCCGCTGGCCGGCGATCAAGCTGCTGCCGGCGGACCAGTTCTACCTGATCCTGACCGCGCACGGCATCGACATGCTGATCCTGTGGATCATCTTCTTCGAAATGGCCGTGCTCTATTTCGCCTCCTCAACCCTGCTGCGATGCCGGATTGCCACGCCATGGCTGGGCTGGGTGCAGTTCTGGCTGATGGTGGTCGGCGGCATCATGACCAACGTCGCGATCTTCCAGGGCGGCTCGAGCGTGATGTTCACCTCCTACGTGCCGATGCAGGCCGCGCCGCACTTCTACCTCGGCATCATCCTGTTTGCCGTGGGTGCGCTGATCGGTACCGGCGTGTTCTTCGGCACACTGGTCGTCGCCAAACGCGAAAAGACCTACGTCGGCTCGATCCCGCTGGTGACCTTCGGCGCCATGACGGCGGCGATCATCGCCGTGTTCACCATCCTCTGCGGTGCTGCAATCCTGATCCCGACCTTCGCCTGGTCGATGGGCTGGATCAAGGAAATCGACGCGCAGCTGTATCGCATGGTCTGGTGGGCGCTGGGTCACTCCTCGCAGCAAATCAACGTCGCCGCGCATGTCTCGATCTGGTACCTGGTGGCTGCCGTGGCCTTCGGCGCCAAGCCGCTGTCCGAGAAAGTGTCGCGCTTCGCCTTCCTGCTCTACATCCTGTTCCTGCAACTGGCCAGCGCGCACCATCTGCTGTCCGACCCGGGCATGAGCGCCGAGTGGAAGGTGCTGAATACCTCCTACTTCATGTACTTCGCGGTGCTGGCGTCGATGATCCATGGATTCACCGTTCCGGGTGCCATCGAAGCGGCGCAACGCAAGAAGGGCTTCAACAACGGCCTGTTCGAGTGGCTGCGCAAGGCGCCCTGGGGCAACCCGGTGTTCTCGGGCATGTTCATTTCGCTGGTCGGTTTCGGCTTCGTCGGCGGCATTTCGGGCGTCGTGCTGGGCACCGAGCAGATCAACATGCTGATGCACAACACCTTCTACGTGCCGGGCCACTTCCACGCCACGGTCGTCGTCGGCACCACGCTGGCCTTCATGTCGATCACCTACCTGCTGGTGCCGACGCTGTTCAGGCGCGAAATGCTGTTCCCCAAGCTGTGCCAGATCCAGCCCTACCTGTACGGCCTCTCCATGATCGTGCTGTCGCTGGTGATGATGGGAGCCGGTACCCTGGGTGTTTCCCGTCGTCACTGGGACATGGCCTTCTCGGGCGCGCCGTTCCAGTATGAATGGCCGGGTGCGGCTTACCTGATGATGGGTCTCACCGGCATCTTCGGCGTGATCGCAGTCGTCGGTGGCGGCTTGTGGATCGGGCTGGTGGTTCTGTCACTGCTGTTCGGCAAGAAACTCGACGGCGGTGCGACGCACGACAAGCCCGTACCGATCCCAGACCAGACCGTTGCCGCCTCCGCTTCCGCGACAGGCAGCGAAGAGCACACCAACGTGCCCGGTACAGTGGTTCTTGCGATTACACTGCTGACCTGTTTCGTGCTCTACTACTTCGTCAATTGGAAGTATCTGTCCGAAGTCTGGGGCCTCAGTTGACAACTAAGTTGATGACCGGCTGAATCAAGTCTAGGGTTTCCCCGCACTCCGGTGCGGGGAGCCTGCCTGAATCGGGCTTGCAACGCAGGACCGATTCAAGCAGGTTACGATAGCGAACAATCAGGACGACGCCCCGCGAACACACCATGGAATCGACGCTGCCCACCAAACAATCCTCCGGCTTGACGTTTCGAGCCATCGCCGGAGTGTTCAAGCTGCGCATCGGCGTCGTCATCACCTTCACAGCGCTGGCCGGCCTGTCGGTGAGCGCCGGCCCGAGCCTGAGCCTTGCCCAGTTGATTACCCTGACCCTCGCCGTGCTGATTTCCTCGGCCAGCGCGGGCGCCTTCAACCAGTATTACGAGCACGACACCGATCCGCTGATGTCGCGCACGCGCAATCGTCCCTTCGCCACAGGAGAAATAAAGCACGGTCCGGGGTGGTTGGTGGTCATCTTCGGCCTGATGGCGCTGTCCGTCGCCGCGGCGTGGATTGCACTCAATGCCTGGTCGGCGCTGTTCACCTTCCTCGGCGCCTTCTTCTACGCCATCGTCTATACGGTCTGGCTCAAGCGCCGTACCTGGCTCAACATTGTCTTTGGCGGACTGGCCGGCAGTTGGGCCGTGCTGGCTGGGGCCACCGCCGCCGACCCCCATCTCGGCGCCGTACCGCTGAGCCTGGCTTTCGTTCTTTTCCTGTGGACGCCGCCGCACTTCTGGAGCCTGGCCATCGCCTACCGCGACGACTACGCCGCCGCCGGCGTGCCGATGCTGCCGGTGGTGGTGGGCGACAAGCGTGCCGCACAAACCATTTTTGCCAGCACCCTGGTGCTGGTCGCCGCTTCCTTCCTGCCGCTGGCTTTCGGCCTCGGCGCCATCTACTTCGCTGGAGCCGCCATTGGCGGCTTCCTGTTCATCCAGAAAGCATGGCGCCTGGCGCGCAACACCAACCGCGAAACCGCGATGAGCTGCTTCCATGCCTCGCTGGCGCAGTTGACCCTGGTGCTCACCACAGCGATCATCGACGCCCGTTTTTAGGCAGTCGTTGCCATGATCCGTTTCCGCCTTCATGCCGCCCTTGCGGCAGTCATGCTTGCCGCTGCGCCAGGAGTCGGCGCCGGCGACACGGCGCCAGCGCCGAAACTCGTCGAACGCCCCCAGGGTGCCCGCACCGGCCTGGTACTCAATACGCTCGACGACAAGGCGGCCCTGCAACTATCGCAGAGCGTGGTCGGCAAACCCGTTGGCGACCATGTGCTGCTCGATCGCGAAGGGCGACCGACACCTCTTGCAAAATATCGCGGCAAGCCGCTGCTGGTGAATTTTGTCTACACCGCGTGCTACCAGGTGTGTCCCACCACCACCAAGAATCTGCAAAAGGCGGTGGAGAATACCGCCGGCATGCTGGGCCCTGACCGCTTCAACATCGTCAGCATCGGCTTCAACCAGCCCTTCGATTCTCCCCCAGCGATGAAAGCCTTTGCCTTCCAGCACGGCGTCCATCTGCCCAACTGGGAATTTCTCAGCCCGGCAGCGGCCATCGTCGACGATCTGACACAGAATTTCGGCTTCAGTTACATCGCCACAACTGCCGGCTTCGACCACCTGAACCAGGTCACCATCGTCGATGGCGAAGGCAAGATTTTCAGGCAGGTCTATGGCGAAAGCTTTACTGCGGCCGACCTCGCCGAGCCGCTCAAGGCGATGATCACCGGCGCCCCGATCCCGCCCCAGACCAGTACCCTGGCGGAGATCGTCGACCGGGTCAGGATACTGTGTTCAGTGTATGACCCCATCAGCGGCAAATACCGGACCAACTATGCGCTGTATTTCGAGATCGCCGGCTTCATCAGCTTCATGATCTTCATGCTCTGGCTGGCCTGGAGCTTCATGAGAAAACGCCGCGGCGACGAGATTCAATCCGGTTGATTCGAGTCAAGTCGGAATGCTTCCGACTTGCATATCATCAATCCCTAATAGTCGGCCTTCGTCAACCAGTACCGACGTTACGGAACCTCCCAACGTGAGTGTGCACGCAGTCCTGCGCGGCAACGCGCAAACCGCCTTCGAGCGCATCGAAAACTTCTTCGATGAGTTCTTTGGCGGCACCGATAATCCTCTGCGCCATCTGGGCGCCCTGGGTCTGTATTTCCTCTGGATCCTGGTGGCCACCGGGCTCTACCTGTACACAGTGCTGGATACCAGCATCCAAGGCGTGTACAACTCGATCGGTCACCTGTCGCGCGAGCAATGGTATCTGGGCGGCATACTGCGGAGCCTGCATCGCTACGCCTCCGACGCCTTTGTACTGCTCATGATGCTGCATCTGCTGCGGGAATGGGCCTATGGTCGCTATTACGGTTTCCGTCTCTATTCGTGGATCACCGGCGTGCCGCTGATATGGTTGGCCTATGTCTCCGGCATCGGCGGCTACTGGATCGTCTGGGATCGCCTGGCGCAATACTCTGCCATCGCCACAACGGAACTGCTGGACTGGCTGCCATTTTTCAATGAGCCGACGGCACGCAATTTTCTCGCGCCCGACTCGATCAACGATCGTTTTTTCACCGTGCTGGTGTTCATCCACATCGGCATTCCGCTGATGCTGATCCTCGGTCTGTGGGCCCATGTCAATCGCATCAGCCGGGTGGATTACCTGCCCTCGCGACGGGTGATGCTGGCAACCATGACGAGCTTTCTGGCCCTGGCCGTGATCAGGCCGGCGCTCTCCGAAGCGCCTGCCAATCTGGCCCTGGTTCCGGCCGATCTGCCGCTGGACTGGTTCATCCTGTTCATTCATCCGCTGACCGACATCACCTCGCCTGCCGCGGTGTGGACACTGATATTCGGCGCCACGATCCTGCTCTTCGCCCTGCCTTTTCTTCCCCATCCAGAGGCGCAACCCATCGCCCTGGTCGACGCAGCCAACTGCAACGGCTGCAGCCGCTGCCACGCCGATTGCCCCTACGAGGCAGTCACCATGGCGGTTCATCCCTACAAACCGGGCCACAAGATCGCCGTAGTCGACCCCGACCTGTGTGCCGGCTGCGGTATTTGCGCCGGTTCCTGCCCCTCATCAACGCCCTTCCGCAGTCAGGAGAAACTGGTGACCGGCATCGACATGCCGCAGCAACCGGTCGATGTCATGCGCCAACAAGTCGAAGCCGAACTGGCGCGACTCGGAACGTCTCCAGGCGGGACGCCAACGCTGGTCGTCTTCGGCTGCGACAAGGGAGCCGATGTCCGCGCTCTGGCCAGTGCCGACACGGCCACCATCAGCCTGCTGTGCACCGGCATGCTGCCACCTTCCTTCATCGAATACGCACTGCGCAGCGGCGTCGACGGCATCGTCGTGACGGGTTGCCGCGAGGGTGGTTGCGATTTCCGCCTCGGCATGCAATGGACGCAGGAGCGTCTTGCCCACCAGCGCGAACCGCATTTGCGCGGCCTGGTACCGCAGGATCGGTTGCGGGTGGTTTATGCATCCGGCAGCGAGCAGAATCACCTCGCCACTACCGTGAACGAATTCAGAACCCAACTCGAAACACGGGCGGACTCCAGCACCAGACCACCCGCATATTCCAGGAGAAAATCACATCATGGCTAAACCCGCCGCCATCGTCGGCCAGACCATCCTTTACGGTGCCTTCGCCGCCTTCATCGGCTATTTCGCCACCGCGCCCACCTACAAGCAAATACCGGACGACGTCGCCCTGATCAAGCTCTCGATGAGCCACCTCGGGGGCCGCGAGTGCCGCAAGCGCAGCCCGGAAGAACTGGCCAGGATGCCGCCCAACATGCGTGCGCCGCTGGAGTGCCCGCGCGGGCGTTCCGACATCAAGTTGCAGCTGGAACTCGACGGCAAGCCGATGTTCGAGACCGTGATGCATCCGACCGGACTTTCCGGAGACGGCGTATCCACGGTCTACAAGCGCTTCGAACTGAAGGCCGGCACTTATCAACTCGCGGTGAAGATGAACGACAACCTGGTCAATCCCGGCTTCAATTACGTCAAGGAAGCGCAAATCACGCTGAAGCCGGCACAGGTGCTGGTGATCGACTTCAACCCGGACAAGGGTGGTCTGTTTTTCCAATGAGAAATCACCGGAAAATCACAAATACACCCGACCGAACTTCCATCCTTCTGCGCGGATATAGAAAATGCTGACTCTCCTCCAAAAACTCGTGCGCTGGTTCTTCATGCGCGCGGAGAACCTGTTCAACCACGCCTTCGGCGAGAAGATCAACCCTTTCTACCACCTCGGCACCATCAGCTTCTGGCAGTTCTGGCTGCTGATCGGCACCGGCCTCTATCTTTACGTCTTTGCCGATACCGGCGTGCACAACGCCTACGAATCGGTGCAGCGCATCACCCACAACCAGTGGTGGGCCGGCGGCATCATGCGCAGCGTGCACCGTTACGCCACCGACGGCATGATCCTGACCATGCTGCTGCACATGCTGCGGCACTTCGCCTATGACCGCTACCGCGGCTTCCGCTGGTTTTCCTGGGCTACCGGCATCGCGCTGATCTGGCTGGTGTATATCTCGGGACTGAACGGCTTCATGCTGGTGTGGGACAAGCTGGCGCAATTCGTGGTGGTCGCCACCGCCGAGTGGTTCGACGTGCTGCCGATGTTCAACGGCACCCTGATCCGCAACTTCATCTACCAGGAGAACGTCACCAGCCGGCTGTTCACGCTGCTCGCCTTCATCCACCTCGGCGCCCCGCTGATCGCCGGCGTCATCGCCTGGGTGCATGTGCAGCGCGTGCCGCGCGCCCACGTCAATCCGCCGCGCCCGATCGCGATTGCCTTCACCCTGATGTTCGTCGTGCTGGCGCTGGTCAAGCCGGTGGTCAGCCAGGGCGGCGAAGCCGACATGCTGGTGGTGCCGACCAACCTCGCCTTCGACTGGTTCCAGATGCCGGTGCTGGCGCTGGTCTATGTCGTCAATCCGCTCTACCTCTGGTTCGGCATGATAGGGCTGACCCTGCTGCTGTTCCTCGCGCCGTGGCTGCCGCCCAAGCGCATGGGCGCGGCCAAGGCGGAGGCCACCGTGACCTTCCATCCCGACCACAGGACAGTCGCCATCCGTTTCGACGAAACGCTGCTCGATGCCGGTCTGCGCCAGGAAATCAACCTGCCCTACGAATGCCGCAACGGCGGCTGCGGGCAGTGCAAGTGCACGGTGGTCAGCGGCAACGTCGATCCCGGGCTGTATCAGCCGAGCGCGCTGTCCGCCGAGGAACTTGCTGCCGGCAAGGTGCTGCTGTGCTGCGCCACCGCGCTGGGCGATGTGGAGATCGAATATACGGCATCTTCGGCGCCCGCCGCCATCCGCCAATACACCGCCCATGTGGTGAAGATGGAAAAACTCAGCCACGACGTCATGCGCGTCATGCTCAAGCTGCCGCAAGGGCAGCAGATTCCGTTCAGGGCCGGGCAATACATCAACATCATCCTCGACGACGGCCAGCGCCGCGCCTTCTCCTTCGCCAACCCGCCGCACCAGCCCGACCTGATCGAATTGCAGATTCGCCTGATGCCGGGCGGCCGCTACACCACGCATGTCTTCGAACAGATGAAGGAAGGCGACGCCGTGAAGTTCGAAGGCCCGCTGGGCGATTTCTCGCTGCGCGAATCGGAGCGCCCGATCGTCTTCGTCGCCGGCGCCACCGGCTTCGCGCCGGTCAAGAGCATGGTCGAGGATGCCTTTCAGCGCGGCCTCAAGCGGCCCATCTATCTGTACTGGGGCGTACGCCAACTGGCCGACCTCTATCTGCCGGACCTGCCGCAGGCATGGGCGCGCGAGCATGATAACTTCCACTTCATTCCGGTCCTTTCCGATGCCGCACCCGAAGACAGGTGGAGCGGTCGCACCGGCCTGGTGCACGAAGCCATCCTGGAAGATTTTCCCGACCTCGGAGGCCACGAAATCTACGCCTGCGGCTCGGTGAAAATGGTCGAGGCCATCTTCCCGACGCTGAAGAATCAGGGCGCCGAAGAAGGCATGTGTTTCTCCGATGCATTCACCATCTCGGGACGCTCGATGGCATTCCAGCCGAAGCAGTAGCCGCCGTATCGTCAGCGCCGACTCTTGCGGGAAGTCGCTCAGGCCACCCGTGTCGGGCTAGCGACCGCCCGCCACGTCGATGGATGCGCCCGTGGTGCAGGACGCTTCGTCCGACAGCAGCCAATGCACGGCCCTGGCCACCTCTTCGGAAGTTCCGCCCCGCTTCATTGGCACAACGTCCTTCATTCGCTCGACGCGATCGGGGTCGCCGCCACTGGCATGGATGTCGGTATGGACGATTCCAGGACTGACGGCATTGACGCGGATACCCTCTGCGGCAAGCTCCTTTGCCAGACCGATGGTGAAGGTGTCGATCGCCCCCTTCGATGCGGCATAGTCGACGTACTCATTCGGCGATCCAAGGCAGGACGCCCGGGAGGACATATTGACGATGGCCCCGCCAGCGCCTCCGTGCTTCGTCGACATTCTGCGGATGGCTTCCCGGGCACAGATGAAGCTGCCGATCACATTGGTGGAGAAGACGCGGTTGATTCGTGCCGAGTCCATGTCCTCGACCCGGCTCTGGTGCTCCAGAATTCCGGCATTGTTGACCAGGGCAGTAACACGCCACAGGGATGCATCAACCTGCTCGAAAAGCGGACGACATCTACCTCGACGGCGACATTGGCCTGAACGGCAAGAGCTGACCCGCCCTTATCGGCGATCGATGCGACGACCTCCTGTGCTACTGCTTTGGCGTCACAAAGGCCGATTTTCTCGGCAATCTGACGACTAAGGATTTCGTCGTAGCCCGGACGAAGGCCGGGTTGTGCTCATGCGACACTAGTAACCCGTCGGTAAGTGTCCTGCCGATCCACATTGCTGACCGAGGGATGGCGCGGATAGTGTCCACGCATTTTGAGGTGGACACATGGACACAAAGGT
>Ga0154359_1121_pt1 | contig 33691 bp, 31 predicted proteins | sample RifGroA2_FD_115887 | JGI IMG/M metagenome (GOLD analysis project Ga0154359, IMG submission 115887) | Rhodocyclales bacterium GWA2_65_20
ACGAGTTCATGCGCGCCGTCGAGGCCGACGGCGAGGTCGAACTGACCCACAAGGCCACGCCCTCGGCCGACATCATGAGCGGCGGCGCCTACCAGCGCGACGACGGCCTCTGGGTCTATCGCAAGCTCAAGGCGCGCGAACTGTGGGACCAGGTCATGCGCTCGACCTACGACCACGCCGAGCCGGGCATCCTGTTCATCGACCGCATGAACAAGGACAACAACCTCAACTACTGCGAGACCATCGAGGCCACCAACCCCTGCGCCGAACAGCCGCTGCCGCCATACGGCTGCTGTTGCCTGGGCTCGATCAACCTGACGCGTTTCGTCAAGAATGCCTTCTCGGCACAGGCCGATTTTGACTACCCGGCCTTCGGCCGCGACATCGACGTTTCCGTGCGCATGCTCGACAATGTCCTCGACGTCACCCACTGGCCGCTCGAACAGCAGCAGGACGAGGCCAGCGCCAAGCGCCGCATCGGTCTGGGCTTCACCGGCCTCGGCGACGCGCTGATCATGCTGTGCCTCAAGTACGACACAGCCGAGGCGCGCGCCATGGCGACGAAGATTTCCGAGTACATGCGCGACCGCGCCTACCTCGCCTCGGTCGAACTGGCGCGCGAGCGCGGCTCCTTCCCGCTGTTCAACGCCGACCTCTATCTTTCCGGCGGCAACTTCGCTTCGCGCCTGCCGACCGAGGTCAAGGAGCAGATCCGCCGCTACGGCCTGCGCAATTCGCACCTCCTGTCGATCGCGCCGACCGGCACGATCTCGCTGGCCTTCGCCGACAACGCCTCCAACGGCATCGAACCGCCGTTCTCCTGGGTCTATACGCGCAAGAAGCGCATGGCCGACGGCACCCACAAGGAATATGCAGTCGAGGACTACGCCTGGCGCCTCTACAAGCACCTCGGCGGCGACACGACCGAACTGCCCAACTACTTCGTCACCGCGCTCGAGATCAGCGCCCATGCCCACAAGGACATGGTCGCCGCCGTCGCGCCCTGCATCGACACGGCGATCTCGAAGACAGTGAACGTGCCGGAGGACTATCCCTACGCCGAGTTCGAGAATCTCTACCTCGATGCCTGGAAAGCCGGCCTCAAGGGCCTGGCCACCTACCGCCCGAATGCGGTGCTGGGCTCGGTACTCTCGGTCGAATCGTCTGCTTCGAACAATGCGCAGAAGCAGCCGCAGGACGTGATCATCGACGGCGCCAACCGGCGGCTGTCCATCGGCGCGCTGCCGGCGCCGGTGCTGGCCAGCCTGCGCTGGCCGGGCCGTCCGCGCCTGCACGAGGGCAACGCCTCCTGGACCTACATGATCGAGACGCCGCACGGCGAGTTCGCGCTCTTCGTCGGCCAGATCGAGAACGGCATGGGCCGCTCGGTGCCCTTCGAGATATGGGTCAATGGCGTCGAGCAGCCGCGCGGCCTGGGCGCCGTGGCGAAGACGCTGTCGATGGACATGCGCGCCAACGACAAGGCCTGGTTGAAGCTCAAGCTCGACACGCTGGCCGCCACCGTCGGCGAAGAGCCGTTCGAGATTCCGCTGCCGCCGCACGGCGAACGTCGTATCGTCCCCGGCGCCGTCTCGGCGATGGCCCAGGTCATCCGCTGGCGCTGCGAACAACTGGGCGCGCTCGAAGACGACGGCCCGACACCGGTGCTCGACGCCATGTTCTCGCGCGACGAACCGAAGACCGGCACCGACGGCACGCTGTCATGGACGGTGGATATCGTGAACCCGGCCTCGCGCGAGGAATTCGTGCTCGGCCTCAAGGAAATCACGCTGCCCGACGGCGTCACGCGGCCCTATTCGGCCTGGCTCTCGGGCAACTACCCGCGCGCGCTCGACGGCCTGACCAAGCTCCTGTCGCTCGACATGCGCGTCATGGACCCGGCCTGGATCGGCATGAAGCTGCGCAAGCTCACCAACTATCCGGAACCGCTCGGCGGCTTCATGGCCTTCGTCCCCGGCACGCGCCGCCAGCAGCACTGGCCGTCGACGGTGGCGTATCTGGCGCGGCTGATCATGCACCGCTACGCCATGCTCGGCATCCTCGACGAGAACGGCTACCCGACGCGCGAGATGGGCATCCTCGAAAACCCGCGCGAGCGCGGCGAGGTCAAGGTGCAGCAGGGCTCGCTCTGCGCCGAGTGCGGCAACATGACCGTCATACGCAAGGACGGCTGCGATTTCTGCACCGCCTGCGGCGCCGTCGGCAGCTGCGGCTGAGTCAACTTTGAGCGCTTGAGGTAAAATAGGCACGTGCCGGGCGGTTCCGGCACGTGCCCTTTTATTTCATATTCATATGCGGCCATCCGGCGCAGTATCGCCGCAACCGCGAGCCAGTCTTGCCATGTCCGATACCGCCTACTGCTACCACTGCGGGACTCACCATCCCAAAGAAGAAATGCGCCAGATCGAAACCAAGGGGGGCAAGCGCTGGCGCTGCATCAAGAGCATCGAGGCCACCAAGCAGGGCCGCAAGGAACGCGAAGCCTTCGGCCGGCAGACGACCGCCATCAACAAGGCGGAAGCCCAGAGCAAGAAAGCGCGCATCACGCTGAGCGCGGAGCGCTGAACCCGCTTCAGAACAGGCTGGCGACGACGAAACGGTCGCGCGCGGCGAGCTTCTCCAGGCCCTTCGCCACTTCCAGCGAAGCGCCCCACTTCATGACATGAGCAAGAAAAGTGGTCAGGGCCTGCGCCAGCGCATAGCCCGTCTCCGTCCATTCGGCGCGGAATTCCACGAACGACAAGGTCATGGCGGAGAGCTTGCCGCTTTTCATCGGCACCAGGGTGACCCTGGCGCCGTCGTTGCGGATGACGATGGCCGTGGTGCGGCCGCGGTTGATGACGACCATATTCCCCTTTGCTTGCGCCGTTACAACATTGCCATTAACGGTCGCGGCGGGAAAAACTTGAACGCCATGGCGGCGGCGTCCTCAAGCCCGGCCCTGCACCCAGGCGACGAATGCGGCGACGGGCAGCGGCCGGCTGAAGAGGTAGCCCTGGCCCTGATCGCAGCCGGCGCGGATGAGGAAGTCGCGCTGCGCCTCGGTTTCGACGCCCTCGGCGATGACGGTGAAGCCGAGACTGGTGCCGAGCGCGACGATGGCGGCGACGATGGCGGCGTCGTCGCGGTCGGCGGGTAGATCCTTGACGAAGCCGCGGTCGATCTTGAGGCGGTCGATCGGCAGGTGCTTGAGGTAGGCGAGCGAGGAATAACCGGTGCCGAAGTCGTCGATGGCGGTGGTGATGCCCAGCGCGCGCAACTGGCCGACGACATCGAGGGCGTTGTCGGCGTTATGCATGATGAAGGTCTCGGTGATTTCGAGTTCGAGCGCCTGCGCCGGCAGACTGTATGCGCCGAGGGCGCGCAAGACGCTGAAGTGGAAGTCGCCGCGCTCGATCTGCGGCCCGGCGACATTGACCGAAACCTTGCCGTTCCAGCCGAACTGCTCGCGCCAGCGCTGCGCATCGGCGCAGGCTGCGTTGAGCACCCATTCGCCGATGGGGATGATGAGGCCGGTTTCCTCCGCCAGGGGAATGAAGTCGTTGGGCGGAATGAGGCCGACCGTCGGTTCGCGCCAGCGCAACAGGGCTTCGGCGCCGATGACCTTGCCGGTCGACAGGTCGACCTGCGGCTGGTACCAGACTTCGAATTCGTTGCATTCGAGGGCGCGGCGCAGTCCCTGTTCAAGATCGAGGCGCTTCCGCACCGCCAGCGCCATGTCGCTGTGATGGAAATGATAGGTGTTGCGGCCGGCCTGCTTGCTCTTGTACATGGCGGTATCGGCCGCCATCAGCAGGGTCGTTGAATCGTCGCCGTCCTGCGGGTAGAGCGCGATACCGATGCTGGCGCTGACCATGGCTGTGTGGCCGCCGATATCCACCGAGGTGGCCAGGCCCTCGAGCAGTTTACGCGCGACTTCGGCGGCATCCTGGCCGTGCTTGAGTTCTTCGAGGATGACGGCGAATTCGTCGCCGCCGAGCCGGGCCACGGTATCCTCGGCGCGCAGCACCGACTTGAGGCGCTCGGCGACGGTTTGCAGCAGGCGGTCGCCGGCCGGGTGGCCGAGGCTGTCGTTGACGGTCTTGAAGCCGTCGAGGTCGAGCACCATGACGGCGAGTTCGCCGCCGCTGCGCCGGATGCGGTCGAGCGCGTGATTCAGGCGTTCGCCCAGCAGGGAGCGGTTGGGCAGGCTGGTGAGCGGGTCGTAATGGGCCATGCGCTCGAGATCGGCCTGGGTGCGCTTGATCAGCGTGATGTCGCGGAAAAGGGCGACGTACTTGAGCACCTGGCCCAGGTTGTCCTTGATGGCGTTGATGGTCAGGAGTTCGGGGAAGACTTCGCCGCTCTTGCGGCGGTTCCAGATTTCGCCTTCCCAGTGGCCCGTCGCCGCGAGACCCGCCCAGATGGCCTGGTAGAAGTTCATGTCGTGGCGCCCGGAACTCAACACCTGCGGCGTTTTCCCCAGCACCTCCGCGGCGGCGTAGCCCGTCACCCAGGTGAAGGCGCGATTGACCGAGAGAATTTTCGCGCCGGCGTCGGTGATCATGATGCCCTCGGCGGTGTTGTCGAACACGCTCGCCGCCTGGCGCAGATCTTCGTTGGCATTACTGAGCCGCCGTGCCACATCGAGGTAGCGCACCGCCACGGTCGATGACAGCACCAGGGCGATGAGGAGACCGGTGACGACGATGACCAGCGTGGCAAGGAAGGTGGGATTGAAGCTGCTGCCGGGCAGCGGCGCCCCGCCGTCGCGCAGGAAATAGGCGGCCGCCATCGCCGTGTAGTGCATGCCGGTGATGGCGCCGCCCATGACGGTCGCGCTGACCAACGCGGACAGCTGGCGGAAGCTGTCGCTCCAGGCGCGCAGCTGGAACCGGATCGACAGCGCGAGCACGGCCAGGACCACGGCGACGACGATGGAAAATGCGAACAGGGACGGATCGTAGCGCAACAGCGCCTCCATGCGCATTGCCGCCATGCCGGCGTAATGCATGGCACCGATGCCGCCGCCGAGCAGCACGCCGCCGCCGATGATCTCGCCCCAATGCAATTCCTTGCGGCTGATGACCCAAAGCGCCACCGCGCTCGCCAGCAGGCCGGGGATCATCGATGCCGCAGTCATAGCCGGATCGTAGCGCACGCCGCACGGCAGGCTGAAGGCGAGCATGCCGATGAAATGCATGGCCCAGATGCCGCCGCCCATCGCCAGTGCGCCGGCGAGGAGCCAGTTGAGGCTTGCCGCCGCGGCACCGCCGCGCATGCGCGCCGACACTTCCAGCGCGGCATAGGACGCGAACACCGCGATCAGGAACGAGGCGGCGACGAGAACCGGATCGTAGCTGCCGAGATAGAGCAGGCTGGCGTCGGGCGGCGCCGCGAGGAAGCTGATCAACCCGTCCGGCATCGGATGGATGTCATGTGCGCCGGCCCTGGGCGGACTTGTGTTCGACGGCGAAAACCGCCGCCTCGACGCGGGACGTGAGGTTCAGCTTGGACAGGATGTGACGCACATGCAGTTTGACGGTGTCATGACTGATGTCGAGCGCGCGGGCGATGGCCTTGTTCGCCATGCCCTGCGCCAGATAGTCGAGAATCTCGCGCTCGCGCGCCGTGAGTTGCTTCAGGGCGTCGGCCTTGCCGGCGGCGGGGCCGCCGCCCTGCAGCAGGTGCACCAGCTTGAGCATCATCGACGGCGCCACCACGGTCTCGCCGCGCACGGCCCGCTGTACGGCATCGACGACATCGTCGGGCTCCATGTCCTTGAGCAGGTAGCCCTGGGCGCCGGCGCGCATGGCATTGTCGAGGTCTTCCTCGGCGTCGCTGACGGTGAGGACCAGCACCGGCCCCTGCCAGTTCCTGGCGCGGATCTGCCGCAACAGCGCGATGCCGCCGTGGGGCGGCATGTTGAGATCGGTGATGACGACGTCGGGCTGGGTTTCCTCGAGCAGCCGCAACGCATCGTCCTGGTTGCCGGCGATGCCGGCGACGCAGATTTCGCCGCGCTGCTCCAGCAGTTCGGCCAGGCCTTTGCGGAACAGCGTGTGGTCATCGACCAGCAGTACCCTTACCTCGCTCATGCCGCCGCCCTGATGGCCATCGCCGGGAAGAACAGGCGCACGCGGAAACCGCCTTCGGGCAGATTGGCCACCTCGATGCGGCCGCCCATCTTGCGGGCGCGCTCGCGCATGATCGACAGGCCGAAGTGGTCGCGCAGTTGCGGGTGCTCGTCGAAACCGCCGGTGCGGTTGGCGATGGCGAAGAAGCCCTGTCCGCCCTTGCCGTTGTCCTCGACGGTGACGGCGTAGTAATCGCCGTCGCCCTCGATGACGAGACGCGCCTGCGTGGCGCCGGAGTGGCGCACCACGTTCGCCAGCGCCTCCTGGATGATGTAGAACACCTGCGCTTCCTGATCGACGGAAAGGCGCAGGTCGGCGACGCGGTTCAGGTAGGTGAGCGCGATGCCGGTGCGATCCTGGAAGCCGTCGGCAAAGTTCTTGAGGGCGTGCAGCAGGCCCATCGGGTCCATGCGGTTGCGGAACTGGCCAAGCAGTTCGCGCAATTGCGAATAGGCCTCGTCGAGCGCCTGGCTTACGTCGCCGGCATATTTGCCGGCGCGGTCGTTCCCGTCGTCCTGCAAGGCGTCTTGCAGCAGCGCCAGCCGCATCTTCATGTAGGCGAGCGTCTGCGCCAGCGAATCGTGCACCTCGGCCGCCATCATCTGCCGCTCGTTCATCAGCGTGATGCGCAGGTTCTCGCGCTTGAGGCGCGCATTTTCGAGCGCCATGCCGAGATGTTCGCCGATGGAGCGGAACAGCAGCGCGACTTCCTCCGGCATTTCGCAGCAATCGGGCAGGAACAGGTTGTAGGTGCCGAGCAAATGGCCGCCGTGCTGCAGCGGCACCACCACCATCGCCTTGCAGCCGTGTTCGAAATAGCTGTGGTCGGTACGTCGGGCGCAGGACTGGAGGTCGATCTCGTAATGGGTGCGATTGTCGCTGACGGCGCTGCCGCAATGGCCGCAGTCGATGGGAACAAGGCGTTCCTTCTCGACCAGATCGGACGGCAGGCCGCGCGCACCGACGAGGCGCAGATGCTTGCCGTCCGACGTCAGCACGCGTACCGCGCCGGCATCGGCATGGGCAAGCTTGATCATGGTGCCGAGGAAGCGGCCGAGCATCTCCTCGACATCGTCTTCGTCGGCAAGACTGGCCGACACCTCGGAAATGATGGCGAGGGCGTGATGACGATAGCGTTCGTCGACCTCGATCTCGTCGCCGCCAGCGCGCGGGATTGCCGTCGCGTCCATACTGCTCTCCTCTTCGTCCCGCCGCCAACGCACCGGCGGCTCGGGTAGGTCTCTATTTTAAGTCGGAATCGGCCACGCGCCGCTGAAGATCTTGTCGGCCCAGAGCAGGCAGGCAACGGTCTTGCCGTCGGTGATTTCGCCGTCGCGCACGGCGAGCAAGGCGTCGTTCAGGCTCAATTCCGTCACTTCGAGGATCTCGCCATGGTCGGGCGCATGGCCGACGAAACTGAGACCGTGGGCGAGGAAGATTTCGATGTGCTCGTCCGAATAGCCGATGCAGGTGTGCAAGGTGCCGAGGTGCCGCCAGCTCTTGGCCTTGTAGCCGGTCTCCTCGCGCAGTTCGCGCCGCGCCGTGTCGAGCGGATGCTCGCCCGCATCGATCTTGCCGGCCGGCAGTTCGAGAAAGATGCGGCGCAACGGATAGCGGTACTGGCGCTCGAACAGCAGCTTGCCGTTGTCGAGCGCGGCGATCACCACGACGGCGCCGGGATGAGCGATCCATTCGCGCACGCTCGCGCCGCCATCGGGCAAACGCACATGATCGCGATGCACCTTGAGCAATGCGCCATCGAATACCTGCTCGGTACTCAGGGTTTCTTCGTGGAAATTGTTTTCGTCCATGACATGATCGGAAAAATTGGCAGCGCTTGAACTTCGTCTTTGAGCCGTTATCTTAATCTTGCGGTTCGCAATAAATCCAACAGAGAGAGGAAGCCAAAATGTCTGCATTCATTCCAGGGTTTAACGATGACGGCGTCGTCACCGTCAATCGCGTTCTGCTGAAGCAAGGTTACACCATAGACGACCTCGAAGAGCGCGTGGCAGTGCTCTGCGAGAACGTCAAGACCTATCACTCCGAAACCGGCTTTATCGGCGGCATGGTGCTGCTCAACAGCGGCATGATCTCCAACGAGGGCAGCACCGTCGGCCAGCCCGTGGCCAGCATACTCAAGGACCGCGAGGCCCTGATCGTCACCTGCTGGCACTCATTCGAAGAACACGAAGCGTCGCACCGCAGCCCGACCTTCCAACCGCTGTTCCGCAAGGTGCTGGACTTGTGCGAGAACGGCAACGAGGAGGTGGCCTACACCGTGCTGTGGTCGGGCAAGGCCTACTCGGCTGAAGAAGCGAGAGCGGCGAAAGAGGCGAAGGAGCGTTACGCCAAGGCGGCTTGATATCGGCTCCCCGCAGGCACTACCTGACGGCGGGGTTGAAGTGCGGGACGCTCAGCGTGCCGGATACAGCGAGTCCGCCGCGAGCCAGTATCTTGGGTGATTTGAGTTCGACGGCAAAACGGCCGCGGATGTTATCGCTGCCATCCGCGTCGGCGCTACCGCTGGCGGACAGGAAGCCCGCCGCCAGATGCACCGGCCGCAGTTGCGTCTTGTCGCCGTCATGAACAAAACTGCCGGAAATCCTGGCGAATGGCGTCTTGCCGCCGCTGCCGCCGCTGTGCAACAGGCGCGCGAGGTCCACCCCGAGCAGGACGCCTTTCTGGACAGCGAAATTACCCTCCAGATGTGGCGCGGCGAAGAGCTTGTCGGCATCCTGCGCGCGCAAGACATAGGCCGCCTTGCCTTCCAGCCTGCCGCTCTCCAGCAGCCCGGGAAGCAATTGCTCCATCTCCAGCTGTTTTGCCTCCACCTCACCCTCAAGACTCCAGGTCGCAGCCCATTTCAGCCTGGCATTGCCGCTGAGAAATCCGCCGTGGCTGCGGCCTTTGAATTCCGTCACGGCGAGTTCGTCGCGACCGGCCACACCCTTGGCCTTGAAACCTCTCAGCGTCAGCGCGGAACCAAACGGCATGACAAATGACTCGACGTTGAATTCCACCCGCAACTTCTCGCCTTGGGGTTGCAGTTCCAGGCTGACATTCTTGTCCACGGATTGAATGAGAATTTTCTGCCAGGAACCATCCGCGCCGATATCCGCCCTGGCGTCGAAAATCGGCAAGCGGATGGCACTGGAGTCCAGACTGGCGCTTATCGCGCTGACACGGCCGAACTTGAAGTCCTGCCCCAGCGCCTTGCCGAACAGGAGCCACCCCAGTCCCTCGTCGCTCAGAATCGGTGCGTCGAGCTCGACCGACTTGAACACCTTCCTGTCGCTGAAGAGCGTGGCCAATTCGGCCACCATCCTGACCTGAGGCGCCTTGATTTGCCCCTCCCCGCCGATGACCACGCCATTGAGGCGCCAGTTCGGCTGCGGCACCAGCGACAGGCGTACCGACTTGATTTTTACCGGCTGCTGAAACTGCTCGGTTGCCGTCTTCTCGAACTGCGGAATCTGTCCGTCGAAAGGAATCACCGGAATCAGCGCCAAGCCCAATATGATCAGAGAGGAAAGCCCCAGCGCGACTGGCTTGATCCAATTGGCCCGTTTCCTGGGAACGATGTTGGCGGCTTGGAGCGCGGCCTTCTCTGCGGCCTTCCGCCGGGCCAGTTCTTCCCTTCTCTGGCGCGCCTGTTCTTTGGCCTCCTTCTTCGCCTGTTTCGCCGCCTCGCGTTCGGCCTTTTTCTCGGCCTCGCGCCGGGCCTGCGCTTCCGCTTCCTGGCGTGCCCGCTCCGCGGCTTCCTTCCGCGCCTGCTCCGCCGCCTCGCGTTCGGCCTGCTCCTCGGCTTCGCGCCGGGCCTGCGCTTCCGCTTCCTGGCGTGCCCGCTCCGCGGCTTCCTTCCGTGCCTGCTCCGCCGCCTCGCGCTCGGCCTTCTCCTCGGCTTCGCGCCGAGCCTGTGCTTCCGCTTCCTGGCGTGCCCGCTCTGCGGCTTCCTTCCGCGCCTGCTCCACTGCCTCGCGTTTGGCCTTTTCCACTGCCGCGGCCTGCTTACCGGCTCTACGGGCTCGCATCGCCTGTGCCTTGCGCAGTATCTGGTCAGCCAGGACGCCCTGCTCGTCCGCTTCCGCCGTCGGGGAGACCGGCCGGGCATACGAGGTGAAGTCGAGGTCATCGCCGCCACCCGCTGCGCCTCGGCTCGGCGCTGGCGGCAGGATAGTCGGAGTTTCCTGGACAAATTCGCGGATGTACTCCTCCTCGGCAAGCCTTGCCAGGGCACTCTCGAGCATGCTCTCGGATAGGTTGCCGAGTCTTTCCAGCAATTCGCCTACGGAGACTTTGCCGTCAATCTCCTTGAGAATGTCACGCAAATCATGGGGCAGGAGTTTGGTTCTCCCTGCGCGTTCCCGCAACCCTTTGGCAGTCTTGGAAAAGATGGTTTTGTTATCCATACCGTCTCGGATGAGGCATTTCTTTGCGCATAGCGCCGCCTTCGGTTGCACTGCGACCCATCGGGACGTATTCGCGCAGAACCGAAAGATATGCAAAAAAGACACCCGCCCAACTACAATTCCCGGCGTGCGCGCTTCTCTATCTCTCCCGGTCGCATCGATACGCCCGACACGACGTCAATGATATTACTTCGCCTTCCGCGGAATTCCCATTTCCCAAGTCGGCAGCACTGCCCGCCGCCGCGAACTGCGGTTCCATATCCTTCAAATCGACGGAAAGATTCCTGAGCACGCATGCCAAATCGCATAAAGATTTGCACATCAGCCCAGAAATGGCAATAACCGCTTCCTGAGGAGAGTTTGCGAGTTTTCGTTGCGCGTCTATTCTGGCTTGCAGCGCCTGAAGCTGCTGCCTATGCTGGCCAGACTGGCTCAGCAACTGATTTATGCATTGTTCCCGCCGCTGCTCAAAGACCTCGGGATCGGCCTTTGCCATGAATGCCCACTCGTTGAAGTAAACATCCGGGTCCATTTGCATGCCCCTGTAAGATCCTAGCCCCTGACCTCGAAGGCCAACCGGACTTCTTTTCAGTTGCAGCCCCGTGGTCGCGGATAGGGGGCAACTCATAAGTCTAAAATTAGAGTCCCTCGCGGAATATTAGGTTCCCTCTTCATGCGGCCATGCTGCCTGGTTGCGCGAGCAAGCAGACGCAGGCCATCCCTTGTGCATCAAGGCAATTTTTTGGATTTCCGCCCGGACTGCGGCGATGTCGGGACGCGGCGGCAGCCCGGGAGCACCCGGCGCCGCGCCAGCTGCAATTAGAACAACGACCGCCCCAGTGTCGTCATGCTGAGCATCATGATGCTGTCGGGGAAAATACCGAACAGCGCCACGGCGAGGCCGTTGAGCGAGAGCAGCACGCGCATGTCGAGTGGCGCCTCGATGGGGGCGTGGTCGGTGGGCGCATCGAAGTACATGAGTTTGACGACGCGCAGGTAATAGTAGGCGCCGACCAGCGAGAACATCACGGCGAAGACGGCGACGCCGACGTAGCCGGCCTTGACGGCGGCGAGCAGCACCGAGAACTTGGCGAAGAAGCCGATGAAGAACGGAATGCCGGCCATGGAGAACATCAACACCATCATCACGGCGGCGAACCAGGGACTGCGCTGGTTGAGGCCCTTGAAGTCGTCGAGCATCTCGGCCTCGTGGCCGGCGCGCGACAGCAGCAGCACCATGCCGAAGGAGCCGAGCGACATCATGACGTAGGCGACGACGTAGTAGAGCGCCGAGCTGTAGGCGTTGAGGGTGCCGAAAGGATCGGGCGGTTGGCCACCGACGATGCCGCTCATCAGCGCCAGCAGCATGAAGCCCATGTGCGAAATACCGGAGTAAGCCAGCATGCGCTTGATGTTGGTCTGGGCGATGGCGGCAAGGTTACCGACCGCGATCGACAGCACGGCCAGCATCATCAGCATGAGCTGCCACTGGCCGGCCAGTTCGAAGAGGCCATAGACCAGCAGGCGCATCGCCATGGCGAAGGCCGCCAGCTTGGGTGCCGAGGCGATGAAGAGCGTGATGGCCGTCGGCGCGCCGTGATAGACGTCGGGCACCCACATGTGGAAGGGCACGACGCCGAGCTTGAAGGCGATGCCGGCGACGATGAAGACCAGGCCGAAGACGAGGATGGTCTTGGTGGCATCGCCGTGGAATATGGACTGCGCGACGGCGCCGATTTCGAGCGTGCCGGTCGCGCCATAGACCATCGACATGCCGTAGAGCAGCAGGCCCGAAGCGAGCGCACCGAGGACGAAATACTTCATCGCCGCTTCGGTGGCGCGCGCCGAATCGCGGTCGATGGCCACCAGCGCATAGAGCGACAGCGACATCAGTTCCAGCCCGAGGTAGAGGGTGAGGAAGTGGTTCGCGGAAATCATCACCATCATGCCGAGCGTGGCGAACAGCACCAGCAGGTAGTACTCGCCCTTGTCGAGATTGCGGGCGACGAGATAGCTGCGGCTGTAGATGATGACGGCAATGACGACAAGATAGACGACGAGCTTCAGGAAGTCCGCCAGCAGGTCGTCGACGAACATGTTGCTGAAGGTGAGCACCACCTGGCCGTCCATCGTCATGTAGGTGATGAGGGCGCAACCGGCCAGCGTGATCACGGTCAGGGCCGACAGCATCCAGCGCTGCACCTGGCCGACGACGAGTTCCGCCAGCAGGATCAGGCAGGCCATGGAGAGCAGGAATATCTCCGCCGCGGCCGGCTGGAGATCGGGCATGACGAACTGGTTCAGCATCGGTTCTCTCGGCCTACAGCTTGCTCACCGCGACGTGCTTGAGCAGGCTATCCACTGAAGCATGCATGACGTCGGTGAAGGGGAAGGGATAAAGACCCATGCCAAGCACGCTCAGTGCCAACAGGGCCATGACGACGAATTCGCGGGCGTTGATATCGGTGAGTTCGGCGACGTGCTGGTTGGCGACGGCGCCGAAGACCACGCGCTTGACCATCCAGAGCGTGTAGGCGGCGCCAAGCACCAGCGTCGTCGCCGCGGCGAAGCCGATCCAGAAATTGGCCTTGATCGCGCCCAGCACCACCATGAACTCGCCGACGAAGCCGGAAGTGGCGGGCAGGCCGGAGTTCGCCATGGCGAAGAAGAGGAAGAAGGCGGCGAACTTCGGCATGGTGTTGACGACGCCGCCGTAAGCGGCGATATCGCGGCTGTGCATGCGGTCGTACATGACGCCGACGCAGAGGAACATCGCGGCGGAGACAAAGCCGTGGGAAATCATCTGCACCAGGGCGCCTTCGACGCCGATCTGGTTGAAGATGAAGAAGCCGAGCGTGACGAAGCCCATGTGCGAGATCGACGAATAGGCGATCAGCTTCTTCATGTCGGACTGCACCAAGGCGACGAAGCCGATGTAGATGACGGCGATCAGGCTCAAAGCGATCATCATCGGCGCCAGGGCATGGCTGGCGTCCGGCGCGATCGGCAGCGAGAACCGCAGGAAGCCGTAGGCGCCGAGCTTCAGCATGATCGCGGCCAGCACCACCGAGCCGCCGGTGGGCGCCTCGACGTGGGCATCCGGCAGCCAGGTATGCACCGGCCACATCGGCACCTTGACGGCGAAGGCGACGAGAAAGGCGAGGAACAGCAATATCTGCGGCGTCATGCCGATCTTGAGCGCGTGCCAGTCGAGCAGATTGAAGCTGCCGCCGGCTTCGAGGAACAGCCAGATCAGGGAAATCAGCATCAGCAGCGAGCCGAGCAGCGTGTAGAGAAAGAACTTGAACGCCGCATAGACGCGGTTGGGCCCGCCCCAGACGCCGATGATGATGTACATCGGGATCAGCGAGGCCTCGAAGAAGACATAGAACAGCATGGCATCGAGCGAGGCGAAGATGCCGTTCATCAGGCCCGACATGACGAGGAAGGCGCCCATGTACTGCGACACCTTTTCGTCGATGACTTCCCAGCCGGCGATCACGACGAGGATGGTGATGAAGCTGTTCAGGGCGATGAAGAGCACCGAAATGCCGTCCACGCCGAGGAAGTAATTGACGTTGAAGCGCGGAATCCATTGCGCCTGCTCGACGAACTGGTAGCCGAGGAAGGCCGGATCGAAGTTCGCCACGAGCGGAAGGGTGACGGCAAAGCCGGCCAGCGCGACGTTGAGGGCAAGCCAGCGCGCGGCGCAGCGGCGCTCGGAGCCGAGGGCGAAGACCAGCAAAGCCCCGACGATGGGCACCCAGATCGCAAGGCTCAGGAGATGGGAACTCATACGCGATTGAACCAGAGAGTAAGCAGCACGAAGACGCCGATGATCATGGAGAAGGCGTACTGGTAAATGTGGCCGGACTGGAACAGGCGCACCACGGAGGCGACCCAACCGACCAGCCTGGCCGAGCCATTCACCGCGACGCCATCGATCAGCATCTCGTCGCCGCCCTTCCACAGGCCGCGGCCGACGAGGCGCGCGCCGCCGGCGAAGAACCATTCGTTGAATTCGTCGAAGCCATATTTCTTTTCGAGGATGTTGGCGACGAAGCTGAACTTCTGCTTGATCACCGCCGGCAGCTCGGGCCGCGCGATGTAGAGGAACCAGGCCGTGGCGGCGCCGGAAAGGGCGAGCCAGAACGGCAGCGTCGTCAGCGCATGCAGCACCATCGGCAGCACACCGTGGAACTCCTCGGCCATGTGGGCGAGGCCGCGATGCTCGTCGGCGATGACGATCGAACTGCCGAAATAGCCGCCGAACAGCATCGGCCCGATCAGCCAGCCGGCGCCGATGGCGGGGATGGCGAGCAGGATCAGGGGCACCGTCACCACCTTGGGCGACTCGTGCGGCTCGTGGCCGTGGCCGCCGTGATGGGCAGCGTGATCGTCATGTGCGGCATGCTCGTCGTGCGCCGCGTGGCCGTGGGCAGCCGGCGCCGGATGACGGAAGCGCTCCTCGCCATGGAAGGCGAAGAAGACGAGGCGGAAGGAATAGAAGCCGCCGACGAAGACGCCCGCCAGCAGCGCCGCGTAGGCGAAGCCGGCGCCCGGCACGTGGGCAAGCTGCACCGCCTCGATGATCGAGTCCTTGGAGAAGAAGCCGGCGAACGGCGGCAAGCCGGCGTTGGCGATGGCGCCGATGAGCACGGTGAGATAGGTGATCGGCATGTACTTGCGCAGGCCGCCCATGCGCCGCATGTCCTGCTCGTGGTGCATGGCGATGATGACCGAGCCGGCGCCGAGGAACAGCACGGCCTTGAAGAAGGCGTGGGTCATGAGGTGGAAGATCGCCGCCGAGTAGGCCGAGGCGCCCAGCGCCGCGGTCATGTAGCCCAGCTGGGAGAGCGTCGAGTAGGCGACGACGCGCTTGATGTCGGTCTGCACGATGGCGATCAGCGCCATGAACAGCGCGGTGATGGCGCCGATGACGATGACGAAGGACAGCGCGCCTTCCGACAGCTCGAACAGCGGCGACATGCGCGAGACCATGAAGATGCCGGCCGTCACCATGGTGGCGGCGTGGATCAGCGCGGAGATCGGCGTCGGGCCTTCCATCGAGTCGGGCAGCCAGACGTGCAGCGGGAACTGCGCCGACTTGCCCATGGCGCCGACGAACAGGCCGATGCAGATGGCGGTGATGACCGGCCAGCCGGTGACGGCTTCCGTCAGCGTCGCCAGTTCCTTGGCCTTGCCGAACACCGTCGCATAGTCGAGGCTGCCGGCGTAGGCAGCGACCAGGCCGATGCCGAGCAGGAAGCCGAAGTCGCCGACGCGGTTGACCAGGAAGGCCTTGAGGTTGGCGTAGATCGCCGTCGGCCGCGTGGACCAGAAGCCGATCAGCAGGTAGGAGACGAGGCCCACCGCTTCCCAGCCGAAGAAGAGCTGGACGAAGTTGTTGCTCATCACCAGCATCAGCATCGAGAACGTGAACAGCGAGATGTAGCTGAAGAAGCGCTGGTAGCTGTGGGTGCCGGCCAGGCTGTCCGCCGGCCAGTTGTCCTCGTCGTGCGCCATGTAGCCGATGGTGTAGATGTGCACCATCAGCGAGACGAAGGTGACGACGATCATCATCACGGCCGTGAGCTGGTCGACCAGGAAGCCGACCTCCATGTTGAGTCCGCCCGACTGCATCCAGGTGTAGACCGTGCCGTTGAAGACGTGGCCGGCCTGGACGTCGCGGAACACCAGTACCGAACAGATGAAGGAGACCGTCACGCCGAGGATCGTCACCCCATGCGCACCGGCGCGGCCGATGGCACGGCCGAAAAAGCCGGCGACGATGGCGCCGAACAGCGGCGCGAGCGGGATGATCAGGTAGAGAGACTTCATGCCCTTATCCCTTCAGGCTGTCGAGATCGTCGACATCGATGGTAGCCAGATTGCGGAACAGCACGACGAGTATCGCCAAGCCGATGCCCGATTCCGCCGCCGCCACCGTCAGGATGAAGAAGACGAAAAGCTGTCCGCCCAGATCGTGCAGGTAGTGCGAGAAGGCGACGAAGTTGAGGTTCACCGCCAGCAGCATCAACTCGATCGCCATCAGCAGCACGATCAGGTTCCGGCGGTTGAGGAAGATGCCGACGATGCCGATGGCGAACAGGATCGCCGCCAGGATCAGATAGTGGGAAAGTGCCAACGGTCCGAACATGTTATTCCCCCTGCTCCGCCGGTTGATCCTTCTCGACCGCCATCTTGACGACGCGCAGGCGATCCGCCGCCTTGACGGCGATCTGCCTTGCCGGATCGAGATGCTTGACGTCCTTGCGGTGGCGCAGCGTCAGCATGACCGCGGCGACGATGCCGACCAGCAGGATCACGGAAGCCAGTTCGAAGGGATAGACATAGTCGGTGAACAAGAGCCGGCCGAGCGCCTTGGTGTTGCTGTAGTCGGGCGCCGTCGCATGGTCAGGCAGGGCGTCGAGGCCGAAATACCTGCCGCCGAGGATCACCGCCATCTCGCCGACCATGGCCAGGGCGATCGGACCGCCCAGCCACAGGTTGTTCAGGAAGCCCTGGCGCATGCGCTCGATGTTGATGTCGAGCATCATGACGACGAACAGGAACAGCACCATCACCGCGCCGACATAGACCATGATCAGGGCGATGGCGAGGAACTCCGCCTGCAGCAGCAGCCACAGGCCGGCGACGTTGAAGAAGGCCAGCACCAGGTACAGCACCGCATGCACGGGGTTGCGGGCGGTGACGACGCGCAGCGCGGCGAAGATGGCCAGCGCGGCGAACATGTAGAAAACGAATGTCTTGAATTCCATCATGCCTCCGCCGGGCCGCCCCAAGGGGGCATACGCCCCCCCGTGGGGGGCAACGAGCCGGGTTTGCGAGTGTGGGGGGCCATATTCATTTACCGGTATTTCGCGTCGAGCTCGCGGTTCTTGGCGATGTCCGCTTCGTAGCGGTCGCCGTTGGCGAGCAGCATCTGCTTGGTGTAGTAGAGGTCGCCGCGCGTCTCGCCGTGGTACTCGAAGACATTCGTCTCGACGATGGCGTCCACCGGGCAGGCTTCCTCGCAGAAGCCGCAGAAAATGCACTTGGTCAGGTCGATGTCGTAGCGCGTGGTGCGGCGGCTGCCGTCCTCGCGCTCGGCCGATTCGATAGTGATCGCCATCGCCGGGCAGACGGCCTCGCACAGCTTGCAGGCGATGCAGCGCTCCTCGCCGTTCGGGTAGCGGCGCAACGCGTGCAGGCCGCGGAAGCGCGGCGACATCGGCGTCTTCTCTTCCGGGTACTGGATGGTGATCTTCGGCGCGAACATGTAGCGCAGGGTCACGGCCAGGCCCTGGCGCAGTTCGCCGAGGGAGAAGGTTTTGAGCAAGTCGCGGGCGCCCATGGCTTATTTCCAGATGTTGAAGGGCGACATCATCCAGATGCCGACGACCGGAATCCAGACGAGACAGATGGGAACGAAGACTTTCCAGCCCAGGCGCATGATCTGGTCGTAGCGATAGCGCGGGAAGGTGGCGCGGATCCAGAGGAAGAAGAACAGCACCAGCGCGGCCTTGCCGAGCAGCCAGACGATGCCGTCGGGCAGGAATCCGACCGGCGAGAGCCAGCCGCCGAGGAAGAAGATCGCCACCATCACCGCGACCAGGATCATGTTCGCGTATTCGGCAAGGAAGAACAGCGCGAAGGCCATGCCCGAGTATTCGACCATGTGGCCGGCGACGATTTCCGACTCGCCCTCGACGACGTCGAACGGCGCGCGGTTGGTCTCGGCGACGCCCGAGATCAGGTAGACGAGAAACATCGGGAACAGCGGCAGCCAGTTCCACGACAGGAAGCCGAGGCCCATGCTGGCAAAGCGGCCCTGGTCCTGGGCGCGCACGATGTCGGTGAGGTTGAGGCTGTTCGACACCATGAGCACGGTGATCAGCGCCATGCCCATCGATATTTCGTAGGACACCATCTGCGCCGCCGAGCGCATGCCGCCGAGGAAGGGGTACTTGGAGTTCGAGGCCCAGCCGGCGATGATGATGCCATAGACGCCGACCGAGGTGATGCCGAGCAGGTAGAGCATGCCGGCATCGACGTTGGCAAGCGCGCCGCCGTCGAAGAACGGCACCACGGCCCAGGCCGCCAGCGCCGGCGCCATGGCCAATATCGGCGCCAGGATGAACAGGTAGCTGTCGGCCTTCGTCGGTATCAGCACTTCCTTGAAGAAGAGCTTCATGCCGTCGGCGATCGGTTGCAACAACCCCCAGGGGCCGACGCGGTTGGGGCCGATGCGGACCTGCATCCAGCCGATGATCTTGCGTTCCCAGAAGGTCAGGTAGGCGACGCCCAGCAGCAGCGGCACGATGATCACGACGATCCTGACCAAGGCCCACACCAGCGGCCAAAGCGAACCGAACAGCGGGCCGACATGCTGGTGGATCGGGGCGAGCAGCGCTTCCATCAGGCCTTCTCCATCGCAATGCGCGTTTTCTGCAGGCTCGCCGCACGGCGCACCAGCGGATCGGCGCCGTACATCGGCACCGCCGTCATCCGGTCGGCGGCCGCGTTCGGCGTGAGATCGATAGCGCCGGTCGCGCCATTGTCGAGGCCCGGCGCGAATTCGGGCGTCGCACCGCCGAAGACTTCGTTGCGCACATCCTCGCTGCTCTCGAACTCGAAGCCGCCGAACTTGGCGAGATTGCCGAGCACGCGCAGCACCTTCCACGCCGGGCGCGTGTCGCCGAGCGGACGGGCGACGGCCTGGAAGCTCTGCACGCGGCCCTCCATGTTCACAAAGCTGCCGGAGGTCTCGGTGAAAGGCGACACCGGCAGGATGGCGTCGGCGTATTCGAGCGCCGCCGCAGACTTGAAGGGCGACAGCACGATGACCGTATCGGCCTGGGTCATCGCAGCCAGGGCGTTGCCGCCATCGGCGCAATCGAGTTCGGGTTCGGCACCGAGCACCAGGTAAGCCTTGCGCGGCTGGGCCAGCATGGCCGCGGCGTTGAGGCCGCCGCTTTTCGGCAGCGCCCCGGCAACGTAGCCGCCGACGCTGTTGGCCGCCTCGCCGAGGAGGCCGCACTTGGCGCCGAGAACTTCGGCGAGCCGCTGCGCCAGCAGATGGAGCGTGCCGGCCTGCGGATGCTGCTGGGCGAAGTTGCCAAGCAGGATGCCGGCGTTGCTGCCTTCAGCAAGGCTTGCGGCAATCACTTTGGCTTCGGCGGACACGGTGATCGCCAGATCGCAGGCAACACCCTTGAGTTCGGAAGCGGCCTTGACGACCTGGGCCAGCATGTCGGGGAGCTGCGACGATGCGACGACTGCCTTGCCGGCCAACTTGACCAGCCAGTCTTCATCGGCGGCATGAATTACGCAAAGCCTGGTGCCGCGTTTCGCCGCCTGGCGCAGGCGCTGGGCAAGCAGCGGATGCTCCCGGCGCAGAGACGCGCCCACCACGAGCACGCGGTCGAGCTGGCCTACTTCGGTGATCTTCATGCCGAGCCAGGGCGCGCCGCGGCGCTTGCCGTCGAGCGAAAAGTCAGTCTGGCGCAGACGGCAGTCGATGTTCTCGGAGCCGAGGCCTCGCATCAGCTTGCCGGCGAGGAACATTTCCTCGAGCGTCGCATGCGGGCTGACCAGCGCACCGAGCGCCGCGCCGCCGTGGTTCTTCGCGACATCGCGCAAGGCGTGGGAAACGTAATCGAGCGCCTGGTTCCAGTCGACTTCCTTCCAGGCGCCGCCCTGCTTGACCATGGGCCTGGTCAGGCGTTCGGCAGAGTTGAGCGCCTCGTAGGAGAAGCGGTCCTTGTCCGACAGCCAGCACTCGTTGATGTCTTCGTTTTCCAGCGGCAGCACGCGCAGCACGCGGTCGTGCTTGGTCTGGACAATCAGGTTGCTGCCCAGGCCGTCGTGCGGGCTGACCGACTTGCGCCGCGACATTTCCCAGGTGCGGGCCGAGAAGCGGAAAGGCTTCGAGGTCAGCGCGCCGACCGGGCAGATGTCGATGATGTTGCCGGACAGCTCGGAATCCACGGTCTGGCCGAGGAAGGGCATGATCTCGGCGCGGTCGCCGCGGAAAGCCTGGCCCATTTCCATGAAGCCGGCGATCTCCTGCGTGAAGCGCACGCAGCGGGTGCAGTTGATGCACCGGGTCATGTCGGTCGACACCAGCGGACCGAGGTTCTTGTTGATGACGACGCGCTTTTCTTCCTGGTAGCGCGCGGCCGACGTACCGTAGCCGACCGCCAGATCCTGCAACTGGCACTCGCCGCCCTGGTCGCAGATCGGGCAGTCGAGCGGATGGTTGATCAGCAGGAACTCCATCACGCCCTTCTGCGCCTTGACGGCGAGATCGGAATGCGTGAACACCTTCATGCCGTTGGCAACCATGGTGGCGCAGGCCGGCATCGGCTTGGGCGCCTTCTCGACCTGCACCAGGCACATGCGGCAGTTGGCGGCGATCGAAAGCTTCTTGTGATAGCAGAAATGCGGGATGTAGATGCCGGCCTGGTGGGCGGCGTCGATGACCGTGCTGCCTTCCGCGACTTGCAGCGTCTTGCCGTCGATTTCGAGTTCTAGCATGACGCCCCCGCCATCATCCGCGTATGGAAGGTGCTGCCGGCCTTCTGCACTTCGGGCGGCACCAGGCATTTCTTGTGTTCGATGTGGTACTCGTACTCGGCGCGGAAGTGCTTGAGGAAGCCGTTGACCGGCATCGAGGCGGCGTCGCCGAGCGGGCAGATGGTGCGGCCCATGATATTGGTGGTCAGGCTGCCGAGCAGATCGAGATCCTCGGGTCGGCCCTGGCCGTGCTCGATGCGGTGGATGATCTTGTAGAGCCAGCCCGTACCCTCGCGGCAGGGCGTGCACTGGCCGCAGGACTCCTCGTAGTAGAACCAGGACAGCCGCTCGAGCGCCTTGACCATGCAGACGGTCTCGTCCATGACGATGACGGCGCCGGAGCCGAGCATCGAGCCGGCCTTGGCGATGGAGTCGTAATCCATCGTGCAATCCATGATGATCTCGGTCGGCAGCACCGGCGACGAGGAGCCGCCGGGGATCACCGCCTTCATCTTGCGTCCGCCACGCATGCCGCCGGCCATTTCGAGCAGCTTGGCGAAGGGCGTGCCGAGCGGAACCTCGTAGTTGCCGGGCTTGTTGACATGGCCCGACACCGAGAACAGCTTGGTGCCGCCGTTGTTCGGCTTGCCGAGTTCGAGATACGGCTGGCCGCCCATGTTGAAAATGAACGGGACGGTGGCGAAGGTCTCGGTGTTGTTGATCGTGGTCGGCTTGCCGTAGAGGCCGAAGCTGGCCGGGAATGGCGGCTTGATGCGCGGCTGGCCCTTCTTGCCCTCGATGGATTCGAGCAAGGCGGACTCCTCGCCGCAGATGTAGGCGCCCCAGCCGTGGTGCGCGAACAGGTCGAAATTCAGGCCCGAGCCGAGGATGTTCTGGCCCAGGTAGCCGGCGGCGCGCGCTTCGGCCAGCGCCTGCTCGAAGCGATCGTAAATCTCGAAGATCTCGCCGTGGATGTAGTTGTAGCCGCGGCCCGCACCGACCGCGTAGCCGGCGATGATCATGCCCTCGATCACCGAGTGCGGATCGTAGCGCAGAATGTCGCGGTCCTTGAAGGTACCCGGCTCGCCCTCGTCGGTGTTGCAGACGATGTACTTCTCCGGCGCAGCCTTGGGCATGAAGCTCCACTTGAGGCCGGTCGGGAAGCCGGCGCCGCCGCGGCCGCGCAGCACCGCGGTCTTCACCTCGGCGATGACCTGATCCTGGGTCAGCTTTTCGGCGAGGATGCGCTTCAGGGCCTGGTAGCCGCCGCGCGCCTCGTACTCCTTGAGGTTCCAGCCGTTGTCGCCCTTGCCCCAGCCTTTGCTCAGCAGCGGGTTGACCGCGTCGATGAGGGCCATTACTTACACTCCTCCAGCAGGCGGTCGATCTCTTCGGGCAGCATGAAGCAGCGCATGTGCTTGTTGTTCACCAGCATGACAGGCGCGTCGCCGCAGGCCCCCATGCACTCGCCCTCCTTGAGGGTAAACTTGCCGTCGGCGGTGGTCTCGTTGAAGTCGATGCCGAGCTTCTGCTTCAGGTACTCGGCGGCATGGACGCCGCCCGAAAGCGCGCACGGCAGATTGGTGCACACCGTCAGCTTGTACCTGCCGACCGGCTGCAGGTCGTACATGTTGTAGAAGCTGGCGACCTCGAACACCGCCATCGGCGCCATGTCGAGGTGCTGGGCAACGGCCTCGATCGCCTCGCGGCCGAGCCAGCCCTTCTCTTCCTGGGCGATACGCAGGGCAGCCATCGCCGCCGACTGTTTCTGGTCGGCCGGATACTTGGCGATTTCGCGGTCGATCTTTTGCAGGGATTCTTGGCTCAGCATCTTCTATCTATCCGTATCGCCCAGCACCAGGTCGATGGTGCCGATAATGGCCGTGACGTCGGCGAGCATGTGGCCCTGGGCCATCTCGTGCGTCGCGGAGAGATGCGCGAAACCCGGCGAGCGCAGCTTCAGGCGGTAGGGCTTGTTGGCGCCGTCGGAGACAGCCCAGACGCCGAACTCGCCCTTCGGGTGCTCGATCGCGGCATAGGCCTCGCCGGCCGGCACGTGCATGCCTTCGGTGAAGAGCTTGAAGTGGTGGATCAGCTCTTCCATGTTGGCCTTCATCTCTGCACGCGGCGGCGGCGCCACCTTGTGGTTGTCGGTGATGACGGGGCCGGGATTCTTGCGCAGCCAATCGATGCACTGGCGCACGATGCGGTTGGCCTGGCGCATTTCCTCCATGCGCACGAGGTAGCGGTCGTAGCAGTCGCCGTTGGTGCCGACCGGAATGTCGAACTCCATGCGGTCGTAGACCTCGTAGGGCTGCTTCTTGCGCAGATCCCACTCGATGCCGGAACCGCGCAGCATGGCACCGGTGAAGCCGAGTTGCAGCGCGCGTTCGGGCGAAACGACGCCGACATCGACGGTGCGCTGCTTCCAGATGCGGTTGTCGGTCAGCAGCGTGTGGTATTCGTCGAGGTAGCCGTCGAAGCGCTGGCAGAAGTCCTCGACGAAATCGAGCAGTGAGCCCTCGCGCGCGGCATTCAGGCGCTTGACCTCGGCCGCGTTCTTGAACTTGTTCTCGGTGTACTGCGGCATACGCTCGGGCAGGTCGCGATAGACGCCGCCCGGGCGGTAGTAGGCCGCATGCAGGCGCGCGCCGGACACGGCCTCATAGACATCGAGCAGATCCTCGCGCTCGCGGAAGGTGTAGAGCACCATCGTCATGGCGCCGATGTCGAGCGCATGCGTGCCGATGTTGAGCAGGTGGTTCAGGATGCGCGTCACCTCGTCCATGAAGACGCGGATGTACTGGGCGCGGATCGGCACCTCGACGCCGAGCAGGCGTTCCACTGCCAGGCAGTAGGCGTGCTCGTTGCACATCATCGAGACGTAGTCGAGACGATCGAGATAGGGCACCGACTGTAGCCAGGTGCGCGTCTCCATCAGCTTCTCGGTGCCGCGATGCAGCAGGCCTATATGCGGATCGGCGCGGACGACGACTTCGCCGTCGAGCTCCAGCACCAGGCGCAGCACGCCGTGCGCAGCCGGGTGCTGCGGGCCGAAGTTGAGCGAATAGTTCTTGATTTCAGCCACGGCCGTACCTCTCCTCGCGCACGATGCGCGGCGTGACTTCGCGCGGCTCTATGGTCACCGGCTGGTAGATGACGCGCTGCTGCTCGGGGTCGTAGCGCATCTCGACATAGCCGGAGACGGGGAAGTCCTTGCGGAACGGATGGCCGACGAAGCCGTAGTCGGTGAGGATGCGGCGCAGGTCGGGATGGCCGTCGAACATGATGCCGTAGAAGTCGAAGGCCTCGCGTTCGTACCAGTTGGCGCTATTCCAGACTTCCGTCACCGTCGGCAGCACCGGCATCTCGGCGTCGGCCGCGTAGGCGCGCAGGCGCAGGCGCCAGTTGTGGGTCACCGAAGTCAGGTGGCAGACGGCTGCATAGCGCTTGCCCGGCCAGCCGACATAAGCGGAGTAGTCGATGCCGGACAAGTCGATCAGCTGTTCGAAGCGCAGTTCGGGATGGTCGCGCAGCGTGCGCGCCACGTCGAGGTAGACGTCGCCCTCGCACTCGACCGTGACCTCGCCCAGGCGCAGCACAGGTTCGCCGATGCGCTCGCCGAGCACTTCTTTCAGTTTTAGGCACAGACGTTCCAGCTTGGCGCTCATGGTCGGCTCGGGTTCCGGTTCAGCGGGCGATGGTGGAGGTGCGCTTGATCTTGTTCTGCAACTGGATCAGGCCGTAGAGCAGCGCCTCGGCCGTGGGCGGGCAGCCCGGCACATAGATGTCGACCGGCACGATGCGGTCGCAGCCGCGCACCACGGAATAGGAATAATGGTAATAGCCGCCGCCGTTGGCACAGGAACCCATCGAGATCACCCAGCGCGGCTCAGCCATCTGGTCGTAGACCTTGCGCAGGGCCGGGGCCATCTTGTTGGTCAGCGTGCCGGCGACGATCATCACGTCGGACTGCCTGGGGCTCGCGCGGAACACGATGCCGAAACGGTCGAGGTCGTAGCGCGCACAGCCGGCGTGGATCATCTCGACGGCACAGCAGGCGAGACCGAAAGTCATCGGCCACATCGAACCCGTGCGGGTCCAGTTGATCACCTTGTCGAGCGTCGTCGTGACGAAGCCTTCCTGCAGGACACCTTCGATGCTCACGCGTTTTCCCTATTCCCAGTCGAGGGCGCCCTTGGCCCAGGCATAGATGTAGCCCACCACCAAGATGGCAATGAACACCAGCATTTCGATGAAGCCGAAGAACTTGACCTCCGGCGTGCCGACGATTTCCTTGAAAATCGCCGCCCACGGAAACAGGAAGGCGATTTCAAGATCGAACAGGATGAAGATAATGGCGATCAGGTAGTAACGCACGTCGAACTTCGAACGCGCGTCGTCGAATGGCGCAAAGCCACATTCGAAGGGGGAGAGTTTTTCGCTGTCGGGACGGTTGGGGGCAACCAGCCAGCCGAGGAGAATCGGGACGCACCCGAAGGCTAGGCCGACGAGTACGAAAACTAGGACAGGAAAGTAGTTTTCCAACATATCTTTCGTGGCTATCGCCACATTGTCAGTGTCCAATAATCACTCAAGGAGGACACCGTTAGTCACTGGTGCCGACGGCGAGACTCGAACTCGCACAGCTTTCGCCACTACCCCCTCAAGATAGCGTGTCTACCAATTTCACCACGTCGGCCCTGTTACCCTTTTCCGGCATCACGAGCGGCGCGAATGTTACCATTTCGAACCCTTGCCGCCGAGAAACAACCATCGAATTTTTTTAGCGCGGGATATCCTTCGCTTTCGAATCGTCCGGCGCAACCGGCGACGGCACTTCCGTCTTGGACGGAGCGGGCGCCGCCGGGGCGGTGATCGCGCTGTCCATCACGCTGCCCGAGACCTGCGGCTTCGAACTCGCCATATACGAAAGGCTCAGGCTCGTCATGAAAAACACCGCGGCGAAAACCGCCGTCGTGCGCGACAAAAAGTTCGCGGACCCGGACGAGCCGAAAAGACTGCCGGAAGCGCCACTGCCGAAAGCGGCGCCCATGTCGGCGCCCTTGCCGTGCTGGATCAGCACCAGGCCGATGACGCTGAGGCCGACGAGGATGTGTACCGACAGCACGAGGGGATACATGAAATCCATGGTCTGTCCTTGAAATTAGCAGGCCGCGCAGATGGCGACGAAATCGGCGGCCACCAGCGCGGCACCGCCGATAAGCCCACCGTCGATGTCGGGCATGGAGAAAAGCTCCTTGGCATTGCCGGGCTTGACGCTGCCGCCATACAGGATTTGCAGGCCGGCGGCGACATTGGCATCGGCCTCGGCAACGCGGGCGCGGATCAGCGCATGCACTTCCTGCGCCTGTGCCGACGAAGCCGTCTTGCCGGTACCGATGGCCCAGACCGGCTCGTAGGCCACGACTGTCTTGGCCAACGCCTGGATGCCGCAACGCGCGATCACGGCATCGAGCTGGCGCAGCACGACTTGCGCCGTCACGTTGGCCTCGCGCTCCGCCAGCGTCTCGCCGACGCAGACGATGGGCGTCAGGTTCGCGGCCAGCGCGGCGGCCGTCTTGGCGGCCACGACGGCATCGGTGTCGCCGTAGTAGCTGCGGCGCTCGGAGTGGCCGACAATGGCGTAGCGGCAGCCGAAATCGTTCAGCATGGGCGCGCTGACCTCGCCGGTGTAAGCGCCCTGCGCATGCTCGGAAACATCCTGCGCCCCCCAGGCCACGGCGCTGCCGCCGAGTATGGACTGGGCCTGGACGAGATAGGGATACGGCACGCATACCGCCACCTGGGCCGTGAGGCCCTGGGCACCGGCACGCACGGCGTGAAGCAGGCCGAGGTTGGTGGCCAGGCTGCCGTGCATTTTCCAGTTGCCTGCTACGAATTTTTGACGTGTCACCATGGGGGCGCGAGCGAAAAGCGGACGGTGGAAAGCCGCGCATTATAGCGCCCCGGCCGGACGCCGGTCAAACCGCTTGCCGCATCCGGAGCGGATCAGGACGTGGTCGAGTAGGCCGTGTGCTCGAGCTGGTCGAGCGCGATGTGGCGCACGTCCTTGCCCTTGACGATGTAGATCACGCTTTCGGCGATGTTCTTGGCGTGGTCGCCGATGCGCTCGATGGCCTTGGCGATGAACACGATGTCGAAGGCCGAAGTAATGGTGCGCGGGTCTTCGAGCATGTAGGTGATCAACTGGCGCATGATGCCGCGGAATTTCTCGTCGATGGCCTGGTCTTCGCGGATGATGACCGCCGCCTTGACGGCATCGAGCCGCGCGAAGGCGTCGAGCACGCCGCGCAGCATGCCGAGCGATATGTCGCCGATCTCGCGCACATAGCCGATGCGCGGCGTGGAAAGGTGATCGCGCTGCATGATCATCTTGGCGATGCGCGCGATCTTGGCCGCCTCGTCGCCGATGCGTTCGAGGTCGGTGACGATCTTGCTGACGGCCATGACCATGCGCAGGTCGTTGGCCGCCGGCTGGCGCTTGACGATGATCTGGGTGCATTCCTCGTCGATGGCCACTTCCAGGCCGTTCACGCGGTGGTCGTCGGCGATCACCTTCTCCATCAACTCGTGGTTGCCGCCGATGAAGGCGTCGATCGCCGTCATGATCTGTATCTGCACCAGACCGCCCATCTGCATGACCCGCCCGCGCAGGGTCTCCAGTTCGGCGTCGTATTGCTTAAAGGAATGGTCGCTGCTGGTCATGTCTATCTCCTCCTCAGCCGAATCAACCGAAGCGGCCGGTTATGTAATCTTCCGTCTGCTTTTTCTTCGGCTTGATGAATATCTGGTCGGTGACGCCGAACTCGATCATCTCGCCGAGGTACATATAAGCAGTGTAGTCCGAGATGCGCGCCGCCTGCTGCATGTTGTGGGTGACGATGGCGATGGTGAATTCGGCCTTCAGTTCCGCGATCAGTTCCTCGATGCGCATGGTCGAGATCGGGTCGAGCGCCGAGGTCGGCTCGTCGAGCAACAGCACCTCGGGCTTGACCGCTATGCCGCGAGCGATGCACAGGCGCTGCTGCTGGCCACCCGACAGGCTCATACCGCTCTGGGAAAGGATGTTCTTGGTCTCCTCCCAGATCGCCGCCTTGCGCAAGGCCCATTCGACGCGCTCGTCCATCTGCGCCTTGGACAGCCGCTCGTGCAGGCGCACGCCGAAGGCGATGTTTTCGTAGATCGACATCGGGAAGGGCGTCGGCTTCTGGAACACCATGCCGACCTTGGCCCGCAGCACATTGACGTCGACCTTGCGATCGAGCATGTTCGTGCCGTCGAGCAGCAGTTCGCCGGTGGCGCGCTGCTCCGGGTAGAGGTCGTACATGCGGTTCATCGTGCGCAGCAGCGTCGACTTGCCGCAGCCCGACGGGCCGATGAACGCCGTCACATGGCGCTTGTAGACCTCGAGGTTGATGTCCTTCAGCGCATGGTACTTGCCGTAATAGAAATCGAGGTTTTTGCAGACCAGTTGCGCTTCGAGGGCCGCGGCCGTTTCGTTCATCATCATCGAGTGGCTCGTATCGTTCATGGGTTGAGCGGATTCACTGCTTGTGTTTGGCGCGGAAGAGGATGCGCGCGGCGATGTTGAGCCCGAGCACCCCCAGCGTGATCAGGAACACGCCGGCCCAGGCGAGTTGCTGCCAGTCCTTGAACGGGCTCATGGCAAACTTGAAGATGGTCACCGGCAGGTTGGCAATCGGCTTGTTGAGGTCCAGGCTCCAGAACTGGTTGGACAGCGCGGTGAACAGCAGCGGCGCCGTCTCGCCGGCGATGCGCGCCACCGCCAGCAGGATGCCGGTCATCACGCCGGCGATCGACGCCTTCAGCGTCACCTGCATGATCACGATGCGCTTGGGCGCGCCGAGCGCGAAGGCCGCTTCGCGCAGGCTGTCGGGTACCAGCTTGAGCATATTTTCGGTTGTGCTTAGCACCACCGGAATCACGATCAGCGCCAGGGCGACCACACCCGACATGCCCGAGAAATTACCCATCTGCGCCACATAGACGGCATAGACGAAGAGGCCGATGACGATGGACGGCGCCGACAGCAGGATGTCGTTGATGAAGCGCGTCAGGTGGCCGAGCCAGGTGCGCCGCCCGTACTCGGCGAGATAGATGCCGGCGAGGATGCCGATCGGCGTGCCCACGGCCGTGGCCAGCGTCACCAGGATCAGGCTGCCGGCGATGGCGTTGAGCAGGCCGCCGGGCTCGTCGGCGCCCGGCGGCGGCGTCATTTTCGTGAACAGGTCCAGCGACACGCCGGCGATCCCCAGTTCCATCGTCGTAAACAATATCCACGCCAGCCAGAACAGGCCGAAGGCCATGGCGGCCATCGACAGGGTCAGGGCGATCTGGTTGACGAGCTTGCGTTTCCGTCTCAGTTCCATCGCGCGTCCTCAGGTCTTCGCGCCTTCCTGCTTCGACAGACGCAGGAGCAGGAGTTTGGAAAGGCTCAGTACGATGAAGGTGATCACGAAGAGGATCAGCCCCAGTTCGATCAGCGAAGCGGTATATAACTCGGATTCGGCCTCGGCGAACTCGTTGGCCAGGGCCGAGGCGATGCTGTTGCCGGGCAGGAACAGCGAAAAACCGTTGAAGAAATTCATGTTGCCGATCAGAAAGGTCACGGCCATGGTCTCGCCCAGCGCGCGGCCGAGGCCGAGCATGATGCCGCCGACCACGCCGACCTTGGTATAGGGCAGCACCACGTTCCACACCACTTCCCAGGTCGTGCTGCCGACGCCGTAGGCGGACTCCTTCAGCATCGCCGGCGTGACGTCGAAGACGTCGCGCATCACGGACGCGATGAAGGGAATGATCATGATGGCGAGAATGATGCCCGCCGCCAGGATGCCGATGCCCATCGGCGCACCCGAGAACAACATGCCGAGCAGCGGTACCTTGCCCAGCGTCGCGGCAAGGAAGGGTTGCACATGCGAGGAAAAGATCGGCGAGAAGTACAGCAGGCCCCACATGCCGTAGACGATGGATGGAATCGCAGCCAGCAACTCGATGGCCACCCCGAGCGGGCGGCGCAGCCACACCGGCGACAGTTCGGTCAGGAACAGCGCGATGCCGAAACTCACCGGCACCGCGATGCACAGCGCGACGACGGAGGTCGCCAGCGTGCCGTAGATCGGGATCAGCGCGCCGAAACGGTCCATCGGCGGATTCCATTCGCCGGACCAGAGAAAAGCGACGCCGAACTGCTTGATGGCCGGCCAGCCGCCGTAGATCAGCGAGGCGATGATCGCCGCCAGCAGCAGCAGCGTCAGGACCGCAGCGGCGCGGCTGAGGTTGAAGAACAGCCAGTCGCCCAGCTTATGGCTGCGGACAGCGGGGCCGCCGACGATCGAATCCTGTGTCGCACTCATTGTGGAAATTATACGGAATAGTCGCAAGAAGTCCGCGCCGCCATCAGGCAGCGCGGACAGCGGAGCTTCGGATTACTACTTGACGCCCTTGCCGGAAGTGTCCTTGATCTCGCCCCAGGAGGCGTGGATCAGCTTGACCAGCTTGTCAGGCAGCGGAACATAGTCAAGTTGGTCGGCCATTTTGCCACCGTTCTTATAGGACCAGTCGAAGAACTTGAGAACTTCGGCGGCCTGCGCCGGCTTGTCCTGCACCTTGTGCATCAGGATGAAGGTGGCGCCGGTGATCGGCCAGGAATCCTTGCCGGGTTCGTTGGTCAGGATTTCGTAGAACGCCGACTTGGTCCAGTCGGCGCCCGCGGCGGCGGCCTTGAAGGTCGTATCGTCCGGTGCCACGAAGTGGCCGGCCGCGTTCTTCATGATCGCGTGGGCCAGCTTGTTCTGCTTGGCGTAGGCGGACTCCACATAACCGATGGAACCGGGCAGGCGCTGGATGAAAGCCGACACGCCCTCGTTGCCCTTGCCGCCGAGACCGACCGGCCATTGCACCGCCGTGCCCTCGCCCACCTTGGTCTTCCACTCCGGGCTGACCTTGGACAGGTAGTTGCTGAAAATGAAGGTCGTGCCCGAGCCGTCGGCACGGCGCACGACGCCGATGTCGCTGGCCGGCAGGGCCAGGCCCGGGTTGAGCTCGGCGATCGCCTTGTCGTTCCACTTGGTGATCTTGCCGAGGTAGATGTCGGCCAGCACCGGGCCGGTCAGTTTCAGCTCGCCCGGCTTGATGCCGGCCAGGTTGACCACGGGCACGACACCGCCGATCACGGTCGGGAACTGCATCAGGCCGCCCTTCTGGAGAACCTCGGGTGTCAGCGGCATGTCGGACGCGCCGAAATCGACCGTCTTGGCGTTGATCTGCTTGATGCCGCCGCCGGAGCCGATCGACTGGTAGTTGATCTTGTTGCCGGTCGCCTTCTGGTAGGCGTCGGCCCACTTGGCGTAGATCGGGGCGGGGAAGGAAGCGCCGGCGCCGGTGAGTTCGGCGGCGGCGACGGTCTGCGCCATCAGGGCGACAGCGCCCGTCAACAGCGGCACGGACAGCCATTTCATCGACTTCAACATAAATTTCTCTCCTAGGGAAGGTTTTACAACGCAACAAAACAACTCTCCAACCTTAGCAATATCGTGTGACAGCTTTGTTACATCGGCGTAAACAGCCGTTGTCACACGCCCGCAACCTTGGCGCGTCACATTCGCGGGGATGAACCCAAACAGCCTGCGCGTGCTGATGATCTCGGACGTCTATTTCCCGCGGATCAACGGCGTATCGACCTCCATCGAAACCTTCCGCAACGACTTGCAGCATTACGGTATCGACGTGACCCTGGTGGCGCCGGAATATCCCGAACCCGGCGAAGCACCGCACGCGCCCCGGCTGCCGCCGTCGAGCCTGCCGCCGGTCACCCATCGGGTGCCGTCGCGGCGCCTGCCCTTCGACCCGGAAGACCGGCTCATGCGCTGGGGCCACCTCACACGCACGACAAAAAAACTCGCTGCGGAAAAATTCGACCTCGTCCACATCCAGACGCCCTTCACCGCCCACTACGCCGGCGTGCGCGCCGCGCGCCTGGCCGGCGTGCCGGTGCTCGCGACCTATCACACGCATTTCGAGGAATACTTCCATCATTACCTGCCGCTGCTGCCGCGCCGCTTGTTGCGCGCCACCGCGCGCCACATCGCCCGCGGCCAGTGCAACCAGCTCGATGCCGTGGTCGTACCCTCGCAGGCGATGCGCGAGACCCTCGCCGCCTACGGCATCGAGGTGCCGCTGCACATCCTGTCGACCGGCATACCCGTGGAGAAATTCCAGCAGGGCGACGGCGCCCGTTTCCGCCGCCAGCACGGCATTGCGCCGGAGCGTCCCGTCGCGCTGTTCGTCGGGCGCGTCGCCTTCGAAAAGAACATCGGCTTCCTGCTCGAAGCAATGGCGAATCTGAAGCGCCTGCGGCCCGACGCACTGCTGGTCGTCGCCGGTGAAGGGCCGGCGCTGCCGACGTTGCAGCGCAGCGCGCAGATACTGGGTATCGAGTATCACGTCCGTTTCGTCGGCTACCTCGACCGCAGCACGCAACTGCCGGATTGCTACGCCGCCGCCGACGTCTTCGCTTTCGCTTCCAGGACCGAGACCCAGGGACTCGTGCTCCTCGAAGCGATGGCGGCCGGACTGCCCGCCTATGCGCTGTCCGAGATGGGCACGCGCGACATTCTCGAACCGCGCCGCGGCGCGGTCGTGGCTCCGGACGATCCGGCCGCATTCGCTTTCGGGCTGGCCAAACTGTTCATAAACCGCGGCCGGCTGGCGCAGCTTGCGGCGGAGGCCAGAATTTATGCCAGGGAATGGTCGGCGCCCGAGCGGGCGCGGCAGCTCGCGCTGCTTTACCGCTCGTTGGTAGAATAAATGCATACCAAAGCCGCCACGACCACGATGACCCCTGCCGAAAGTCCCTTTAAAGGCAAGACTGGCCTGCGCCGCGTCTGGAACGCCCTGTTCTATTCCTGCGCCGGCCTTGCCGCCGCCTACCGGCACGAAGACGCCTTCCGCCAGGAGGTTCTGCTCGCCGCCGCGCTGATCCCGCTGGCGCTGCTGCTGCCGGCCAACGGCGTCGGCCATGCCCTGATGGTCGGCAGCGTCCTGCTGGTGCTGATCGTCGAACTCGTCAACTCGGCCATCGAAGCCGCCATCGACCGCATCTCGCTCGAAAACCACCGCCTCTCCAAGCGCGCCAAGGACATCGGCAGCGCCGCCGTGCTGCTGTCGCTGATCAACGTCCTCGCCACCTGGAGCCTGGTGCTGTTCGCCTGATTTAACCGGCGCGCAATCTTGCCGACACAAGACCGTCGCAATGTCCCGCCACCATGCGGGGCATGGACTGTGAATACGCCCCCGCCCTCACCGCCACCCGCCGACGGCTGCGCGTGGCCCTCGTCACCGAGACCTTCCCGCCCGAAGTCAATGGCGTCGCCATGACGCTGGGCCACCTGGCGGCCGGACTGCGCAGCCGCGGCCACGGCGTCGAAATCGTGCGGCCGCGCCAAAGCGGGGACGCGCCGCGCCCTGACGCCGACGACGAAATCCCGGTGCGCGGCCTGCCCATCCCGAACTACCGCGGCCTGCGCTTCGGCCTGCCGGCCACGGGCTTCCTCCTCGGGCGCTGGCGGGAAAATC